>Ga0208648_1000020_pt1 | contig 177236 bp, 156 predicted proteins | sample AntAceMetag02UKL_FD_184772 | JGI IMG/M metagenome (GOLD analysis project Ga0208648, IMG submission 184772) | Saline lake microbial communities from Ace Lake, Antarctica - Antarctic Ace Lake Metagenome 02UKL (SPAdes) (version 2) | ecosystem: Environmental > Aquatic > Non-marine Saline and... | reverse complement strand
TTTAATGCCTTCCGGTCGCTCCTTGGGATGGCCGGGGGCACGACCGCGCCGACCAGGGCGGGGTTATATTCGGGAGAATGGCAGCATCCTACATGTTGTGGGTATGGGCGTTAAGCGGATAGGCACGGAATGATTGTCGAAAATGCTCAAATCAAAGTGAGTTGACCTGCCATTATGGCTTTCATGCAACGTCCGGGTGAATCGGCTGACCAACTTGCCTTGGATAACAGGCCGTGTCAGCCTGAGGCAATCGAAAAATGAGTCGTGATTCTGCAATTCTCAAACCTGATGGCAAAGCCCATGCCCATTGTCTCCCCGCATCCTGAGCCTACGCTTGTCGACGGGCGCCAGTCCGAACGCGCGCTGCTGGTCAGACGCGGCGTGCAACGGCTGTTTGGCCATCTCAGGCATGCGGTTCTGCCGGAGCTTGGCCTTGCCAGCGGTCGTCGGGCCGACCTGATCAGTCTGTCGGAAAAGGGTGAAATATGGATTGTTGAAATCAAGTCTTCCATCGAGGACCTGAAAGCCGACAACAAATGGCCTGACTATCGCCTGCATTGCGACCGGCTGTTTTTCGCCACGCATCCGGGCGTGCCGCTGGACATCTTTCCCGAAGAATGTGGAATGATCCTGTCAGACGGATACGGGGCGGAAATCATGCGCCAGGCGCCCGAGCACAAATTGGCGCCGGCGACGCGCAAGGCATTGACCCTGCGTTTTGCAAGGGCAAGCGCCAGCCGGTTGCTTGTTGCCGAACAGATTGCCTACCAGCAAGACCCGGAAAGACCAACGCAGGAAACCTGAAAGCCGTCTGCCCCTGAAAGCCGTCTGCCCCAGACATCTGCCAAAGACGTTTAACGCGGTGCCCGCTTGGCCAGAATGCGCTGCAGGGTACGGCGATGCATGTTCAAACGCCGTGCGGTCTCTGAAACATTGCGGTCACACATTTCATAGACCCGCTGGATGTGTTCCCAGCGCACCCGGTCAGCCGACATCGGGTTTTCCGGTGGTTCAACCCTTTCGCCGGGTTCGCGGGTCAGCGCGGCAAACACCTCATCGGCATCCGCCGGTTTGGCCAGATAGTCGATGGCGCCCAGTTTCACCGCATTGACGGCGGTGGCGATATTGCCGTAACCGGTCAGCATGATGATGCGTGTATCGTCGCGCTTGCGGCGGATGGCCTCGATCAGCTCAAGACCGTTGCCGTCGCCGAGTCGCAGGTCGATGACAGCAAATTTTGGCGGCGTGACATTGATGGCGGCCTTGCCGGCAGCAACCGATTCTGCCATTTCAACGGTAAAGCCGCGGCTTTCCATGGCCCTGCCCAGGCGGCGCAAAAAAGGCCCGTCATCATCTACAATCAGCAAGGAGGGGTCTTCACCAATCCTGTCGCTGTCGTTCTGGTTGCCCGGTTGCATATCCATAGTCCGACCAGTCCCATCTTGTTTGTTGCTGTGTATCACATAAGGCCTGTGACACGGAATGCCAATATTGAGTTGCCTTTGCCGTGCTCTATATCTCTTCAGCGCCGTCTGAACCCTGATCAATCGTCATGGCAGAGCGCGGCCAGGTCACGGTGACAGATGCACCGCCCTGATCGCCGTCGCGATTGGCGAATTTCAATGTCGCACCGGAACGCTCCAGCAGGGTCTTGGCGATGAACAGGCCGAGGCCAAGGCCGCCTGCTGTTGCTTCGCTGCTGCGGCTGCGCTGCGTCAGATAGGGGTCGCCGATGCGCGAAAGAACATCTGCTGCAAATCCGGGGCCATCATCGTCAATCCGGATGGTGACAGTCCGGGCATTGGATTGCGTCTCGACATGAACAGTGGAACTGGCAAAATCCACGGCGTTTTCCAACAGATTGCCCAATCCGTATAAAATGCCGGCATTGCGCCGCCCGACCGGTTCGCCTTCCGGCCCATGGATGCGTGAAACCTTGATGTCGACCCCGAATTCACGGTGGGGTGCAATCACCTCCTCAATCAGCGAAGACAGCGGCAACCACCGCATATGTTCCTCATCTTCCGATGACAGGGTGGTCAGCCGCCGCATGATCTCCCGGCAGCGTTCGCTTTGTGAGCGCAGCAATTGCACATCTTCCCTGAACCGCTCGTCACCGGCCAGAGCGCGCTCCATTTCCCGCGCCACCACCGCGATGGTGGCCAGCGGTGTACCCAGTTCGTGCGCCGCCGCTGCGGCCAGACCGTCAAGGGCAGAAAGATGTTGCTCGCGCTGCAGGGCAAATTCCGTGGCCATCAGCGCATCGGCAAGCTCCTGTGCTTCGGCCGATACACGGTAGGAATAGAAGGCGGCAAAAGCAGCTGTTGAAACAATGGCAATCCAGTTCCCGGCAATCAGCACCAGTGGCGTATCGAAGGTGGTCCCCGGATACCAGGGCAGGGGCCGGTGATAGACGGCAAGCACGGTAACCCCGGCGACCGCTGTGGCGCCCAATGCAATGATATTGCGAACCGGCAGGGATGCGGAGGCGACAATCACCGGAACACACAGCAGAACGGCGAAAGGGTTTGCCAGGCCGCCCGTGATGAACAGCAGGCCGAACAATTGCAGAATATCCAGGCTTAGAACGAAAGTCGATGTCGATGGATCAAGGCGGTAGGTTGCCGGAAATTTCAACTGCAGGGCAATATTGAGCAGCAACAGACAGGCAATCAGCAGAAAACACGAGGCCACCGGCAGCGGAAAGCCGAGGCCGTAGGCGACTCCCAGGACCGTGACGCTCTGACCAATGACGGCCAATGAGCGCAATCGAACGAGCGTGCGCATGCGCAAATGGTTTGCATTGCGCGTTTCCGCCGGATGTCTGGAATAGTCCATGGTGCCCCGTGTTCCGTTTGGTAGCTGAGCTTAAAGTGCTTGCGTGAAACTGTTAAACGGTTTTGCGCTTGTCGTCTTGATTCATGCTGTGTTGGCATGATCATCGTCTGCTCGCATTGAATCCAAGTCCTTGAGCAGGCGGGAGCGCCAGCTTGATGGATCAGCGTATCGACAGTCCTGACCATGACCCTGGCGGCTATCTACATCCAATGGAGAACCCCGTTCCGGCAAGCTGCTAATTGCGCATCTTCTGGCCATCGACAAGGTTGGTATTCGTGTTTTGACGTGACAACCAGTCGCCGAGCAATTGATTGATCTGATCGGGCTTTTCCAGAGGCGGACAATGGCCGCAATCCTTGATCAGGGAAAATTCCGAACCGTCAATGGCTGCGTGAATTTCCTGCGCCCGCACGGGTGGTGTCACCTTGTCGCCATCGCCGACAATGACCAGGGTCGGGCAGCAAATCAGAGCCAGGTTGGCGCGCCCGTCAGGACGCTTGATGATGGCGTGTTGCTGGGCCCGGTATGCGTCGACGCCCAGATTATAGGCACTTTGTTTCAGCGCTGCGCGCTGCTTTGGGTCGAGTTGGTCCACGTCGAGGCAACTGAAGGCCAGGCTGCGTTCATTGGCAGCGGCCATACCCATGCTTTCGGCTGTTGCCAGATTGTCCAGTCGCCGCTTGGTATTTGCCGGATCTTCCGGTCGGGCCGATGTCGATATGAGAACCAGGCTGATCAATCGCTGACGTATTTGCGGCAGCATGTGCATGGCCACATAGCCGCCCATGGACCAGGCCGCAAAGTGAAATCGTGACGGCAGTTGATCAAGCACACAATCCGCCATATCTGCGATGCTGGTCTTTGAATGGTGACCCTTCGGCACAAGGATGTCGTAGTGATCCTTCAGATGTTCAATCTGGTAGGTCCATGACGTATGGTCCGATTGCAGGCCGGGAAGCAGCACGAGGGTCTCAGGCATTGTCGATCTCGATATTATTCTGGTGGAGGGTTGCAAGAATTCGTTCCGCGTGATGGCAGGCGGCCTGCTGGGCGCCATTGATGACGCGCAAGGCAGGAACCTCCTGCGTGCAACGCGCATCCGCATGGCTGCAGCGCGTGCGAAAATGGCAGCCGGAGGGCGGATCAATGGGGCTGGGCAATTCGCCAGTCACCTCGGAACGCCTGTGCCGGCCCGCAGGCGTCGGGCGGGGCACCGCCGACAGCAGGGTTGACGTATAGGGATGGGCGGGCCGATCGAACAATTGCCGGGTCTGTCCCAATTCGACAATGCGGCCCAGATACATCACCGCCACCCGGTCCGCGACATGCGAGACGACTGACAGATCGTGTGAAATGAAAATCAGCGTCAGACCCATTTGCGCTTGCAGGCGCACGATCAGATTGAGAATCTGTGCCTGGATGGAAACATCCAGCGCCGATACGGGTTCGTCAGCAACGATCAGTTCGGGGCTCAGCGCGATGGCGCGTGCTATACCGATGCGCTGGCACTGCCCGCCGGAAAGTTCGTGCGGGAAGCGGTCCAGATGGAAAGGGCTGAGGCCAACCTGCTGCGCCAGTTCCTCGACGCGCTGGCGGATCTCGGACGCATTGCCCATGCGGTAGTTGATGAGCGCTTCGGCAATGATGGCCCGGGCTTTCATGCGCGGATTGAGGGATGCATAGGGATCCTGAAAGATCATCTGAAACCGTTGGCGGGCCGCCTTCAGTTCCTTTGGTCGCAATGTCGACAGGTCGATGCCGTCCAGTGTCATGGTTCCCGATGTGGGCTTTTCCAATTGCAGGATCAGCCGCGCCAGCGATGATTTTCCGCAACCGCTCTCTCCGACCAGACCCAGCGTTTCGCCCCGTGCAACCTTCAGCGACACCTGATCCACCGCCTGCAGGAAGCGCTTGGGCGCACCGGGTCTTTTGCGGCCCAGTGGATAGGCCTTGCTGAGCTTGTCGAGCAGCAGATGCTGTTTTGGTTTCATGCCCATGCCAATGCCCATGCGCTCACGATCTCCGTGTTGCGGATACCCTCATAGACCCTCTCCGGATGGATGCAGCGGGATGTGTGTTGCGGTTCGATCAGCTGCGCCGGCGGCAGGGGGGCCTCACAGGCATCGGTGGCAAAACTGCAGCGTGGCGCATAGACACAACCGGCTACCGGCTTGTCGAGGCGCGGCACCGAACCCGGAATTTCGTTGAGCACGCTGCGGTGACCGGTTTGCGCTCCGGGCAGCGATTGAAGCAGACCGGCCGTATAGCCATGGGATGGCCGGGCAAAGAGCTTTTCCACCGGAGCCTCTTCGACAATCCGTCCGGCATACATGACCATCATCCGGTCGGCCGCATTGGCCACGACGCCCAGATCATGGGTAATCAGAATGACGCTCATGGCCAGATCCTTGCGCAGGTCTGCAATCAGGTCGAGAACCTGCGCCTGGACGGTCACATCCAGCGCCGTTGTCGGCTCGTCGGCGATCAGCAGTTCCGGATCGCAGGCAAGCGCCATGGCGATCATCACCCGCTGGCGCATGCCACCCGACAATTCATGCGGATAGGCGCCCAGCCTGTTGTGGGCATCGGGAATACGCACCAGATCCAGCATTTCCAGTGTCCGCGCGCGTGCCTGGCTGCGGTTGCCGCCGCGATGTTTGCGCACCACTTCGCCAATCTGCATGCCGATCGTGTGCACCGGATTGAGCGACGTCATGGGATCCTGAAAAATCATGCCGATGCGATTGCCGCGCACGTGTCGCATGGTCCCCTCGCTGGCACCCAGCAATTCCTGCTCACCCAGCCGGACGGAGCCTGAAGAAATGCGCGCGCCGTGGCGCGGCAAAAGGCCCATGATGGTCATGGCGGTGACGCTCTTGCCGCAGCCCGATTCGCCGACAAGGCTGAGAATTTCTCCCTTGCGCACTTCAAAGGATATGTCATCCAGGGCGCGAACCACATTGTCGCCGTCTGCAAACTCGAGGCTGAGATTGCTGACGGTGAGAATGCTCTGCCGGTCTTCGGCTTTTTCGTCCATGAAGGTCATAGGGTTCCCCTGCGCGTCTTGCGCGGATCAAGCGCATCGCTCAGCCGGTCGCCGAGAATGTTCACCGCCAGAACCATCACTGAGAGCAGGGCGCCCGGATAGGCCATCAATTCGGGATGAATACGAAAATAGGCACGGGCATCGGCCATCATGCCGCCCCAACTGGGCACTTCCGGCGATGTGCCGACGCCGAGAAAACTGAGAACCGCTGATGCAATGATGGCCGAGGCGCAAGCATAGGTCGCCTGCACCAGAACCGGCCCCAGCGTATTGGGCAGAATATGCCGCCAGACCATGGCCAGGCCGGACGTCCCGATGGAGGTGGCCGCCCGCACATAGGGTTGTTCCCGCACACCCAGCACCACGGATCGCACCAGCCGCACCATGCGCGGAATTTCAGGAATCGTGATGGCGATGATGACAGTCAGCACACCGGCATTCATCAGCGAGGCAAAGGCAATGGCCAGCAGGATGGCGGGAATGGCCATCATGGCGTCATTCAAACGCATGATGATGGCGCCGCCGATGGATGACATGCCCGCATAGATGCCGATGGCGACGCCCAACACGGTTGTCAATCCGGCAACCGAAAAGCCGACGAACATCGAGGTACGCGTTCCATAGACGGCGCGGGCAAAAACATCGCGGCCCAGATGGTCACGGCCCCACAGGGCGTCAGGTGTTGAACCGCTTAGCCGTTCAGCCGGGTTGATTTTGATGGGGTCCCCGGCAATCAGCGGCGCGGCGATGGCCACAAGCAGCAGCGAGAGCAGGATGAAAAGACAGATTGCGGTCAGTGGATCGCGCGCAATCCAGCGAGGCAGGTCACGCAGCGTGACCCGTCTTTGCGGCGCATTGGTCGCCTCAGTATGTGTTGCGGACATCGGCTAGCCTTTCACCCGCGGATCGAACAGCACATAGCTCAGATCGACGAGAAGATTGATCAGGATGAGCAGAGCCGAGAAAAACAGAATAACCCCCTGAACCACCGGATAGTCGCGCCGGGTGATGGCATCGACGGTCAGACGGCCGATGCCGGGTATGTTGAACACCGATTCGGTCACCACCACACCGCCGACCAGAGTGGCAAAGCCGATGCCGATCACGGTTATGACGGGAACACCGGCGAATTTGAGCGCATGCACAACCAATATGCGCAATGATCCCAGACCCTTGGCGCGTGCCGTGCGGGTGAAATTCTCGTTCAGTGCTTCCAGCATGGCGGCGCGTGTCACCCGGGCGATCAGGGCTGCGAAGACCAGAGCCAGGGCAATGGATGGCAGCGTTACCGAATGCAATGTTGCAAGCATGCCGTCTTTCAGTGGCTTGTAGCCCTGCACGGGAAACCACTTCAGCTTCACCGCGAAATAATAGACCAGCAGATAGCCGATCACGAAGACAGGCACCGAAAAGCCGAAAACGGCAAAAGCCATGATGGCGCGGTCTATCAGCCCATTGGCGCGCCAGGCCGCAATCACGCCGAGCGGAACGGCAATGGCGACGGTGATGATCAATGTCACGATGGCCAGAACCATTGTGGGTTCAATTCTCTGGGCAATCAGTTTTGTGACCGGTTGGTTTGAATAGACGGAATCACCCAGATCAAGCCGCAGGGCATTGCCTGCCCAGATGCCGAATTGCACGACCAGGGGTTTATCAAGATGCAGACGCTCGCGGATCTTTTCCACCTGCTGCGGATTGGCATTGTCGCCAGCCAGCAGCACCGCCGGGTCTCCGGGTGTCAGATGCGCCAGCGAGAAAATGAAAATGGCCACCAGCAGGAAAATGGGTATCGCTGCCAGCAATCGGCCGAGAATATAAAGGAGCATGCAAACCTCACGCTTCAGTTCCGCCCGGACAGGCCGGGCGGAGCCGAATTCAATTGACTATTCGGTGCGTTGCACTTCCCAGAAGAAGGGCACGGGGCTCTGGATAAATCCCTTCAGGTTCGTTGCAATGCCCTGCGAGGGAAAGGCCTGACCCATAGGAACATAACTCACCAGATCATGGGTTGCGATCTGCATCTGTTCAGCGAGTTGCCTTTTCACCTTCGGGTCCATCTCGTCGGCGAATTTCTTGCGCAGTTCCTGAAGCTCTTCAGAACATGCCCAGCCGAACCAGCCGTCGCCGCAGGCACCAGCCACATAGACATTGGTCATCGGATTGGACTGATCGACAAATCCCCAGCCGGTGAAGAACAGGTTCCAGCCGCCATCGGCCACAGGTTCCTTGCTGGCGCGGCGTGTGGCGACGGTTGCCCAATCGGTGATCTGCTCTTCGACGACAAATCCGGCTTCCTCAAGCATGGGTTTGAGCACCGAATAATAGGCGTCATGGGCAGGAATATCCGTCACATGCATCAACAGGACCGGCGTTCCATCATAGCCGCCCTCTTCAAGCAGTGCCTTGGCCTTGGCTATATCGCGTGTCAGGACAGCTTGCGTATTGGCATCCGTTGCATAGGGTGTGTCGCAGAAAAACACCGCAGCGCATTCAAGATAGCGTTCTGTTGCATTGCCATAGGCGGCCTGCAGGAAGGGTGTCTGCTCCAGCGACCATTGAAGGGCCTTGCGGATTTTCGGGTTGTCGAAGGGCGGGTTGAGATGATTGACGACCAGCTGCATGGAATTGCCGGACTGTCGCGCTGCAATGGGCTTGGCGCTATCCACCCCGTCGAAGAAGGCGAGCATGTCGGCTGGCACTTCCTCGATCCAGTCGATCTCGCCGCCAATCAGTGCGTCCACCGCAGTTGCTGTGTCCGGAATATAGATGAGTTCCACCCGGTCAAAATGCGCCACCTTGCCACCGGCTGCCATGTCTGCGGGTTCGGAACGTGGTTGATAGGCCTCGAATTTTTCGAAGACGGCGATGCTGCCCGGCACCCATTCATCGGGCAAAAGACGATAGGGCCCTGAGCCGATGGGTGTCACGACCGGGTCTGTGGGGTCATTGGCGGCCATGCCGGCCGGCATGATCACCGGAACATTGGACGAAATCTTGCCGATGGCCGAAATGACTTGCCCCCAGGGCTCCTTCATCTGCAGCACAATCGTCTTGTCATCGGGCGCTGAAATGGATTCCATTTTTGAAAAAAGCGTCTTGCCCAGCCCGTCGGCCTTGCCCCAGCGTTGCAGTGACGCAACGGCGTCGCCAGCCGTGACCTGGCTGCCATCGTGGAATTTCAGCCCGTCGCGCAGCGTGATCGTATAGGTCAGCTGGTCATCCGACAATGTGAAGCCTTCGGCCATTTGCGGCTGTGCTTCATAGTTGGAATCCAGTGCAAACAACGTATCATACATCAGGTATGCTGCGTTGCGGATGGTGAAATTCGTCGTGGCGATCGGGTCCATCGTGTTGATGTCGCCATTCAACCGCAGACGTAGAGTTCCCTCGGCAAAAGCGCCCGGCATTGCGGCGGTCAGCAAGGCGCCTGCCACAGCTGCTGCCACCAGTGACTTGAGTCGTCCCATAATAATCTCCTCCCAGCCGTTCCATGACGGCACAAAACGTTACGTTTCATGAATTCCATGTTCTTCAGCTTGCTGCAAGCGCATGGTTCTCTAAAGCACGAAACGATTTGTGTTTAGACAAATTATTTCCAAACGGCAAGGTGCTGCGGGACATCAGGCCAAAGAAAATTGCTTTCCAACTGCTGGCTTCTTGCCAGAGACCAACAATTTGTGGCATTCACGTAACGTTTTGCGTAGTCTGCGTCCTGTGGATTGAAAGGGATAATATTTTTGGCAACGATCAAGGACGTGGCGCGTATCGCCAACGTATCGATTACTACGGTGTCGGCCACGATCAACGGCACGGCGCCGGTCAGCAAGGCGCTGCAGCAACGCGTCTGGGATGCCGTGAAGATTGCGGGCTATCATGCCGATCCGATCGCCCGCAATCTGCGCATGGGGGTTTCCAAGACCATCGGCCTCATTGTGCCCGATATTGCCACGCCGTGGGCGGCGCATCTGGCCAAGGCCATGCAAAGAGCGCTTTCGGATGTTGGTTACAATATGCTGTTTGCCAGCAATGATGATGACCCGGAACGGGAGTTTCGCGAGATTGAACTGTTCAGTTCACACCGCGTCGCCGGCATGGTCATCGCCCCGACGACCCATGGCGAAGCCTATGCGGAACGCCTGGCAGAAGCCGTGCACACACCCACCATTCTGGTGGATCGCATCGTAGAAAATGCCCGTTTTGATGCGGTGACCGATGACAACCAACTGGGCGCGCAGCTCATCACGCGCTACCTGCTCAAGCTTGGTCACAAGCAGATAGCCTTCCTGGTCGGCCGTCCCGGCATCTCGTCGTCGGACGAGCGTTATGCGGGCTTTCGCGAGACCATGGCCGTGGCTGGCCTGCCGGTGCGCGATGATCTGGTGCGCCGTCCGGTCTTCCGGCGCGAACACGCCTTTGCAGCGGTGCAACAACTCATGACCCTGCCAACACCGCCGACGGCCATAGTCTGCATCAATATTGCACAATTGCTCGGTACCATGGCCGGTCTGCAGAATATGGGTTTGAAGGTTCCGGACGATGTCTCCGTCATCAGTTTCGATGGCTTTCACCCGGCCGAAGGCTGGCAACCCGCAATCACGGCACTGACACAGGATATCACCACAATCAGCATCAAAGCCGCCGAACTGCTGCTGGCGCGTATCGGCGGGGAGGTGGATTATGGTCCACGTCTGGTGCGCGTTGCGCCAAGCCTGACAGTCAGAACATCCTGCCGCAGCATCTAGTAGCCCATTCCGGCTGACCTTCGTTCCACGCGGACCTGTTCACAGGGCAATCACGATACATTCACGCTGGCTGCTCCAACCTGCGACTGATCGGACCGGCACTGATATCTGTGGCGGCAGACCGAGAGCGCTGGCTGTGTACTGCGGCAAGCGATGGATGAAATGGCTGAAAAAGGGTGTCCGCCCCGGTTTCAATTGGTGGGTCATGTCCTGATTACAGCATGTTCAACAAAGGGATGGGCATCATGACGCGCACAATTATTGGCAGCAGGAAGGCTGACACGATCCACACCGATGACGAAAACCATGTCGTCATCGCCCGCAAGGGGGGCGATGACATTATCACGGGAGCCGGCAATGACGTTATTCTGGCTGGCCGCGGCAATGACACGGTCGATGCCGGTGACGGCAATGACGTGGTTCTTGGCGGCAAGGGCGCTGACGTGCTGAATGGCGGGCTGGGCAATGATGTTGTTTCGGGCGGGCGCGGGCGCGATATTCTCGTCCATGAGCTTGTCGAAGGCAGCCAGTCCCATGATGTTTACCAGGGTGGTCGTGGATGTGACACCTTGCGGTTGATGATGACGCAAGCGCAGTTTGCTCTCTATACCGATCAGATCGCGACCTTTGAGGAATGGCTGCTGACGGCAAAAAGCTGGCAGCATTTCACCTTTGATTTTGGTGATTCCACCCTGCAGGTTTCATCCGTTGAAAAGCTTGAAATTCAGATTGGTGACGACATCGGCGGCGTGCAGATCATCACCGGATCAAAGGAAGACGGGCCGGTCAGTGCCGGTGATTCGGCCAGCACGCAATCGCAGATCATTCTTTTCCAGGGTGACGCCGATGCCACACTTGAAGGTGGTTCGGCCAATGACATCCTGAAAACCGACGAAGGCAATGATACGCTGGACGGTGGAGCTGGCGATGACAACCTTGACGGCGGCGCCGGCGATGATGATCTGCGCGGTGGCGCGGACAATGACACGCTGACGGGCGGCGCAGGCGATGACCATGTGGACGGCGGCGACGGCGACGACACAATCATTGCCGCCAATGGTCAGGGCAATGACTTTTATGATGGCGGCAATGGCAGCGACACGATCAAATTCACCTCGTCGACCGCCATCAATGATCTGACGATTGACATGCGTGCGGTCGACCGCAGCGGTCAGAGCGTCAATGGTGTCAGCATTGACACATTGCTGTCGGACAACGGCCAGCCGGTCAATCGCAATGTCGGTATTGCCTATGACAGTGCCAATCCGACCCAAATCGGGGTTGATGTATTGGTCAATCTTGAAAATGTCATCGGTGGCGACGGCAACGACATCATCTACGGCAACTTCCAGAACAATGAAATCTTTGGTGGTGACGGCAACGATGCAATTTACGGTATCGGCGGTGACAATTATCTCGATGGCGGCAATGGCGATGACCTGTTGCAGATCAGCTATGGCGCCAATGTGTTGCGCGGCGGTGCGGGCGCCGACCGCTTTTTCATGCTGGACGGCATTTTTGAAGACCGGATCATGGATTTCGAAGTGGGGGTTGATGTGCTTGACCTGTCGCGCACCCACGCCTCGGACCTCAATGAGCTCGTCGTCGACTTTTCCCAGGATCTCGACAACAACGGCATCAATGATACGATTTTGAATTACACGGATTACAGCACATCGCAAAGGCTTGTCATTGATGACATGTCGGAGGCCGAATGGAATGACCTGAACGCCAATCACACCGGCACCGGACTGATCTATGCCGCCCCCAGTGTCTACTACACCGGCACCAGTGGTGACGATACAGCCGCAATCAATCTTCTGGGCACGGGCAATGACCAGATATTGGCCGGTGCAGGCGATGAGACGATCACCGTCAAGGGCGGCGATTATATCCTTCAGGGCTCAGGCAATGACACCATCGATTATTCCGACACGTTTGGCGTCTATTCCATCCTGGATTACAGCTCCCGGTGGGACGGTGTCCCGGGTGAATTCGATGAGGGCATTGTCGTCAATATCAATGTTGGTGAAATTGGCACAGTCAACAATTCCGCCGATGGCACCGTCGACAAGGGCAGCTATGGCGTCGATCAGCTTGTCGATGTTGATATGGTGGTTGCCGCTGCCGGAGACGGCTTTTTGCTGACCGGCACCCATTACGCCGACAGTTTCACGATAGAAATGCCGAGCATCGGCTGGATGAATGTCGTGCCGCTTTACGGGGATGATACAATCGTCTTCAACGGTTCTTCAGCAGGACGGGTGTCTTATGAGGGATATGATATTGCTGTGGCCTATGGTGGTGGCGGCGTTGGCGGACGCGCAGAATTTGATGGCACAACGCTGACAGCGACGATTGACGGAACGGATACCAACGGTTTTCAGGCAGATTGGACCGACACTGTCACGGCCACAGCTTTCCTGGAGTTTGCCGGCGGCTATGGTGATGATGTTTTCCTGGGTGCCGACACCTATTCCGAGCGGTTCATCGGTGGATCCGGAAACAATTATTTCGATGGCGGGGCCGGGGGCAATGACCGGGTCCGTTATGATCGTGGAAACGATAGTGAGGGCATTCAGGTCGATCTTGAAAACCCCAACATCGACGGCTCCAACACCATCACGCAATGGCTCGGCGATACCTTTCACGACACGTTGATCGATATCGAATGGGTCCGTGGTTCCAACTTCAATGATTCAATCCTGATGTCATCGGCCGACGAGCAGATTGAGGGACGCAGTGGCGATGACGTTATTGACGGGCGCGGCGGCAATGATTTGCTTCAGGGGCAGAACGGCAACGATCACATTTTCGGTGGAACCGGGGATGATTTCCTCGATGGCGGCTCGGGTGACGACCAGCTATTCGGCGGAGCCGGCTTCGACACGCTGGAAGGTGGCTCCAATGACGATCTGCTAACCGGCGGATTGCAGGGCGACACCTTTGTTTTCTCCGGCGCCTTTGCCCATGACACGATCACGGATTTTGCCAGCGGCGAGGATTTTATCGATATCTCCGCATCCGGCACGCAATTTGCGGATTGGGACACAAGCGGTGACGGTTTCATCAGCGATGCGGATGCCTACGCTTCATTGTCTGCCGGTGATCTCATGCTTGATATCGGTGGCAACACGATAACGCTTTCAGGCATCACCCAGCTTGTCGAAAGCGATCTGGTCTTCTGATCTGAAGACCAGACGGCATCAAACGAAGGCCCTGTCAGTCCGGCTCGGACAGGGCCTTTTCGCGTCTTTGCAGGGATTCCTGCGGCCAATATTCCGATCGGCGATAGTAACCCGGCACTGCGCTGACGCCCTCCGGAAGGCGCACCCAGGGCTGTTTGCTCTCGGTGTATATGTGAATATCCGGTGCAAATGCGTCGGGATTTTCAAGTGTGCCGACGCGCAGAAAAAAGAATCTGGGGCCGGCGCCGTGATAGATGCTCCACACAGCAACCTTGCAATCGGGGCAACGGCTGATCAATTGGCCCTTGCCGCTGTCGCTGGGTGTATCGATGATTTCAGGCGCACCGGACAGCAGCTTCACATTGTCAGCCTCGATCAGGGCATTGAGGGCGAATGCCGACCCGCTTTCACGCTGACACCGGCGGCAATGGCAGCAATGGACAAAAAGCGGCGGTCGCTTCACCTCGTAACGAATGGTCCCGCAGGTGCAGTGACCCTTTGCGATGATGGTCATGATAGTCGTTCCCTCAATTGTCGTTTTCAGCTCCAAAATAGACGGGGTGCAGTCCTGGTGTAAACACCAGCGGGTGGCCTGGTTGCAACTATCCAGGGTCGCATTGAGTGCGCTGAAACAACCGAATTGACGAATGCGCAAGCCGCAATTACCCTGTCCTCATGAGTTTTCTGAGGTCGCATGACGTCCGGCGACCATTCATTGCGGATGCTGATCACGACGCTGATCCGTGGCAGAGAATTCAAACCGATAAATCGGAGGTTCTGCCATGACCATGAAGCAACGCGTTTTCTGGGGTTTTCTTGCCGGTCTGACGATTGTCCTCGTCAAGATCATCGGCCCGGACCAGTCCTATCTTCGGTCTCTTTTCTATCAGATATCGTCGGTGGATCTGGTGTTCTATGTCTTCATCTCGATTGTCACCATTGTACTGGGGGCCATCTCCGGTCTGTTCAGCAAGGAACATGAACCGGTAAAACTGTTGTTGTTTTGCGCCTCGGTACCCGCCTTGCTGTCCACATTCACGGGTGAGCGTCGCGAAGCGATACCGCTGCAGGCGCCCGCTGCAACGGAAAATCGCGCCTCGGCCGACGGCATCAACAGGCCATCAATGTTCATTGCATCCGCCCATGCCCAGACGCTGAACCAGACGCTGAGGCAAAAACACGTCTGCAATGAAGGCAGCTTTACGCAGCGATTCACCCAAAGTGCGCAGCAATATCTGACGGGCAAGAGCAATGCGCGGTTGGCCGATTATTCGGTTGTCGTCTCCTCGACGCCGGACTTTGACAAAGCAAAGCGGATCGCAACTCAAATATTTGCAAAAGACAGGGCGTGGGCGCCCTATGTCGGATGCCGCAAACCTGGAAACGCCAACTACCCGGTGATTATCGGGCCGCCCACAAGCGAGGTTGAAGCGGCTGAATGGAAGGGCCGGTTCGAGGAAGCGCAGGTCATGCCCGGTAGCGCCTATCTGTCCTATTATGAGTTCAGAAAGCCGGTTTTCACACCGCGTTAGGTGCATGCGTCTTGCCCGGCAGGACGCGCAGGCATGCGATGTGAAACTTCATTTCCACCCATGCTCATTTCCATGCCTGTTGAATTGGGGTTATGTTGAAAACCCCCATGGGGATCAATCGCAGAAGAGCGCCTGAAAATGCGTCGATTACTATCGGTTATTTTGCTGATATCCGGCACATGGGTTGCTGGTGTCGCATCGGTATCGGCTGCAACAGATGAACAGAAAGCAGCACTGAAATCCGATTGCTGGAGCGATTTTATCGCCCATTGCAGGGGTGTTAAACCCGGCGGCATACCGGCCTTTGAATGCCTCTCAAAAAACGTCGATAGCCTTTCATCATCCTGCCAGGCCGCCGTCAAGGCGGTGGATCCGAAAGCAAAATAAATCCGGTTTCGCCGGATTTTACATCCCGGATCACAATGCGAAACAGCGACTTTGGCGCGCTGAAAAAATGTTTGAAAATACTTGAAATGCAAATTTCGGTCGGTTGCTCCAGGACGCTCAAGGCAATGAAAGACGGCTACGCACCGCATGGGGGTGCGCAGCATGTGCTCGGCCTGACCATCTCGATTGGGCATAGGTGCTCCACGCAATCTATGCGTGGCGCCGGCTGCTAACCGGCTTTGGCCATGCGCACTTCAGGCTCAACGTGGGCGTCCTGCCCCATCCGGCCATTCTTGAAGTCAGCGGCCAGTCGGGCAACGCGTTCGCCCAGCAGGGCGGCCGTTTCCCTGTCTGCCTGGGGTGGCGCAAGGTCGGCGCCCTGATCCGTATTGGCCTGGGCCATTGCGCCAATGGATCCGCCAATGCGGTTCAGATCATCGATGGAACTTGTCGATGAATGATTGCCCGGCAACAGTCCGAGGCTGACCCACAGCATGCCATGTTGAGCCGCCAATGTCGCCAATTGGCTCAGCGTTGCGAATTTGTCACCTGATTGCGAGCCGGAAACGGTGAAACCCGCCGCCAGCTTGTTTTGCCAGCCGCGCTCCATCCAGATTTTTGACGTCTGGTCCATGAAGGTTTTAAAGGGGCCGGATACGGCTCCCATGTAGGTGGGCGAGCCGAAAATGATGGCGTCGGATTGGGCGAGCTGCGCCCACGCGGCCTCATTGATTTGCGTGACGTCAATCAGATGTGGTTGTGCCGTTGAAAAACGCCTGACACCACCTTCAACAGCTTTCGCCAGTGCTTCAGTGTGGCCGTAGCCGGAATGATAGGCGATTGAAATATTCAAAGTCATCTTGTTCTCCAGTTCTGTCTGGAGGCAACTTAATCTTTCACCGGTAGGGAGATAATTCCTCAATTCATGAAATGATTTTTCACACCAGGTGCATAACAGAATCCTCAGGCCGGTCCGCTGGGCTTTGCGAATGCGTCAATCAGGAAATCCACGAACAGGCGCAGTTTTCGGGATGTCTGCCGATGTGCCGGATAGACAGCATAGAGTGTCTGTTTTTCGCCCTTCCACCCCGGCAAAGCATCAAGAAGTCGCCCGTCCGCATGCGCTGCAAGCGTGTAGAAATCGGGCAGGAATGCAAGTCCCAACCCGGCAATGGCGGCGTCACGGATGGCAAGGGAGCTGTTGACGCGATACTTGCCGCTGACCGGAACGCTCTCGCGCCTGTCATCCTTCTCCAGGCGCCACACATCCGGCGTCGAAGAGCCCGTATAAATCAGACAGGCATGGCTCGCCAGATCACTGGGGTCGGCGGGAAAGCCCATATTATCGAGATAATCCGGAGAGGCGAAAACCTGTCTTTCGATGACCATCAGCTTGCGGGCTTTCAGGCTGGAATCCTCCAGCCGGCCACCGCGTATGGCCAGGTCGAACCCGCCTTCGACCAGGTCGGTAAAGGCATCACTCATGGAAAGATCGATACTGATATCGGGATAGAGTTTCGCAAATTGCGGCAGCAGGACCGACAGCCTGTTCAGGCCAAAGGACATCGGCGCGCTGATCCGCAGATGGCCTCTTGGGTTTTCTGTTGAGGAGCGGACAAAATCGTCGGCATCGTGCAGATCGTCCAGCAGGTGGCAGACACGGGTGAAATAGGTTTGGCCCACATCGGTCAGATGCAGCGACCGGGTGGTGCGCACAATCAGTTGTGCTCCGAGCTCAGCCTCGAGATCCTTGATCATCTTGCTCACAGCGGCATTTGACAGGCCAAGATCGCGCGCAGCATTGCTGAATCCCTCCAGTTCCACGACGCGCCTGAAGGTATTGAGACAAGAGAACCGATCCATTTTTCACCCGCCGTGAACAGTCATTGCATTAATTTCCTCATTATCATCTCAACTGGAAAGGTCCAAATTTAACGCTTGAAACCGGCCAAACCGTCCGTTTCTGGCCCAGTGCCGGACAAGTGCCGGACAAGCGCCGGCCTAGCACTGGCCAAGCACTGGGCCAGTGCCGGGGTTACACCGTCGCTCTTGTGCTCGCCCGTTCAGCCGGTTACGGCTTTCCCGTCGGGCAGGCATTGCGATCGGACGACACAGACAGGAAACCAACGCATGACCAGCCGTACCGACATTCTTCTGACTGCCATTGCCCCGGCCATCTGGGGCAGCACCTATTTTGTCACCGTGGCGTTTCTGCCCGATGGATATCCGCTGACGGTCTCGCTGTTGCGCGCCCTGCCGGCGGGGCTCCTGCTGCTGCTGTTCGTTCGCCGCCTGCCCGCGGCGGGTTGGTATGGACGCATATTCCTTCTGGGGGCGCTGAATTTCACCATCTTCTGGACGCTGCTGTTTGTTTCCGCCTACAGGCTTCCGGGCGGTGTCGCGGCCACTGTTGCCTCCGTTCAACCGTTGATCGTTATCTTCTTTGCGCGCGCTGCGCTGGGCACGCCGATCCGCCTGTTGGCCGTGTTTGCTGCGGCGTTGGGCAGTGCAGGTGTCGCGACACTTATCCTCACGCCGCAGGCATCGCTGGATCCGGTTGGCGTGGCGGCTGGCCTGGGTGCGGCCCTGTCGATGGCCGCCGGAACCGTGCTCACACGCAAATGGAAGCCGCCGGTCTCGCTGCTCACCTTCACCGCCTGGCAATTGACTGCAGGCGGCTTGCTCCTGCTGCCGCTCGCCATGCTGATCGAGCCGCCGCTTCCCGACCTCACCGCGCGTCATATCGGCGGGCTGGTCTATCTCGGCCTGATCGGTGCGGCTTTAACCTATGGCCTGTGGTTTCGCGGCGTCGCCCGCATCGAACCCTCGGCGGTTTCGGTCCTTGGCTTCCTCAGTCCTCTGACCGCTGTTTTGCTCGGCCGGATTTTGCTGGATCAATCGCTCTCTGTCCTGCAGATGATGGGTGCCGCAACGATACTCATCAGTGTGTGGATCAGCCAGAACGGGGTTGGTCTGCCGGGAGCGGGAAAGCGCGCCTCCAAAAAAGTCGCTGTCGGCTGATTTGCCTCTACCTCTTGCGCGGATGTTTTACCCGCCGCGTCGCCTCTGCCGACCCGGGGTCGTCCGGCCAGGGGTGCCTTGGATATCGGCCGCGCATGTCGGCACGCACATCGGCCCAGGAGCCAGCCCAGAAGCCGGGCAGGTCGCGGGTTGTCTGGATGGGGCGTTGGGCCGGTGACAGCAATTCCAGCAGCAAAGGCACCTTGCCCCCGGCCAGCGCGGGATGTCTGGTCAGGCCGAACAATTCCTGCACACGCACCGCCAGCACCGGTTCGTCGCCATCATAGCGGATCGGCAGGTTGGAGCCAGCCGGGGTTTTGAAATGGGTGGGGGCCAGCCGGTCAAGATCGCGCTGCAGGTCATGGGGCACCAGCGCCATCAATCCGTGAATGAGGCTTGCCGGATCGATGCGGCTGAACGCCGTTACGCCGGGCTGATAGGGTGTGAACCATTTGTCGGCGCATGCAATCAGCGCACTGTCCGAGACATCCGGCCATGGTTCTCCCAATTGCCCATGCAGCCAGCCGATGCGTTCACGCAACTGGTTGGCGCTGGCCGACCAGGGCAGGGCCGCAAGACCGACCGTGCCCAACCCTGAGGCAAGTGCACTGGCAACGGCATCGGGGTCGGGCTTTGCCAGCGGCTTTTCTTCAAGCACCAGTTTTCCAAGGCGGCGCACGCGGCGCGCCCTGATCGCGCGTGTCGACGTCACAAAAGTGATCACGTCGCTTTCTTCAATCTGCTGCGTCAGTTCGGCCTCAATCAACGCCGGCTCAATGCCGGCGGCAGCCAGAATGCGTTGCGAAGCCGCCCGTCCGGTCAGGTCGGTGACAACCAGAAAGTCTTCGCGCGACAGGCGCTGATGGTCTTCGATAAAGGCCCCGCGCCCATTGGCAAGGCTGTAGCGAACCTGTCCGTTTTCTGCCGCGCCGCGCCGCTTTGCCACCCGGTCGGAAAAACCGTGCAGCAAAAGGGCACCGGCGCCGGGGTATTGTGCGGACGATACTTTCCTGTGCGAACCGGATGCCGATTGCGCAATCCGCTTTGCCAGGGTCTTTGCCTTGGTCGCCCTTGGGCTCCTGTCGCCGCGAAAGCGCCGCCAGCGTTCGTCGAGATCGAGATCATTGCCGCCAAGACCCTGTTCGCTCATCAGCACGGCCAGTTCTGCTGCGCCCTGAGCCATGTCAGCGTCTGCGGCGGCAATCACCATGGCGGCGGGGCGCACGGCAAGGCCGATGCCGCGCATGGTCTCGCCGATGGGCGTCAGATGGCCGGCGGCATCCAATGCGTTCAATCTATGCAACAGGGCGCGGGCCTCGGTCAGGGCAGGCTCTGGCGGCGGATCGATGAAGCCCAGCGTGGAAGGGTCGGTGACGCCCCAGGCGGCGCAATCCAGAATCAGGCTGCTCAGATCGCTTGAAAGGATCTGCGGCGGGGTAAAGGCGGGCAGCGCTGCGGTCTGTTCGGCTCGCCACAGCCGCATGGCGATACCCGGCTCCGTGCGTCCGGCGCGCCCGGCCCGCTGGTCGGCAGAAGCCCGCGATACGCGCACGGTTTCCAGTCTCGTGATGCCGGTCGAGGGTTCAAAGACCGGCAGCCGCTGCAAGCCACTGTCGATAACGACGCGCACGCCGTCGATGGTGATGGAGGTTTCGGCAATGGATGTCGCCAGCACGATTTTCCTCTTGCCCGCAGCGCATGGCCGGATGGCGGCATCCTGTTCCTGCGGGCTCAGATCGCCGTAAAGCGGCGCGATGGTTGCGCCTTGCGTGCCCTGCTTTTCCAGCAATTCGACCGTGCGCCTGATTTCGCCTTGCCCTGGCAGAAAGGCCAGTATGGAGCCCGTTTCCTCCTTCAGTACCGCCCCTATGGCATCGCTCATGGCCACCTCGATGCGTTCACCCGGCCGCCTTTCGCGGTAGCGGGTATCGATGGGAAAGGATCGTCCGGTGCTTTCGATCACCGGGGCCTCGTGCATCAATCCCGACACACGGCTGATATCCAAAGTGGCGGACATGATGAGGATGCGCAGATCCGGGCGCAGAGCCGCCTGGACGTCCAGGGCCAGGGCCAGTCCGAAATCCCCATCCAGCGTGCGCTCATGAAATTCGTCGAAGATCACCATCTGGATGCCGGGAAGTTCCGGATTGTCCAGCAGCATGCGGGTGAAAATACCCTCGGTGACGACTTCGATGCGGGTTTTTGCACTGACGCGCGTGTCCAGGCGGGTGCGATAGCCGATGGTTTGACCAACCTCCTCGCCGGCAAGCCGCGCCATCTGCCGGGCGCTGGCGCGCGCCGCCAACCGTCGCGGCTCAAGCAGGATGATCCTGCCGTCGCTGATGAATTTGGCATCGAGCAGAGCAAGGGGAACAAGCGTCGTCTTGCCGGCGCCCGGCGGTGCGGCCAGAATGGCGCCATTGCCGGTCTCAAGCGCTTGCCGCAGGGCGGGCAGCGCCTGGCGGACGGGAAGATCGGGCAATTGGCTGAACATCAGGTCATGGTCGTTCTGTGCGTGTGGATTTATCGCCGACAGCCATACTGGTGTTCGCAGGCGCACGCAAATGGAGGATGGAAAATGCAGGCGTCTGCCTGGGGCAATGCAAGCGCACCCTGTAAAAGAGGCAGAAAAATATCTGCCGTACTGCCTGCTGCTTATTTGTCGCAGCACTCGCTATCGCAGACCTTGTGCGCTACATAGAGAAACAACGACGACATTCCTCCGGAGATAAATCATGAACGAACAGTCAGGCCGCAAAACCTTGGTTCTGACCGGTGCAAGCCGGGGAATCGGCCATGCGACAGTCAAGCGCTTCTCGCGTGAGGGATGGCGGGTGATCACCTGCTCGCGCAAGGTCTTTGATGACAATTGTCCCTGGCCTGCCGGTCCCGATGATCATATCAAGATCGACCTGTCGGATCCGGAGGACGTCGGTGGCGCCGTTTCCGAGATCCGCCACCGGATCGAGAAGGAAGGTGGCCAGTTGCATGCGCTGGTCAACAATGCCGGCATATCGCCAAAGACGGATAACGGCCAGCGGCTCAATTCGATGGAAACGCCCATGCACACCTGGCGTGATGTCTTTCAGGTGAATTTCTTCGCGCCGATCATGTTGGCGCGTGGTCTGTTCAAGGAATTGAAGGCGGGCAAGGGCTCGATCGTCAATGTCACCTCCATTGCCGGATCGCGGGTCCATCCCTTTGCGGGCACGGCCTATGCGACCTCCAAAGCGGCGCTTTCCTCACTGACTCGCGAAATGGCCGCCGATTTCGGACCACACGGCATTCGCGTCAATGCCATCGCACCAGGCGAGATCGAAACGGCCATCCTGTCGCCGGGAACCCAGAAGATCGTCGACAACATTCCCCTGCGCCGGCTTGGCACAACGGATGAAGTCGCTGAAACGATCTTTTTCCTGTGCTCTGAAAGTGCATCCTATGTGACCGGCAGCGAGATTCACATCAATGGCGGCCAGCACGTCTGAGCCGCCGTCGCAGCAAATTCCTGTCAAAAGTGTAAGCCATCAACCCCGGTGGGCAAAAGCACCCGGGCCATCCTGCGTTGAATTTCAACGAATTCCGCCATCGAATGTTTCACATTGAGGCAAGCCGCTTTAATGCGCCTCGCCGAAACGTCCGATGCGCACGCCGTAGTGCGCGGCAATGCCGTAATCGGGATCATCGTCGGAATCGATCATCAACTGGCCGGCACGTGACAGCAATGTATGGCAATCGCGTGACAGATGCCGCAGTTCAAGGGTTGTGCCATTTGCCTGGTAACGGGCCGCCAGTGTTTCAATGGCCTGCAGCGCCGATTGGTCGGCAACCCGCGAGTTCTTGAAGTCGACAATGACCCGTGCGGGATCGGTGACGGGATGAAAAATCTCTAGAAAACCGGCAACGGAGCCGAAGAACAATGGCCCTTCGATCTGATAGACTTTGACGCCGTCTTCCGTTTCGTCAATGTTTGCACGAATCCGCGTGGCATTGCTCCAGGCATAGGCAAGCGCGGAAATGATCACACCGGCAACAACAGCAATGGCAAGGTCGGTCATCACCGTGATGATGGTCACCATCACGATGACCATTGCATCGGTGCGAGGCACGCGGGCGATAATGGTGAAACTCTTCCAGGCAAATGTGCCGATCACCACCATGAACATCACACCGATCAGCGCCGCCAGCGGGATCTGTTCGATCAGCGATGAGGCAAACAGGATGAAACTGAGCAGCAGAACCGCCGCGGCAATGCCCGACAGCCGGGTGCGCGCTCCCGATTCAACATTGATCATCGACTGGCCGATCATGGCGCAGCCGCCCATGCCGCCGAAAAAGCCGGTTACGACATTGGCTGCGCCCTGCGCCATGCATTCCTGCGATGCGCCGCCGCGTGTGCCGGTTTTCTCGCCGACAAGATTGAGGGTCAAAAGGCTTTCAATCAGGCCGATGGCGGCAAAGATCAAGGAATAGGGCAGGATGATCTTGAGGGTTTCCAGCGTCATCGGGACGGACGGAATGGCAAAATCAGGCAGGCCGCCGCTAATGGACGCCAGATCACCGACGCGCGGCACCGGAATATCCAGTCCAATCACCAGTCCGGCGACGACGAGGATCGCTGCCAGCGGCGCGGGAAAGGATTTTGTCAGCTTTGGAACCAGATAGATGACCAGCATGGTCAGCGCGACGAGGCCAAGCATCATCAACAGGGGAAACCCGGAGATCCAGTGTTTCATGCCATCCGCATCGGTCACTTTGAACTGTTCGAACTGGGCGAGAAAAATGACGATCGCCAGCCCGTTGACGAAGCCGAGCATCACCGGATGGGGGACCAGACGGATGAATTTGCCGAGTTTCAGGGCGCCCGCCAGCAATTGAATGATGCCCATCACAACCACGGCGGCAAACAGATATTCGACACCGTGGGTGGCGACCAGCGACACCATGACGACAGCCAGAGCGCCTGTCGCACCTGAAATCATTCCCGGGCGTCCGCCAAACACCGAAGTGATCATGCAGATGATGAAGGCTGCATAGAGACCGACCAGCGGATTGACGCCGGCAACAAATGCAAAAGCCACGGCTTCCGGGACCAGCGCCAGCGCAACGGTCAGTCCTGAAAGAAGCTCGATGCGGATGCGTCCGGGTGTCATCTCGACGCGCGGTTCTTTCGCCGTGCGGGAAAAAGGCAGGGCGTCACTAATGGCTGCGAAGGCAGGTTTGATCAAGAGTTCAATCCGTTTAAAAGCTGGAAGTTCGGGAGGTTTCCAGCGCCTTATTGCATTGCACACCCGAAAATACCAGCCCGATTGTCGCAGCTTTTCTCAATGCAGGGCTGCCATGCGCCGACGCAAAGCCCACCGGGACACAAAACAGAGGGCAGATTCAGTCTTGACTCCAAGTGTGATCACACATATCACCCAGGCATGTCAGACATTATTTCGATGGGCGAAACCGGCACCCAGGCCCCCGGACTTCACGGCAATGCGATTGTCCGCAATGCGGGCCATGCGCTGGAACTGGACTGGATCAACGAGATTCAGGTCAATCGTTCCGCAGTCGAGCGCCGCTGCGCGACGCTTGGCGGGCGGCGGTCCGTCAAGAAGGATGCGCAGGCCGGATGGCTGCTCAAGGCGATTACCTGCATTGACCTGACAACCCTCAATGGCGATGACACGGCCGCCAGGGTGCGAAGGCTCTGCGCCAAGGCCAGACATCCGGTGCGTCAGGATCTGCTGGAAGCGCTGGGCGTTGCCGACCGCCGGATAACCACCGGTGCGGTCTGCGTCTATCACCGGTTCGTCGCCGAAGCTGTTGCCGCCCTCGATGGCACCTTCATTCCGGTGGCGGCTGTCTCGACCGGTTTTCCGGCGGGTCTTTCGCCGCATGATACCAAGCTGCGGGAAATCGAGGCATCGGTGGCTGATGGGGCGAGCGAGATTGATATCGTTGTCACCCGGGAGCATGTCCTGACCGGCAACTGGCAGGCGCTTTACGATGAAATGCGTGATTTCAGACAGGCCTGCGGTGATGCTCATGTCAAAGCCATTCTGGCGACCGGCGATTTGCGCACATTGCGCAATGTTGGACGCGCCTCGATGGTCTGCATGATGGCCGGCGCCGATTTCATCAAGACTTCGACGGGCAAGGAAAGCGCCAATGCGACCCTGCCGGTCAGCCTTGTGATGCTGCGCATGATCCGCCATTTCCATGAGCGCACCGGCTATATTGTCGGTTTCAAGCCGGCCGGCGGCATTTCGACGGCCAAGGATGTTCTGGCCTACCAGATCCTGATGAAGGAGGAGCTTGGCCGTCGCTGGCTGGAGCCGGATCTGTTGCGTTTCGGCGCCTCCTCCCTGCTTTCCGATATCGAACGGCAGCTTGAGCACCATGTGACCGGCCGCTATTCGGCCTTTAACCGCCATCCGATGGCTTGAGAACGGGGCAGGAAAAATGACTGTTGCCAATTTTTTTGATTCCCTCGATTACGGTCCTGCGCCCGAATCCGACAGCAATGTGCGCGCCTGGCTTGCCGGTCATGACGGGGCCTTCGGGCATTTCATCAATGGACGCTTTGTAGCGGCTAAAAAAGCTGGAACGATTGCCACGATCGAACCGGCGACCGGCGATAAACTGGCCGACACGGCGCTCGGAACGGTTGAGGATCTGGACGATGCCGTCAAGGCGGCGGCAAAGGCGCAATCAGCCTGGGCTGCCCTTGGTGGCAAGGCACGGGCGCGCCATCTTTATGCGCTGGCACGTATGGTGCAGCGCCATGGACGTCTGTTTGCTGTGCTGGAGGCCCTCGACAACGGCAAGCCGATCCGTGAAACACGCGATCTGGATGTCCCGCTGGTGGCCAGGCATTTCTATCATCATGCCGGATGGGCCGAATTGCAGGACAGCGAATTGTCCGGCTTCAAGCCCATTGGCGTGATCGGCCAGATCATTCCGTGGAATTTTCCTTTGCTGATGCTGGCCTGGAAGGTGGCTCCGGCGCTGGCTCTGGGCAACACTGTCGTTCTCAAGCCGGCTGAATCAACGCCATTGACCGCCCTGCTTTTTGCCGAACTGGCAGCGCGCAGCGGCCTGCCGGCAGGTGTCCTCAATGTGGTCACCGGCGACGGCTCGACGGGGGCTGCCCTTGTCAATCATCAGGGTGTCGGCAAGATCGCCTTTACCGGTTCGACCGATGTCGGTCGCATCATACGCGCCGCGACCGCCGGCAGTGGCAAGTCGCTGACCCTGGAACTCGGCGGCAAGTCGCCCTTCATCGTCTTTGACGATGCAGACATCGAGAGCGCCATTGAGGGCGTGGTCGATGCCATCTGGTTCAATCAAGGCCAGGTTTGCTGCGCCGGATCGCGCCTGCTGGTGCAGGAGAGCATTCATGACCGCTTCATTACCCGGCTCAAGGAGCGCATGGACACATTGCGCGTCGGCCATCCCCTTGACAAGGCGATCGATCTGGGCGCGATCATTGATCCGACCCAGTTGGAACGTATCCGAAGTCTGGTTCAAAAGGGTGTCGAGGAAGGAGCAGAGGCTTATGCACCGGCTATTGAAATGCCCGGCAATGGCAGTTTCTTCCCGCCGACCCTGCTGACCAATGTGGAACCGGCCTCGACGGTTGCCGTGGAGGAAATCTTCGGCCCGGTCATGGTGGCTATGTCCTTCCGGACGCCTGACGATGCGGTGGCGCTTGCCAACAATACCCGCTACGGCCTTGCCGCCAGTGTCTGGAGCGAGAATATCTCCCTGGCGCTGGATATCGCCCCGCAGCTCAAAGCCGGTGTGGTCTGGGTCAATGCCACCAACCTGTTTGACGCCGGTGTCGGTTTCGGCGGCTACCGCGAATCCGGCTTTGGCCGCGAGGGCGGGCTGGAAGGCGCCTATGAATATCTCAAGCTGAATAGCTGGGAATCGCGCAAGCCTTACAAACCCCTGCCACCCGTGCCAGCGGTCGAGGCAACGGACAGTTTCGAACCGATGGACGTCGATCGTACCGCCAAGCTCTATGTGGGCGGCAAACAGGTGCGCCCCGATGGCAATTATTCGATCAGCATCATTTCACCGAAGGGCAAGATCATCGGTGAAATGGGTGAGGGCAACCGCAAGGATATCCGCAATGCCGTCGAAGCGGCGCACAAGGCGGGCAGCTGGGCCGGCGCATCCACCCATCTGCGCGCCCAGATCCTCTATTATCTCGGCGAAAACCTTTCAGCCCGCAGCCATGAATTTGCCGCGCGCCTCTCTGTCATGACCGGCGCCAAGAAGTCGGATGCGGAAAAAGAGGTCAGCGCCTCCATCGACCGGCTCTTCACCTATGCAGCCTGGGCCGACAAGTTCGATGGCGCGGTACACAGCCCGCCTTTGCGCGGTGTTGCCCTTGCCATGAATGAACCGATTGGCGTCGCCGGTGTCATCTGCCCCGACGAAGCGCCCTTGCTCGGCTTTGTCAGCCTTGTCGCGCCCCTGGTGGCCATGGGTAACCGGGTTGTTGCCGTTCCCAGCGAGCGTTATGGGTTGATTGCTTCCGATTTCTATCAGGTGCTCGATACCTCGGATATGCCGGGTGGTGTGGTCAATATTGTCACTGGCCATGCGATGGAACTGGCCACCACGCTGGCCGATCATGATGGTGTTGACGTGGTGTGGGCCTTTGCCGGCGCCGATATCTCCAAGATGGTTGAAGCCCGTTCCGTCGGCAACATGAAACGCACCTTTGTCGACAATGGTCTGGCGACGGACTGGCTCGACCCTGCCGTGGGTGAAGGCCGGCATTTTTTGCGCAACGCTGTCCAGGTCAAGAATATCTGGATCCCCTATGGCGAATAGGGCCGTGGCGGACTGGAGTTCCGATTCCGGCGGATTGGAACCCATTGCCCGCGCGACCCTGCAGGAGCAGGTCTATCAGCAGCTTCGCACCCGCATCATGTCCGGGTTCTTCCAGCCCGGTCAGCCGCTGAGCACACGCTCCGTTGCCGAGGCCGCAGGCGTCTCGGTCATGCCCGTGCGCGACGCCTTGCGGCGACTTGAAGTCGAAAATGCACTGGTTGTCGGCAACAACAGAACTTTGCAGGTGCCGATCCTTGATGGGGACACGCTGCAGGAAATCAGCGCCATGCGGATAGCCCTGGAAGGGCTGGCCGTGGAACGCGCCATGCCTTCGATCAATACCGATGATGTTGCCGTCTTGCGCCACCTGTGCGGTGTCATGAACGACAGCATCCTGTCAGGTGATATAGACAAATATCTCGAAGCCAATTGGGCATTCCACAATCGCATCTACGCACGCTCATCCTCGGAAATCATGATATCCGTGATCGAAAGCCTGTGGCTGCGCATGGGGCCATATTTCCGGCTCACGGCACAGGACAAGAACCATCTTGATAATGCCATGAAGATTCATCACGACATTGTCGAAGCCATGCGCACGGGTGATTGCGCCGCTGCCCGCAGCGCCGTTGTCGCCGATATCGAGGCAGCAGCCGGCGATCTGTCACAATGGCTTGCGCAACAGGCCGGTTAGAAATCTGCTTGCAGGCCAACAAACGATCAGGGTCCTTTCATGCGAAGAAAAATCATACAGGCATGCAGCTTTGCCGTTCTGCTGGTTCTGGCCGGTTGCGTATCCATCGGTCCATCGAATGTCGATATCACCGATGTGGCGATCAACCGGAGCCTTGCAGTCTCCCGGGTCAACGCCTATCGGGCCAGCCATGGTTTGCCCCCGCTGATACACGATTCGCGCCTCGACCAGGTTTCGAGAGACATGGCCCATCTCATCACCCGCAATGACAGCATGAGCACCTGGCAGCACAGCGCCAGAGGTCTGTCCGGGCGGCTGAACGCTGCCGGATACCGGACCTTTGCTGGCGCGGAGAATCTCGGCGCGGGTTATGTCTCATTTGATCATGCATTTTCCGGCTGGAAAGGCTCGCCCGATCACAACAAGAACCTGCTTAACAAATATGTCACCCGCATCGGTATGGCCTGGTCCAAACGCCCGGACGGAAAATGGCGCAATTTCTGGGTCATGACCCTTGCCCGGCCTATTGCAGACGGCCCGCCAAACCTTTAAGAAATCCGCAGACAGGCAAGCCCAAACCCGGCCATCTGTCTGAACAGCCCCCGCCAAAACAGGGCATATTTTGAGCCAACGCGTCAGCGCGGCATGCTGGCAACACCTTCGGAGTGAGCATTCCATGCGCAAAGAAATCTCACGCTATCTGAGAATATTGATTCCCCTTGCGATCCTGTTTTATCTCGTTCCCATTATTACCGTGCTGTTTGTCGCCTGTGGAATTCTGGATATTGCCCGCCACCACAGGGTGACCAAGGATCTGGCCAAACAATATTTTTTCCGCAACGGCCTGCCCACCTGGCTGCTCTCTCCCTTCAATCTGTTTCTCGATCTCATCTCGTCGCGCAACAAATATGTCTATCGGCTGGAGGATTTTCCGAGTGGCCACCGCGCGGAAATCGAGCGTGTGCTCAAGACATTCGATGACAACAGGGACGAGATTATCAGCGATATCAAAAAGCAGATGGCGGGCAAGAAACGCGGTATGCTTTTCTACAAATGGTACGACAAGAACGTCAATGAGGACGTGCCGGCCTTCAATGAGAATTACACCTATATCAAGACGATTGGCGTGTCGGTTTTCAACCAGAAGGAATCCACCAGCCTGCATTTCGGGCCACTGCGGCTGACCTTGCGGGTTCTGTACAATCTGACGGCGTTCAAGAGCGATAATGTCTTCATCGAAGTCGATGGCAAGAAACATTTCTGGCACGATGATCCGCTCTTCATATTCGACGACACGCTGCAGCACCGGTCCATCAATGAGGAAGACCGCGAGCGCTATTGCGTGTTTGTCGACGTCCTGCGCCCGTCGCGTTTCACCGGCCTGCAGAATCTCATCATGAAGGGCATCCAGCTGATCTTCATCAAATTCAACGGCGTTTTCTACAAGAACTGGACCTTCCTCAAGTAGTCCGTTTCTGTCTCCTTGCGGGTTTCGGGAGATATTAGCCGGTGGCACTGGACAATGGATCCGGCATTGCGCATCATTTTTTCATGAAACAGGGAAGTGGAATTGTTCAGACAGGCTTTGCGAGACTCTGCTGGGTCATCGCGATATCGGCATGTCTCTACGTATTTGCCCCGCAAGGCACGGCCTGGGCCGGTCAGATGCTGCGGGTCGGCGTTCTGGCGCACAGAGGTGAGGATGTTGCGGTTTCCCGCTGGCAGCCGACGTTCCAACATCTTTCGCAAGTGCTGGACGATTTGGATTTCCGCATTGTCCCTCTTTCCCTCCAGGGCATGAATACGGCGCTGGAAACCGGCCAGCTTGATCTGATCCTGACCAATCCCGGCCACTATCACCTGATTGCCAGAACCCAGGCCTATTCGCCGCTTGTCACTGTGCGGACCGACCGCAAAGGGCAACCGACAACCGGAAACCGGTTCGGCTCGGTTATCTTTGTGCGCAGCGGCGATGATTCGATCGCCGGACTTGTCGACCTGAAGGGTAAAAAACTGGGTGCAGTGGCACCCGATGCCTTCGGTGGCTTCCTGATTGCAGCCAATACGTTGTTGGCCAACGGCATCAATCCGTGGAACGATCTGGATGGGATTTCCTACTATGGCTTCCCGCAGGACCGGATTGTAAAGGCCGTTCTCAGTGGGGATGTGGCTGCCGGGATCGTGCGCACCGGCGTGCTCGAATCCATGATCGGTCAGAAAGAAATCCAGCCTGGCGATCTGCGGGTGCTTAATCCGGTCAAAATTCCCGGCTTCGACCTCAAATTGTCGACGTCCTTGTCTCCGGAATGGTTGCTGGCCGCGGCCGTTGATGTCCCTGACCGGAGCAAGCGGGACATTGTTCTGGCGCTTCTCTCGCTGAGCGAGGACGACGCAGCCGTGATGCGCGGCGGCTATGCCGGCTGGAATACCGTATCCCATGATGGCAATGTCCGCGCTCTGATCGAGACGATTGAAGCTGCGGCATCCGCCAGCGCTGCACCATCAGCGTCATTCAACATGCTGCTGTTTCCGGCGCTTGCTCTTGGGGCGGGCATTCTGGTCACTGTGACCCTTCGGCAGCGACGGCGCAATGGGGCCCGGACATTGGGGCAAGACCCGGCGAGGCCGGACATGTCCGGACCGGAAATCCCTCTGACGCCGCGTGAACAGGAAATATTGCTGCTGGTCGAGAAGGGGCTTACGTCGAAGCAGATTGCCCGGGACCTGGGAATCAGCCCCAAGACCGTGGAATATCATCGCGGTCACCTGATGCGCAAATATGAAGCGCAGAACATGACGGAGGTCGTCAGCAAGGCGGCCGCGGCTGTGCAGACATGACGTTCGCTCAAAATGCTCTGAAGGAAATACCAACGTCAAATTCAGCACATTAGGGTTTTCCCTAGCCGGTTTCATGGCTTGCCCCAAGTTGCCGCCGTCCGGCCGCTCGCGCAGACTGACCCGTATGCGCCAGGAGTCTTTGACCGATGGTCGGCATCACGCAACTTTTTGGGAGGAAATCATGTCTTTTTACACAAGGATTCTGGCCGCCATTGTGTCGGTATGCGCATTGGCTGCATTGCAGCTCGGGCCGGCAGCGGCCAATGAGCGTTATGGCACGCAAAAGGTCGTCTATCACATCAACTACAATGGTGGTGAAGACGACAAGGCCTATCGTGGCGCCCTGCGCAACATCCAGAACCACATCAATGCCGTTGGCGCGGAGAACATCGAAATCAAGGTGGTTCTGCACGGAAACGGGCTGGGATTGCTCTCACACGCAAAGACCAACGAGTTGCTTCAGGGCCAGGTGCTGGAACTGAAGGGCCAGAACGTCGAAATGCAGGTTTGCAACAACACATTGAAGGGTCGCAAGATCAGCTATGAAGATGATCTGTTTGATGTTTTCAAGGAAGACATCGTGCCTTCAGGCGTCGCTGAACTGAGCAGGCTCCAGCAAATGGGCTATACCTATATCAAGCCATGATTGAGGCAGTGGCGATCACTGGATCGCCACGCCACCTCTTTGATCGCCAATTGACGTTCCATGCGGTTTTCAGTCGGTTCAATCCTTTCTTTGTTCACCACCGGTGCCTTTGTTGATTCTGATCAAATTGGCTTTTTCTGATCGCGTTAGTCTGCAAGGCAGCAGATTAATCACGAAAGATTTCCGTTGTGACCAAAGTGATGAAGACCGGCGTTCCACTCGATGCTTCCCGTTTATGCGCCAGCATTGATCTGTCTGTTCTGGATGGAAAACCTTCTGGTGGCAAAACACTGCCCGGTGCTCTTATGGGGCAGGAACGGGCGCTGGACGCCATCCGCATGGCTGCCAAGATTCCCCATGAAGATTTCAACCTTTTTGTTCTGGGCAATCAGGGATACGGACGGCACACAGCTGTCACCGCAATTCTCGAGGAAGAGGCCCAGCACCGCCCTGTTCCCTCCGATTGGGTCTATGTCAATAATTTCGAAACGCCCGACAAACCCCAGGCCATAGAGCTTCCACCGGGTCTGGCCCTGTCGCTGAAACAGGCGATGGATGCGCTGATCGACAATATGGCCAATGACATTCCGGCGCTCTTTGAATCCGAGTCCTACCAGAACCAGCGCAGAAAACTGGAACAGGAATTCGGTGAAACCAATGAGAACGAATTCAGTGGGCTGATAGAGGAAGCAAAGAAAAATGAACTTGCCCTGCTGCGTACACCCATGGGTTTTGCCATAGCGCCGACGAAAGACGGCAAGCCGATCAAGGCGGAAGATTTCGAAGCCCTGCCGATGGTACAGCAGGAAGCGATCAACAGCAAGATCGAGGCAGCGAACGAGAAGCTCGAGGCGGTGCTCAAGGAAATTCCCAAGCATGAGAAGACGCATCGCAGAGCGATCGAATTGCTGAACAAATCCATGGCCGAACAGGGTGTGGATGAGGCGATGCTGCCGGTTTACGGGCAGTTTGAGAAAATAGGCATTCTGAAGTCCTATCTCGATGCGGTTCACGCAGACCTGATCGAAAACGCAGAGCTGTTTTTGAGCGACGGTTCTGCCGCGCAGGCCGGTCCCTTTCCTGTCGCAACGACCAAACACTACAAGGAACCGCAATTCAGGCGCTACACGGTCAATGTGATGGTCTCCAACACACCGGACGGCAAAAGAGGCGCGCCGGTTGAGGTGGAGTTTCTGCCGACCCTTGCCAATCTGATCGGACGCGTCGAGCACCTGTCTGAAATGGGTGTGCTGTTTACCGATTTTACCATGATCAAACCCGGCGCCCTGCACCGGGCCAATGGCGGTTATCTCATTTTGGATGTGCGTCAGCTGCTCAGTGAGCCCTTTGCCTGGGATGCATTGAAACGGTGCCTGAAGTCAGGGCAGATCTCCATTGTATCGGCGGCTGAACGTTTCAGTCTGGCCACGACGACGTCCCTTGAACCCGATCCAATCCCCTTGAACCTGCGTATTGCACTGGTTGGCGAGCGCAGCCTCTATTATCTGCTGATGGCCTATGACCCGGAATTCGCACCGCTGTTCAAGATGCAGGCGGATTTCAATGATGGCGTTTTCCTGACAGAGGAGACGGTTCCGCAATATGTCGAACTGGTCCATTCCATCGCCAAGGACAAGTCCCTGCTCAGCCCTGACCCTGCGGGGTTGCAACGGCTGATGATAGAGGGAACCCGGCTGGCCGACGATTCTCAAAAGGTCTCGCTGGACCTTGGCCGGCTTTCAGACATTCTGCGCGAAGCCAACTATTGGGCGATGGCAGCCGGCAACAAGACCATCACGGCAGACGACATAGATCGTGCCGTTGCCGAGGCGGAAACCCGCGCAGGGCGGATAAGGGAACTGACCCAGGAAGCCATCAGCCGCGAAACCCTGCTGATCAAAACCACCGGTGACGCCGTCGGTCAGATCAATGCGCTTTCCGTGCTCGAACTAGGCAATTACCGGTTTGGCCGGCCTTCGCTTGTATCGGCGCGGGCGCGGATGGGCAGAGGCAAGGTTGTCGATATCGAGCGGGAAGTGGAACTGGGCGGCCCTCTGCACTCCAAGGGGGTGCTGATACTGTCAGGCTATCTCGCGACGCATTACGCGCTGGATACACCGATGTCGCTTTGGGCGAGCATCGTGTTTGAACAAAGCTATGGCGGGATAGACGGAGACAGCGCATCGGCAGCCGAACTTTTTGCTTTGCTTTCGACGCTGGCGGACGTTCCCATCAGTCAGGCTTTCGCCGTCACCGGATCGGTCAATCAGCAAGGGCGCATCCAGCCGATCGGCGGCGTCAACGAAAAGATCGAAGGGTTTTTCGATGTCTGTGCCGGGCGCGGTCTGACCGGAGAGCAGGGTGTGCTGATTCCGGACACCAATGTGAAGCATCTGGCCTTGCGTTCCCGCGTGATCGACGCCGTTCGGGCGGACAAATTCAAGGTCATTCCCATAACGACCATTGATGAGGGCATTGCGCTTCTGACAACCCGCAAGGCCGGTACGCGCAGCAAAAAGGGCACATTTCCCGCCACTTCGGTCAATGGCCTGGTCGAAGCCCGTTTGCGTTGCTTTGCAGAAGGCCTGAGAAGTTTTGGCGCCATGGTCGATCCCGGCAAAGGCAATGGGGCGGCAGGAAAATGAGCCAGAAGGATCAAATCCGGCGATGGCGTATCATTGTGGGTGCGACAAGTTTTGCCGATGCCAATTCCGCCATCGCCCTGGCCGTCAGTCTTGCCGGCGAACTTGATGGAGAAATCGACGCCTGTCTCATCGAGGATGAAGTCGTTCTCGCCTATGCCGCCTTGCCTTTCGCGAGAACCATCTTTCCCGGAGGTGGGAAAGCCGAACCGGTCACACTGCAGGCAATGCAATCAGCCTTCCGGCGGGATGCGCAGGTCTTCCGCAAAGCCATCGAGAATGCCGCTGCGCTCGGTGCCTTCCGCTGGACCTTTCAGCAAAAGCGCGGCCAGTTGAGGAACCTTCTGCCGACAGGCTTCAACGCGCACGATCTTGTCGTGATCGGGCGTCAGCGGCTGCCCGGCCGTTCCGGCGATCTCTTCGTGCTGGATGATGCGTCGCGGCCCGCGGAAAAACTCTACGCCATGGCGTTGCGCACAGCCCACAGACTGAATGTGCCGGTTCAGGTGCTGATCTGGGGAAACGATGCTGCGGCGGTGGACGAGCGGCAGACCTGGGCAGAGGAGACCTACCCCCAAGACAATGTTGCAATGGGTTTTGCAGGCGGAACTGATTTTGATCGCACAGTGCTGGGCGCCATCGCCAAAAACAGTCCAACAGCGATGATGCTCAGCCGTTCGGTTGCCGATCAGCTCGATCTGGAGCAATTGCTGGATATCGGCCGGTGCCCGGTGCTTGTTGTCGCGGACTGACCAGCGGCCCTTCCAGTTCAGCGTGATCGATCGATTTTACCCTGGCAATTTCCTGACGCCTTTTCCAGTCGTGATCATTGTCAGGGCAGGCCATCTTGGCATAGATTGACCCCGAAAAATGCAGATGGGTGCGATTGTCCGAAATGAAACCATTTTGGCCTATGCCCATGCACAATGAGTGATCGCGGCCCTGTTTTGTCAAAGCAGTGGGCGATCGTGTTTACCGGAGAGATCATGCCCGAACTGAACCCATCCGAAATAAAGTTTCCCGAAGTCAAATCATGGAGCGCGGTTGCGCCCAGATTGATCGATGTCGCCATGGGGCGAACCTTTGCCGATACCGTGATCAAGGGGGGCAAATGGGTCAATGTCTATTCCGGTGAGATCGTCCCGGATACGGATATTGCCATTGCTGAAGGTCGTTTTGCCTATATCGGTCCCAATGCGGACCACGCGACGGGGCCTGATACCAAAATCATAGACGCAGCGGGCCGCTATATGGTGCCGGGCCTGTGTGATGCGCATATGCACGTGGAAAGCGGCATGGTGACCGTTACCGAATTTGCACGGGCCGTTATTCCGCACGGCACCACCTCCATGTTCATCGATCCCCATGAAATCGCCAATGTGCTCGGATTGCCGGGCGTCAAACTGATGCATGATGAAGCCATGGGCCTGCCGATCAATATCTGGGTCCAGATGCCGAGCTGCGTGCCGTCGGCGCCGGGGCTCGAACATGCCGGCGCGGAGCTGGGCGTCGAAGAGGTGGCCGAAGCCATGCAATGGCCGAATATCTGCGGCCTGGGCGAGATGATGAATTTCCCCGGCGTTGCAGCGGGTGATGCCCGCATGCTGGGCGAGATCGCGGCGACACAGATGGCCGGGAAAACCGTCGGTGGCCATTACGCCTCGCCGGATCTTGGACTGGCCTTCCATGCCTATGTTGCCGGTGGTCCGGCAGATGATCATGAGGGCACCCGCAAGGAGGACGCCATTGCACGGGTGCGCCAGGGCATGCGCGCCATGCTGCGGCTGGGCTCGGCCTGGTATGATGTCGCCACGCAGGTCAAGGCGATCACCGAGGACGGGCTGGATTCGCGAAACTTCATCCTGTGCACCGATGACAGCCATTCCGGCACGCTGGTCAATGACGGGCACATGAACCGCGTCGTGCGCCATGCCATTGCCCAGGGACTCAAACCCATCACCGCCATCCAGATGGCGACGCTCAATACCGCCCAGCATTTTGGCATGGAGCGGGAACTGGGTTCCATCGCACCGGGCCGGCGCGCCGACATGATCCTGACATCCGACCTGGCAGCCCTGCCGGTTGAACTGGTGATGGCGCGCGGTGAGGTTCTGGCCCGGGATGGCGCCCTTCAGGCTGATATAGCGCCCTATCCCTATCCTGATTTTGCCCGTGGAACAGTGCATATGGGCAAGCAACTGTCGGCGGGCGATTTTGATGTTGAGGCGCCGGCAGGGTCCGCAAAGGTGCGGGCCCGCGTCATCGGTGTTGTTGAAAACCAGGCGCCGACCAGGGCGCTGCAAGCCGAACTCACCGTCAGCGACGGTATCGTGGACATGGATGTTGCTGGTGATGTCTGTCAGATCGCGCTGGTCGAGCGGCATCGCGGAACCGGCAAGGTCGTCAACGGCTTTGTTTCCGGCTTTGGTTACAAGGCCGATTGCGCCATGGCATCGACCGTGGCCCATGACAGCCACCACATGATTGTCGTTGGCACCAACAAGGAAGATATGGCGCTGGCGGCCAATCGGCTGGGTGAAGTCGGCGGCGGCGTCACCGTCTTTTCCGGCGGCAAGGAGCTCGCCCTGGTGGAATTGCCGATTGCCGGCCTGATGTCCGACGAGCGATCCGAAGTTGTCGCCGCCAAGGCGCAGAAAATGGTCGATGCCATGGAGCAATGTGGCTGCACGCTCAACAACGCCTACATGCAGCATTCCCTGCTGGCGCTGGTCGTGATTCCGGAAATCCGCATTTCCGATGTCGGGATCATCGATGTCACCAAATTCGAGAAGGTGGATTTGTTTGTTTAGCCGACTGCGGAAGCGTGCATAGTGGCCGTTTGCTCAGATAGCTTTTGAAGACATGGGGACCACATCAATCTTTCAATTGGTGTGGTCCAGCGAGTTGGTGCGGGTGACCTATCGTTATTCCTGTTCAGCAGAACCGCCGGCTGACACATATTTGGCACTGAAAGCCTTCTCACCCAGGCGCTCGATCAGACTGAGTTGCAATTCAAGCCAGCTTTTGTGCCCCTCTTCGTCAAGGACAATTTTTTCAAACAGTGTGCGCGTTCCAATATCGCCGACTTCGCTCGCATGCTGCGAGGCCATTGTATAGAATTCGATCGCTTCCTCTTCGTCGGCCAGATCGGATTTGAACATGTTGACGAGCGAATCGGCAGCGACGGGTTTCTTGTAAAACGCCAGTTCCGGCTTTCCATGGAAGAACATGATCCGCTGAATATAAAGGTCAGAGTGCCCCAATTCTTCCTGCATTTCGTCGCGCATTTGAGCAGCCAGCTTGTCCAGCCCCCAATCATCAAGCACATGGGCATGCAATTGATACTGATGTGCTGCGGATAGTTCCATTTGCAATGCTTTTTGCAGATGCTGCATTGATTTGTCATTGACCATTTCATCACCTCGCTTTCAAGATATATAGAACTTCATATATATCATGTCATCCGCTTGAGCGGAAAAAAAACGACAAGCATCCGTCCAGAAAAACGTCGAAATGATCGGGCTGCGAACCGACGAAGAGAAGGACTGGGTTTACCCATTGTCAGAACCTTTATCTTCAAATGGTTTCATTTGATCATGAAACACTTTAGCCTCGCATGGGTCGTCAGCATGGCGAACCAAGATGGTTTCAGGTAGGACCTATGGCACTTATTACCGCTGGAATGCCCGTTTTGAATGCCGGCAAAACAATTGCGCGCGCGCTTGATGATCTGCTCAACCAGACATTTGGGGATTTTGTGGTGATCATCTGCGACAATGCATCCGATGATGACACGGCGTCCATTGCCGCGCGCTATGCCAAACGGGACAGCCGCATCGTCTACAAACACTTTGATGAACGCGTTGATATACGATTGAGTTTCAAACGCACGCTGGATGCGGCCACAACGCCCTATTTCATGTTCACCCCGGCTGATGACCGATGGTATCGCGAATTCATGGCGGCGAATCTGGCCGTATTGCAATCCGACAAGCAGATTGCGGCAAGCACGGGAAGGGTGGCTTTTTTCAAGCACGATCGTTTCAGTCATATCTCCACGGGAACGCGCCCGCTGGATGGAACAATCGCCGAAAATACAACCTCCTACCTGCGTGATCCCGGCGAGAACGCCCGGGCATTCTCGCTGATCAGGCGCGAGGCGATGCAGGGCAGCTTCCCGGATCGCACCTATCCGGGCTGGGATTTCCAGATGACTGCCCGGACGCTGAAGGCAGGGCGCTATCATGAGATTCCCGCCGTTATGGCAGAGCGCGATATTACGCCGGTGGAAGGCTATGTGCGGCAGGCGGAAGCCTATTTCGGATCAAATCCGGCGCGTATCGTGCCGCTGCACCGATTTGCTCTGGAGGCGATCAAGGACAGTGCCATTGCGCCCGCAAGGGGCAAAAGGCGAGCGCTGTTTTCTCTGATGTGCCGATCCCATGCGACCTACGCCAGATATCGCCTGGCGCGGTGGAATAGAATTCTGGAAAAAACGCAAAGCGCATTTCAGTTCGCTGATTTCCCGACGGTGTCTCGGGACTAGTACCATTTCACAGAGAAATTGACTCTTTGATTTGATGGTTTGATTGGCCTTCTGGCTTCGGATAAAGCTTGTGCATTTTGTCCCTTGCGCGCTCGGTTGTGAACATCCATTTGATGCGTGCGCCACTTTGGTTGCGTTGTTTTTCCCAAGCATCGATTTGTGCGGTGAGTTTTTCGCGGTGATCGATCCTGCGGTTGAGGCATTGACCTTTCAAAACACCTATTTCGATTTCCACCATATTGAGCCAACTGGCATGCTTGGGTGTCCAGGAAGACAAAAAGATTGGCAGTCCCGTTGCGACGGTATTCGTAGTCATAACGTTCCAGCCGGCCCGCAGCGGCGGGGATCGGTGTGCGGGTTTCGCCGATGAGTTGGACCGGGTTTTCGTCAAAGCAAATCACCGGACGTTTGTGATTGGGCTTTTCGGCATAAAGGTCCAACACATCTTCCATGGCGGCAACATAGGCGGCATCGCTTTTCGCGATACACCACATGTCTTTGCGCCAAGGCTTGAGCTGGTTCTCTTGCAGACGTCGGCGTACCGTCTCATAGGACAGATCATCATGGTCTGTCAGGCGCACCACTTCCGCACTCAAGAGCTCCAATGTCCAGCGGCCGCGCCCCTTGGGTGGAGTTGAACAGGCAGTGGCACTCAGAAGAGCTTCCTGTTTGTCAGTGAGCTTGCGGCGAGCACCCGGGCGCGTGTGTTCTTCAAGCGCATGGTCCAGGTTGCCTTCGACAAATCGCCGTTTGACACGTGTAACTGTAGAGTTGTTGGATCGCGTATGGGCAACAATCTCACTGTCGCAAAGACCTTCGTCCGCAGCAAGTAGAATGCGTGCACGTGTCAGCTTGCGCGCCGAATGCCTGCCACGATTAACCAATTGTTGCAATGTTGCCCGTTCGCATTGGCTCAGTTCGTTGCGGTAACGTATGTTCATCATGATCTCCTTTCGATATGGAGCCTTGATGAATCATTCCAAACTTGATGGCGACCCTGATCCCGGTCCCGGTTTTACCGACAAACAGGGGCAATATCTGGCCTTTATCTATGCCTATTCCATCATCAACGGCCGACCCCCTGCTGAGGCAGATATGCAACATTTTTTTGAAGTCTCACCACCAAGCGTTCACCAAATGGTGGTGAATTTGCAACGCGCTGGCCTCATCACAAAAACACCCGGAACCCCCAGAAGCATCGAAATCCTTATCAACCCAAAATGGCTGCCAATCCTGAAAAAGAAAAACTGCAAACCGTCAAATTCTCTGTGAAACCCTCTCGCCAAGAATACGCGGTTCGGGAATTGGTATGATGAACTTTCCGCCCCTGCGTGCGAAGTCCGCATGGGAAGCGATGATTTCATCGGCCAGGTTCCAGGGCAATATCAAAAGATAGTCGGGCGGCGATGTTGCGAATGTATCAGCCGATACGATCGGTATGCGCGTTGCGGGCATGAAGAGACCCTGTTTGTGCGGATTCATATCAACAATATAGTCGACGAGATCCGCTCCTATGCCCGCCGCATGCAGCAGCATTGTTCCTTTGGCCGCCGCGCCATGGGCTGCAATGACGTGGCCATCTGCGGCCAGTTGTACAAGCATGGATTTGAGTGTGGCGCATAGTTTTGCCACGTGATCTGAAAATCCTTCCGCAAAGCTGCCATCCAGGACACCGCAGGCGCGCTCCTCTTTCAGCATCGCGGCGACAGCGGTTGCGTCGACATCGCAAGGCCCGTGTCTTGCAAGAACCCTCAATGATCCACCCTGAGCGCCGATATGTTCGACATCAAGCAGATGCAGGCCGTGGCGTTCCAGCAGCGCTTTCAGCGCATGCAGCGTGAAATAGCACTGGTGCTCGTGGTAAATCGTGTCGAAGGCGCGTGTGGCGAAAAGATCGCAGGCATAGCCCACTTCGAAGACGGCGAGACCATCGGGCGCCAGCAGTCGGGCGACACCGCGCATGAAATCATTCGGATCCGGGACGTGGGCCAGCACATTGTTGGCTATCAGCAGATCCGCCATGTTTCCCTTGGCGACAAGCCCGCCCGCTACTGTTTCAGAAAAGAACGTGTTGAGGCAGGCAATGCCCTTCTCGCGAGCCGCCTTGACGGGACCAGGCGCAGGATCAATGCCAAGCACGCTGATCCCGGCATCTTTGAAATGTTCAAGCAGGTACCCGTCGTTGCTGGCGATTTCGACAACCAGTCCGGCTTCGTCCAATGACGTCCTGTCGATCAGACGCCCGGCCAGTTGCCGTGCCTGATCACGCAGGGTTTTCGATACGGATGAGAAATAGGGATAGGCGGCGTTGAAGATGATCTCGGGCGGTGGCACATCTCTGACCTGCACCAGGGTGCAGGTTCTGCAGAAATCCACATCCAGATCCAGCAGCAGGTCAGCCTGTGAAAGGGTGTCCGCGTTCACAAACCGGTCGGCCAGGGGTGCCTTGCCCAGCGCGATCACTTCGAAAAGGTCTTTGCCGCCACAGGATCGACAGGCATGTGAAACCTTGTTGTTCACCGCAATTGTCCGTCGGTGGGTGTCAGGTCTTCACGAAGTTCTCCGCGTTCGATCCGTCCCAGCAGATGGGCCAGGCGCTGATAGCGCGCACCTTCAAAATCCGCCACCTTGAGATCGCTGCCGGAAAAGGCAGCGCCGAGTTCGTCAATGCCGCTGTCCAGGGTGTTTTGCTGCCAGCCTTCGCCAAGCAGCGAAGTCAGTTTGCGTCCGCTCACACGGTAATTGCGCGCATCACGGCTGCCGCTTTCTTCGAACTGAACCGTCACATTCTCCAGGCGTGCCGCGATGCGCTGGGCGACATCGCGGATGATGTAATTCTCTCCCTGCGGCACCAGATTGAACCCCTGATTGAACACATCGAACTGCGGTGCTTCAAGCATCGCGACAAAGACTTTTGCCACGTCCTGGACGTGGATCAGCGGGCGCCAGGCCATGCCGTCGCTTTTGAGCAGGACCTGGCTGGTGGATTTGGCCCAGGCAACCAGATTGTTGACCACCAGATCAAACCGTATGCGCGGTGCAAGACCATAGACCGTGCCGCCGCGCAGAAAGACCGGGCAAAAATCCCCATTGGCCAGTTCGGCGATGTCGCGTTCCATGGCGATCTTCGATTCAGCATAGGGTGTAACGGGAGCAACCAGCGCATCTTCGCCCAGTATCTGATCGTCGCTGGCGCCATAGATGGAGCAGGACGAGGCGGCGATGAATCGCTTCACGCCGGCCGTGCGACAAAGGCCTGCGAAACGGGCCGCCGCGCGATGATTGATCGCATGGGTCACAGCCGGATTGAGATTGCCCAGCGGGTCATTCGACAGGCCGGCCAGATGAATGCAATGGTCAAAACCCGCCAACTGACTGGCCAAGACCGTGCGGATATCGGCCCGAATGGATGGCGCCGTGTCGACCGGGTCGTTGTCTTCCTGCGCCGGCTTGAAAATGCAATCGGTGTAGAGTTCGCAATCCAGCCCGGTAACATCATATCCCTTTTGCAGCAATCGGGTCATGATCGCATGGCCCAGATAGCCGCGGTGACCGCTAACCAGAATACGGGTCACGGAGGGGACTCCAGCGTTTGAAAAATGTCAGGCACCCGCCGTGCAGAAAACAGATCATTGAGTGTAGCGGCATCTTTGGGAGTGTCCACGGTGCGCCAGAATCCCTCGTGGCGGAATGCACCCACTTGCCCACTTTCAATGAGTTTTGGCAGAATGTCGCTTTCCCAGCTTGCAGCGGCGGATTCGATGCGGTCGATGACCTGCGGACTGACAATGTAGACACCCGCATTGACCCAAAGATCTTCCAGAAGAGGTTTTTCCCGCATATTTGTGACCGCGTCCCCCGCAATATCCAGCAGACCGTAGGCGAGGGTCGGATGGGCAACCACCATTGATATCAAATATGAACCCTGTTGATGAAATTCCATCAGGCGCGCAATATCCAGATCAAGCAAGCCGTCACACCAGGCCAGAACAAAGGGCGCGGCTGAAAGCAGATTGCGCAGCGGCAACAGCCGACCGGCGTTTCCTGCATTCTCACCTGTGTTGAAGATGTCGATATGTCCGCTATCCCGATTGTCGAAATAGGCGCGGATCTCGTCGCCGCGGTGCCCGACCGCCAGCACGAATTCGCTCAGACCCTGTTTCTGGAAGTGGTTGATGATATGCGCGACAATCGGCTTGCCGGCAATTTTGATCAGGGGCTTGGGCGCTGAAGATGCGCCGCCCATCCGTTCGGCACGGCCGCCGGCAAGAATGACGACCTTCATGTCACGCACCCTGCACCGGCGCCACTGGCGATGAACTGCCACCGGTGTTTGTCTGCAAATCTGCGCCAAGGGCAAGCAGGGCGGGGTTCAGGCCGAGTTCCATGAGTTTTGCACGCACTTCCATCTTGTAGGCCGGGTTCATGACGATGACGAAGTCAGGCTGTAGCGTCAAAAGGTCTTCAGGCGCAACAATGCGATGGCCGCTTCCGGGTAAAAAACACTTCTGCTTGAGCGAATTGATATCCACAATGGCGCTTATTTCTTCGTTCAACTGGAGCGTGGATATGAATGAAACGGCTTTTGATCCGCCCCCCCACAGCACAGTTTTGCGGCCCCTGTCGGCGGCAAACCACCGTTGCCACGATTCGGTCTGGGCCATGAACCCTGCAGACAAATCATCGGGGAGTTGATCTGGCAGCGCAGTAAAGCCGGTGTCCTCACAATGGGCTGTAACGGTGATATATTGGCTGTCGAAATGACACGCCATATCCGAGATGTACAGATCGGCCACAGCAAACACGTTCGTAAGACTCTGTGGCGTGAAATAGTGGCAATGCTCGTAATAGATATCCCAGAATGCACCCTCCTGAAATATCCTGCGGGCATCAGGCACATCGAGATAGAGGGCAGTGCCCCGGTCGCGATCCATGAGCTTTCGAATCTGGCGCAAAAATCCCGCGCAATCCTCGATATGTTCCAATGTGTGGCGACAAATAATCAGATCGATTTTTGGAGCGAGATCTGGCTCGCTCTCAAGACGCAGGGCCAAGGCTTCGAGTTTCAGGGGCAGCAGCGAAACGCGCGAATCTTTGTGTGTCCGATCCATCGGGGTGCAGGCCGGATCGATACCGATGGCGTTGCATTGTGCTGATTCGCTGAGGATTTCCAGAAATGAGCCATCCCCGCAACCGACTTCCAGAACGGTCTTGCCGCGGAGTTGATGACGCGATGAAAGCTGTTTTGACAATTGCGCGCAATAGAGGTTGAATCGTGCCGACGCATGCTGGCTTCCGACATAGCGGGGAGAAAAAAGCTGGGTCTTTTCATCATAGAAAATATTGGATATCAAACCTGTGGAGGGGTCTTGGTGCAACTCTATGCAGCCCAGAGGCACCGACACTGCCGCTGCTTGTTCATCCATCAATTCGCAGGACAGCAGAGGTGTTCTTTCCGTCGAATAGATCGCCGTTGACGTTCGTTCGTCCTGCAATGGCATGTCTTTACAAAACCTCAATCTGATTTCATTCGCGGGTTACAGATCAATATAGATTCCTGGCAAATAAGTAACGCCTGGCACGTACGGCTTCTGCATTCAGTGATAATTCGGCAACAGTACTGAAGAGCCAACCGCGTCACGTATCTTCACCACTGTTTCGATTTGCATTTCGTGTACTTTTTCGCCACAATCAAGTTGGGATAGCGTTAGCCTTGGTCATGCATCGCCTGTTAATGCGGTCTGCAGTGGGGCCGTCAAATGACCAGTTTAAAGTCCGGGGATTTACATACATGCAAAACACTTCTGATTCAGCAGCCCTTTCAGCCTGTAAAACATCAGCGGCGCGGCCGCATCTGGCCGTCAGCCACAAGGACATCTTCGGTCGCAATGTGTTGACCATTCATGCGGCAAAATCAACGTCGACAAAGCGCGACCGAGACGCGCTGAGATCCCGGGTCAATGACGCCTGCGAATCGCGTGTGCGTGTACGCGCTGTCAGCGACCGGGCATTGTCCGGCGCGCGTTGCCTTGAGCAGCTCGTATCCAGCTGCGCCAAAGGTGACATCGCTTTTGATCCGACAGGCGCCTTCAGCCGCTCGCTGGCGCTGGTCAATTATGCCAGATCCGTTCGCGATACCCTCGGCAGCGAACGTGTCGCAGGCGTTTTTTGGCAGGCCGAATGGCGCACCGTCTATGTGGTGCTCAATCACAAGGCCTATATCAGCGACAGGAAAATGCAGATTGCTGATCTCGCCGCCGCCGAAACAGCCAGCCGTGAAGCACTGAAAAAGATCTGCGGCGATGAATATATTCGCGCGCTGCGTATCGGCTTTGAATTGCCGGCTGCCGTATTGGTTCCGGTTGACAGGGCATCGATGCCTTCGATCAATTCCTCGCTCGCAGGCCTTGCGAAATTCGCCAAGGTTCCGGCGCTGGCGCTGATGGTCGGCGCAGGCGTGGCCGGCCATGCGGCCGCTGATGACACGATGGGTCCAAGCCCGGCCGTCTCCGGCATCAATGGCAAGATTGCCATCATCGGTGGCCTTGGCAACGATTTCCCGACGAGTGCCAAATTTACAGACTATGAAAATGTCGAGAATCCAACGATTGAAAACACATCGACTTTTCTGGGTGCCGGGTCTCTGACGCTGCCCATCGGCAACGCTTTCGGTTTTCAGCTTGACGGACTTGCCGGCACAACAAGAAATGGGCTGCCGCAAGGAGCCCAATCCTGGAGAGAGAAACCTGGCAGCCAGACTGTCCTCGGCGTGGGTGGTCACCTGTTCTGGCGTGATCCGAAAATGGGTCTGGCCGGTTTGACAGCGTCCTATAACCACTTCAGCAAACTGTCTGATGCCGGCGATCAAGAAAACTTTCTGGGCACCTATGGTGGTGAACTGCTTCCCGAGAGATCGGTAACGCGCGTCGGCGTGGAAGGCGAACTTTATCTCGACCAGTTCACCATTGGCGCCAATGCCGGCTGGCAGGTTGTCAACCTGGAATTCAGTGACTATGTGAAAGCCAACAGCCCTAACGTTCCAAAAGACAAATCGGATGGGCTGTACGGCGGTATCAACTTCAGCTGGTATGCAACGGACAACCTGATGCTTTCAGCCGGAGTTGCAGCGGATCACAATACGGATTATGTCGCGTCCGCCGGTGTGGAATGGGCGCCGGCGCTCAACAGTTTCCATGGCCTGAGTGTGTTTGCCGATACGAGCTTCGGTGACAACGATTATGTCAGCGGCATGGTGGGTCTGCGGTTCTATTTCGGCGACAACAAGTCGCTGAAGGAACGGCATCGCTATGATGATCCGGTGAACAATCTGGCCCTGCAGACATTGGCGACCTCCGGCGGATCGAACTTTTTCGGCTATTGACCGCTTGCCGTTTCTGCAAGATTGGACATGAATCAAAGCGCGGCTTTTTGAAGCCGCGCTTTTTGCCATGCTGAAACCAATGGAGTAAGCCGGTGAAGACAATCCTGCTGGTATCGGAGCTTGGCGAAGGACTGGGTCATGTCGCGCCACTTCTGATCATTGCCAATGCCATCCAGGCGAAAGCTGCCGATCCCCTGCGGCTGGTGTTTGCCGTCAAGGATGCCATCGGTGCGCGAAGCGCCTTCAAGGACAGCGGCTTTCCTTTTCTGCCCGCCCCGACGGTTAAAACCTCTGCCTTCAGCATATCCAATACGGCCAGCTACATTGAGATTTTGGGGCATATCGGCTTTACGCGCCAAAATGTTCTGGATTCTGCCGTCGCGACCTGGGACAATTTGTATGAACTGGTTTCACCCGACCTGATCATTGCTGAACACAGTCCCACTGCCTGTCTCGCCGCGCGCGGCCGCTATCCGACGCTTCAGGTGGGCAGTGGCTACACGATGCCACCTGCCCAAAGTGCCGAATTCCCCGCATTGAAGGCGGGAATGGCTGTGCCGCCTGTGCATGCGCTGATCCTTGATCACGTCAACCGGGTGTTGAAGACCCGGAAGGTCAACAGGCTGGAGCACCTGCCGCAGATGCTGGCGAGCGAACAGCGCGCCGTTTTCACAATTCCGCAGTTTGATCCATACCATGGATTGCGCAAGGAAGCGGTGCTTGGCACCTACAACGAAAAAATATCCTTTGCGGCCCTGCCTGAAAGGCCGCACATCTTCTTGTATGCGGGTGCTGTGGCGGAACAGCTGGACACCATGGCGCAGGCCGTTGCCGATACCGGCGTGACTGTTTCGGCCTATCTGGGAAGCCAGGAAACGCCGGCAAAGCACTATCTCAAATCCATGGGCGCAAGGGTCCATGACACGCCACCACATCTTTGCGATGTCCTGGCTGAGGCATCCATAGTGGTCTCGCATGGCGGCGCTGGACTTTCGACAGCCGCAACGCTGATGGGGCGTCCGCAAGTGGTTCTGCCGATACACAATGAATCACTTCTGACGGCTGGCAGGGTGGAACACTACGGCCTGGGTCTGGCGATCGAAAAGGGTGACGAGAACAATCTTCCCGCCGCGCTGGATGCCGTGTTGAATGTCAGGCGGTTTGCCGAAACGGCTCAGGAGACCGGGCAGGCGCTCGCCGCTTCCGGCCTGCCTGGCGACCCGGTTGACCAGGTTGCAGGCGTTGCACTTGCCATGCTGTAAGTTCAATTGCTCTTTGTGAAATCGACAAACCGATCAAAAATCGGTGGTCTTTGCGGCATTGCGGAGGCTTCCATCGCTTCAGCGGCAGCCTTCCATCCCCGTTCGTATGCCCATGCCGTCCAGGCGGTCACCAATGTATGGGACAATCTTTGCAGCGCATTTTCGGGCCGGTTATAAGGCGCGTCCCATTCGCTCAGCGTCTTGCGCCTGATGCTGGCCCATCGTTCCTTGCGGCTGGGTCCGGAACTCATCGATGCCAAGATCCAGTGTTTCTGTGAGGAGGCGTATTGCGCACCGCCTGCGCCGTACCAATAAAACCGGCGCCACAATTGGCCCAGGGACGTTTCCGCCCTGTGCCGCGTTGATCCTGCCGCCAGCAGGCCATAGCTGGCGCCGGCACAGACCATCTTCTGCGTGAGATAACAATCCTCGACAGCGCCCTTCATCTCCGGCGCGTAGCCGCCGGCCGCTTCGAACAGGCTGCGCCTGAAGACGCAATTGGCGCCAACGGCTGTCAGCAAGCCACCATCGGCAAACAGCGGGCGCGGAAACAGGCGCGGTACACACAACATCTTCTGCCAAAGGCTCGGCGTGTCGTTCCACGCCGGCGTTGCCAATCCCGCGAAAATGTCGGCTTCCGGATAGGCCGTCACCGTCGCTTCAAGCCAGGCAAGCCAATCGGCAGGCGGCAGGCAATCGTCATCGGTGCATATGAAGTAATCTTCCTGGGCGCCTTCAAAGGCGGCATTGCGCGCAGGGCCCGGCCCGCTGCTGTGCGAAAGGCTGCGGTATTCCACGTGCCCGGCAAAACGATCGACGACGCGCTGATAGGAATCATTGTGACTGCCATCGTTGACAATGACCAACCGCACATGATCACGCGTTTCGATCTGCGGTACCAGCAAATCCAGCAGCTTGGCGAGATCATCAGGCCGATCTTTCGTGGGCACTGCGATGCAAAAACTGCGCATAACATCCTTCTACCTTCGATGGTCACCTGATTTCCTGCGCGGGGACGGTCGATGATTGCGCTGTTTATGTCAATATGAATCAATCCGGTGCAGCGCTGAAAAATGATGACAACTTCTGGCCCGACGCGTCAGACCGAATGGGTCAAACCGCCATCAATGCGAATGTTCTGGCCGGTCATATAGGCGGCCTCGTCGGATGCGAGATAGGCAATCAGGGACGAAACCTCATTTGCCTTTCCGTAACGCCCCATGGGAATGCGGGCGCGTCGGTCTTCCGTTTCCGGCAGACTGTCGATGAAGCCCGGAAGAACATTGTTCATGCGAATATTATCCGGCGCATATTTGTCGGCAAAGAGCTTGGTAAAACTGGCCAGCGCCGCGCGAAAGACCCCCGATGTCGGAAACAGCGGGTCCGGCTCAAAGGCTGCGAAGGTTGAAATATTGATGATCGCGCCGCCGCCCTGTGCCGCCATGATGGGTGCCAGGATACGCGCCGGACGCACCACGTTCAAAAGATAGACCTCCATGCCATTGTGCCAGTCCTCGTCACTGATTTCCATCACAGGCCCCTTGGGTCCGTGTCCGGCGGAATTGACAAGGACGTCGACGCGGCCCCAGCGGTCCATGGCCAGATCTACCAACTTTTGCAGGTCATCGACCGACCGGTTTGAGCCGGTCACCCCGACGCCTCCCAGTTCACCAGCGAGCGCTTCGCCCTTGCCGGATGAAGAAAGGATGGCGACTGCAAAGCCCTGTTCTGCCAGCCGCCGCGCGGCGTCCGCACCCATGCCGCTGCCGCCGGCTGTGATCAGCGCCACCTTGTTTGAAGTCATGGTCGTTCCTCCTATATCGTTGCTCTTGCCGCTCTATGCCATCACCTTGGACCCATTTTCACCGCTTGACCAACCCTGTCTTGTCGCGCATGACCTTTCAAGGATCCATCCGGCGGAGCCCCCAGTTGCTTTGACAGGCGTCCGCCCAACAACAAAGGTTGAACCGCAGATTTCATGATCCTCAATGTTGCGATTGTTCTGGTTGTCGTGGTCTCGGCGCTTCTGCTGTGGTCGCCGCGCCTCTACGCCTCGGTGACATGGCGGGCCATGACCACGCCGCTTGCATCCATCATCGGCAGCGGTTTTCTGGTGCTGGGCCCTTTGCTGGATGCCGCCTACGGCAAATATGCGCCGGTGATCATGGCGCTCCTGTGCCTCTTTGCCTATTTCTACGGAGCAGCCATACGCTATAACATGCGCGCGATTGAGCGGCCGGGGCAGACACGCAGTCCACTGGTGGGCGGCCTTGAGACAGCCGCGTCCTGGTCGCTGGGTTTTGCCTACATCATCTCCGTTGCCTATTACCTCAATCTTTTTGGCGCCTTCGGCGTCAGCCTCACGCCGGTCAATGAACCGCTGCCTGCAAAAATTGTCACATCCGCTGTCTATATGATCATCGTTGTCGCCGGCTGGCGGCGCGGTTTCAAATCGCTGGAGCAGATGGAATATATTTCCGTGACGGCAAAGCTTGCGATCATTGCCGGGCTGCTGCTTGGCCTTGCCGTGTATTTTTATGGGAAGGCCACGGGCGGGGGCCTGATAGTCAATGCGCCCGATCTGGGTGGCTGGCCCGCCCTGACCCTTGCCTTCGGCCTGATCGTGACCGTCCAGGGGTTCGAGACATCGCGTTATCTGTCAGCCGACTATGACAGCCATACCCGCATCCGCTCGATGCAATGGGCACAATGGTTGTCGACAGCGATCTATATGCTCTACATCCTGCTGCTCGCCTTTGTATTCGAGCGTGGCGCATTGCAGTTTTCCGAAACGGCAATCGTTGACATGATGGCCATTGTCGCGCCGATCCTGCCGGTCCTGCTTGTCGCAGCGGCACTCGCCGCGCAGTTCAGTGCTGCCGTGGCTGACACCAGCGGTTCCGGCGGACTGGTCGCCGAACTGACGGGCAAACGGGTCTCCGCCCGCATGGCCTATGTAATGCTGACCGGTATCGGCCTTGCCCTGACCTGGTCAGCCGGTATTTTTGATATCATCAGCTACGCCTCACGCGCCTTTGCCGCCTATTACGGCCTCCAGGCGTTCATCGCGATGCTCAACGCCTGGCGGCAGGACGATCGCTGGCGCAGCCTGGCTTTTGCTGCCCTGGCCCTGCTTGCCGTGCTGATTGTCCTGTTCGGGCAGGCTGTGGAGCAGTGATCCGCTTTACCGCGTAAGCCCCAGCTTTACCGTGTAAGTCCCAGCTTTACCGCGTAAGGCCCAGTCTCTCGTGCCATTGCGCAATGCTCTCGTCCGGGTATGCGTCAAAGGTTTTGTCATGGGTGCCGATGCAGGTGGGCACCCAGGTCGGCTTGCTGCCCAGCATGAGATGCGTGCGCTCGGGCGGAACGGGAAGTTCGCTGTCGATGGCTGAGGCATGCGGGTGAACCAGTTCGGGCCAGCGCGGATCCCACAGCCACAGGGCGCTGCCGCAGTTCCCGCAGAATTTTCGTTCCGCCGGGCTTTCGCGCGTCTCGCCTGAGGTTTCGTCGCTTTGACGGGCCCGGTAGCTGCGTATGTGGTCGGCCCCGCCGACCACCAGCGTATCGAATGACGCGCTCAGATTGATGGCAAAACCGCCCGCTCCGGCGGTCTTGCGGCAGATCGAGCAATAACAAAGATTGAATGGATAGGGATGCGCCGATTCGACCGTGAATGTCACAGATTGGCAATGGCAGGATCCGGAAAGAAGCATTTCATTCTCCATGTGAAACAGCGGATGGACAATCCGATTGGTGCACGCATATGCGGCAATGTTCAACCTGAACCCATGGACTGCGGAGGCATGAAAAGGTCCGCCTGGTGTCATCCATGGTAATATATTGACCAAAAACGCAAGATATGCAGCTTTTTTGGATAAAAATGCCTGTTTTTCCCCATCAGTTGATTTCAATCAACTCACAGAATGTCCGCCTGCCATTGAATGCACATTATAAGTTACTACATTAGTAATATCTAATTTATAGTGGCGCGATGTCCTGATGGAACCGCAGCCCGATATGGAGGATCGCATGACCAATATTGTCGTTCTGGGTGCCGGGCTGGGTGGTGTCATCATGGCCTATGAAATGAAGGAAAAAGTGGGGCGCGAGGGCACGGTTACCGTCGTCAACGAGGGTTCCACCTACTCCTTTGTTCCTTCCAATCCCTGGGTTGCTGTCGGTTGGCGCAAGCGCGAAGAGATTTCCGTCGATCTGGAGCCGGTCTTTGCCAAGCGGGACATCAAGCTGAAACCGCAGGGCGCAAAAAGAATCCATCCTGACAGGAATCAGATTGAGTTGAACAATGGCGAGGTGATCGATTACGATTATCTGATCATCTCCACCGGACCCGACCTTGCCTTTGACGAGATCGAGGGTCTGGGGCCAAAAGCAAACACCCAGTCGATCTGCCACATCGACCATGCCCTGGATGCCCATGCGGCCTATGAGCAATTGGTGAAAAAACCAGGTCCTGTCGTCATCGGCGCCGTCCAGGGTGCATCGTGTTATGGCCCGGCCTATGAATTTGCCTTTATCGTCGATACGGCGCTTCGCCGGGCAAAATTACGCGATCAGGTGCCGATGACCTTTGTCACGCCAGAGCCCTATGTCGGCCATCTGGGGCTTGACGGTGTCGGTGATACCAAATCGCTTCTGGAAAGCGCCATGCGCGAACAGCATATCAAGTGGATCACCAACGCCAAGGTGACCAAAGTCGACAAAGGCATGATGCATGTCGAGGAGGTCAATGATGACGGAACCGTCAAAAAGGCCCACGAATTGCCCTTCGCCTATTCCATGATGCTGCCGGCCTTTCGCGGCGTTGCAGCGGTCTCCGGCATAGAGGGTCTGACCAATCCGCGCGGTTTCATCACCATCGACAAGTACCAGCGCAACGCCAAATATCGCAATGTCTTTGCCATTGGCGTCTGCGTGGCCATCCCGCCGGTCGGTCCGACGCCGCTGCCGGTCGGCGTGCCGAAGACCGGCTTCATGATCGAGTCCATGGTGACGGCAACGGCCGCCAATATAGCTGCGCTGATGAAGGGCGAGGAACCGCAGGCGGTTGCCAACTGGAACGCGATCTGTCTGGCCGACTTTGGTGACAAGGGTCTTGCCTTCGTTGCCCAGCCGCAGATGCCGCCACGCAATGTCAACTGGTCGTCGTCGGGCAAATGGGTCCATCTGGCCAAAATCGGCTTTGAGAAATATTTCCTTGGCAAGGTCCGGCGCGGCAAGAGCGAGACATTCTACGAGAATCTCGCGCTCGATGTTCTGGGCATCAAGAAGCTGAAGGAAATTCACATGGAACCATCGGAATAGGAACCATCCGAATAGAGGACTGCACAATGCGATCGCCGGACCGGATTGGCCGGCCCGGCACGCAAATTCAAGGAGGCCGTATTGACGCTTCCAGTGATCAAAGATGACACGGATATCAGCCCGCTTGTGGCCAGGTCGCGGGACGTTTCGAAAGTCCTGAAGCTCCTGTCCAACCAGAAAAGGCTTCTGATTCTGTGCAAACTAGCAGCGGTCGGCGAATGTCCGGTCCATGCGTTGGCAGAGACCATTGATCTTAGTCAATCGGCTCTGTCGCAACATCTGGCAAAACTGCGTCGGGATGGTCTGGTGACCTACCGCCGTGAAAGTCAGATGCTTTATTATGCCCTTGGCGATCCGCAGTTGAAACACCTGTTGATTGCGCTCAAGGACATTTATTGCCCGAAGGAAATTGCGGGCGCATCGAAGGAGAATGAAAAATGACTATTGGTCGCGCCGTATTGGCTTTCGCCGGGGTTGTAATCCTTGTCTCACTGGCACTGGGTTATTTTGTATCCCCAAACTGGTTTCTGCTCACTGCATTTGCCGGCTTGAACCTGTTCCAGTCCGCATTCACCGGCTTTTGCCCGGCGGCAATGATTTTCCGCAAGCTCGGCTTTAAATCCGGCGCTGCGTTTTAATCAAAGATTTTTAACCTCCGGTCCGGTGAAACGGACCGGCAGGCATTGCAAGGATGATACGATGTCAAGATCGCTCACACAGGCCGTGATTGCGCTGGCGATGACCGCGATGTTGGGTCTTTCTCCCGCAGGGGCGGAAGATTATCAGGTCGCGCGCTCCAGCATAAAGGTGATGAAATCGGTTTTCGGCCAGGTGCAGAGTCGTGACACGGTTCCCGCCAGGGCGCGCATCGGCGGCTCTGTCGTCGAAATCCTTGTTGAAGAAGGCGACGCCGTGCAGGCCGGCGACGCCATCGCCAATGTCGTGGATGAAAAAATTGCCTTGCAGCTCGACGCCATCGACGCGCGCCACGAGGCCCTTTCCGTACAATTGGACAACGCCCGCGACAATCTCGAACGCGCCAAACAGCTTTTTACCCGTGGCACGATCGCCAAGACACGGCTGGACGATCAACAGACACAATATGATGTGCTCTTCAATCAGTTGAATGCCGTTGAGGCCGACAAGGCCGTTATTGTCCAACAGGCAAAGGAGGGCGCCGTTCTGGCGCCTTCTTCGGGCCGCGTTCTGGCTGTTCCGGTCACGCAGGGGTCTGTCATCCTGCCCGGCGAACTGATCGCCCGCATTGCCGGAGGGGGCTATTTCCTCCGGCTGTCGCTGCCCGAACGCCATGCCGCCGGCATAACAGAAGGTGAAAGCGTCATTGTCGGCACGCGTGGTCTGTCACCGGAAACCGACGCCTCTGCATCGATCACCGGCAAGATCGCCAAGGTCTATCCGGAAATCATCGACGGCCGCGTCACAGCTGATGTCGAGGTGGAAGGACTGGGAGATTTCTTTGTCGGCGAAAGAACACTTGTTTCCATACCCATCGGCAGCCGCAATGCCCTGATGGTGCCCGCACCGGCCATCGTGACCCGCCATGGTCTTGACTATGTTCTGATCCGTGAGGACGATAAAACCGTGGAAGTCACCATTATTCCCGGCGAGAAAATTGACACCGATGCCGGGCCATTTGTGGAAGTCCTCAGCGGCCTCGTCGAGGGCGATGTGGTGGTCCTGCCATGAATCTCGGTATCGCAGGCCGCCTGACGAAGGCATTCATCACCTCACCACTGACACCGCTTTTCCTGCTGGCAAGTTTTGCCGTCGGGCTGATCGCGCTGACCACCCTGCCGCGCGAGGAAGAGCCGCAGATTTCCGTGCCCTTGGTCGATGTGTTCATCCAGGCCGACGGGTTGAAGGCGCCGGATGCCGTCAAGCTGGTGACGGAGCCGCTGGAAACAATCCTCAAGTCCATCGATGGTGTGGAGCACCTCTATTCGCAGTCCTCCGATGACAATGTCATGGTCACCGCCAGATTCATGGTGGGCACCAGTCCCGATGATGCGATCCTGCGTGTTCACGAGAAGATCCGCGCCAATTATGACCGGATTCCCAATGGTATTCCCGAGCCGCTGATTGTTGGCCGGGGTATCGACGATGTGGCCATTGTCGGTGTCACCATTTCGCCGAAACCGGAGAATGCTTCGCGCTGGAATGCCAATGACCTGACACGCCTGGCGCGCGAGGTTCTGGTGGAAATCACCAAGCTCGACGATGTCGGCCTGACCTATATTGTCGGTGACCAGCCCGAGGAAATTCGGGTTGAGCCCGATCCGGAGAAACTGTCGCTTTTCGGCGTGACGCTGCAGCAGCTTGCCGGCAAGGTTTCGGGCGCAAATCGATCCTTCCAGGCCGGTATGGTGCGTTCAGGTGGCAAACAGGTGGGTCTGGTCGCCGGTCAGACGCTTCAGGGCGGTATCCAGATCGGCAATCTGCTGGTGACTGCCAGAGATGGTCGTCCTGTCTATATCCGCGATCTGGCAAAAATCGTCCTGGCCACGCAGCCCAATGAAACCCTTGTCAGCGAGATCCGCAAACAGGACGGGGAATTGTCGCGCGTTCCGGCAGTCTCGATCGCGGTCGCCAAGCGGCCGGGCACCAATGCCGTGCTGATTGCCGACAGGATCCTCGAACGGTTGGAGGCTGTTGAGGCGACCATCATTCCTGAAGGCGTCGAACTGGCGATCACCCGCAACTATGGCGAATCGGCCAATGAAAAAGCCAATGAACTGCTTTTCCATCTGGCGCTGGCCACCATTTCGATCGTTCTGCTGGTGGCCGTAGCCATCGGCTGGAGAGCCGCTTTGGTGGTTGCCGTGGTGATTCCGACAACCATTTTGCTGACGCTTTTTGCGGCGCAGATCATGGGCTACACCCTGAACCGGGTCAGTCTCTTTGCGCTGATTTTCTCCATCGGCATTCTTGTCGATGACGCCATCGTGGTCATCGAGAACATTGCCCGTCACTGGGCGATGAAAGATGGCCGCCCGCCGGTGCAGGGCGCCATTGATGCGGTGGCCGAAGTCGGCAATCCGACCATTGTTGCAACGCTGACCGTTGTCGCGGCGCTGCTGCCCATGCTCTTCGTCTCCGGACTGATGGGTCCTTACATGAGCCCGATCCCGGCAACGGCGTCCGCCGCGATGGTCTTTTCGTTTTTCGTGGCCGTCACCCTGACCCCCTGGCTGATGATGAAATTTGCTGCGAAAGCGGCCTCGACCAATGAAGGCCATCACGAGGCAATTGGCGGCCTGGGCCGTGTCTATATGGCAATTGCCCGGCCGATATTGCAGACCAGAGCCCGTTCTCTCGTGTTCCTGCTGATCGTCGGGGTCGCCACCATGGCATCGCTGGCGCTGTTTTACACCCAGCATGTCACCGTCAAGCTGCTGCCCTTTGACAACAAGACCGAGCTTCAGGTGGTTGTCGACTTGCCGGAAGGCTCGTCTGTCGAGGAAACCGACCGGGTGCTCTTTGCCATCAGCAAGCGTATTGCCGATGTCGAGGAAATTACCTCCTTCCAGAGCTATGCAGGCACCGCGGCGCCGTTCAACTTCAACGGCCTCGTGCGCCACTATTACCTGCGCAACCAGCCCAATCTGGGTGACGTGCAGGTCAATCTGCAACACCAGGGCGACCGCGACCGCACCAGCCATGACATAGCGCTGGATATTCGCCAGCGCATGGTCGGCCTGGATATCCCGGCAGGCACATCCATCAAGGTCGTCGAACCGCCTCCCGGCCCACCGGTCATGGCAACGTTGCTGGCCGAGATCTATGGTCCGGATGCCGAGACCCGCCGTGCGGTGGCCACAAAGGTTCGCGAGGCCTATAACGCCGTGCCCTATATTGTGGATGTTGACGATTCCTTCGGCGTGCCTGCGCCGCGTGTGCGCATTTCCATCGATGAGGACAAACTGGAATTCTTCCGGGTCGAACAGGGCGATGTGTTCCAGACGATCGCCGCCTATTTTGGTGGCCAGACCGTCGGTTATTCCCATCGCGGCGAGGGGCGCCACCCCATACCCATCCGCATTGCGCTTTCCAAGAGCGACCGGGTGATGGACGAACGGGCGCTCTCGACGCCTGTTCCCGCCAACCTCCTGCCGGGCGACCGGGCCATCGTCGAACTGGGTGATATTGTCTCCTTTCACGAGGAAGAGACCAGCTATCCGATCTTCCGCCACAACATGATGACGGCGGAAATGGTGACGGGCGAACTGGCCGGTGAATTCGAGGCGCCCATTTATGGCATGCTGGCCGTGGCGGAAACCATCGATGCAATGGACTGGGGCGACCTGCCCAAGCCGGTGATCCGATTGAATGGCCAGCCGGATGATGAAAGCGTGCCGACCCTTCTGTGGGACGGAGAATGGGAAGTGACCTGGGTCACCTTCCGCGACATGGGCGCCGCCTTCATGGTGGCTCTGGTGGGCATCTATATTCTGGTTGTGGCCCAGTTCGGCTCCTTCAAGGTGCCGCTGGTCATTCTGACCCCGATCCCGCTGACCTTCATCGGCATCATGATCGGCCATTGGCTGTTTCACGCGCCCTTTACCGCCACGTCGATGATCGGTTTCATCGCGCTTGCCGGTATCATCGTGCGCAATTCCATCCTGCTGGTGGATTTTGTTCGCCACAGCCGCGCCCCGGACAGGCAGCTGATCGATGTGCTGCTGGAGGCCGGGGCCATCCGCTTCAAACCGATTCTGCTGACCGCCCTGGCCGCCATGATCGGCGCCGCCGTCATCCTGACCGACCCGATCTTCCAGGGCCTTGCCATCTCGCTGCTCTTTGGACTGGCATCCTCGACGGCTCTGACGGTTCTGGTCATTCCGGCCATTTACATCGTGTTCCGCGGACCCCGTTCGGCGTGATCACAATATGAAAACAAACGGGTTTGGCGTTCTCGCCATCCCGACCAGCTTATGTGTCCTTTTCACCCGCATCGGCCTTCTGCTTCGCCGCGTGATAGTGGCGCTCAATGTCGCGCAGATCCACATGGGTTGGCGGCAGTTGCAGCTTCATTTCGTCCAATGTCTTGGTGATGATCTGGGCGATGGCCAGATTGCGAAACCACTTGTTGTTTGACGGGATCACGAACCAGGGCGAGTCTTGGGTGCTGGTCTTTGCCAACACATCCTCATAGGCCTCCATATATTGAGGCCAGAATTTGCGCTCCTGATAGTCGCTTTCACTGATTTTCCAGTGTCGGGTTTCATCTTCGAGACGCCGCCGAAAGCGCTCGAGCTGCTCCTCCGGTGAGATATGCAGATAGAATTTCAGGATTTTTGTGCCGCTTTGGGCCAGCAATTCCTCAAACCGGTTGATCAGTTCAAACCGCGATGACCACATGTCTTGCGGCACCAGATCGTGCACCCGCACGACGAGAACATCTTCATAGTGTGATCGGTTGAACACCACCACCTCGCCCTTGGCTGGCGTGCGCTTGTGGATACGCCACAGAAAATCGTGGGAAAGCTCTTCCCGGCTGGGCTGTTTGAAACAGGCGACGGATGTGCCCTGCGGGTTCATCCGGCTGAACACATGCCGGATGACCCCATCCTTGCCACCGGCATCAAGCCCCTGCAGCACGACCAGCAAAGACCGGTTGCCATCCGCATAGAGCCGGTATTGCAGGGCGGCCAGCCGTTTCAGATAGTCCTTGGTCAGAGGCTTCGCCTTGCTGTGGGAGCGCTGATCAGCCGTATCACCCGGATCGATATCGGCCAGCCGGACCCTGTCGCCAGGCTTGACGATGAATTTCTTTGCGTAGTCCATGCGAAGGCCTCCGGTTGGGTGATCAGATTGGGTCGGTGGTTTTATCAAACGATCTCTTCTCAAGAATGCTATACCATCTATCCTAACCTGCATTCGTCCCGATGGGCAGGCTTGACCGCAGCTGCAACTGTTTCTTTTTTTTGTAAAATCCGCTTTCATTCCTACCCGCGTTTCCATGGTATGATTGGCCATGAGTTTTCTTGTCATCATCAATCACTCAATGGCGTTTTTGCTTGAACTGTCCGTTCTTGCAGCCGTTGCATTGTTTGGATATCGTCTGTCCGACCACGCCATTGCGCGCTGGATCATTCCCGTCATCCTGGTTGCGGTTGTTGTTGTCCTGTGGGGACGTTTTGTAGCGCCAAACGCGCAAACCAGGCTGGTCATGCCCAATTTGCTGGTGTTCAAAATCGCGATTTTTGCAGCTGGCACCGCTGCGCTTGTGGGCGCCGGCCAGCCCGTCTGGGCTTTGCTGTTTGGCCTGTGCGTGGCGCTCCATCTGGCCCTGGCGATCGCGCTTGATCAATTGTGATCACGACGACCAACGCACATCTCGGGTGCCGGTGGTCGGCGTAGCACGCCGTTTAAAATCACTGTTCATCGCCACAGGCAGCGACGTCTGCGGGATCAAGCGGCAGGTCTGCCACTTGCTGCAGGGTCATTTTCTCGATGTCGGGATGGGCCAGCGGATCGCTGCACCAAGCTGGCTGCCGCGCACTGCCTTGGGTTATGGGCGCCAGAAGGGTGGAAAGGAAGGATCGGGTACGGGTTGATGGATGTTTAAGCATGGGTATATTAAAACCATGCAAAGATGCTTATTTAAATCGAGAATATCTGAACAAGGCTATAGTCAGGCTATATGAGAAATCTCAACCGGGTCAGTCTGGGCGGTTTGCGTGCGATTGAGGCGGTCGGACGGCTTGGAAGCCTGCGTCTTGCAGCCGAGGACATCGGCGTGACCATCGGCGCCATCAGCCAGCAAATTCAAAAAACCGAACGCCAGCTTGGGCGCGCACTTTTCGAGCGCCGTCCCAAGGGACTTGTTCTGACGGATCTTGGCCAGGGCGTCCTGCGCCATCTGACACGCGGCATGGGTGAATTGTCAGCGGCAATCAGCCTGGCGGAAAACAGTGATGAAAACAGGCTGACCGTATCGGTTGCGCCGGTCTTTGCCAGCAAATGGCTGGTCTGGCGGTTGAAGCGGTTCAATGAGGCGCATCCGGATATCCGTGTGCGTGTTGATGCCACCGTCGGGCTGGTGGATCCGGGTATCGCTGATGTCGATATCTGCATTCGCGTTGGCAAAGGCCCATGGTCGGGGGTGTCGGCCGCAAAGCTGCTGGATCAAAGGATATTCCCGGTGTGCAGCCCGGCCCTGGCGCGTCAAATCAAGACGCCGGCCGATCTTGCCAATGTGCCCATCATTCGCGATCCCGAGGCGATGTTCGGCTGGAACACATGGCTGGGCCCCAATGGGCTCGATGACAGTATCCTTGGCAATGGCCCGGTCTTTTCCGACGCATCCCTGTGCCTTGATGCGGCCATTGCCGGGCAGGGCGTTTTCCTGGCTTGGGAGACTCTGGCTGGCGATGCGCTGGCCTTCGAGCGCCTGGTCGCCCCCTTCCCGGATCGCTACCGCACAGATGATGCCTATTGGTTCGTGACCGGGGAATATGCCCATACATCAAACAGCGTGCACGCCTTTGAACGATGGCTTCGCGCCGAACTCAACAATGCGCCAGATATCACCATAACATAGCCGCACTTCAAGGGGGCCGGTCCGGTTCATTCGTCGTTCCGGTCAGGCTTCTGTCAGATCATGTTCACCCGGTCAGCGTCGCCAGACTTTATAACCAAGGCTCGTACGATAGCGTCCTGGCTTGACTCTGACCCAGTCAAAACACGATTCGATTCCCTTGCGGAATTTGTTGTTCAAGATGGTACACATCCTGTTGCGCTTGAAGCGCCAGGTTCCCTTGAAGGCTTTGCCTTTGGCCGTGTAATTGAACTTGCCGTTCCTCGCGTACAAAAGATTGCCGGAGAAAGCGCCGGAATAGCCCAGCTTCTTGCCGACAATTTCCTTGGTTATTTCCGTTGCTGTCATCTTGGTGCTGGCCGCAGGCGCCTGAACGGCAAAAAGGGCGAGCAACAGGCCTGTCAAAATCGTGCCTGTCAAAATCGTGCGTGTCAAAATCGTGCGTGCAATTGTTTTCATCAGTAAATCTTGCCTCTGGAATGCGCGGAAATGCATAAAGTCCATAGTGTAGTCGCTGGGGCTGCAACCTTGCAAATGCTTCTTCCGGGAAATGCCGATCTGCCGGTCACTGCACTTCAATCCTGCACTGTAAAGGGCATCCCGCATGTGTGGGGGCTAGTGCTGTAAAACCCTGTCGGATCACAACACCGGTCCGAGGATGGCCATTGTATTGTTCCACAGGCGGTGATGCCAGGGCCAGGCCGCGACTTCCGCCACGGTCACCTGCCTGCAATCGGCCAGATAGCATTCCTGCCGCTGGCGCATCTGAGCGGTGATATTCCTGTCATGCAGCAGGATATTGTTTTCATAGTTCAGATCAAAACTGCGCCGGTCCATATTGGCAGAGCCGATCAGCGTCACATCGCCATCAATGGTCATCGTCTTGGCGTGCAGCAGGCCACCGCCGAATTCATGGATCTTTACCCCGGCGTCCAGCAGTTCCTCGTAATAGCTGCGACTGGTCGCCCCCACGGCAAAATCATCATTGCGTTGCGGCAATATGATGGTCGTGTCGATGCCCCGATTGGCGGCGGCGCAAAGTGCTGCCTGCATCGATTCGATCGGGACATAATAGGGTGTGGTAATGAACAGTTCCCGCTGGGCGCTATACATCAGCGTCTCGAACATTTCCGGCATGGCGGAAAAGCGCGCCGTCGGACCACTGGCAATAACCTGCGCCGGAAAACCGGCCTGCGCAGACGCGAAAGGTGCTTTGAGCAGTGCGGACAGGTCCTCATTGACCTCGGCCATCCAGTCTGCGGCGAAGACATATTGGTTTTGCCGGACAATGGGGCCTTCGAAACGCATGACACAATCCACCCAGGGGGCATATTTTGCCTTGGGCAGGAATTGCGGGTCGGCGCAATTCTGACTGCCGCAATAGGTGATCTCATTGTCGATCACCAGGATCTTGCGGTGATTGCGCAGATCGATCCTTCCATTGAACACCCGCAGCAGCGGATTGCCCACCGGCAGCGCCCGCGCCAGACGGATGCCGGCCGCTTCCATCTCCTGCCACAGATCGGATTGCACCAATGTGCGTGAGCCGAGGTCATCGACCATGGCGCGGCAGGTCACACCGCGTGATACGGCGCGCTTTAGTGCTTCGGCCATGCGCGTACCATTGCCGTCCGGCAACCAGATATAAAACAACAGGTGTACGTGGTCTTTCGCCGCGTCAATATCGGCCACCATGGCGCTGATGGCGGCATTGGAATCCTGTGTCAGTGTTGCCAGATTGCCTGCCACAGGCTCGAAACCGCTGATCGATCGGCCGACCTTGAACAGGGGCGCGCGCTGTTCGGGAATATGCGGCCATGCCGAGACGGCCTCCAGACCGGGCGTATCGGCGAAATCAGGCAATTGTGCCAGAACCCGTTTCATGCGTTCGACACGTTTTCTGCCGATATTGGTTTCGCCCAGCAGCAGATAGGCCATGATGCCGATGATGGGCAGCGCCAGGATCACCACAATCCAGGCAAGGCGCGAAATCGGCGCGCGGTGCCGCCGCAGCAACACCCGCAGGATGAGCAGCGCCTGTATGAAAAAATGCAGTGCAATCAGCATCAAGGCTCTCCAGAGCCACCCATTGCCAGCGAAAATGGGCGGCAGCGAAAATGGGCGGCAGCGAAAATCGGCATCGCCACCATGGCAAATCTTCGGCCTTTGTCCAATCGACAAGCGTCAGCGCAGCGGCCGTGATGAGAGCAACGGCTCTAGTTACACTCGATCCGCATGCTGCCATGGCGGTAAATCGCCCGCCCACCGTTTGACTGCACATAATTGCCGTTTATTTTCACCGGATAGAAGGGAATGCCGCGCACATCCTTGCTGGATTCCTGAATCTCGACCATGCGGTTTGCATCAAAGGGCTGGTTTTGCCGGGAGCCGTCGGCAAGTTCGCCGGAGAAAACGCCGCCTTCGGCGCAGGACCGCCGATCAAATTCCACCATGGAGAACCGGAAGCCCGATGTCCCAAGCGCGGCGATTTCGCGCGCCACCGTTTCCTGCAGCCGGGCCGAGGCCGCACCGATATATTGTTGCTGGAGCGTCGACACATCACCACTGAGGCGCAATTGCAGCGCTGAAGTCAGGTCGGCGATCGCCTTGTCCTGTGCGGTAACGCGGGCCATCAAAGCCGCACCCTGCTGCTGGGTGGCGATCAGTGAGGTCTCCATTCTATCGACCGTGTTGCGCAGTGATGAAATTGTGGAAAAGCCCCAGGCGCCCAGAATACCCAGCAAAAGCGCGAGAATCATCATCTCCGCGGAAGCCGGTATGGATCTGATGGCCTTCCAGGCTGCTGCAAGTCTTGCGTTTGGCTGCCTTGCCGGCTTGTCTTTCGTATCCGTCATTTCAAGAGTTCAGCCCGGTTTCAGGTTTGACCGATGATAGACAGCGGTAAAAAACGCCGACGATCAGTGAATACAAATAACTATGCATTGCTGATGGTTTGCGCAAGGCAGGACTGCGTTGCAAGCACAGAGCACCGTCTGTCGTATTTGCCCTGAAAGTTGCTTTCCTGAAGTGAGCGCTTGGTTCGCCGCTGTTATCTGGGCATCATTGCGCGAGCGCCAGCGACTGGCGCAAGACCTTTGGCGTTGCGCATTCATAGCCCAGATCGTCCAATATTCTTGCGGCCTTGGTGACCATGGCTGCATTGGATGGTGCCAGTTGGCCCCGTGACAGGTAGACCGCATCCTCCAGTCCGATTCTTGTGTGTCCCCCGGCTGCCGCTGCCAGCGCCACCATGGGAAAAGCCCAGCGACTGGTGGCGAAACCTGTCCATATGGCGCCGGGCGGCAACTGGCCGCGCGCATAGAGCAATGTTTCGGGTGACGGTCGAAAGCCGTAATTGACGCCCATCACGATGGAGCACAGGGGTTCCGGCCCGATCGTGCCCTCCCGGATCAATTGGTGCAGAATGGCAATGTCGCCGGAATCGAACAGCTCCAGCTCAGGACGCACACCGGCATTGTGCATGGCATGGGCCATGGTTCTGATGCTGTCGAGCGTATTGATGACCACTTCATTGCCAAAGACCATTGTGTTGAGATCAAGCGTTGCAATGTCCGGGCGGATGTCCAGAACATGCTCCATGCGCTTTTCGGCAGGCAGCAGATTGGTTCGCGGACCCGCAATGGCCTGATTGTCGTCTGAAGGGTGATAGCGTCCTCCCGGACCTGCGGTCAGATTGATGACAAGATCACTGTTTTCATCGCGGATGCGTTCAACCACTTCGCGGTACAGGGGGACCGCCATGGATGGTTCTTGCGTTTCGGGATCACGCACGTGGATATGAACGATGGCGGCCCCCGCCTTGGCAGCATCAAGACAATCACGCGCGATCTCCTTTGGCGTGATCGGCAGGTTGGGGTTTTGCGCACGCGTGGTGAAATTGCCTGTGACGGCGCAGGTCAGCATGACTGGATTCATCTCATTTCCTCCCTTGGATACGGACTGGTTGAATGGGCATCTGGTCCATCGCATTCTCGCACATGGCTCATCCCGTTGCTCTTTTCACGGCAGCACCAGCAGCAGGGACAAGGCCAGAATCAGCAGGCTGCCGGCGACCATGATCACGATGGGCACAACACCGGCTGCACTGAGACTGCGCCATGAGGTCTTGAACCCAAGTGCGGTCACTGCGGCGAGCAGAAAAAACGACGATAGGTCATCGGCCTTGGCGATGACAATCCCGGGCACTACCCACAATGTATTGGTGATGCACAGGCCCGCAAACACCACCAGAAACCAGGGTAGCAATGGCAATGACGCGCGCGCGCCCTCCGTCCTGCTTCCGATTTGCGTCATCTGGATGATCGCCAGAATGGGGGCGAGCAATGCCACGCGGTAAAGTTTCACGATAATGGCATTCTCGCCAACGGCATCCGACAGCGTGTATCCGGCCCCCACGACCTGCGCCACGTCGTGGATAGAGGCGCCAAGCAACACACCGGCCGAAAGGTCACCCAGTCCCAGCGCCGGAACAAGCAGCGGGTAGAGCAGCATGGCAATCGTGCTCAGGGCGGTCACGCAGATCACCACCAGCAGTGTGGAGGCCCTGCTGCGCGGGTTTGCAGGCAGAACGCTCGACAGGGCCATGGCTGCCGAGGCCCCGCAAATGGCGATCGCGCCGCCGGCCAGCAGTCCAAAGGAGGGGTCCCCCAGAAAGCGTTTGCACAAAAGGGTTACCGACAGAATTGTCGCGGCCATGATGAGCGGAATGGCAATGGCCGTCGTCGGACCCAGGGCTGCAATCTGATCAAAGGATATCCGCAGGCCGAGCAGGGCGACACCAAGCCGCAACATCAGCCCTGTTGCCACATTTGCACCGGGCATGGCCCACTCGGCGGGGAGAACAAAGGCTGCGCCATAGCCAAGCAGGATTGCTGATATCATGGTCGGCATATGCAGCCAGATCGCCACGGTTCTGGCGGCATATGCAAGAGCGCAGATCATTGCCAGTCCCAGCAGGATCGTCGCAGCATTGTCCGGCAAAATTCTGGCGGCCAGCTTGCCGGGCCGCAGCTGTTCGGCGTGAAAGTGTCGAACCATTAACGCGTCGTCACACTGTCCAGCCAGGGGCAATTGACCGGGTTGCCTGCCTGCAGACCGCGCCGGGCTGCATCCAGCGTCATTTCGCGCTGTCTTCTGCGCGCCTCCGGCGGCAGATGCAGGCGGTCGTGTCCCCAGTAACTGGGGCCGTCAAAGGTTTCCTCAGCCTCCCAGTTGCCCGGATCGATTTCACGCGCACCCCATCCGTATTCCACAAAGAAGCCCGAGGGGGTCTGCGCGTAAAAGGATGTCATCCAGTCATTGGAATGACGGCCGAGGGTAAAGGCCACCTGATCATTTTCAATAGCCAGGTCATAACCCTGCCCGACATCGTCCAGGCCATAGAGTTCCAGCATGAAATGATGCAGCCCGTTGCGACCCGTTTCCACCATGGCAAAACTGTGATGCCGGTTGTTGACGTGCAGGAAATACAGCCGATAGGGCGTCTGGGCGTAATCGGTGACCGAGAAGCCGAGAATGTCGCGGTAGAATGCCAGCATCGGCTCCATATGGGACACATGCAGCACCACATGGCCCATACCAAGCGGACCTGTCTTGAATCCGTTGATCGGTCGGGACGCAACAAAGGGATCGCATGCAATCTCCGGTTTCCAGAAAAACTCCAGCCGGTGTCCGGCCGGGTCCTCCAGCACGATCAGATCGGTGACGAACCGTTCCTCTGCGAGCGAACGTGAACCCTGCCGGAAGGCAATGTGATGCTCCTGCAGCCTGGCAGCCAGCGCATCCAGTTCGTGTCTGTGCGCAACCTCCCAACCGATAAAACCCGGCCCGCTATTGTCACGCGCATCGACGATCAGCCGCTGCTTGCGATCATCCATGCGGAAGGCGCTCAGACCCTTGGCCCGGTCGACGCGTTGCATGCCCAAAAGGTCGGTAGAAAAACGATCCCAATCTTCAAGCTGTTTTGACTGGATGCCGATATAGCCAAGGGATGCTATGCTGCTCATGGCTGATCCTTCCTTTGAACCTCATTGACCGACCGGGTGGCACCTAGTCAGCGATGACCGGGTTGCGCAGCGTTCCAATGCCTGAAATCTCCACTGTGATCTCATCTCCTGCGGATAAAAAGACCGGTGGTTTTCTTGCGCCGCCAACGCCGGAGGGCGTGCCGGTTGCGATGATGTCACCGGTACGCAGCGCCATGAAGGTTGAAACATAGGCTATCAGCGCAGGGATGGCGAAGATCAGGTCATGCACGCCGGATTGCTGGACAATGGTTCCATTGCGCCTTGTTGTCAGTTGCATTGCGCCCGGTTCACCCGCATCTTCGGCCAGGGCGATCCAAGGGCCGATGGAGCCCGAATTGTCGAAATTCTTGCCGGGGCCGAACTGACTGGTGTGTTTTTGCCAGTCGCGAATGCTGCCGTCATTGAGACAGGTATAACCCAGCACGTGGTCCATCGCGTCTTCCTCTGCAATGCGGCGTCCATCCTTGCCAATGACAACAGCAAGTTCGCCCTCCCAGTCGAAACGCTCTGATTCCTGCGGCAGGATCATGGCCTCCTCCGGCCCCACAAGGCTTTCCCGGGTTCGGAAAAAGACCACGGGACGAGCTGGTTCCGCATGGCCTGATTCAGCCGCATGGGCACGATAATTAAGACCTATACAGACGATGCGCGCCCCCTCTTCCAGTGGCGCCATCAATCTTGCGCCCATTGCGGATCGGGTCCCGTCGTCGTCTGAATCACCGCGCATCAGGGCGGCCAGGGATGAGGCCGATTTCGTAACGGAATCCAGCGGATTGTCCTGATTGTCAAACTGGACCCAGGTCGGGCCATTGGTATTCAGTATTCTTGCTATTGGCATGCCGTTCAAACTCCCCGGTCTCATTATTCAAGCGCGTGTGCCACGCGATCCGTGTCATCAAGGCTACACGCCTGAGGACATAATCGCTCATACAATTATCGGCTAAAAGCATAACCTGGAGACTATGGGGAGGGCGATGATCAGGAGATGCTGATGTAAGTCCGGCATGTCTACTTTTCTCGCCGGAAGCTGCGCACAACCATCAAAGCCGTACCCGACGAGACGAACAGGCCGAAGGCCGCAGGCAGGCGGAACACCAATGGCGAAAGCTGCAGCGTTTCGCTACGCTCGCCCACCTGATGCATCTCCCAGCCACCCTGGATCATGTAATAGCCGACGGCTGCAGCGCCCAACCCGGCCAGCAGGTACCCGATTGCATCCAGATAACGTGTGATGCCGGGCGGAAAGGCGGCCGTCAGGAGATCGACGACGATATGGCCACGCATGGCAAAGACCCAGGCCTGTCCGAGACAGGCCACCAGCAACAAGGTTGCGCGGCTGAGTTCGATGATTCCGTAGACGGAAAACAGGCCGAAGGACCGGGCAATGATGTCAACCACGACCAGGACCATCAACACCATCAGCAGGACGCCGGCGAAAAGCCCCATGAACCGGGTCAGATTCAACCAGGCGGGCGGAAGGTCTATGGGGTTTTCTGTGTTCATGCGCGGCGCCTACATGAGCAGTCTGGGAAGGAACAGGACAAGTCCGGGAAAGACCAGAAAGATGGTGATGCGGACGATGTCGGCGAGGATAAAGGGTGTGACGCCCTGAAAGGCGCCCCAGGTCGTGACCTGCGGCACCATGCGGGCAACCACAAAGATGTTCATGCCGATGGGCGGCGTGATCAGGCCTATTTCAATCAGCATGATCATGATGATGCCAAAGCAGATCGGATCATATCCCAACCCCAGGACGATCGGGTATAGCACCGGTGTCAGGATGAACAGGATGGCCATCGTGTCCAGCACCATGCCGAAACCGATCAGCACGACAATGATCAGTGCCATGATCCAGAAGGGCGAAATGTCCAGAGCCTGGACAAATTGTGCAAGCTGCGGACCAATTTGCGCGGCCTGTACGAAATAATCGAAGATCGACACGCCGGCCACCACGAACAGGATCATCGCCGACACCTGGATGGTTTCAAGCAGGCAGTCGCCCAGGCCCCTCAGCGACAATCGTCTTTGCACCATACCAAGCACGATGGCGCTGAAAGAGCCGACTGCTGCGCCTTCGGTGGGCGAGAAAAAACCGGCCATGATGCCGCCCATGACGATTGTGAAAATCGTCACCACACCCCAGATCTGACCCAGGGCGCGAAAACGCCCTTTCCAGGGGGTGCGCGGGCAGGCAGGCCCCATCTGCGGGGAGAACCGCATCCAGATGGAAACGGCGGCAGCGTAGAGCAACGTTGCAATGATGCCGGGCAGAAAACCGGCGGCAAACAATTGGCCGATCGAATTTTCGGTCAGGACCGCATAGACAATCATCGGCAATGACGGCGGGATCAGGATGCCCAGGGTTCCTCCGGCGCCAATGGAGCCGGCGGCCAGTTTGGGCGAATAGCCGAACCGCAACATTTCAGGCACGGCAACCCGGGCCATGGTGGCAACGGTTGCCAGCGAAGAGCCACAGACCGCACCAAAACCGGCACAGGACAGAACCCCGGCAATGGCAAGCCCGCCCCGCCGGCGGCCAACAAAGGCATTGGCGGCGGAAAACAGACCGGCGGAAAAGCCGATCCGCACGGAGACCAGTCCCATCAGGATGAACAGCGGCAGAACCGACAGGGTGGAGCTGGACAGGGCTTCAACCGGCCCGGTCTGCACCACATAGAGCGCCGTATCAAACCCCAGAAGGGCCCAGACGCCGATGAAACCGGAAAGGCCCAGGGCAACGGCAATCGGCACGCGAAAGGCGATCAATCCCAGCAGGCCGGCGATGCCGATGAGGGCTACACTTGCTGAGGACATCGCCGCACCCTGAAACAACCAATCATCATTCGATTTCGAAACTCCCGTCCATGATACGCACCCGAATGGAGAAATTCCCTTCATTCATCTGCCATGGCAAGACCCGATTTTGCCGAATCCCGGCTTTGTGGAAGGGTTCGTTAAGGGCGATACGTTCGGCGTCGGCTAAGGTTTCGGCCCGGATGATGGCCATGCCGTTGCCGCCCCACGGTTGCTGGCCGTCCCGAAAGGCACCGCTGAAAAAAAGAATGCCGCGTTTTTCAAGATCGCCGAGAAATCGCAGGTGGTCGCCCAGCACGTCACCGAATTCCCTGATCGGGTCATCCATGGGTTCGGGTGGATCCATGAATATGGCGTAAAATTGTTTGCGCAACAATTTTGCGCGCAAAGCTTCCTTGTCTTCGCTCATGTGAATTGTCTCCGCGTCAATTTGGATATATTGCCGTGTCTCGATCTGCTGCTTTGCCTTACTGTGCGGTTTTCGCAGCGATCTCCTCCTGCAGCACGGCGTAAAATTCCCGTGCCGGCATGCCGCGAGCTTCGAGATCGTCCAGCACGCCATTGATGACCGGTTGCACCTTCTCCACTAGAATTGCCTTTTCCGCGTCGCTCAGTTCCGTAATCTGACTACCGGCCTTTTTGGTCAGGCCGATGGCAAATTCACCCACCTTGTTCCAGCAATTGGAGATGCGCGCCCCCAGTTCCGGGCCGGAAAACTCCTCGTCGATCATTGTGCGCAGGTCTTCCGGCAAACCATTGTAGAACTTCTTGCTGAGGGCCAGGACGCCGACGCTGGCTCCGAAACTGGCCGGGACATGGGCCTTTGTCACCTCATTGAGACGAAAGGCGGCGACCGTCGCCCAGGGAGCAACGGACCCGTCGATGACCCCGCGTTGCAGATTTTCGTACTGCTCGGTCACCGGCATGGACACAGGCGCTGCACCCAGAGCCGAGAGGGCATCGCCGACAGCGCTGGAAGAGGTGCGAAGGCGCAGGCCCTTCAGGTCCTCAATGGAATTGATCGGTTCACGCAAATGCCACTGGTTCGGCGATATGACCGCAAGCGCCAGAACGTGTACGCCCTTGAATTCATCCGACAGATATTTATCGAGGTTCTCGTTGAGCACCCGCGCAGCCACGACCTGATCTTCAACCAGCAACGGCAGGCCGATGACTTCCGTCAGCTTGAACCGGCCAGGGCTGTAGGACAGCACGGCCCAAGTGTAGTCCGTTATGCCACGTTCGACCTGTTCATACAATTTGGTCGGATTGGCAAAGGCGGAACCGCCGAGATACATTTCAGGTTTGATGCGCCCGCCGGACCGCTCGGCAATTTCTTCGGCGATTGCCACCGGCCCACAGCGGTTTATCGGATTTTCGGCGGTGCCGAGAGCGGCCACACGCATGGTCATGTCCGCAGCCATCACCGATGCCGTGCCAAGCAGAATGGCCAGAGCCGTTGCGCAATTCAGTTTGAAAAATCGGTTCATTTCTCTCTCCCTCAATGTTCCGGTGTGCCCGCCGGTGTGCCTGCATGGCCGGTCCCGGCATATTTTGCTCAAAAGTCTTTTCAGGTGAAGCCGCACATGTCCTCAAATGTCCGTCCGGCAATCGGACAAACAAGGGTGTCGCGTTGCCCCTTGCCGTATTGCAACGGAAAATCGTTTCAGATCGGCCATCGGGAAAGAACCCCTGACCGGCCTGCTCGATATTTTCCTCGGCACCGGCATCCAGCAGTGCTCTCCTCGCATCCTCCCTGCCTGCCCCGTGCAGATTTTGCTGCTTGGGGTGGGGGCATTAAAACACCCGCTCGCCATCATGTCAGATGCATAATCGGCTTTTACCTATAATCTGGATGTTATGGGGAAATGGGATGCCACTATAATGCAAATGGTATCGACTCGCCCCCAATCCTTATTTGACCCTATGGCGCGCTTTCATCTTTGATATGCGCTGAAACAGGGATTCTGCAGGGATACAAGGGAAGACGCATGACGGTAGCAAGCAATTCACACACGGACGTTCCTGTTCTGATTGTCGGTGCTGGACCGGTCGGACTGGCGCTCTCCATCGATCTTGCCTTGCGCGGCATCGACAATCTGCTTGTCGAGCGTCGCACGCCGAGGATTGTCGTGCCGAAGATGAATATGGTCAATGCACGGTCGATGGAATTTTCCCGTCGCTGGGGGATTGCAAAGGACGTGCGTGCACAGGGGTCGCCGGACGATCTGCCACTGGATGTCCTGTTTTGCACGTCCCTGTGCGGATACGAAATCGCGCGATTTCCCTATCCGTCCTACCGCGAGCGCGGTGAACTGCCCTATACGCCGGAGGGCAGCTGGCGCATTTCGCAAATGTACTATGATCCCATGTTGATCGAGCGCGCCCGCGCATTCAACGAAGTCACCCTTTGTCACCAGACGGAGTGCCTGTCGTTCGAGGATGATGGCGATCATGTGCGTGTCCGCCTGCGCGATCTGACCGATGGCACGGAACGGCAAGTGACAGCCTCCTATCTGGTCGCCTGCGACGGCGCGGAGAGCGGCATTCGCGAGGCGCTGGGCATTGAAATGCAGGGGCCGGGGCAGCTCAGCCGCAATATCAATCTGTTTTTCACCACGCCGGATCTGGTTGCATTGCATGACAAGGGCTACGCCTGGGCCAACTGGCTGATGGGGGCCAATGGTCAATGGGGCATGATCGTCAGTGTTGATGGACGCACCATGTGGCGCATGTCGATACCCTTGCCACCCGGACGCGATTCGATGGAAGAAACGGAAGCCCGCGCGCTGATCGAAAAGGCCGTGGGCCGTTCTTTCGACTATGAACTTCGCGCCATCCTGCCCTGGATCCGCCGCCAACTCGTGGCAGAGCAATATTCCCGAGGCCGGGTCTTTGTCGCTGGCGATGCGGCGCATGTCATGTCTCCGACCGGCGGTTTGGGCATGAATACCGGCCTGGGCGACGCGGTGGACCTGTCCTGGAAGCTGGCAGCCGTTCTGGATGGCTGGGGCGGGCCGCAATTGCTCGCCAGCTATGACCTGGAAAGACGGCCGATTGCGGTGATCAATACGGCCGAAGCCGGAGAGAATTTCAAGAAGATCAGGGCCTTGCCCGGCGCTCCGGCGATGCTGGAGGATAGTCCGGAGGGCACGGCCTTTCGGGCGCAGGCGCGCACGTTCATCGAAACCGGTGGCTACCGGGAAGAATACGAACAGGAAGCAACGGTCCTGGGTTATCGCTATAGCGGCTCGCCGCTGCTGCCCCGCGAGGACGAAACAACAATTGCGGAGCACAAGGGCGCATTCCGGCAGGGCAATCACATCGGCCGCCGCGCGCCGCATGTCTGGCTGGCCGACGGCAGATCCTCCATCGATGTCTATTGGTCGGCCATGACGCTGGTGACCATTGGCGCGGCCGACATCACGGCGGCGCAACTGGCAGCACGGGCGCTTGCCATTCCCCTTCAGGTGCTGGAACTCACCCCGCAGCAGGCCGAAGGTCTGTTCACGCAACCCATTACTCTGGTGCGTCCCGATGGCCATGTTGCCTGGAAGGGTGAGGGCGGTGACTGGCACGCCATCCTGTCGCGGGCGACCGGTACGCCTGTCAATTAGCGGATACGGAATTCTTTCCACGTTTCTGGTGGAGGGATTCAGCCACCACAGCAAGCTCGTTCTGCATGGCCTGAGTGGCTGGCGATTGTGCGGTTGTCGTGCGGTAATAGGTCACGACATCCCATTGCATGGCCTCGCCGGCGATCGGGATTTCGACAATGCGTCCGTCGGCAATGTCACTTTCGACAATCATTCGGGGATAAACGGTCAGCCAGTCGCCCTGGTTCATCACCGCCTTGACTGCGACACTGGACGAACTGAGGATGGAATCACCCGGCATGGACAGGCCTTCGGCCAGAAAACGGCTTTGAAGCCGCAGCCACAGGCGATTGTTTCGCGGCGGCAGCACCCAGCGCTGCTTTGAAAGCTTCGAGAGCGGTATTTTCCCCATGTGGCACAAGGGGTGTGTATGGCTTGCTGCTATGATGAGATCATCGGTAAACAGGTGCGTATAGGTCAGCGCCGGGTCCAGCGCATCGTCGGTCGGCGGTCCGAGCACCAGATCGAGTGAGCCGGTGCGCAGGGCGCTGAGCAGGCCGATAAAGTTCTCCTCGGCAATCTCGACGCGCAGACCAGGATATTTCTTCGTCAATTGCGCCGCCGCAGTCGGCAGCAGCAAGGATGCGCCGATCGGCGTGGTGCCAACCCGCACGGTGCCCCGGTCGTTGCCCTTCAGGGCTTCAATCTCCTCAACCGCATGGCGCAACTCGGACAGCATGGCCCTGGCATGGCGCACCAGGCTCTCACCAAAAACCGTTGGCGTCATGCCGCGCGGTGACCGGTCAAACAGGGTGGCGCCCATGTCGGTTTCAATTTCAAGGATTGTGCGGGTGACCGCTGGCTGCGACACGCGCAACCATTCAGCCGCATGGGTGACGCTGTTGTGGTCAGCCACGGCGACAAGCACTTCGATCTGTCGCAGGGTGAATTTTGTGCGCCGTCCTGTCATGTTGTTTACATTATCGCTTTTATAAATGAATGAAGTTCATGTTATAGTGGAATGGTTTTGAGGCAAAGGTGGAATTGGAAGAAATACATGGTATGCCAAAAGCCCCGAAAGATTTTGTAAAATGGTAGCAATTGCAACAGGTGACGGGGTCCATCATCGCCCCAGGATTGCACTTCTGGGTTGGGTTCCTCCAGATATTCTGAAGGTGATTGCCACCCGGTTTGATCCGGTTGACAGGGATGGTCTGTCAGACCTGAGTGAAGCGCAGCGCGCTGCCATCACCCACGGGTTGACCTCGGCCAAGAGCGGTTTGGATGCAGACGAACTCGGCGATCTGGCGGGCCTGACGACCATCGCAAGCGTCGGTGCCGGGATGGAAAATTTCGATCTGCCACAGCTTTCGGCGCGCGGCATAAAGGTCCATCCCACAGCCAATGCGATGAGCGAAGATACCGCCGAGTTTGCAGTGGGTCTGGTCTTTGCGCTGCTGCGCCATATCGTCAACAATGATGGATTCGTGCGGCGCGGAGACTGGGCGGCGGGACGCGCCCCTTTGGGCTGGCGTATTTCACAGCGCCGGGTAGGGGTCGTCGGGCTCGGCCGGATCGGCGCCAAAGTGGCGCAGAAACTGGCAGCACTGGGCTGCGACATAGCCTATACAGCGCGCACCCAAAAGGACGTTGACTGGCGTTTCGAACCGGAGATCGCAGACCTTGCCCGGACAGTGGACGTTCTTGTGCTGTGTTGCTCGGGCGGTGAGGCGACACGCGGTCTGGTGGACGCAAATGTGCTCGATCTGCTTGGCCCCAATGGCCATCTCGTCAATGTCTCGCGCGGCACGGTGGTGGATGAGCCGGCATTGCTCCATGCACTTGAGCAGGGAACCATTGCGGGCGCCGCACTCGATGTTTTCGAAAGCGAGCCGACACCGAACCCCCGGTTTCTGGCGCTGTCAAACTGCATCCTCCAGCCCCATACGTCGGTTTTGACGCGTGAGAACCGGGGCGATCTGATCGCCGAACTCACGCGCTTGCTCGATCATTAAAATCAAAGGCGATCTTATTGATTTGAATAAATGCACCCAATACCACTTCATCCGTGACATTCTGGCAAATCCCTTGATATCTGCGGCAAACAATGAAATTTTAATGCCAATGAATGATCGCAAAACGCCATGCAAAACCGCTCACGTGCCAATCTGTATGGAAGTCCGAAACGCCTAGAGCTGGCCATAGAGTGCAACCAGTTCGACCTGACTGTTCACACTGGTCTTTTCATAAATCACTTTTAGACGCTGGCGGATGCTTGTTGCCTTCAGGCTCATGAGATCGGCAATCATGGCCGGTGTTTTGCCCGAAGACAGAAGGTCAACGGTGCTGATTTCCGAAGCCGAAAGCGCATAGGTTTCCCTCAAATGGAGGTGTTTCAATGCTTCGATACTGGTGCATTCGGTGCGGATGGCGCAGGCTTTGAAAGCCATGAAAAAGTGCCGCAGACTGGGTGGAATTTGAATGACCAGAACATGGGTTGCCTTTGAGCCCTCGTTGAACTGATAGGCTTTGCTCAGTGACATGCCAGGCTCACCTGTCAAAACGGTCCTGAAGTCCGCGTTCAGACTGTCGCTGATCTCTTGCGGCAGCAATGCAGAAAGCCGATCCTGTGTTTTGATTGTTCCCTGCCTGTCGATGGTGAAACATTGCTTGCCATCTGCATCAAAGACGAAAACGTCCGAATCGGTTTTCTTGAAAAATTCGGAGAATTCGAAAATGCGCTGATGGGCGATTTCGAAAGCGCGTTTTACAGCCGATTCAAACATTGGCTGAATGGCTTCAATCATCGCGATGTCGTGCTGCGTCAAAGGCGGATGGTCATTGCCGAAATGCACGGTGAGCGGCCAATAACCATTGGGGGTCATGATGCGTATCGTACAGACATTGCCAAAATCAAGCGGCCTCAAAAAATTTCTATAGAAAGGCATTTCTGCCTTTTTCGCCCGATCGGGAAAGACATCATCATCGGTCGCGTAGCCCCGTTGTATCATCAATTCCAGAAGGCTTTCACGCGGGTCTGTGAGGTTCCATCCGGCTGAAAGATATTCCGCCAGACCTTGTTTCATCGCCTTCGTGCCCGACATCCACAGGCCACGACAATGGGGATTGGTGGGTGGCAAAAGCGCCCCTCTTGCGCCCAACAGATCGACAACATCCTGGCAGACATCATCCCAATATTGCGCGCTGTGGATCGCCTTATCCAGATTATCCTGTAATTTTCCCCGTAGATCTTCCATCGCCCCGACTTCCCTTGGGTTAGGTGAAGTTTCACCCCTGACTGACTCAATGTTCAATCTTGGTAGTCGGTTCGATCTGAATGCATCATGAACGATTTTCCATGAGAAAACTGTAAATCAAAAGTTCCCGATCATCAAAAGCATCGAAAGTCATGAAAGCTGGCTATTTGAAATAAATTATGTATTTCATGGGTTTGTAAAAACCCCCATGGGTGCGATGCCACGCAATTGAGCGCCGACTACCATTTGGCACTTCAATTTCATCCAGCAGGCCAATATCGCTTATGCAGGGACCTGATCATAAGTAATTTTGCCTCCGTGCGCGTTAAGCGTTTTCGGCGCAACACGAAGGAATAGTCCATGCCCGAGCGTTTTTCCCAGTCACTGCCACAAAAAACCTCGATCATGCACAGGGCAATCACGTGTCTTGCCGCTTTGGGCGCTGTTTTGCTGATTGCATCTGCATCGCCAACGGGTGCACGGGCGCAGAGCCTGCTGGTCAATGGAGATTTTGAGGCGCAGCCGGTTGGTGTTGGAAACCATGCCTACCAGCAGATTACCGGATGGATTGTAGGGACACTCTATACCGCTTCCAATGGTTATGTTCCGGTTCACCTGAACAAGGGCAATCTGGTTGGAGTCGATGGATCCATCGGAGCCAGCTGGGGCACGCCACCTTCTGACGCAAGCGGCATTTCCGGGGTGCGCCATTATCTGGACAGCATGGGCTCGGCCTATGCATGGCAGCATTTTACGGCACCCTGTTCCGGCCTGGCACGGGCATCAATGGCTTTTTCCTCGCGCAGTATGGTATCATGGGCGATTTCAGCAGCAGCGTTTTCCTGGTCGGCGCGTCAGGGCGGGCCTGTCCTGTTGGGTCAGAGCAACGTCAGCCGACCTGACGTCGCTGAACTGATCGCCGAGCAAACATTTGAAAGCGTGTCCTTTAGCGGAGGGACGCCTCCCGATTACTGGACCACGTTCGATTTTACCAAACAGTTGCAGGCGGGCCAGCTCTATACATTTGTAGTCAGATTGCCCGAGAATGCCAATCTGGACAATGCCTCCGTCACGATGGTTGATGTATGTCCAATGACAGCGGCAGAAGATGGCCCTTTGACTCACGTCGCGGGCAGTCTGGTTGATCTCCAGTCCCTCAACCCTGACCAGATCGCCATCACCAAAACCTGCGAAGCACCCGTTGCAGGTATCCAAAACGGCAATTTGGGCCACGTCTGGAATTGCGAGATTGCTGTCGAAACACAGCAAACGCCTTTCACAGGTTCACTGACCGTCACAGACACACCGACACAGAATTACAGCAACACATCCGGCGTGCTGATTTCGATGGCTTCGGCTGAGACCGGGGTGGATTGTTCCGCTGGACAGTCCTGCGCCATTGATGGCGCCGCATTCGACGGCAATGGCACAATTGACATTCAGACCTTCGTTGAGACCACCGGCGACGCAACGTCCTATGCCGCGCAAAACTGTTCCGCCGGGTCCTATGCGTCCGGCGCCGGTCAGTTGCAGGCCATCGATGGCAATTGTGTGCAGGCATCGTTCACACCGCGCCTCGATGTCACCAAAACCTGCGATCCGGTCGAAGCCGTTTCATCCGGCCCCATGACGCTGAATTGTCAGATCACCGTAACAGGCAGCAACCTGCCAACGGGTTCCTACGCCACGGTGCTGGATGGGTTTGGAGCACCATCCGGCTCGGCAAATGTCGTCGGTGGCCTGCTTGGCGGCCCGACCAATATCAGCTCGAACGAGCCCTGGTCCTGTGCGGATAGCAATGCCCCCAGCCCGGTTGGCCTATGCGAATTGTCAGCCATTGATTTGTTCAACGCAGGCGGAATATCAATTATCAATACAAGTTTCCAGTTCGAGGTCGGACCGGATACGCCGCAGGTTGCAAATTGCGCCGTAGAGCAGATTGCACCCGTTTCCATTATCAAGGAATTCGGCAAGCAAAAAGGTTCGAGAGCAATCCCTGACTATTGTGTCGCAATTGCTGTGCCGTCTCCGGTTGTCGATACAAAGCTGGAAAGCCTTCAGTTCAGCAAACGCTGCGCGACACCGGTGCAGGGCGTGCATGATGGCGCACAGGGCTATTTCTGGAATTGTTCAATACAGGCGAATGTCCAGCCAACGCCGTTCAACGGCACGCTTACGATAAGTGAAGACGCAAGCAATATATCAAGCGGGCAGGCTGAGTTCGTCAGCGCTTCCCTGCCATGTAATGGCATCGGAACCGACATGCTCAGCTGTGTGGTTGACGGCAACACCATGTCACAGCCGCAGCCTCTGTCTGTGCAATTGTTCACCGAGGTCGTGAGCAACGAAAAGCCGATCAAATGGCAAAACTGCGTGAGCGGTCGTGCGCAATCAGGCGCGTCGACGATGAATTCCGGCAGGACGTGTTTCGAAACGCTGATAGAGCCACCGGTGATCATCAGCACGCCGCCAAAGCTATCGCTGAAAAAATCTTGTGTTGGACCAACGGCCTTTAACGATGGCCAGCGCTACATCTGTACAATCCAGGTCAGCAACACGGGTGGTCCGGTAACAACACCGCTCTCACTCGAAGAACTGTTCACCAATCTTGCGGGAACACCGGCCACGGACTATCTTTTCGTCTTGCAGGGGTCGACGGGCTGGGCCTGTGAAACAGCACCTTTTGCCAATGGTGCGAATTGCGAAATCTCGCCAGCAGATTTCAACGCCAACAATGGTCACCAGATCAGCGGAATGTTTCTCATTCCAAACGGTGTTCTGGCCGAACAGGACTTCCGGAATTGTGCGACCCTGACCGCCAATGGCAAGCCCATTGCCAATGCTGAATGCGTCGCAATTGTCGAGCCAACAGGCGAAACGACTTTTGATATCGAAAAACTGTGCAAACCCGAAGGTCCGCGCCGTGAATTTTCCAAGGGAAACTGGGTTCAACCCTTTGCCTGTACGCTGACGGTAACAACAAATGGCGTGCCGTTTTCCTATCCGATTTATGTGAGCGACGCCATGTCCTATGGCGCGTTCAGCGGAAACGCGCTCGTCGGTCAGCTTTCCTCAAACGACCCGTGGCAGTGTGTGCAACCGCCCTTTGCAGCGCCGGGACAGGGCAACCAGCCAGCCTGCGCCATACAGGGCAATGACTTCCCGCACGTCACGGGCAGCTCGACCATCAATTTCACCATGACAGTTCAGGGCAATGTGGCTGATCAGTTCGGCGCCGAGAACTGCGGCAATATTTATACATCCATTCCCGCTGATGGTTCCGAGCCAACACCGCAGGCGCAGAGCTGTGTGACGATTGTTGAACCACCACAGATGGATAAACCAACACTCGACGTTGCCAAAGCCTGTTCTCCGGCGGTGCCTGCTGCCAACGGTCGCGGCCCATGGACCATTCAATGCAGTGTGACGATCAGCGGAACAGATCTGCCTGCCGGGCAGCCGATCCGCCTTTCTGACGAATTGACGGGCCTTGGCCTGAATGCTGCGACGAGTGGTGGTTTCATTCCGGGACCATTTGCCAACAACAATTGCGGTGGAAGTGCAATCGCCGGCGGCATCGCCGCAGCCTGTGATCTCACCACTGACGACATCACCAACAATGGTGGCTCCTTGACGTTCCCCTATACGGGCACTCTGAATGGCCCTGGCGGACGCTCATATCCGGGCTTCAAATACCCGCAGAACTGTGCATTCGCATCCATTGCGGGCATTGGCCTGAATGCGCCGGCAAACGGCAAGGTCTGTGTTCAAATTCCCCTTGAGCCCAAAGCGATTGCCGTATTGAACGATAATGTTCTCATTCCAAATCCGGTTGGTGGCGACGGATCGCCGGTGTTGGATGAAGCAATCGGTGTCCTGATCCCGAACATATTCACACCGGAGGGAGGTGGCGGCGGCACCACTGCGTCCTGCAGCCTGGACACACTTTACGTCGTGGATACCTCCGGTTCGATGTCCTATCAAAATCGCATGAACAATGTGAAGGCTGCGCTTGGCGGTGCCTATGCCGCTTTTGAAGGCAATGGTTCGGCTGCATCCCTCATTTCCTTCAAGTACGACAGTCAGATTCTGGTCAATCCTGCGGAGGTGTTGCCGTCACAAAATCTCTCTCAAATGACCCAGGCTCTCTACGCTGCTGGTGGCACAAATTGGCGAAATGCTTTTCTTGATGCGCGAACGGTCGTCATCAGTGCAACCAAAAAGCCTTTGGTGTTGTTCATCACGGATGGCGCGGGCGGCAATGTGAACCCGCAAATAATTGCTTCGATACGCAATGAGGGCAGTCGCATCATAGGCATCATCATTGGCAATGGCCTGCAACCGGGAAGCCTGTCCAACGTGCTGGGCCCAAATGTGCTGACAGCCAATGCCAACACCCCGATCGATCCATTCACGGCAGATGTCATTGTCATTCCTTCGGTACAGGACTCATTGGCAGTCTTTCAGAAAATCGAGGAGGCCTATTGTCCCGGCAATGAAAAATCGGCAGGTCCAGCATTGCTGGCAGCACAAAAGGCACTCCAGAACATTCCGCTCTCAACCGTGAGCGAGCCAGTTGATGATGTTGTGTTCGACGATCAAGGCGAACAATCGGCAGCAACACCAGGAGTGGGGCCAGCAGCAGGACCTGACCTTGAACTGGTGAAAAAGTCTTCCGGCCTGTGCCGTATTGATCGTGGCAACCAGAGCTATCAATGCCCGTTCAATATCGAGATCTCGAACAGGGGGAAAGTCCCCTATATCGGGCCACTCGTCATGGTGGATGATTTTGGCAAAGGCGGCCTTCGTGCTGTCAAATCATCCGGTGCAGGCTGGCAGCTCGAACAGCATGAAAAGATCGGCATCATGGGCTTGCATGGCAATGTGCTGCTGGCGCCGGGACAAAAGACAATTATCAGAACGGCTGTGATTGTTGAGGGGCAACGTCGCGGCGGCCAGTTTGAAAACTGCGCTATCCTCGGCGTGCCGGAAGATGATGAATGGGCTACAATGCTTGTTCAGCAGATCATGAATACGCGCGGCATCAATGTGGGTGCAGCAGATGGCAAGATGGGTCCGAAAACCCGCCGTGGTCTGGCGCAGTTGCGCCAGCAGTTGAACCTGCCGCCGTCAGTTCAGATTGATGATGGTCTGTTTGCGAAACTCGGTCTTTCAAGACAACGCCCCGGAACGCAATCCTGTGCAATGGTGCCATTGCAGCCCATGCAAGCGCCGATAGAAAACCCGGCGACTGGAATTCCCGGACCCGCCCCGGAGTATGTTGCTCCAAAACCGTCTGTTCAGTGCGATCCGGTGACAACGGTGCAACGTGGCAATAGCTGTATCTGTCGTTTCAGCCGCATGCAGCAGGCAACACCATCAAGCTGTGGCTGTATTCGCGGTCATGAACTCATAGCCGGGAAGGGGTGTTTCCGTCCGACAACAAACAATCCGCCTGCGGGGCCAAAACCAGCCGAGCAGCCGGATACACAACCTCGCCCGAAACCACAGACGCTGGCGTGTGATGCGGTATCGACGCGGCAAATTGGCAATCGTTGCATTTGCAAAATACCCGGCGCTGCCATGGTTAGCCGCACCCAATGCGCTTGTCCTGCCGGGACAAAACTCGATAATAGAAAGGGTTGCATAAAGGTGGATGCGCCGCGGCCGGTGCCTGCAGATCCGAAACCCGCAGATCCGAAACCCGCAGACCCGAAACCGGCAGACCCGAAACCGGCAGACCCGAAACCGGCACTGAAATGCGATCCCAAAACGACACGAGCACGCGGTGACCGGTGTGTGTGCCTGTACGACAATATGAAAAATCGCAACAGGACATCATGCGCATGTCCCAGCGGCACCCGGTTTGAAGCGGGTGTCGGCTGCATGGCAATAGGCCGCCCGCAAAATCCGAAGGCAGTCATCAAGGAATTGCTTCTGCGCAATCCGCTCAAACAATAAAGATGCGGGCCTCGGCCCGCATCTGCCAGCCCGCATCCGTTGTGGGTTGGCGGGATCAAATGTTTCACACTGAACCTAAAGGGCGCTGGGCCATGATACGAACATTCACAAAAATCGCCTGTCTGACAGCCTTGCTGATGACGGCAACGGCTGTGACAACACCATCATCTGCACAGGTTGATAACAGGCAGCAGGTCGTTGATATCAAGCGCGGCGACAGTTTGAATGTGCGCATGGGGCCGGGGTCGCAATTTCAAGATATTGGTGACATCAAACGCAACCAATATGTTCCGGTGCTCGGCTATGACACGACGGGGCGCTGGGCGAAGGTGTTCTGGCGCAATCGGGAAGCATGGGTTTCCGCACAATATCTGAGCGGCGGTATCGGCGGCCGAAATCTGAACGCCAACAATGCAAGCAATTCTGCAGCCTATGCGCCGGGTCTTGGTCCACACGTTGTATCCGGCGTATTGGCTGATGATCCGCGCGGCCTGGCGCTGCGCCGAGGCCCCGGTACAAAATTCCAGCTTGAACAATATCTGGGCGATCATGTTGAGGTCTTTGTTGTCTCCAGAAGTGCCAATGGCAATTGGGCCTTTATCAAATTCAACAATGGCACCGGCTATGTCTGGACCAAATACCTGCAGCCGATTGGTGGCGGCCAATCGGGCCAGACCGCCAATGGTGGCAACCAGAACAATGGCGGCAATTCAAACAATCAGAGTGGTCAGGGCTCTGGCGGCGCGCAGATGCAAACCCCTGTGCCTGCGCCCGATGGCCTGCCGCTCCCTGCCGTGTTCAGCGTGACAAATGTTCAGGCCGGTGACCTGTTGAACGTGCGTGCGCAAGCCAGTCCCTCAGCGCCCATTCTGTCTGGCTACCAGCCCAATGCACCCGTCGTGGTTCTCGCCTATCTGGCCAATGGTTGGGCGCAGATCAGCGTTGGCGAAACCCTTGGCTATGTGAATGGCAATTTTCTCACCCGCGGCGGCGGTGTGCAAACACAAAGCGGTATGCAGCTCGGCCTGATATGCCGCGGCACCGAACCGTTCTGGACCCTGAAAATGGACGATGATGGGACGGTCACCTATGAATCACTGATCAATGGTGCTGAACAACCTGCATCGCTGAACCTTGCCGCAGCATCCACCATTACCAATTCCTATCCTTATCATTTTGGTGCGCCGCCCTATTCAGGAACAATGACGCAGCAGGTTTGCAGTGATGGCATGTCCGACATTCAATATGGATGGGGCATGACACTGATAAAGCCAAAGCAAGGCGGCGGATGGGAGACCTTGAACGGCTGTTGCACCCTGCAATAGGCTTCAAGTGACGCAAAAGATGAACACCTGCTTTATCCGGAAGTTTCAACCGATAGAGGTAACACTTCATGTGGATTTTGAGGCTGGTGTTTGATCTTGCAGGCAAGCGCGATTTTTTAGCCGAAGCCGCGCGGCTTATGATTGATGGTTGGTTCGGCATCCATGAAAGCCAGACATGCTCAAGGGCAGCCGGATCGGTGATGGTCTGCCTGATCCTAAGCGCGATATTGAAACTGCGGAAAGATGTCCAGAATTCCCAGGTGCTTCATGCTGTCCTTGTTGAGCTTTCCGGATGCGGAAAGCTGCGCGAACCCGTGGACCAGGCTCCAGTGCATCATCTGCGCGCGCAGTGCTGCATCGGGTGCATCCGACCATTCCCAGACCAGTCCTTCCGAAACGTCGCGAAGGATGGCAAAACACTGGCCTGCCGATTCCAGCAGGTTTGGGTCATCACTGTTGGTTCTGTGTCGTGAGAACATCAGTTCAAACAGGGCGGGGTGGGTGACGGCAAATTCCACATAGCCCTGCAGTGCTGCGTCGCTTTTCCGGGACCTGGTTGCATCAGCATCCAGCCCCTTTTGCATGGTTTGGGCCAATTGCTGGTAGCCACGCGCGGCAATGGCCGTGAGCAATCCGCTCATGTTTCCGAAATGATTCTTGGGCGCCGTGTGACTGACGCCCGTCCGTTCGGCGCACGCCCGCAGGGAAAGCCCTGCAAGACCAGCCTCTTCGAGTATCTCCAGGCCGGCATCGACCAGAGCCTGTTTGAGGTTGCCGTGATGGTATTTTCTCTTGTTCGCCATGCAAGGCTTATCCTACAAAAAGTTTCCACTGTAAATATTTGCTTGACGATTACGATGCCATCAACCTATAAAGTTTACAGTGGAAACATTTTGATCCCATGGAGTCCCTCGTGAGCACACGGACCCCACCGGTAACAAAACATTATACCGCCCTGGTCGAGACTTTCCCGTCGATGGCTGGAAAGACGGTCATGATTACCGGGTGCACATCGGGCATGGGTCTTGTTCTGGCCAGGACCTGCGGCGGCCTGGGTGCAAAGGTGGTGATGCTGAACCGTCCGTCGGAACGGGCTGAACGGGCGCTGCAGGATCTCAAGGCGCGCGACATGGATGCGGTTCTTGTGCCTTGCGATCTCTCCAGCTTTGCCAGCGTTCGCGCCGCCGGCGCGATTTTGCGCCGGGACTTTGCAGACAAAGGCTGCGATGTCCTGTGCAACAATGCCGGCATCATGGGAATGGCGGACAAGGCAACAATGGACGGGTTCGACGTGCAGATGCAGGCCAACCACCTGTCGCATTTTCTGCTGACCCATGAGGTCTGGCCATTGCTGGAAAAGGCGGCGCAATTGCGCGGGGAAGCGCGCGTGGTCAACCACAGTTCTCTGGCCCGCAAAAAACCCAACCGGCCTCTTTTGGCAAAATACCTGCGCGCCAACGGCGGCAATCTGGGCGGCGACGGCTTTCCGGGACTGCAAAAATGGGTTCGTTATCAGCAATCCAAGCTGGCGAACCTGATGTTTACCTACGCGCTCTGCGATCAGATCAAACAGAGGCCGGAAAACAAGATTAAAGTGCTATGCGCTCACCCCGGGCCTGCCGACAGTGGCCTACAGGCAAAGACCGCAAAATCAGGCGGTGATCGCTGGCTTGATCGTTTCATCCTGAGCAGCACCCTGAAGATCGCTCAATCGACCGAGGATGGTACCTGCGGCATCGCCCGCTGCTGTTGTGAACCGGGGGTAGAAAGCGGTTCCTTTTACGGCCCCGATCCTCAGGCGCGGGTCGGACCTGCAATCCTGCTGCCGACCGAGCGCAATGGTGACTTTGAAAGACTGTTGTGGGATGAAAGTCTGAAAGCCACCGGCATTGATCGCTACTTCGGATAAAGCCGAACCATTTGCCTGACAGGCAAATCAGTCGGCCTGTTTCTTTCCAAGATAGCGGAATGTGCCTGTCCCGGTGGCGACGCATTGACCGCTTTCGTCCCGCACTTCACCTTCGGCAAAGAATACCCTGGTGCCGCCACCGGTCATGCGGCCTTCGGCAATGAGAAGGGGGCCGCGCGCCAGTGCCAGAAAGCTGACATTGAGGTTGAGTGTGACAGCCGGGTGCATCGGAACGCCTGTCGCTATGAAACATCCCGCCGAGCCCAGGGCCGAATCGAGCAGCGCAGCATAAACACCCCCATGGGGAACGCCCCCCGGGTTGTTGTGTTTTTCACCCAGTTCCATTTCAAAGCAGGCGCGCCCCGTTTCAAAAGCCGTCATGCGAAAACCCAGGAGGTCTTTGAAGGGGTATCTGTTGTCTAGCAGGCCTGGTGATTGCATGGTGTTCATCCTGAACCAATCGGGTTTTCATGGAAACACGTTGCTGGTGTTTCTGTTTGTCCTAGATGCTCGCGATGGCGAGGTTCTCGACAGCCTGAAGCAGGCGTGGGCCATAGTGATTGATGAGATTGTCCTCACGTGTGAAAAAACTGAATCCGCCGACATTCACTGCGAAGACGCGCTTTTTGTCTGCCGACAGAAAGGGTGCGGCGATGGCGTTGATCCTGGGGTTCCAGTCTCCGAACGATGTACAAAAGCCGTATTGCGCATAGTCCTGGCGCGCCTTGTCCAGCCCCATGCGAAGCCGTGCCTTCAAATCGTCCGAAGCCTTTTCGCAAAGGCGGGCCAATAGTTGTTCCTGTTGATCTTCAGGCAGCGCAACAATGACAGCGCGGCCGATGGCGCTCGTCAGCAGCGGCACCTTCGCACCCAGATGAAAGGTCATCGCCATGCCTTCGCTTGAGCCATGGGTCGCCAGATAGACGACGCTGTCTCTGTGCATCTCGCCCAGGGCAGCGGCAATATTCGGGTCGTCATCCCTTGCAAGATATTCCAATTCGTCTGCGGCGCGATCTTTCAGGCCGGTGGCGGCGATGACGGACAGGCCCAGAGAAAGGCCTTCGACACTCAACTGATAGGCGCCATCCGGCTTGACCTGCCGCAGATATCCCTGTTTGCACAATGTATAGGCAAGACGCGATACCGTCGCCTTGGGCAGATTGGTGCGCAGCGACAGATCAGCATTGGTCAACAGGCGTTCCTGCGGGCTGAAGCATTTGAGAATTGCCAGCCCGCGTACCAGTGCGCTGACCTGTTTAGGGTCATCTGCGGGCAGTGACGTGGTGGCATTCTCGCGCATATGGGATTCTCGACCTTTGAGTTTTATGCCTGGCAAATGCTTGCGGAGCGTGGTTGAACGCGTATGTTTCGTGGCTCAATTCTGCCGTCGCAATGATCGCAAAAGTAGTTTGCATTAAGCAACTCCTGGCATGAATGCAACCGCATTTCAGGCGGGGGGTTGGCGTGGTTGCACCAGCGGTCGCCCCATTCGGCAAGCGATATCAGCAGCGGAAAGAACCCGTTCGCCCGTTCTTTTGCAGCATATTCGATACGCCGGCCAACCTGTGTGCTGTCGATCAGATCCAGCGCCTCAAGCCGCTCGATGCGCTCGCGCAATACGTTGGCGTTCAGGCCGGTCTGGCGTGACAGGTTCTGCAGGTTGAGGGGCTGTCGCAGCAGGTGAAATAAAATCTCGTTGCTGGGTGCATCACCCACCAGAGAGGCCGCAATGGCGCCCTTGTCGGATGATGATTTGCCGGCTGTGACCGCTGCGCCCTTGCGGCGCTTCAACCGCGATTCATGTGCTTCCTGCGGTGGGTCGCTGGGCTGGAAGGTCACGCTGTCCGGGGTCGCCGGTTGCTGGCAATGACGGCATCGGAAGGTGGCGCCAAGCACCTTTCCGCAGGACGTATGAATGAGATCGAAAGGCAATACATCAATCTGGGCGCGATGGGCCTCGTGCCAAAGCCAGACGGAATACATCACATTGTAAAGGTCCAGCGCCTTGGCGGTCATGGCATATTGCAGGCTTGTCTTTTTTGCCGAAATGGGACGCTTGTAGAGCAGCTCGTTTTCGCACAGATAGGTCAGGCGTTCGGCCAGTGTTTGTTTGGGGATGTTCAGGTTTTTCTGAAATTCCCCGAATTGGCGTGTCCCGTTGAACCCCTCCTTGAGGATCAGCATGGTCCAGGATTCACCGATGATTTCCAGGGCGCGACTGAGCGATGTCGCCACGCGCACCTGTTTTTGGATCTCCTGATCGCTCACCCGGTCATATGTCCTGTTTGCCAATGTCTGCCATGTCGATATCGCGGTTCATGCCTGTACCGAGTGTATCATCCGATTGGGCCCGGTCACCCCAGATCTCGGAGCCGTCAACCCAGGTTGTGTGGAAGCCGATGGATATGCGATGCGGAATTTCCACCTTGGCAATGGGTTTTGTAATGTCATCGGCGTCAAAGATCAGGCAGGCCGATGTCCAGTCGTTGCTGTCGGTAATGAATGTGACGGGATAGGCTCTGGTTTCGCTGGTGTCCCTCTGGGTGGATGCACTTGCGGCGACCGGCGCTTCTGTTCCGTAGACCCCGTCGCCATATTCATAGCGCTGCTGCGCCCCCGTCTCCAGGTCATAGCGGACCAGCCCGTTGAATGTCTGGCATTGCCCTTCAAGCGTGCCATCCTGCGCCTCGGGGATGATCTGATTGAAGGAATAGCGGGTCTTGCGGCCAAGCTGGTGTGTGTTGACCGTTGGAAACTCGCTGTTCAACTCGTCGATCATCGCCTCTTTGACGGCGCCGGTCTTCACGTTGAAAGACCAGCGGTACATGACGTGGCTGCGCCGACGATAGGCCATCATCGATGCGAGATGATGGTCCTTTGCATGTTTGACCGGCATCGGGTCCTCCTGCCGGCAGCCGACCATATGCACCCAGTCGCCCTCTTCCCAGCTGTTGGAAATATGCAGGATGTAGCAGGGCTCACACTCGAACCACTGCACCGTGGGTGAGCGCCCAAACCGGTCGATCAGCCCGAATCGGGCCGGTTGATCACGATGAAAGCCCATGACGCGCCGCCCATGCGTGCGCAATATCTCCGCATCGTGATAAAATGGCAGGTCATGCAAGATGGCGTAATTTTCCGTCAGTCCCATGTCATGGGGGGATCGGGCACCATCGAGTTGAATGTCGATATCGAACTTCAGATTTCCCGAAGCGTCGGCCATGCCGTAGCTCATGTAGGGTGGCTTGTCCTGATAGTTGAAAAAGAACATCTCTCCCGTCCAGGGATCTGTTTTGGAATGCGCAGACAGGCTGTGTTTCAGGGCGCCGCCAAGGGTTTCGCGCCCCGTTGTCTCCAGCGTCAGTGGATCGACCTGATAGGGATCGCCGGACATGTGCCAAAGGGAGAGCAATTTGCCGTTGTAATAGATCACATCCGTGTTCGACACGTCCTTGATGGGAAATCCGGGCAGGCGAAAATTATAGGGGCCGGCGATGCCAGGCCAGATTGATTTGCCGGCGATATCTTCAGCGACAAAGGCTGCGTTCTGCAGCCATTTTTGCCGAAAGGAGGCTTTGCCATCGCGAAAATAGATCGCCCGCAACATCGCGTCGCCATCATAGTAATGGTATTTGTGATTGACCGGTTCGAAACGCTGAGACGGGCCGTTCATCACATAGGCGCCACACAGATCCGCCGGGATTTCACCCTCGACCTTCAGGTTTTCCGCCTCATATTCCCTGTTTGTCGGTGCAAATGCGCCGTGCAGATAGGGATGGTCGTAACCCCATATCCAGTCCGGGGCATCCGTCGGCGGCGTGCCGTCCGGCGCATACATGCGGACATTTGCCTTTGTGACCTCAAGAGACGTTTCTTCGTGCGACATCCGGATACCTCGAAGTTAATAACTAGACCAAAATACGAAGTTTTCACCACCAAAGCAAGGTGTTTTTGTTTCCAGGAGCGATTTATCGCCGCCGATGTTGTGCAATATGTTCCATTTTTTTTCCACTTGACGATTAAAACGGGACAAAATATAGATTACTCAGGAAATTTGGTCTTGTTATTAACTTTGGGGGTGCGCTTGCAAAAACTGGTCTTGATTCCTGGATTGCTTTGCACCCCGTCTGTGTTCGATTCTGTTGCTCCTGCACTCTCATCCGAAACCGTCAGGCCGTCCCTGTTGGTTTCCGATGATCTGACGGCGATCGCTCGCGATCTTTTGCGTGTCGCGCCGGAGACATTTGCTGTGCTCGGCATGTCGATGGGAAGCTATCTCGTTTTCGAGATGTTCCGGCTCGCACCGGAGCGCATCAGTGCAATGGTGCTGATTGGTGCCAGCGCGCGCAAGGATACTGACGAGGCCGCTGAAAAACGCCACAAGGCCGTCCGCTGGGCGCAAAAGGTCGGGATGGATGCGCTCATTGCCACCATGCCCGGAGCCATGCTGGCAAAACAGTCACAGCAGGACGAAAAAATTGTCACATGTCTGGCCGATATGGCCGAGGCGGTCGGGCTGGATGCTTTTGCTGCCCATCAGGCGGCTCTGTCACGGCGGCCCGATAGTCGCGCAACCCTGCCGGACATCAAGTGCCCGGTGCTGGTTTTGACCGGCGAAGAAGACCAAGTGACGCCCGCTGAGATCGCCCAGGAAATTGCGGACAATGTCGCCCATGGCAGCGCCTTGCACATTCCCGGTGCAGCGCATCTTCCCGTGTTGGAACAGCCGGATCCTGTTGCCCGTCACGTCAATCAATTTCTTCAAGCGGCGGGAGGTTGATATGACCCTGCAAGACCAGTTGAAAACGCTCAGACTGCCGGCATTTGCCGCCCCCATGTTTCTGGTTTCCACCCCTGAATTGGTGATTTCCTGCTGCCTTTCCGGCATTGTCGGAAGCTTTCCGGCGCCCAATTTGAGGACTGCCGAGGAATTTGGCGCCTGGATGGCGCAAATCAAATCCTCTCTGGAAAATGCAGTCGCGCCGGGTGACTGGAATGTTGCGCCCTGGGCCGTCAATCTTGTGACCCATTCGACCAATGCGAAGTTGCCGTCCTATCTCGAGCAGGTTGCCATCTATCAACCACCCATCGTCATCACCGCATTGGGCAGTCCCAAGCCTGCGATTCCCGTGGTCCACGCCTACGGCGGCATTGTCTTTGCCGATGTTGCTTCCCTGCCCATGGCGAAAAAGGCCGCGGCTGCCGGTGTTGATGGGCTGGTTCTGGTCTGTTCCGGCGCTGGCGGGCACACCGGAGAATTGAGCCCGATGGTCTTCGTCGAGCGTGTGCGCCAGTTTTTTGATGGATATATCGCCCTTGCGGGCGCAATCAACACGGGCGACGCCCTTTTGGCGGCGCAGGCACTGGGGGCGGATTTCGGCTATTTGGGCACCAGCTTCATCCCCGCCGTTGAAACCATGGCGTCTGCGGAATATCAGCAGATGCTTGTCGATTGCGGGCCTGAGGACCTGATGGTCACACGGGCCTTTACCGGCGCCCGCGCCAGCATGCTGAAGCCTTCCATGATCAATCAGGGGCTTGTGCCGGAAGAACTCGAGTTCAAGGTCGCCAAGCTGAATTTTACCGGCAGGGACGGTGAATCCGTCAAGCCCTGGAAGGGTATCTGGGGCGCAGGGCAGGGCGTCGGGCGCATAGAACGCTGCGAACCCGCTGCCTCGATTGTGGATCGCTTGTCCGTTGAATACAAGGCGGCTTGCAAACGCATGAAAGAGATTTGCGCATCATGAGTAGATTCACCATTCCGCAGGAAAGGGCAGAGCGATTCCGGCAGGAGGGATATTGGGGCGATGTGACGATTCCTGGGCTTTTCAGGCAAAATCTTGACCGCAATCCCGATGCGATTGGTCTTGTTGATGCGCCCAACCGCCCGACGTTCTTTGAAGGTGCGCCCCGGCGCTTGACCTATCGGCAAATGGACAGTGAAATTGCCCTCTATGCCAACACTTTGCGCGCAGCCGGTCTGGGCAAGGGTGATATCATCGCCACGCAATTGCCCAATATTGCCGAAATGATCCTGATATATCTGGCGATCTCCAGGATTGGCGCCATTTTGAGCCCCATATCCATGTCCTATCGCGCCAATGAGTTGCGCGGCATGCAGGACATCGTTGATTTCGCGGCTTTCATTGCCGTTACCAAATTCAAGGACCGGCCGTTTCTCGCGCCATTGATGCCCGCGCTGAAGCCCGAAACAAAGGTCTTTTCACTCGGCAGCAATTGCCCCGCCGGAGCAACGCCTTTTGAATGGGTCGTTGAACAGGCAGGCGCTTCAGAGATCGAAACCTCGGCTGACGATCTTTTTGCCGTGTTCTGGACGTCCGGCACAGAGGGGCTTCCCAAGGCCGTGCCCAAGACCCACAACAATATGATGGCCAGCTCGCAGGGCGCCTATCGGCTGCTCAGCCTGCGCCAGGGCGCAAACGTGCTGGCGCCCTTTCCCTTTGTCAATGCGGCCGGCATGGGTGGTTTGATGATGTGCTGGATGCGCAGTGGCGGCGCTCTTGTCCTGCACCACCCTTTCGACATCGAGGTCTATCTGGAGCAATTGCGGACCTGCGATGTGGATTACACCATGATGGCGCCGACCCTGCTCGTCTACGTCAAGGACAAGTCGGAGGATCCCGATCTCTACGATGCCTTGAACAGGCTATCGGCCATCGGCACCGGATCCGCACCACCCGATCCCGAGATCTTTGACTATTTCCAGCAGCACTTCGATATCCCCATCGTCAATTTTTTTGGCTCGAACGAGGGTGCACAGCTCTGCTCAAGCAAGGATGACGTGCCCGATGCGCGGCTGCGCGCCCGGTTTTTCCCGCGTGACGGGGACATCAACTGGGCCGGTCATGCGGACAGGCGAACCGCCAATGGCGGCTATTTCAAGCTGATTGATCCGGAGACGGGCGCAGCCGTCGTGGACAATGGCGCCTCCGGTGAGATGTATATCGATGGTCCGGCACAAATGCCGGGCTATTTCACCCGGCAGGGGATGGACCGCGCCAAGTTCGATGCGGACGGACTCTTCTCGACAGGGGATCTGTTTGAAATATCGCAAGATGGCAAAATGATCCGGTTTCTTTCACGCTCACGCGAACTGATCGTGCGCGGCGGGATGAAAATTGCGCCTGTTGAACTGGATGCCTTTCTGTCCGGTTTTCCCAATGTGCGCGAGGTTGCTGTCGCACCCTACCGCGATGAAACCATGGGCGAGAAAGTCTGTGCCTATTTTGCAATGAACAAGGGCGTCCACGTCACTTTGAAAGAAGTATCGGCCTATTGCGATCGTCACGGATTGGCAAAATTCAAATGGCCGGAGATGTGTATTCAGTGTGACAGCCTGCCGAAAACACCGCTTGCCAAAATTGACCGCAAAGCCCTGACCGCCGACCTGGCTGGCAGGCTTGGCGCAACAGAAACTGCCTGACGAAAAGACATAAATAAACAGCAGCCAATGGAGGAAATTATGCTGAAAAAAAATCTAACAAGGGCACTCGTGTGTGCAGCCATCGGGTTTGGCGGCACGACTGCAAACGCCAAGGATCTGGCATTCTCGATTTTTGTGCCGGCAGCCTCACCGACGGTTTCGCGCGTTTTCCAGCCCTGGGCGGATTGGTTCAACGAGCAGACAGCTGGTGAAGATGTCAGCGTCAAACTATTTGCCGGCGGTTCACTTGGACGCAATCCCAAGGCGCAGGCGCAAATGGTTGCCGATGGCGTTGCCGATATGGCCATAACCGTTCCCAGCTACACGCCGGGCGTTTATCCCGATTATGATATTTTCGAACTGCCGGGTTTTGCCACCACGGTGGAAGAAGGCTCCGAGGCCGTGTCCGAGCTGCAGGCCAGCGGTGCATTGCGTGGCTATGAAGACTACTATGTGGTCGCCCTTTATACCTCGGGTGCCTACATGCTGCATTCCAGCAAGCCAATTAATGGTTTTGACGATATCGCAGGTCAGAAATTTCGCGTCGCCGGACAGATCCAGACCGCAGTGGTCGAGGCAATCGGTGGTGTTGCCGTTGATATGTCAGCCACACAGATGGCCGAAAATATCGACCGCGGCCTGATCGATGGCGCCATGTCAGATGCTTCGGTGGCCAAGACTTTCCGCGTGGCCGACGTTGCGCCGAACCATTTCAACGCCAACCTCGGTGTGCTTGTCTTTGCCATCATCATGAACAAGGACGCCTATGAAGGCCTGTCTGACAAAGCCAAAGAGGTGCTGGCGCAAAGCGGCGATTATATCCGCAGCAAACAGTATGAGTTCTATGGTCCGGCGATCGAGGCCAATCTGGCCGCATGGGATGCTTCACCAGATCATACGCTGGTAATGCCGAGCGAACAGGACAAGGCCAGAATCACCGAGGCTGTCGCGCCGGTCATAGAGACCGTTGCCGGCAATGTTTCGCCGGGTCTGGTTGACGCCTACCGCGCCAAGATCGAAGAGATCCGCAGCCGTTAGAACGAACAGCGGGCCGGGATCATTCCCGGCCCAAATTCAACGTGGCCCGGATTTTTGAAGGGCCCGGCTCGGATTTAGGGGGAGAGTGATATGGACTGGCTGGAAGACAAGCTGACCCTGGTAACGCGCACGGCCGCGATACTCGGTGTGCTCTTTTTGCTCATGGTGGCCGGTTTGTCGGCATTGGACATCATCGTGCGCGAGGTGAGCGGCAGGCCCATCCGCGGGGCGGGCGATATCGCCAAATTGCTGACAATCATCATCATCGCCTCCAGCTTTCCCGCCGGTTTGCTCGAACGCAAGCAGGTCGAGGTACGTCTTCTGGGCGGTCTTTTGGGTCCGAAGATGAACCGGGCAATGGACGTCCTGGGTACGCTTCTGACAGGCGCGATGTTCCTGCTGATTGCCTATTACGTTTCGATCTATGCGGGCAAAGTAAGCCGGTCCCAGGAATATTCAATGGTTCTCAACATCCCGGTAGGGCCCTGGTGGTGGGCTGCGAGCGTCTGTTTCTGGGTGTGTGTGCCAGTGCAGCTTTTTGTCATCCTGTCTGAGCTTGTCGGGCGCAAACGCACAGAACCGGGGAGTTAGAAGACCATGGAACCCTACATCATTGGATTGCTGGGAATGGGCCTTATGCTGCTCATGATATTCATTCAGGTTCCCATAGGCGTCTCCATGGGGATCGCCGGTGTCCTGACCTTTGGCATCATTCGTGGTGACTTCGGTCCGGCCATGACACTGTTTGGCACCGAGACCGTTAGCAAGGTGGCGAGCACCGAGCTTTCGGTGATTCCCCTGTTTTTGCTGATGGGGGCCTTTGCCACTGTCGGTGGCCTGTCCAGTGATCTTTATCGCATCGCAAACGCCCTGATCGGCAACGTCAAAGGGGGGCTGGCACTGGCAACCATCGGCGGATGCGCCGGGTTCGGGGCCGTGTGCGGCTCTTCGATTGCCACGGCAACGACCATGACGCGCGTTGCCCTGCCGGAAATGATGGCGCGGAACTACTCGGAAAAACTGGCCACCGGCTCCATCGCCGCCGGCGGCACCCTTGGCATGCTGATACCGCCATCGATCATACTGGTGCTCTATGGCGTGCTGACAGAGCAATTCGTGAAAACATTGTTTGTGGCAGCGCTCGTGCCTGCCGTCCTTGCGGTCGCGCTGCACATGCTCACCATCTATATCATGGTGCGCAGAAACCCCGATCTTGCGCCGGAAGGAACGCCGTCGCCCTGGTCTGAAATCATCGCTGCACTGGCAAACGGATGGGCCGCATTGATCCTGATGATCACGGTGACCGGCGGTATTTATCTCGGCGTGTTCTCGGTCAATGAATCAGCCTCGGTGGGCGCATTCATGGCTTTCCTGATTGCACTTTTGCGCGGACGCCTCTCCCTGGCAAATTTCTGGCAGGCGCTCAGGGAAACCGCCGGCACCACCTCGATGATCTATCTGATGATCATCGGCGCATCCATCTTCACCTATGCGGTCAGCATTTCCGGCCTGCCGCAGATGATCGTCGACGGCATTCGCGATACCGGTGTGTCGGGTATCTGGGTCGTTTTGATGCTGATGCTGATGTATCTCATTCTCGGCGCCATTTTTGACACGATTTCGTCAATGGTCATCACCATACCCTTCGTTTTCCCGCTGATTCTCAGCTACGGCTATGATCCGATCTGGTGGGGCATTCTGACGGTGATGGTGATTGAAATCGGCATGATCACGCCGCCCATCGGCATGAATGTCTTTGTCATGAAAGCCATGCTGCCCAACACCAAACTCAGCACGATCTATGCCGGGGTGGGGCCTTTCATCGCCGCCGATATCCTGCGCCTTGGCATCCTCATTGCCTTTCCGGCAATCTCGCTGTGGCTGGTCAATATTCTCAACCTTCCAAGGTGATGGCGGGGCACTGTTCCGCATCCAATCCACTATCAAACGCAAGCCTGAGGGATCGAAATGACACTCAACAAACCTGCCGATGTCAATTGGGACCAAGTCAACAAATGGACCGCCCGTGAAAACCTGAATACCTATTGGCGCCCCTATGGGTACCCCGAGATCATGTCGACAGGCACATCAGCCTTTACCGGTGCCGAGCAGATGCCCAAATGGGATATTCCCGAACAGGCCATCATTTCGGTGGCGATCAACGGCGCCTTTTTCACCAAGAATGAAAATCCCAATCAGGCAACAACTGCTGAGGAAATCATCAGGTCTGCCGAAGAGTGCATCGAAGCCGGAGCGCAGAACATTCATCTGCATGCGCGTGATGAAAAGGGTTACAATGTTCTGGGCGTCGATGAATTCAGACGTATTCTTGATGTCCTGCGCCAGCGGCATCCGGAGATTGCCTATGACGCCTGCCTTGTCGCGGTGAACGATGAAGAGAGCGCCGATATGCGCGCGATGATCGACACGGGGCTGATTGCCGGTGTGCCGGTCAATACGACGGCACTGATTCTCGGTGACAACCTGTTTGTGAAGCCGCCCCATGTCATCATCGAAAAAACACGCCTGGTGGTCGAGGCCGGTCTGACACCGCAAATCGCGGTCTATTCGGATGCCGATGTCGACAATGCAAGGCGTTTCCTGATCGATTCGGGACTGGTCAAGGGACCGCTCAGCTGGTTGTTCGTTCCCGGGCTGCCCGGTTGTTCGCCGATGTGGTCGCCTGAAACCATGGTGGATGGATTGATGCGCATCGTTCGGCTGATCCGCCATGTTGACCCGCAGGGCGAGATCATCGTGTGTACTGGCGGGCGCTCAGGGCTCTATCTTGCCAATCTGGCGCTGATCATGGGGCTGCATGTGCGCATCGGCATGGAGGACACGGTGTGGAAATGGCCGCATCGCGATGACCTGATCGACAACAATGCGGACTTGTTCAAGACGGTCCTGTCCATGGCCAAGGCTCTGGGCCGAACACCCATGCCCGCCGCCGCCTACAAGACCATGCTTGCCGATTCGGTGACACGCCAGAAACAGGCGTCCTAAGCCCCCTGGTTTCCGGTGCCTCGTGCCCGGTGCGTTGTGAGCGCCGGGCCAAACAGTCTTCACCCCGTTATCGGGCTTCTGATCGGGATGGAGCGCTTCTGCAGAAGGGTCCGGAGAGGGCATCTGCAGTGGCTGGAATTTCAAGGCACTTGAGCAATGCGGCCATTGCACATCTCGGTTGTGGCCGCGCAATCGCCTTCAATAGATCTTGACCAACAATTTTCTTCCTTCGTCGGAGGTGGAAACGGTTTGTCGCTACTGTATGTGAATCGGATGTCGGTTGGTCCCAGGTGCCCGTCTTACGCTGCCCAATTTCTCCTGCCATTTTTGTGGGCTATCTTCGACCAACGATCCTGCGGAGAATAGTGCGTATCATTCTTAGCCAGAGATGTGCCTCACGCATTTTCTGTACGGAGTACCTATTTGCTTCCTCTTCCTGGGCGGGGTCCTGGCCAAGTGGCTCGTGACCGTGTCTGTGGTGACCGACCTCGTGATAGAACGTACCCTCATGGAGGAAACGCAAAAGCCAATGTATGGGGATATTGGGATGCGCTGAGCTTCTCCAGACCAAGGTAATGAAGGCTGTGCTTGGAAAATAGTATCCAAGAAAATCCTGCTCCGGTTTCTCTTCGATTATATAAATTCTGGAAATTCCGGAAAGATCGTTTTCCGGCACGTTTTGCAGCCAGCGCTGAATATGCTTTGTCGCCTGGTATCGTGGATCAATGGCCATCGATTCCCACACATTGATATCATTGATTTTGACCTTGCGAAAATGCGATTGGCGATGCCTTCTAATGATTCGCAGCGTGGCTCCATTGACCGGGTGGTGGCGACCGGAGAGCGCGCCATCTATGAACGCCAGAGAATCCTCTTCGCTGATATCGTGCAGGATTGTCGCAAGTCCGGCCAGAAGTCCTGCATGCCCTCGCCGATCAACCTTCCTGAGGTTGATGCGGCTCAGTTCGGCCTTCAGAGCCGGTACGGCTAGCACGCCGATATCATGCAGTCTGATAAAGCCGGTCCCTGCAAGTTTGCCGTCTTTCGTCAATACGCCCTTCTTGATCTGCCTGATCGCCATCTCGATGGCGTTGTCCTCGGTTTGCATTTTTGGCACGTCGGCTCTCGATCAGAAGGTTTGCAAAAAAGGGTCGGCACCTTTCGGCAAAGTATATGATACTTTCTTCAGCCAGGCAGGCAACAACGCGTATTTTGCCGGCTCGCCGCCTCGAGACCCTTACCGATGCGCAAATCAAAATGGCTATGGGGATGTGGGATCGGCGCCGCGTTTCCTATCAATATTGATATAGTAAAATATATCACTTTATGCATTAAGATATCGAAATATGCATCATCGTTGACGCCAAAATACAATTGATATATAATTATATATAGAACAGTGGAATTGATAGTGATAAATATATCATGAGTTACGAAACGCAACCAATCGTCGACCGCATAAAAGAAGTGCGCCAAGCCAAAAGCATGAGCCAGCGCGAGCTGTGCAAGCTTGCTGGGGTTCCGCAGGGGCAAATCTCGCGTATCGAATCCAACGCGGTCGACCTGCGTCTTTCAAGCCTGATCGCCATAGCCAATGCTTTGGATTTGGAGCTGGCACTCGTGCCACGCAAAGCCATCACTGCTGTGCAGTCAATTACCCGCCAAACAACAGATCATCGCCCGCCGCAATATCCTGCCATTGGTAAGGAACTCAGCCATATGCAAAAGGCATTGCGATCACTGCGAACGCAGTCTCTTGCTATTCCGCAGGCTGATGAGTTCCAAAAGGCGCTCTCATCTTTAAATACGCTCTCCATTCCAACAGACTATCTGGCTCAAATTCGCAATGTAAGGAAAGCCGTCGAGCAAACCACCAAATCTCAGAATCAGATGAAAGCGATCACGGACGCAACAAAAGCGATTACATACTTGCGCAACAACATAGCGCACAGCACCACAACACAGATTCGGAACGTACCGCCGAAGCCAGCCTACTCGCTTGAGGAGGACGATGATGCCTGATGTTTCAGTTCTGGTCGTTCGGCTATATGGCGAAGAGATTGGTACAATCACCCATGTCGGCAATGAGAAAACGCTCTTTGCCTTCGATGGAGCCTATATTGCTAACCCGGATCGGCCGACACTTGGGTTGCAGTTCAAGGATGCGTTTGGCGACCTGATCACGGATTTTCGTCCATATAATGTCAAGCTCATGCCATTCTTCTCGAACCTTTTGCCTGAAGGGCATCTGAGAAAATACCTTGCCGAAAAGGCAGGTATCCACACCGAGCGTGAATTTTTTCTGCTTTGGGTTTTAGGGCAGGATTTGCCGGGTGCGATTACAGTCACACCTGCTGATGGTGACGCATGGCCGGATGAAGTGCAGGCTGATTATGAAGTGGACACACAGTCTGTTGCTGATGATGCACTTAGATTTTCACTTGCCGGGGTTCAGCTCAAATTCTCTGCGATACACGATGCGGCTGGCGGATTGACCATTCCGGCAGGCGGGGTTGGCGGTGACAAGATTGTCAAGCTGCCGTCACGAGAACACCAGCATGTTCCCGAGAATGAATACTCGATGATGATGCTTGCCAAAATGGTCGGGATTGATGTGCCAGCCATTGATTTGATCAATGTCGCTGATATCCGCAATCTTCCAGAGGGTATAGAGCAATATGGTGACAAGGCATTTGTGATTGACCGCTTTGATCGAAACGAAGATGGCACACGGGTTCATACTGAAGATTTTGCCCAGGTCTTTGGCGTTTATGCCGAGGATAAATACAAGAAAGCCAGCTTTCGTAATATCGTGGAGGTGATCGCGGCGGAAACCAATCACGATGATATCGCAGAATTCATCCGCAGGCTGACCTTCAATACGCTTATCGGCAATGGTGATATGCATCTCAAAAACTGGTCGCTAATCTATCCAGATAAGCGCCATGCCCGTTTGGCTCCCGCATATGATTTCGTTTCCACGATTGCGTACATAAAGAATGACAAATCAGCGTTGACCTTCAGCCGCACCAAGGACTTCACGGGCTACACATTCGACGAATTAGAACATCTGAGCGCAAAAGCGTCGCTTCCTCGGAAGTTGGTTATCGATACAGCGAAAGAAACCATCGCCCTATTCATGGATAAATGGCATGCAGAAAAATCCCATCTCCCGATCGGGCAGGCAATAATCGATACGATCGACGCTCATTTTGGCACACTTCCTATTCTTGAGGATGCGGCGACTTAGATTGCTTGGAGCCTGTCTTGCTTTCATTGATTCACTCTGCCAGTTGTTTTTGGCCAGGATCAAGTTGGTTCTCAAGGTACGGGCAAGCGAAACGACGTAGATAGTGGCGAAAACACCCTGGCCCGAAGAGTTCGCGACCAGTGGCCGCCCACTGCGTCAGACGTCTCGACCGATGCGAGAGCATCGCTCTTTAACGTCTTCCTGGCGGATCGACGCACTGGATCCAAGCTGACAGAAAAACCATACTAAAACCGCAAATCAGGGACAGTGCCCCCGAATTCGACGAAGACCCATTCGACGACGACCAGTTCAAACTATGTGGCGATTTACACTTTTGAAAATTTGGTGGAGCCAAGGGGGATCGAACCCCTGACCTCTTGCATGCCATGCAAGCGCTCTCCCAGCTGAGCTATGGCCCCGTTTTCCGGTTTCCCGGAGCTGGCGGTTTGGGTCTTCCGCCAGTTCGTGATGGCTATCTAAAGCCGCTTGCCGTGGATATCAAGATCAAAAGAGCAGCTATGCAGATTTTTAAGCCGCCGCACTGCAGGCATGAGTGAACAAAGCCGCTCTGGCGGGGCGCTTGGCGCCCCGAGATCAGGTTTCGTCGTCGTCGGCAACCTTGACGAGGTCGGTCAGTTCTTCGTCGTCGTCATCGTCGGTTTCCAGGAATGTATCGTCGTCATCATCGCCCAGATCGACATCATCGGTATCGTCGTCTTCGATATCCGGAATGGTCTCACCGGTATCGGCGGCTTCATCATCGGCCTCTTCAAGCGATACGACTTCAACCTCATCGGTATCGGCCTCTTTTTCGACGGCCTCTTCGGGAGCCTTGGGCTTTTCTTTTGTCACCCGAACGACTTCACTGACTTCAAAAAATGACAGCGGGTAGGACTGCCCGGTATAGGGGGAAACAATCGGGTCACGATTGAGATCATAGAATTTTCGACTCGTTTCGGGACAGACACGCTTGGTTCCGAGTTCAGGCTTTGTCACTGCGAAGACCTCTTGGTTGTTTTGATCACTAATCTGCAAACCGGCAAATGCGGCTGACAACCCATCAGGGTGAATACCTGTGATCCGACAGTCCGCAGTTCATTTCATCAGTTTGCAAACCACAGACCATTGGTCATGAATTCTGGCGGTGGCACCGCACAGTCGGGTTTTTTGATGTGTCGGACCCCATAACCATGTTGATCACGTCTGTCAAAGCCTATCTGCGGAAAAAATGCGTAAACAGGCCCCAGGCCGGGTGGAGACCAGGTGAAGGTCAGGCGCGACACTGGGCCGGGCTGGACAGGCGGTGGTTGGAACAATATTGCCTGCGGACGGATGACGTCATTTCCGCCATGTGCTAGAGGGGTGCCAAAATACCTCCAGCAGACAGCTTCAACAGGCTTTTTTGCCGGGTGAATTGGAACGCGCAGAAGATAAACAGACAACCAATAGACAATCCACAGACCAGGGACTTCAGCTCAATGACACACGGCGCCCACCTGAAACCGGCAGTCGCGCAAAAATCCGGCCCATTGGCAGGCACAGTGCGCATGCCCGGCGACAAGTCGATTTCCCATCGCTCTTTCATGCTGGGTGGCCTTGCCAGCGGACAAACGCGCATAACCGGCTTGCTGGAAGGCGATGATGTCCTTGCAACGGGCGCTGCCATGCGGGCAATGGGCGCAAATATCCGCAAGGAAGATGACGTCTGGATCATTGACGGGGTGGGCAATGGCTGCCTTCTGGAGCCGGAGGCGCCTCTTGACTTCGGCAATGCCGGAACCGGTGTGCGCCTGACCATGGGTCTTGTCGGTCCCTATGACTTTGACGCAACCTTTATCGGCGATGCCTCGCTTTCCGGACGCCCCATGGGCCGTGTGCTTGATCCCCTGCGCCTGATGGGCGTGCAGGTAAGCGCCGCTGCGGGCGATCGCCTTCCGGTGACGCTGCACGGGCCACGCGTCGCCGCACCCATCCGCTACCGCGTGCCGATGGCATCGGCGCAGGTCAAATCGGCTGTCTTGCTTGCCGGGCTGAATGCGCCTGGCACGACCGTGGTGATCGAGCCTGTGATGACCCGTGACCACACGGAAAAGATGCTGGAGGGTTTTGGCGCGCAAATATCCGTCGAAACCGATGGCGACGGCGTGCGGACGATCGCCCTGCAGGGGCAGGGCGCATTGCAAGGGCAGGTGATCGATGTGCCGGGTGATCCGTCGTCAACGGCCTTTCCGCTTGTGGCAGCCCTGCTGGTGCGGGATTCGGATGTCATCATCCGCAATGTTCTGATGAATCCCCTGAGAACCGGCCTGATCACCACTTTGCTGGAAATGGGTGGCAATATCGAGATAATGAGTACCCGCGTTTCCGGCGGTGAAGATGTTGCCGATCTGCGGGTGCGCAGTTCCGAGCTTCACGGCGTGCGCGTTCCGCCTGAGCGTGCACCTTCCATGATTGACGAATATCCGGTGCTGGCCATTGCCGCATCCTTTGCCAGGGGGGAGACCCTGATGGAAGGGCTGGAGGAATTGCGCGTCAAGGAATCGGACAGGCTTTCGGCTGTTGCCGAAGGGCTGAAAATCAATGGCGTGGATTGCGATGAGGGGAAAACCTCACTGCGGGTGCGCGGCGTTCCCGATGGCAGGAACCTGGGCGCCTTGCGCGCGGATTGCGTTGTGCAGACCCATCTTGATCACCGTATTGCCATGGCGTTTCTGGTCATGGGTCTGGCTTCCGAGCGTCCCGTATCTGTGGATGATGCCGGCATTATTGCAACCAGCTTCCCTGAATTCATGGATCTGATGACCGGTCTTGGCGCCGACATCGGCCTTGTGCAGGAACCGGCCTGACCATGGCTTTTGTTGTCGCAATTGATGGACCTGCAGCCTCCGGCAAAGGCACGCTGGCGCGCCGCCTGGCAGACGAATACGGCTTTCATCATCTCGATACCGGCCTGACCTATCGCGCTGTGGCAAAAGCCCTGCTGGATGCGCATCTGCCGCTTGATGATGAAGCGCAGGCCGCCGCCATTGCTGAAGAACTTGATCTTTCCGCACTGGATCGTGCGGTCCTTTCCTCCCATGCAATTGGCGAGGCTGCTTCGAAGGTGGCGGTGATGTCATCGGTAAGAGTTGCGCTGGTCGCGGCGCAACGGCGTTTTGCGCAACGTTTGCCGGGCGCAGTCATCGATGGCCGGGATATAGGCACGATCGTCTGTCCCGATGCGCCGGTCAAGCTCTATGTGACGGCCTCACCGCAGGTCAGGGCAAAGCGCCGCTACGCCGAAATGCGGGCCGGCGGAAGCGCCGATTCTCTTGACGAAGTCCTGCAGGATCTGCAAAAACGTGATGCCCGTGACATGGGAAGAAAAGACTCGCCCCTCAAACCAGCTGAAGATGCCCACTTGCTTGATACGAGCGAAATGGATATAGAAGCGGCGTTCCGGGCAGCAAAAACACTGATCGATATTCAGATCGCTGTTCGAAACTGAAATAATTCACTGCCTAGAAAGCGGTCCACGCGCCGAACCAGGCAACCCGTATGGGGTTGCCGGACTGCTTTACAGGCCAATGTAACACAAACGTCGGCGCTGCGTTCGTCCGTTGAGACATTCCGGAACGGACCATTCAGGAGAATCTATGTCTGCACAAACGTCAATGGAAGACTTCGCGTCTCTCCTTGAGGAATCATTTCTCACACATGATCTCGCCGAAGGCTATGTAGCCAAGGGCATTGTTACCGCCATTGAAAAAGACGTCGCCATTGTCGATGTTGGCCTTAAAGTTGAAGGCCGCGTGCCGCTGAAGGAATTCGGCGTCCGCACCAAAGAAGGCGCATTGAAGCCAGGCGACGAAGTCGAAGTCTATGTCGAGCGCATTGAAAATGCTCTTGGTGAAGCTGTTCTTTCGCGCGAGAAGGCTCGCCGCGAAGAAAGCTGGGTTCGTCTGGAAGCCAAATTCGAAGCCAATGAGCGTGTTGAAGGTGTCATCTTCAATCAGGTCAAGGGTGGCTTTACGGTCGATCTTGATGGCGCCGTTGCCTTCCTGCCCCGTTCGCAGGTTGATATTCGTCCGATCCGCGACGTGACCCCGCTGATGCACAATCCGCAGCCTTTCGAAATTCTGAAAATGGACAAGCGTCGCGGCAATATTGTTGTCTCACGCCGTACCGTTCTGGAAGAAAGCCGTGCTGAACAGCGTTCTGAAATCGTTCAGAACCTGGAAGAAGGTCAGGTTGTTGAAGGTGTTGTCAAGAACATCACCGATTATGGCGCCTTCGTCGATCTCGGCGGCATTGACGGCCTGCTGCATGTCACCGACATGGCATGGCGTCGCGTCAACCATCCAACCGAAATCCTGACGATCGGTCAGACCGTCAAGGTCCAGATCATCCGCATCAATCAGGATACCCATCGTATCTCGCTCGGCATGAAGCAGCTTGAAACGGATCCATGGGATGGCATTGACGTCAAATATCCTGAAGGCAAGCGCATCACCGGTACAGTGACCAACATTACTGACTACGGCGCCTTTGTCGAACTGGAGCCTGGTATCGAAGGCCTGATCCACATTTCCGAAATGTCCTGGACAAAGAAGAACGTCCATCCGGGCAAAATCCTGTCGACAACGCAGGAAGTCGAAGTGGTGGTTCTGGAAGTCGACCCAAGCAAACGTCGCATCTCGCTTGGTCTCAAGCAGACTCTCGACAATCCATGGGAAGTCTTTGCACAGGGCAACTCTGTCGGCACCGAAGTCGAAGGCGAAGTCAAGAACAAGACCGAATTCGGCCTGTTCATTGGTCTCGATGGCGATGTGGACGGAATGGTCCATCTGTCGGATCTCGACTGGAACCGTCCTGGCGAGCAGGTTATCGAGGAATTCAACAAGGGTGACATGGTCAAGGCCGTCGTTCTTGATGTTGACGTCGAAAAGGAACGTATCTCGCTCGGTATCAAGCAGCTTGGCAAGGATAGCCTTGGCGACGCCGCAGCATCCGGTGAACTGCGCAAGAACGCAGTTGTCTCCGCACAGGTTACCGCTGTGAACGATGGTGGCATTGAGGTCAAACTTGTTGACCACGAAGATGTCACATCCTTCATTCGCCGCAATGACCTGTCGCGTGACCGTGATGAGCAGCGTCCTGAACGCTTCACCATCGGCCAGACACTTGACGCCCGCGTAACCAACTTCTCCAAGAAGGATCGCAAGATCACGCTGTCGATCAAGGCACTGGAAATTGCCGAAGAGAAGCAGGCTGTGGCTCAGTTCGGCTCCAGCGACAGCGGAGCATCGCTTGGCGACATCCTCGGCGCTGCACTGAAAAAGCAGAGCAACGACGAGGAGTAGGGCTTCCCCGGGCAACCGGAAAGTTCTCCAGAAACAATCAAACCCGCGGTGGCGACACCGCGGGTTTTTTATTGTCTTCCATCGGGCCGTCTTGCCAAGGATGGATGGCACTGCCTATGGTCATCCCGTAGCAACAGACACGGAAACCGATTGCATGAGTGTCAGGCCTCCGACATTTTCCGACCGGAAGGCCGGGCTCCAGAGCGGGGCGGGGATCCTTGAAGCCGAGATTCTTGCCGAAATGGCAGCATCCCTCGGACGCGCCGGACGCACCCTGGAAAAGGCGCTGGCGCAACTCAGCCATCATGAGGCCGCCTGCAGAGGCGATGAAGCCGAAGAACAGCGACAGCTGCTGTTGCAGATTGCCGCCGACGCGGCATGGGCGCTGCTGATTCAATATGAACTCAGCGGCCTGTCCTCACAGACACAATTGGTCAAACGCTATGGTATTCCGCCGGATGTTCTGGTGCGGGTGGGCGTTCGCTAGTTTTCTGGCAGGCTCTTGTCGGGAAACACATTAAAGAGGGGCGAAAAAATGAATTATTACAATCTCGGCACCCATGGCCGCAAAATCACCACCGGGTCAGCAGAAGCGCAGCTGTGGTTTGATCGCGGTCTGCTCTGGACCTATGGCTATCATCACGAGGAAGCCATTTTTTGCTTTGAACAGGCGCTTGTGCACGATCCTGATTGCGCCATGGCCCATTGGGGCATCGCCTATGCGATCGGGCCAAACTACAACAAGCCTTGGGAAGCATTTGAACCCGATGAGAAACATGCGGCCATCGCCCTGGCGCGCAAGTCGCTTGAATCAGCTGTTGCACGGGTCTGCGATGTCAGCCCGGCGGAGCGCGCCCTGATAGAGGCCCTCGTGTGCCGTTACCCGGACAATGGGGCTGTCGAGGCCTATGGCCCCTACAATGATGCCTATGCGGCAGCCATGCGGGCCGTGCAGGGCACCTTTGCAGATGATCCGGACATTCTGTCGCTTTTTGCAGAGGCGCTGATGAACCGCACGCCCTGGCAGCTCTGGGACCTGCCTTCAGGCGCTGTCGGCGAGGGCGCAGACACGCTGGAGGCTGTCGGCGTGCTGGAAGGGGCGTTCAGGACGCTTGAAGGCGCCTGGGACCACCCGGGGCTTTTGCACATGTATGTTCACCTGATGGAAATGTCGCCCTTTCCCGAACGCGCACTGCCCCATGGTGATAGGCTCAGCGAACTGGTGCCCGATGCCGGCCATTTGTTGCATATGGCAACCCATATCGATGTCCTGTGCGGCGACTATGAAAATGTCGTGTCGCGCAACACAAGGGCCATCAGGGCGGACAAGCTCTATCTGCAGCGCAACGGCCCGCATAATTTCTACACGCTCTATCGCTGTCACAATTATCATTTCAAGATTTACGGCGCGATGTTTCTGGGCCAGCCGGATACGGCGCTGCAGTCTGCAGATGAATTGATCGAAAACCTGTCCTATGACGTCGTCCGGCCGCTGGCCGACTGGTTCGAGGGGTTCATTTCGATGAAGCAGCACGTGCTGGTGCGCTTTGGCCGATGGGATGCCATCTTGCAGCAACCTATGCCGGATGATGCGCAGCTTTACTGTGTCACCACGGCGATGATGCACTATGCCCGCGCTGTCGCTTTGGCGAACATTGGCCAGCTTGCCGCGGCCGAACTGGAACGGCATGCCTTTGACGCGGCGCGCGCCCGGGTGCCGGAAACGCGTATGCTCTTCAACAACAGCTGCCGCGATATTCTGGGCGTGGCCGAACAGATGATGCTGGGCGAGTTGGAATACAAGAAGGGCAACCATGAGGCCGCCTTTGCCCATCTGGCAAGTTCGGTGAGCGTCGATGATGGCTTGCCCTACGATGAACCCTGGGGCTGGATGCAGCCCACCCGTCATGCGCTGGGCGCCTTGCTGCTGGAGCAAAACAGGCTGAATGAGGCAGAAGCCGTCTATCGCGCCGATCTCGGACTGGATGCGACGCTCAGTCGGGCCTGTCAGCACCCGAACAATGTCTGGAGCCTGCACGGCCTGCACGAATGCCTGGCGCGGCGCGGTGAAACGGTGGAAAGGCCGCATGTCAAAAAGCAGTTGGACAAGGCCCTGGCGCGGGCGCAGATTGCAATACATGCTTCGTGTTTTTGCCGAAGTCGAACGGCAGCCTGACCCGCAGGGCCTGGACCTGAAGAAACAAATCAGCCAGCGGCCTCATATTCCTGATGCAGTTCATCAAGAATTTGCCGGGTAAAGGTGCCGATTTTTCCATATTCGGCCTCGGTGAGATTGGCCAGCGAAACCCGCACGGATGCATCCACCACTTCAAAACCCTTGCCCGGCAACAGGACAACACCCGTCTCGCGCGCCAGCCGGAACAGGAAATCCGTGCTCCGGTCGCCCTTGTCAAACCAGTCAGCAAAAGGCTCGCCATAGAGCTTCTTGCCCAGCGCGTGCAGGTCGATCAGACTGTAATAATGGACGTCGTTGGGCCCGGATTCCGGTTCAATGCCCATATGCCGGCAAAGCGTCTGATACCGGTGCCGGATCAGCTGTTTGGCAGAGCTCTTGTAGCGCTCTTCCAGATCCATCAGGCCGTTCAGCGCAAACAGCGTCATCTGCAATTGCTGGGGCAGCGAAAGTCCGGCGGTGTGATTGAGTGCCACTGTACGGCTGTCTGCCACAAGGCGGTCAATGAATTTCAATTCACCTGGGTGCGTTGTCAGCGAGGAATAGCGCTGCGCGATCTGCGCGTTGATCTCTTTGGGAAGGTCAGCGAGCATGCGGTCGAGAACATTGTCGTCATGCAGTGCGATGGCCCCAAGCCGCCAGCCGGTCGCACCGAAATATTTTGAAAAGGAATAGACGCAGAGCGTGTTGGCGGGGCACATTGCGAAGAGCGAAAGGAAATCATCGGCAAACGTGGCATAGACATCGTCGGTAATGACGATGAGGTCGGGACGGTTGAGATGGATCAGGTCAGCCAGTTGCCGCAGGCATGCATCGGAGAGTTTGAAGGACGCAGGGTTGCTCGGGTTGACGAGACAGAACACCTTGATTGCCGGATCTTCAAGCTTGCTGAGTTCTGATGGCGGAAACTGCCATCCGGCATCCTCATCCATGCGGATATTGACCATTTCAAGGGCAAAATCAGGCAGTGGCGGAATTTCCAGAAAGGGTGAAAAGATAGGCGTACCCAATGCAATCCTGTCGCCCGGGCGGATCAGTCCGTTGCTTTTCAGGCTCTGGAAAATATAGCTGATGGCGGCGGTGGCGCCTTCTGTGGCAAAGACCGAAAAATTCCCCGCATGCGGGTATTCGCCGAACAATTCCTTGCCGAGATAGGCTTTGACGATCTGCTCTGCGTGTTCCAGCATGCGCGGCGGGACAGGATAGTTGCAACCAAGGAACGCCCCCACCATCTCGAAAAGGAAACCCTCCCGCGCAAGGTCCAGTCGGTCGCCGACATAGGAAATGGCGGAACGCAGGAATTGCATGCCGCTATCGTCATGGAATTTGCCGGCGAAGTTTTCAAAACGCTCAACCATGCCGTTGCGTTCGGGCAAGCCTCCAAAATTGCTGTCCAGGTCAGAAGCATGCCGTTCTGACTCGTCAAGGGCAAATTCCCCCAGCCGCAGGAATGCCCGGCGCGGCAGGGTTGCCAGAAAATTCGGGTTGCCACGCCCGGCATTGAGCATCACCCGCTGGGAATCGCAGGTCGCCGCTGCGATCAGCCGGTCCTTGAGTTCGAACGGGCTCAGTTTTGCCAGTTCGCTGAAATCCTCATCTGGCATCTTTCAAATTCCTTGCGATTATGGTGTCGGGTTCTTTGTGATGATTCCGACAATCAAAGGCCCACAGATAGTCAGGAAGACATTGGCGATGGCATAGGTCACGGTAAATGAGACAACGGGCGTGGCATTGCCTGCCTTGGCCAGCAATGCGGCAAATCCGGGGTTGGCACTGCGCCCGCCGACAACACAGCCAAGGGCTTCAATCGGGTTTTTGATGCCAAGCACATAGTATGAAAAGTAGAAAGTGATGATCTGCGGAATGATTGTGACGCCGATTCCCAGGAAAAGCAGGGTCAGGCCATATTGCTGTATCGTTGTAATGGCCTGCGGACCGGCGGAAACGCCGACAATGGCCACAAAAACGGCAAGGCCAAAATCGCGCAGGAAATTGGAGGCGCCTGTGGGAAGTGCTGCGAACTGGGGATGAACACTGCGCAGCCACCCGAACAGCAGGCCGGAAAGCAGGCAGCCGCCACCGGTTCCAAGCGTGACCGGAATACCGTCGATCCTGAATGTGATCATTCCAATGAGAATGCCCAGCGCCATGCCAAATCCGAAGAAAACAAAATCCGTCACTGCTGCCGCCGAAATCCTGTACCCGATCATGGCCTGGACTGCGGCAAGGTCCTTCGGCGCACCGGCAAGACGCAATTCATCACCCCGGTGCAGCTCAAGGTCGGGCAGCAATGGCAGGTTCTGGCCCATCCGTTTGATGGCGGTCAGATAGACGCTGTGCCGGGTCTGAATATCCATCTGAGCGTGCATCTCGCCGACCGTCTTTCCGATGAAAGCCTTGCGGGTCAGGATGATCTCGTGCTGCTCCTCGACAAGCTGGAGATGAGCCGGCGCCACGGTTTCGGTGCCGAAATAGGAAGCGGCCTCCACCATGACGCCGATTTTTCCGGCCATGGCGATGCGGTCGCCGGATTCGATCCGCGTGTCGTCAGACAGGGCAAGAACATCACCATCACGCAAGATGGCTTTCACGGCGGCATTGGGCAGCGCGCGGTCAATGTCCATGGCGGATTTGCCAACAGCCTTGCTGCTGTCCGATACGCGGTAGACGCGGGTCACCACGGATTGAATGGCATTGAACTGGCCGGGCTCCAGCGCCGCCTTGCCGCCATCCATCGATCTGGCTAGTTTGACGGCCTCTTCGCGGATATTCCATTTCATCATCATCGGCAGGAACCAGGTGACCATGATGATGGGTCCGAGATTGCCGAAAATATAACAGACCGCAAAGCCGACGGCGACATTGGTTTGCATGATCTTGATCTGTTCGGCGGAGACGCCCAGTTGGGCTATGGCATCGCCTGCAGTGCCGATGATCGCCGACTGGGTCAGCCCGCCTGCGGCAAGTCCGGCCGCCGTGCCGCGATCCAGGTCGAAGGCCCAGGCGCTGACAAGCACGCAGATAAGGCCGACGAGGCACATGACAAGGGCGGAGGCCACCTGGTTGAGGGAATTGCGGTTGATCGAGCGGAAGAACTGCGGACCGCCCTGATAGCCGACCGCATAGATGAACATGGCAAAGAAAATTGATTTTGTCGATGTATCGATGTGAACGCCCAATTGCCCGACAAGAACGCCGACGAGCAGGGAGCCGGCCACGCCGCCCAGCACGAACTGGCCAATCGTCAGTTTGCCGACCAGATAGCCCAGAGCAACCGTCACGAACACCGCCAGCAGCGGAGCGGCATCAAAAATCCTGTCCATTATTTCGATCATAAACTGTCCAGGGCTTGCCTGATCCCGTGTTCGCCTGCGATGCCGCTGCGCTCGTCGATAGGCTGCTGTTCATAAAAGATGCGAAACAGGTGGCCATTACAACCCGTACGGCCGGCAGAACCGGTTTCCGCGTTGATTGCGTCTATGTTTGTGTCGCGCGCCGGTCGGTTGAGACGGTACATGCACGCGGAACCAGCGTTGTTGCTGCTGCCAGCCCGGCTTTCAACTATGGGCGAAAATGTCGATCTCGTCCCAGCCGGCCAGATCCAGCTTGGCCCGCGTCGGCAGAAATTTGAAACAGCCATCGGCAAGCTTTGTCCGGTCTTCCCGCTCAAGCCTGGCCTGCAATTTGTCGCGCAGCGCGTGCAGATGCAGGACGTCGGATGCCGCATAGGCAAGCTGTGCCTGGCTCAGTTTTTCCGCAGCCCAGTCGGAGGATTGCTGCTGCTTGGAAATATCAACCTCTAGCATTTCACGCAGATTGTCTTTCAGCCCGTGGCGATCCGTGTAGGTGCGGGTCAGGCGTGACGCGATTTTGGTGCAGAAAACCGGCTCGCAGGTGACGCCGAATGTGTGAAAAAGCACGGCGATGTCAAAACGGCCATAATGAAATATCTTGGTCTTTTTGCGGTCTTTCAAAAGCGCCACGAGATTGGGCGCCTTTTTCTGGCCCTTGGCGATCTGAATGACATCGGCGCTTCCGTCACCCGGTGACAGCTGCACAAGGCACAGGCGGTCGCGATGCGGTTTCAGGCCCAGCGTCTCAGTATCGATGGCAATGTCCGCGCTGTAACGCGCCGCATCTTTCTCGCTGATATCGCCCTTGTGAAACCGGATCGTCATGATGAACCCTGCCTTTGCTTTCCTGTGTCGGCGACCCCTGTCAGGGCGCGCCATCGGCATATAGGCTTCAATCGCCGCCGTCCAGCCGCCTTGTCAAAGGTCGAGCAGGCTTTCCAGATAATGCTGCCTGATGCCGAACATCGCCTTGATCCCGGCGATCTGCGCGAGGACCGCATCGCGGTCGCGGCCCATGCGGCCATCCTTTTCGGCAACAATCAGATTGTTCTTGGGCGTATGCGCGTCGGAGACAAACTCGAACACTTTGGTGCGGTAGCCATTGAGCTCCAGCAGCAGCGCCCGCAACGTATCAGTGGCCATCTCGGCCTGTCGCTCCAGAAAGATGCCATGCCGCAGCAGCACGTCGAGTCGCTCATCGGGCCGGCCATCTGCCATCTGCCGGCGGATCTGCTTGTGACAGCAGGGCGCCACCGCAATCAGCGCTGCGTTGGCGCTGATGCCCTTGAAGATCGCATCGTCGGTTGCCGTGTCGCAGGCATGCAGCGCAATCACCGCATCGGCGCCGCCGGCGTCATAATCCATGATGGTGTCGGCCTGAAAGCTGAGACCGTCAAAGCCCGATGCCCGCGCCGTGGCATTGCCATCGTCCACCAGTTGCTGGCGCATCTCGACGCCGACAATGGCCACTGGACGCATTGCGACAGTGGCGAGATAGTCATAGAGCGCGAAATCGAGATATCCTTTGCCAGCGCCCATATCGACGATCAACGGTCGATCCGCCTTGATCGTCTGAATCAGCGGCGCGAAAATCTCGACCATCTTGTTGATCTGGCGGAACTTGTCCTGCGCATTGTGGCGCACCTTGCCATCCTTGCCGGCAAGGCCCAGCGCTTTCAGCCAGGGTTTGTCGGTCGTGGTCAAAGGACGGTTCTTGGCCCGGTTGTGCTCTGTCGATGGCGCTGTACGTCCTGCCACTTCGGTGCGCTTGAGCCGCATCTTGTCGCCAAACCGCTCAAAGTTCATGTCAAAGTCGGTGGTTGTCAATTGCGCGCTTCGGAACGCTTCTGTAAGCGCAGTGCGCAGCAAAGCCAGCGCCTCGGGCTCGATGAAATTCTTGATGATGTCGCGTGTCTTGTAGTGATAGGTGAAGGAGAACCTGTCCCCGCCCTTGACCGTGATCTTCTTGATCTCGACCGACTTAAGTTCAGGCTCGCTGCCATGATAACCGGCCAGCTTGAGCCGCAGCAAAGCGCCGCTCGTGAATGCGGTCCGGGTGGCGCTCAACAGGTCTTCAAGATGATTGGCGGAGCTCAAGGGCGTTCCTCGTGATCAGAAAGCAGGTCATGAAACAATGCTGCCGGGCCACATTGCCCGTGATCCCGTCAGAACCGAACTTGCATGGGACTGCAGTGAGGTCTCTTCTAACGCCCCGACCGGCAAAAGCAAACGCACATTGTGAGGTTTCGACCGCCGCGGTTTCCGGTTCTATCGGTCAATTTGATGGGCGCTTCTGCCGCAGTGAAAGCCACGCAGTGACGCCTGGAGGGTCTGAAAACGTGGCTATTGGCAGGTCAGTCGAAGGGTGGCTGGAGTGCCAGCCACCCTTGCGCGTCAGAAGCCTTCGAGGACGATCTTCCCCCGGGCCTTGCCGCTTTCGATAAGCGCATGGGCGCGTTTCAGGTTTTCTGCATTGATCGTGCCGTAGGTTGCCGTCGCGGTGGAGCGGATCTTGTCGGTGTCGATCAGTGCCGCCACTTCGTTGAGGATTTCGCCCTGACGTGCGATATCGTCCGTGGTGAACAGTGACCGTGTAAACATCAACTCCCAATGGATCGAGATCGCCTTGCTCTTGAACGGCATGATGCTGAAGTTCTGCGGATCATCGATCAGACCGAAGCGGCCCTGTGGCGCGAGGAAATCGGCTGCAGCCTGCGCATAGGTATCGGAGAAGTTCGTCGAAAAGGCGAAAGCAGGCGCGCCGATGCCGAGTGCCGCAATCTGTTCGGGCAGCGGTTTGGTGTGATCCACCACATGATGCGCGCCAAGTTCGCGGACCCAGTCCTGTGTCTCGGGGCGCGAGGCGGTGGCGATGATCGTCAGGTCGGTCAGCGCACGCAGAAGCTGGATAGCAATGGAGCCCACGCCGCCCGCGCCACCGATGATGACGATGGCCTTTGCTGCGCCGGGAACCGGGGCGTTGACCCGCAGCCGGTCGAACAGCATTTCATAGGCGGTCAAGGTTGTCAGCGGAAGCGCCGCCGCCTCTGCCGTCGGGATGTTTTTCGGTGCATGGCCGGTGATACGCGCGTCGACAAGATGGTATTCGGCGTTGGTGCCGGGACGATTGATGGCGCCCGCATACCAGACTTTGTCGCCGGGCTTGAACTCGCCCGCCTTGTCGCCGCCCGCCTTGTCGCCGCCCACCTTGTCGCCGGTTGCGACGACTTCGCCGACCGCGTCCCAGCCAAGGATCGCTGGCGTGTCGCCTTCGGGTTCGCGTCTCGTGCGGATTTTGGTGTCCACCGGGTTCACCGATACGGCGCCGACCTTGACCAGCAGGTCATGGCCCGATGCGGTGGGTTTTTCGATGTTCAGGTCGATCAGGGCGTCGTCACGGTCGATGGGACCGGCGTGTTTGTAGCCGACGGCTTTCATGAGTTTTCTCCTGAGTGAATTTTTGAGGGGCGGCCACGCGCGTGGGCATGGCTCTTTCGGATGCGGTTGGGGACGGATCCGGACTCAACCGAGCCGGGTCATCTCGCTCAGCGTGAATTCCACAATGGCGCCCTCCGTGGCAGCCATATAGTCGCTCAGATGCGGGGCTTTCATATGCGTCTGCCACAAATCCCGGCTTTGCCAGTTTTCATAAAACGTGAAATGCGCCGGATTGTCATTGTCCTGATGCAGATCATAGTTGATGCAGCCGTCCTCGGCGCGGGTCATCGGCACCAGTTTCAGCAGTTCCGCCTTCACGCTTTCGATCTGGTCGGGTTTGGCAATGATATTGGCTACGATGGTCAATTGGCTCATGGTGGCATCTCCGTTTGTTGCTCCCTCTCATTAAACTATCGCCACAGCCGGATAAACAGGCTATTTCAGGAATGACAATCCGGAGAATCCGTATAATGCTGCTCGACAACATCGCCCTGTTCCTGATCATCGTCGAAAAGGGCAGCCTGTCGGCCGCCGGGCGTGAGGCGGGCCTGTCGCCCACAACGGTGTCGGAACGGCTTGCGGCTCTCGAGGCGCATTATGGCGTGGCGCTTCTCAATCGAACCACCCGCGCCATCAGCCTGACCGAGGAAGGCCGCACCCTTGTCAAAGGCGCCAAACAGGTGCTCGTCGAGGTCGAGGATCTTGATAGTCGCATTCGTTTTGGCGCCAAGAGGCTTTCCGGGCCGGTCCGCGTCAGTGCGCCCAGTGATCTCGGGCGCAACCTTGTTTCCGATGCAATTTCAAAATTCCTTGCGCAATATCCGGGCGTGAGCGTCGAACTGCTTTTGGCCGACGGCTATGTCGACATCGTCGGCCAGGGCATCGATATTGCCATCCGCTTCGGCGAGATCACCGACAGCACCTTGCGCCTGCGGCGTCTGCCGGCCACGCGGCGGGTCGTCTGCGCTGCACCCGGCTACGTCGAAGCCCATGGCGCCCCGAAAACGCCGGTGGACCTCAAGGCGCATAATTGCCTCCTGATGCGTTTCGGCGGCAATCTCGACAATGTCTGGCGTCTCGGGATCGGCGAGATGAAGCAGATATTGACGGTCAGGGGCGACCGCGTTTCCAATGATGGCGCCCTGGTTCGAAAATGGGCCCTTGAAGGACATGGGATCATCATGAAATCCGAACTGGACGTCGGCCCCGACCTGAAAGCAGGTCGCCTCATTGAGCTGCTTGCCGCTTATGCTGCGCCACCCAGCCCGATGCAGCTGCTGTTCCCGCCAGGGCGCAACCAGCCACGCCGCGTGCGGGCTTTGGCAGACGAACTGTCGGTGAGGTTCGAAGCCGCAAAGGCCTGATACAGCAGGGGGCAGGCAGCCGGGAGCTGCAGGCAGGCCGGTCCGACATATCTGAGCACATGCCGGGTTTTCAACCGCATGGGCTTGCGCCCAACAGTCAATTCTCCGGTGCTTCCACCAGTGGAATTTTGCGCCAGCCAACAATCGTTCCGTATTTGTTCTTGTTGTCGATTGCACGATGGTGTAAGGATGGATCACGCGGTGTGGTTGTGCGGCAAGCACGCAAGAGGTGGATTTGGCCGATGGTTTCGCGGGTCAGTACAGTTTCGTTTCAGGGCATCAGCGCGGTGCCGGTCGATGTGCAGGTGATGGTTGCGCCGGGCAAGATCGGCATGAACATTGTCGGTCTGCCCGACAAGGCCGTGGCCGAGAGCCGGGATCGGGTTCAGGCGGCGCTGCATGCCTCGGGTCTTGCTCTTCCGGCAAAAAAGGTCACCGTCAATCTCGCGCCGGCGGACCTGCCCAAGGAAGGCAGCCATTTTGATCTGCCCATTGCGCTCGGTCTGATGGCAGCCCTGGGCGCAATACCAGCCGATGCGCTTGCCAATTACGTGGTCCTCGGCGAATTGTCGCTGGATGGCACCATTACGCCCGTTGCAGGCATATTGCCGGCGGCCATTGGGGCGAATGGCGAAGGCAAGGGGCTGATCTGTCCGGCCGATTGCGGCTCGGAGGCGGCCTGGGCCAGCGCTGATCTCGACATTCTTGCACCGCGCAGCCTGATCGCCATGGCCAATCATTTTCGTGGAACACAGGTGCTGACACGGCCGGAACCGGCGATACGCGACGCCGTGGACAATCTGCCTGACCTGTCCGACATCAAGGGTCAGGAAACCGCCAAGCGTGCCCTGGAAGTGGCCGCCGCCGGTGGCCATAATCTGCTGATGTCCGGCCCGCCGGGATCGGGCAAATCCATGCTGGCGGCGCGGCTTGCCTCCATATTGCCGCCCCTGTCGCCGGCCGAACTGCTGGAGGTCTCGATGATCCATTCCATTGCCGGGCAATTGTCCGGTGGTGAACTGTCGGATCGCCGTCCCTTTCGCGCGCCGCATCATTCCGCCTCCATGGCGGCCATGGTGGGTGGCGGCATGCGGGCAAAGCCCGGCGAAGTGTCGCTGGCCCACAACGGGGTCCTGTTTCTTGACGAGTTCCCCGAATTCACGCCACAGGTGCTGGATTCCCTGCGCCAGCCGCTCGAAAGCGGTGAAAGCGTCATTGCAAGGGCCAATCATCATGTCAGCTATCCGGCCCGTATCCAGTTGATTGCCGCGATGAATCCCTGCCGTTGCGGCATGGCGGGCGAACCCGGCCATGTCTGTGCCCGAGGCGCCCGTTGCCAGGCCGATTATCAGGCCCGCATATCCGGGCCGCTGCTGGATCGCATCGACCTGCGGATCACGGTTCCGGCTGTTACAGCCATCGATCTGATCAAGCCGGGGGCAAGCGAAACCAGCGCGCAGGTCGCCAGTCGGGTGGCCATGGCGCGCGAGCGCCAGAAGCAGAGGTTCCTGCAGCTCGGCCAGCCATCCGTCACCTGCAATGCCCTATGCCCGACATCGCTGATTGAGACCGTGGCAAGCCCCGATGCTGCCGGCATGACCCTGTTGCACGACGCCGCCGAAAAAATGAAGTTTTCCGCCCGCGCCTATCACCGCATTCTCAAGGTCGCCCGCACACTCGCCGATCTCGAGGATGCAGAGACGGTCGGCCGCCTGCACATAGCCGAATCCATTTCCTATCGCATTGCAGGCAACGCATTGTCTGTTGCGGCGTAAGCATTTTGAGATGGTAGGGATCATATCAAATTGGGTGTATCGGCATACCGTTTTGGTTCGCCGTGCGGACAAAGCTGACATCTATGCCCACGTGACCAACGCAGGGACACGGATACTAAGGCAAATGCCTTAATATCCTTGACCGGCATACCGATTTATCATACTAAGGTATATGCCTTATCATTCATCGCCCCTCGACCTTGCCTTTCACGCTCTCAGCGACCCGACCCGCCGCGCGGTGGTCTCGCGACTTGCCGATGGTGAGGTGGCCGTCAGCGCCCTGGCAGAGCCTTTCGACATGGCGCTGCCCTCCTTCGCCCAGCATCTGAAAGTATTGGAAGACTGCGGTCTGATCGCCAGCGAGAAGCGCGGGCGCAGTCGCTGGTGTCGGCTGATGCCGGAGCGTTTCGACGAGGCTGCCGATTGGATGGAAGCGGAGCGCCGGCGCCTGGCCGATCGGCTGGATCGGTTGGAAGTCTACCTGGACAATAAGGAAAAAGACGATGAATGACATAAAAAACCCGATTGAGACCTGGTCACTCGACCGCGAGATCGTCCTTACGAAGCTGTTGAACCATCCACGCGACAAGGTCTTTGCCGCATGGCTGGACCCCGCGGCGCTGGCCAGGTGGTACGGCCCGGCTGGCCTCGAGATCGAGACCCTGGAGGCTGACATTCGCGAGGGCGGCGTCTGGCGGTTCGACATGGTGGGCGCGTTCGAGGGCAAGGAACAGCGCTTCGAGAACCATATGCGCTTTCTGGAGATCGTGCCGAACGAACGGATCGTCGCGGACTACGGGACGCCCGACGCCGAAGACCCCGACCGTTTCCGCCTCACGGTGACCTTCGATCAGCAGAGCGACGGCAAGACGGTGGTCACTCTGCGCCAGCTCCACCCCACCCGCCAACGGCGTCAGATGGTCATCGGCTTCGGCGCCGTGGAATACGGGTTGCAGACGCTGGACGGTCTCGCTGCATGGCTCGACGGGTGATCCACCGGGCCATGTTTCCAATGGGCTCGAACCCATTATTCGAGCAGAGCCAAAGGTCCTATTGATGCGCTTTCTGTTTTCTTCCCTGTACGGTTCCGGGCATCTGAACCCGGTTCTGGCCTACGCCAAAGCGCTTCAGGATAGAGGGCACGACGTGTGCATTTGTGCGCCCGAAAGCGTCAGCGGCAGGCTCAGGAAAGCCGGGTTTTTGCATGTTCCAGGCCCCGTTACCCCGATGGAAGCCATTGTCGCTGCCTATGCAGGCACCGAAGATTTGTCCGAGAATGAAAAGGCCAAAGTGATTATTGCGCGCGCCTTTGTAAATCTCCATTCGAGACGCGCCCTGCCGAGCGTTCAAGATGCGATCAAAACTTGGAAGCCCGATCTGATCATTCGCGATTCCTGCGAATTCGCAGCCTTGATTGCCGCTGATGAGGCGGGGATTCCACATCTTCGTATCGCGGTTTTGAATTGTGAAATGGAGCGGAATTTTGGTTTGCACAGTGCCGATGCACTGGACGCAATACGCCAGAAAATAGGGCTGGCAGCTGATCACGGCGCGTCAGTATGTGCAGAGCACGCCTTTACCGCTTTCCCGAAATCTTTCGGACAGGCCCGCGTCGCCGACAACGCACCTGAGCCCGTTCGTGTTCGTATGCCAAACGACGCGCCGCCAAAGCAAGTGGGTCCTGCGAAATGGGCGCCGACGCACGGTGAAGAGCTTATTTATGTGACGTTCGGCACCCAATCGGGAACAACCGACCGCGAGCGACAGATGTACCGCACTGCGCTTGACGCGGTCGCAGACTTTCCTGGCCGCGTGTTGCTGACGACCGGGGCCAATATGGCGGTGCATCCCCTTGGCCCAATCCCGCAAAACGTCTGTGTTGAAGAGTTCGTGCCGCAGGCCCAGGTCTTTCCCGACGCAAAAGCCGTTGTTACCCATGGGGGTTCCGGCACGGTCTTGGGCGCTCTGGCGGCGGGCATCCCATTGGTCGTCACCCCGATGTTCTCAGACCAGCCGAACAACGCCCGAGCGGTGGAAGCCGCTGGTGCCGGGTTGGCCATGTTTGATGCTGATGTGCCTTCGCTAAGGCAGGCCATCAAACATGTCCTGGCAAATGATTCATTCAGGCAAGGTGCGGCGAAAGTTGCAGCCGAGATGGCCGATATGCAAGGGATGGACGTTGCCATCAAGACAATATTGGCCCTCCTGTAGTGACCCGTAAATATTTGACAGGCAACAGGAAAATGCACGATTGGCAGAGCTGCCTTTAAAGTCTTGTCATTCAAGAAAATATGTAAAAACGGCCTCGGGTTTGAAGAACACATCCTCAAACCCGATGCAGCCGAAAGCATGCAAGCGCTATGCGTTATTTCTTGAGCTGGCACTTCACGAACACCGGATAGGTCAACGAAGAACTCTGTCCTGAGGTGTTGCCCGCATTCCATTTGTTGTTCTTGGCCTTGTTCTTGTGGGCTGCAAGGGCCTGCATCTGGAAAAAGGCATTGGCCTTTGTGTCCCAGGTTTTTGAAAAGACCTGGGCTGCCGTCATGCCCTTGGACATTTGCTTGACCAGAATGTCATTGCACAGCTGAACCGGATTGCGGCCTTTCCAGTTGACCTTGGAGGTCGGGACGTCGGCGGAAAAATCACGTTTCCATGTGCGCAGGCCACCCGAACCCACGTCACGGTTGGAGAGCTTGACGCTCCACTCTTCCGGGCTTGCAGCCTCGAAGAAAGCCGCGCCAGACATCGAACTCAGTGCAGCTGCAACAATGCGTTCGCCATTGGTGGCCTTCGCGTAAAGTTCGAAGGAATAGGTATGCTTTTTTGTGCGAATGGATTTGTAGGCATGGCCATCCGTCATGACCTCATAGGGCGGGATGTCGATTCCGGCCTTGCTGAGCTTTACGCTTTCGATCCAGTCTTTTGCACTGGCCGGGATCGCGGTGAGGCTGCCAACGCCGATAATCGCGGCAAGTACGCTTGTGGTGAACAATTTCATCATGTCATTTCCTCCAAAGAATTGCTGAATGCCTGTTTTGTCGATGGGATGACTTTAAGATTGCCGATGTGAATTCAGCCTGAACGCACCGTTCATGTTTGTCCATCGGTTTGATGAAGACGGCTAAACAGAGATTTGCAGCGGGCGGGCACAGCAAAGCATGGCGTGCCCGCACCAATTCTGCCGTTTCAAGGGAGGAGGCGAAATATGCGGCGCTTCAATTGACGGTTCAGTTTTGTCCAGTCGAACCAAACCCGCCCGTGCCCCGGGCGGTTTCGTCGGCCAGGGTGCGTTCTTCTATGGCCACCTGGATCACCGGTGCAATGATCATCTGGGCAATGCGCATGCCACGTTCGATGATGAAATCTTCCGTGCCGTGATTGATCAGCAAGACCTGAACTTCGCCGCGATAGTCGCTGTCGATCGTGCCCGGCGTGTTGAGGCAGGTCACGCCCTGTTTCAGCGCCAGTCCCGAGCGCGGCCTGATCTGGCCCTCGAATCCCAGCGGAATTTCAAACACCAGTCCGGTCGGCACAAGCCGCCGATCTCCTGGGGCCAGAACAAACGGAGAGTCGACATCATTTGCGGCGCGCAGGTCCATTCCGGCAGCACCCGCACTTTCATAGGCGGGCAGGGCCAGATCGCTGCCATGGGGCAGGCGCACCAGTCCCAACAGGGGTTTATCCATATCTGTTTTTTGCTTTGGCGCGTGTTCGGCTTGATCCATCATGCAGCACTCTTGTGGCCTAATCTTTACAGGTCAATTGCAACGGGGCGCGACAGGCGCTAGAAGTCCTGCAATTCAACAGGATTCTCACAAGCATGGCCGACAATCTGGCACAGGCGGTCGCACGCCGTCGCACCTTTGCTATCATTTCGCACCCGGACGCCGGTAAAACAACCCTTACCGAAAAACTCTTGCTGTTCGGCGGCGCCATTCAGCTCGCGGGCGAAGTCAAGGCGAAGAAGGACCGTATCCAGACCCGCTCCGACTGGATGAAAATCGAACGCGATCGCGGCATTTCAGTTGTCACCTCGGTGATGACCTTCGAATATGGCGACCACGTCTTCAATCTGCTTGATACGCCGGGCCACGAAGATTTCGCCGATGATACCTATCGCACACTGACCGCTGTCGATGCCGCCATCATGGTGATCGACGGGGCGAAGGGTATCGAGCCACGCACGCTGAAACTCTTCGAAGTCTGCCGTCTGCGTGACATTCCCATTGTCACGTTCATCAACAAGATGGACCGTGAGACCCGCGATTGTTTTGAACTTCTGGATGAAATCGAAAGCAAATTGGCGCTGGATACGGCGCCGATGACCTGGCCGATCGGACAGGGCCGTTCCTTCGCCGGTACCTATCATCTGGCTGATAATGCCGTGCGGCGCCGTGACAATGAAGAATTGCCAACACCGGTCAATGGCCCGGAAGCTGACAGCGCAGCAGGGCTTCTGCCTGAAAATGAGCGCGAGGCCTTTATCGAGGAATGCTCGCTCGCCATGGAGGCCTGTCGCCCGTTTGATCTCGAAGCCTTTCGCCAAGGTCATCTGACGCCGGTCTATTTCGGCTCGGCCCTGCGCAATTATGGTGTGCGCGATCTGATCGACGCATTGGGAAAATATGCGCCGCCACCGCGTGCCCAGCAGGCCGATACGCGTCTGGTCAATGCCACGGATGAGAAGATGACGGCCTTTGTCTTCAAGATCCAGGCCAATATGGATCCCAATCACCGTGACCGCATCGCTTTCGTGCGGGTCTGTTCCGGGCGTTTGCAGCGCGGCATGAAGGCGCGCCTGTCGCGCAGCGGCAAATTGATGAGCCTGTCGGCACCGCAGTTCTTCTTCGCCCATCAAAGACAATTGGCCGATGAAGCCTATGCCGGCGACGTGGTCGGTATTCCCAATCACGGCACATTGCGCATCGGCGATACATTGACGGAAGGCGAGAATATCGTCTTTCAGGGGGTGCCGAATTTTGCGCCGGAAATCCTGCGCCGGGTGCGGCTGGAAGACGCCATGAAGGCCAAGAAGCTGAAGGAAGCACTGCAGCAGATGGCCGAGGAAGGCGTGGTTCAGCTGTTTTCGCCTGAAGACGGATCACCGGCGATCGTCGGCGTGATCGGCGCTCTGCAGCTGGATGTGCTGAAGGAGCGGCTGAAAAGCGAATATGGCTTGCCGGTCAGTTTCGAGGCTGCACGGTTCAATATCTGCCGCTGGATTTCCGCCGATGACGAGGCCGATGTGGAGAAATTCGTCAATGCCAAACGCGGCGACATTGCCCGCGACCTGGATGGCGACGCGGTCTTCATGGCCTCGGACGGCTTTTCACTCAACTATGAATCGGAGCGCTGGCCCGCCATCCGCTTTGCCCATGTGAAGGAATATCACGCCGCCAAGGCGGCGTGATGGGGTTCAACCCTTGATGAAGGTTCATCCTTTGATGAAGGTTCCGGCCTGCAATTCGCGAATGGCCTGGTTGAGTTGCTGGCGCGTATTCATGACGATGGGGCCGTGCCAGGCAACCGGCTCCTGAATGGGCTTGCCGCTGACCAGCAGAAAGCGAATGCCCTTCTCGCCGGCCTGAACGGTGACCTCGTCGCCCGTGTCGAAAACAACCAGGGTGCGGTCGCCGGACTGATCGCGAAAGGTCAGTTCCTCGCCGTCCAGTTCCTTTTCCGTCAAAACGCCGAATGGCTTTGACGCATCGGAAAACGATCCCGAGCCGGCAAAAATATAGGCAAAGGCCGAGCGATAGGTATCGACCTTGAAGGTCTTGCGTTTGCCGGGCGGCACGGAGATGTCGAGATAGACCGGTTCTGCCGCGATGCCGTCCACCGGACCGGTCTTGCCCCAGAATTCACCGCTGACGACGCGCGCAACCGTCCCGTCATCATCAATCACCTCGGGAATTTCCGCAGCCTTGATGTCCTGATAACGTGGGTCGGTCATTTTCAGCGAAGAGGGCAGGTTGGCCCACAGCTGAAAACCGTGCATGCGGCCATTGGCGTCGCCCTGCGGCATTTCCTGGTGCATGATGCCGCTGCCGGCCGTCATCCACTGGATGTCGCCTGCGCCCAGCGAGCCTCGATTGCCGAGGCTGTCGCCATGCTCGACGGTGCCTGCCAGCACATAGGTGATGGTTTCAATGCCGCGATGCGGATGCCAGGGGAAACCGGCCAGGTAATCCTTGGGCTTTTCATTGCGAAAATCGTCAAACAACAAAAACGGATCGGCCATCTGCGGATCGGTAAATCCGAAGGCGCGGTGCAATTTGACCCCGGCGCCTTCCATGGTGGGAACAGCGGCGGAAATCTGTTTTACGGGACGGATGGACATGGACGTGTCTCCTTTGTTGTCACCTATATAGCAGGTGCCATTCAGGAATTCAGGAAGTCGCCCGGAAACGGTCCGTTCACACTATGGCGACAACACCCAGAGTGGGTGGGCCGCCTCATTCAGACCTCAGTGGTCTCAAACCGTTCCGCAATCTTCTGCGCCAGACGGGCCGCCACCGATGTCTTGTCCATTTCCGGCCAGTCTTCGACGCCTGAGCGCGAGACGATCCGCACATGGTTGCGGTCGCCGCCCATCACGCCCTTGGCCGGCGACACGTCGTTGGCCACGATCCAGTCTGCGCCCTTGCGCTGCAATTTGCCCTTGGCATTGTCGATGAGATTCTGTGTCTCGGCGGCAAAGCCGACGACAAGCGCGGGCCTTTTGGCGTGATGGCCGACTGTTTTCAGAATATCTGGATTTTCCGTCAATTGCAGCGGCGGCGGGGCTTCGCCCGGCTTTTTCTTGATCTTCTCGCCCGCCTCGCCGGATGCACGCCAATCGGCAACGGCAGCCACCATGACGGCGATATCGGCCGGCAACAATTGCTCGACGGCATCCAGCATTTCGCGCGCCGTTTCCACATGCACTGTCAGAACCCCCGGCGGGTCCGTAATGGTCACCGGGCCGGAGACGAGTGTCACCTGCGCCCCCAGGGCGGCCAGGGCCGCCGCTATGGCATGGCCCTGTTTGCCCGATGATCGATTGGCAATATAGCGCACCGGGTCAATCGGCTCATGGGTCGGGCCGGAGGTGACAATGGCGCGTTTGCCTGTTAGCGGTCCACTGATGGTGCCGGGGGCTTCGGCAAGGAGACCGCGCACGGCAGCTACAATGTCCAGCGGTTCGGCCATCCGGCCGGTGCCCGCCTCGCCGCTTTCAGCCATTTCACCGCGCATCGGGCCGATCACATGGACGCCGTCCGCGCGCAACTGCTGCATGTTTCGTTGCAATGCAGCTGCGGCCCACATGATCGGGTTCATGGCAGGCGCCACAAGCAGCGGTCGATTGCTGGCAAGCACGATGGTCGAGGCCAGATCATTGGCAATGCCAAGCGCCATTTTTGCAATAAAATCGGCCGTTGCCGGGGCGACGAGAACAAGATCGCATTCGCGGGCCAGGCGAATATGGCCGACATCCTGCTCGTCCTCGCGGGAAAACAGCTCCAGAAACACCTTGTCATTTGCCAGGGCGCCGACGACCAGCGGCGTGATAAATGCCCGCGCGCCTTCTGTCATGACGGGGCGCACCGAGGCGCCGCGCTCGCGCAGACGGCGAATGAGGTCAAGGCACTTGTAGGCGGCAATGCCGCCGGTGATGATCAGCAGGATCCGCTTGCCGTCCAGTTCTAAAGGGTCAAATAATTCCGGCGAGACGGTGGCGATAGCTGGTTCGGCTGGAAAAGAGGCCGGCGCCTGTGTGGAATCGCGCAGCAGATGCCGCACTTCTTCTTCCATCGAACGCCCGTTATGGGCGGCGCGCTCGCGCAGCAATTGTTTGGTGGTCTCGTCGAGATTGCGAATTGTAATGCTTGCCATGGTGAAGACTCCCTTTTGGGAGGCTAGCAAATGATTGCATTGAAATCAATTTATAACTGAAAGGCGATGTATATTGCCGTCAATGCAATCACCCATAGGGCAATTCGTCCGGAGCGTGAATATTGAGCCTCTGCCTTGCCGATGGCTTTTGCCGTTTCCGCGTCAAAACGCAGACCGTGGGTGCCCATGGCATCGAGTTCCTGTGAAAAGCGTTCGGCCCGTTCTGCCAGAACGGGGGCCTGTTCGGCCAGCCGTGCGGCGGCGTGCAACCCATCCCTGATATCGGTCAAGACCCGCGCGGGACCGAGATTTTGGGCAATCCAGTCACCGACAACCGGTTCGGCAGCCTTCCACATGTTGAAATTCGGGTTGAGCGAGCGTGAAACCCCTTCGACGACAACCATGGTTTTTTGCAGCATGATCAGTTCCGGCCGGGTTTCCATATCGAAAAGCTCGGTGACTTCGAACAAAAGGGTCAGCAGTTTGGCCATGGAGATGGTTTCGGCGGACTGGCCATGGATCGGTTCGCCGATGGCCCGTATTGCCTGGGCAAAGCTCGCCACATCATGGTGGGCCGGCACATAGCCCGCCTCGAAATGCACCTCGGCGACCCGCATATAGTCGCGGCGGATAAAACCGTAGAGGATTTCGGCCAGGAAGCGGCGTTCCTTTTTGCCCAGCCTGCCGACAATGCCCATGTCGACCGCCACGATGCAGCCGCTTGCATCGACAAACAGATTGCCCTGGTGCATGTCGGCGTGAAAAAATCCGTCGCGCAGCGTGTGGCGCAGAAATGATTGTATCAGCACCTCGGACAGATGGACCAGGTCGTGACCGGCTTCCCGCAAGGCTGTGATTTCGGAAATCTTCAGGCCATCCACCCAATCCATGGTGACGACATCACGGCCGGTGCGCTCCCAATCGACAAGCGGCACACGAAATCCCGGATCGTCCTTGGTGTTTTCCGCCAATTCCGACAGGGCTGCGGCCTCAAGGCGCAAGTCCATTTCGATCCGCGTTGTCTGCTCAAGCGTGCCGGCAATGTCCACCGGGCGCAGGCGCCGCGATGAGGGGATCATCCGTTCGGACAGCCGGGCGATGATATAGAAGGCCTCCAGGTCGTTGCGAAACCTTTGGCGAATGCCCGGTCGCACCACCTTGACGGCCACCTTGCGGGTGCCGCGGGCATCTGTGACTTCTGCCGGATGGACCTGCGCGATGGAGGCTGCGGCGATGGGGTTTTCAAACCGACTATAGAGATCGTCCACCGGGCGGCCGATCGATTCGGCTATACGCGCTCTGGCAATTGAAACGGGAAATGTGTCCATGCGATCCTGCAGCATCGACAGATCCTGCGCCAGGGGCTTGCCGACGACATCGGGACGGGTCGCCAGGAACTGGCCAAGTTTCACATAGGACGGCCCCAGCCGCTCAACGGCGCGCGACAAGCGTTCAGCCCGTTGCACCTGTTGCGTCTGGCGACGGGCAATCAGCCCCGCCAGACGGTGCGCAAGCTTTGCAGGTCCACGCAGACCATCAGCAGGAAGCGAGGCAATGACGCCTTCGCGGGCCATCACCCAGCCCGCATGCGTCAGTCTCAGATAGGCAATCAAACTGTTCATGGTCTGCCGGGCTTTTTCAACAGGCGTTGGTCACAAGGGTCCAACGGCGCAGATAGCATTGTTTGCATCAAAGCTTCCAGCCCGAATGCAGCGCTGCGACGCCGCCGGTGTAATTGGTCCATTTGACGCGCGAAAAACCCGCAGCCGTGATCATATGGGCAAAGTTCTGCTGATCGGGAAACTTGCGGATGGATTCGACCAGATATTGATAGGGTTCACTGTCACCGGTGATCAACCGGCCGAATTGCGGAATGGCCTTGAAGGACCAGGCCTCATAGGCCTTTTCGAACAGCGGCATATCCACGTCGGAAAATTCAAGACACAAAAAGCGGCCGCCCCGCTTCAGCACCCTGTAGGCCTCTTGCAGCGCGACCTCGATACGCGGCACATTGCGAATGCCAAATGCGATCGTATAGGCGTCGAATGTATTGTCCTCGAAGGGAAGGTCTTCGGCATTTGCCTCGACAAAGGTCAGCTGGTCTTCGATTTTTTTCGTGCGGGCACGCTGCTGACCGACCTCAAGCATGGAGCCGTTGATGTCGAGGACGGTTGCGTGGGCGTTTGCTTGCGCAGCTTCAATGATGCGAAACGCGATATCGCCGGTTCCGCCGGCCACATCAAGCGCCTTGAAATGGGCACTCGCACGCGGATTGAGCGCGCTGATCATGGCGTCTTTCCAGGCCCGGTGCATGCCAAAAGACATGACATCATTCATGATGTCGTAACGCTTGGCGACACTGTGGAAGACCTCATTGACCAGGTCTTGCTTCTGGCCCTTTTCGACATCGACAAAACCATAGGAGGTTTCCATGCCACCGGAGGCGGATGTGCGTGCTTCAGACATTCATAAACTCCGAGATACAATTCAACGGGCCGTGCACCTTGAACGATAGCCTAAGGCGTCAGGATGCGCTATCAGGCAGGCACAATGATCGGTGCGGCAAAGTCGCGCCGCTTATAGGTCAAGTCCAGTCAAAAGCCAAATGAGCCGAGTGCCGCATGCCCGAACTTCCAGAAGTCGAAACCGTTCGTCGTGGCCTTCAGCCTGCGATGGAGGGTGCCCGTGTCGAGCGCCTGGAAATGCGCCGCCCGGATCTGCGCTTTCCATTTCCTGAAAAATTCATCGAGCGCATTGAAGGTCGGCGCATCACCCACCTGCAAAGACGGGCGAAATATCTCCTCATCGGGCTCGATGACGAGACAGTGCTGATTTCCCATCTGGGCATGTCCGGTTCCTATCATGTCGATGCAGACGCGGTCAGAAATACCCCCGGTCATTTTCATGTGGACCGCAGCAAGAATGAAAAACATGATCATGTGGTGTTCCATGTCGATGGCCCGGCCGGCAAGGCGCGCATTGTCTATAATGATCCGCGCCGCTTCGGTTTCATGCTGCTGACCACCAGCAATGCCCTGGACGATCATCCCTTTATCCGTGATCTCGGCGCCGAACCTGTCGGCAATGCCCTTCATGCGGATTATCTGGCCAGCCGTTTTGCAGGCAAGGCAGCGCCGTTGAAGGCTGCATTGCTTGACCAGAAAATCATTGCCGGTCTTGGCAATATATATGTGTGTGAAGCGCTGTGGCGTTCACGGCTGTCGCCGCGGCGCAGTGCCGCAACACTGGTGACGGGCCGCGGCCGGCCAACGCGGCGGCTGGAAGATCTGACCCAGGCGATCAGAGCGGTGATTGCAGCGGCCATTGAGGCCGGTGGGTCTTCCCTGCAGGATCACAGGCAGGCAGATGGCACGCTTGGCTATTTCCAGCACAGTTTCAATGTCTATGACCGGGAGGGGGAACCGTGCCGCCGCGAGGGCTGTAGCGGCACCATTCAGCGTATTGTGCAAAGCGGCAGGTCAACTTTCTATTGTCCGCGCTGCCAGCGATAGCTAAATAGTCTTTCGACACGTATTTTTAAAAAGGAAAGCCCGCATGGCATATGTATCCATCAAGGTTGAAACCCGTGGTCGCGTTGGTCTGATCACGCTCGACAGGCCCGAGGCCCTCAATGCGCTCAATTCGGAATTGATGGGCGAATTGCTGGACGTGGTGGAAGGGTTTGACCGGGATGCAAAGATTGGCGCGATGGTGATCACCGGCTCCGAAAAGGCATTTGCCGCCGGCGCCGATATCAAGGAAATGCAAAATCTCGATTTTGTCGATGCCTATCTGGGCGACTTTATCGGGCAATGGAACAGAATCAGCCAGGTCCGCAAGCCGATGATCGCTGCTGTTTCCGGATATGCGCTTGGCGGTGGCTGCGAACTTGCCATGGCCTGTGATTTCATCATTGCTGCTGACAATGCAAAATTCGGTCAGCCGGAAATTACGCTGGGCGTTTTGCCGGGTTTCGGCGGCAGCCAGCGCCTGACAAGGGCCGTCGGCAAGGCAAAAGCCATGGATATGTGTCTCACCGGCCGGATGATGGACGCCGAAGAGGCTGAACGTAGCGGGTTGGTGGCGCGGATCGTGCCTGCTGATGATCTGCTGGAGACGGCGATGAAGGCGGCCACCAAAATCGCCGGTTTTTCCCTGCCATCGGTCTGCATGGCCAAGGAAAGTGTCAACCGGTCCTTTGAAGTAAGCCTCGAAGAGGGGATTCGCTTTGAAAGGCGGGTGTTCCATTCGCTCTTTGCCACCGAGGACCAGAAGGAAGGAATGGCCGCATTTGCCGAGAAACGCAAAGCACAGTTCAAGAACCGTTGACGGGGCTCGCATTTCCAGCTATATGCCCGGCACGGATTTGGTGAGCCTTACGGCCACCTGAATTTTTTTTCTGCTCCTATCGTCCTGAACGCGGGTTGGCAAACCTGAACGTGAGGTATGGAGCGTTGTTAGATCGTGAAGAGAGAATAAGATGGCCAATACAACTTCGGCGAAAAAGGCGACCCGCAAGATCGCTCGGCGCACGGAAGTCAACAAGAACCGTCGTTCGCGGGTTCGCAGCTTCATCCGCACTGTTGAAGAAGCAATCGCTTCCGGTGACCAGACTGTTGCAGCTGCAGCACTCAAGGCAGCGCAGCCTGAAATGATGCGGGCAGCCAACAAGGGTGTTGTCCACGCCAATACGGCGTCGCGAAAGATTTCGCGTCTGGCAAAGCGCGTTCAGGCGATCAGCGCTTAAATACCAATTAATTTTCAGGAATTTGACGAGCCTGGCTTTCAGCCGGGCTTTTTCTGATTCAACAAATTTCGGTAGTATTTTCGTGGCAACGAAAATCGCAAATTTTTTCCAAAACAATTTTTAGTCAACAAATACAATGGGTTACTGGAGGTGGCAGAATCTTCAATTAACCATTGAGGGACTCTTTAACCCAATCAGGAGTCAAGAGGTTTTTTTCATTATTTTTGTTTTTGGACCCCTTTTTGCCAAAGGGATTTTAAAAAGCCATTGATTCCAAAAGCGTACGGGAAAGCGCACAGGATGCGCGTTTAAAACCGGTCACGTTCGCAGCCTGTAAAGCGGGATTCTTCGACAGATCCTCCTTGACCTTCGCCGTCAGACCCTGCCTTAATGATTATGCATTGAGGTCGCAAACAAGTGGTCCCAAGGTCCGGTGTCGTTGCCGTTGTATGCAGCAATCGGATTTGTTTTCATCCTCAATGCAGTGTTCGCATTCTGTGGCACGATTCAATTACATTTCCCATTTGCGATCCGGGTGTGCGCCCGGATGCATGGATAGCTGTGCCCGTTTCCTGGAGGTGGTGCATTGGAAGGAAGCAGATCACTTTTGTCCGGCGCCTTTGGCTTAATGTGATCAGGAAGATAAATGGAAGGTGGTTAACAAGGAGTTAATGCGGTAGAGAGACTGAAAAATACAACTACTAGTAAGTAAAATTCGGCGTTTTAGCTGATAAAACAAAAGAATTACAGGAGACGGCCAGACATGCAGGTACTATCAGGGGCGGCAGTGCGAAAAATAACAATAGAGTCCAACGAAACAGCACCACTCCAGACCAGCATGGTCGAATCTTCCAACAGGGCGGGGAAACCCAATATGTCGCATGATGTTCTCTTCAGCCGGGTGCAGACCCGATTGAAAGCACAAGTTGGTTTGGATGTATTTTCAAGTTGGTTCGGGAGACTCCAGCTGGATTCAGTTTCTAAAAGCATTGTCCGCCTCTCTGTACCCACGACCTTTCTGCGGTCATGGATCAACAATCGTTACCTGGATGTATTGACCAAGCTCTTCATGGAAGAAGACGCAGATATTCTTCGCGTGGAGATCGTGGTGCGCTCCGCCACCCGCGGCAACCGTCTTATCCAGTCGTCCGAGATAACGGATGTTCAGCAATCGACGGCACCGGGAGCACAGGCGAACAGGGCGCCAACCGTCCAGCAAGCCATTTTGAAAGCCAAGAAGAACCATCTGCGACAGGCCGACCCAAGTTCGGTGTCCGGATCACCTCTGGATGGACGCTATTCCTTCAGTGCATTTGTTGAAGGCTCGTCAAACCGTGTGGCGCTGGCCGCGGCCAAGACCATTGCAGAAGCCGGTACCAGTGCCGTTCGTTTCAATCCGCTGTTTGTCCATTCCAGCGTCGGGCTCGGCAAAACCCATTTGCTTCAGGCCGTGGCTCTGGCGGCAACCCAGAGTGAGCGCAAGCCTCGGGTGGTTTATCTGACGGCGGAATACTTCATGTGGCGCTTTGCCACCGCCATTCGTGACAATGATGCCCTGTCGTTCAAGGAATCCTTGCGCAATATCGACCTGCTGGTCATTGACGACATGCAATTCCTGCAAGGCAAATCGATCCAGCATGAATTTTGCCACCTGCTCAATATGTTGCTCGATTCCGCCCGCCAGGTTGTTGTTGCAGCAGATCGCGCGCCCTGGGAGCTGGAATCGCTTGATGCACGTGTGCGTTCCCGCCTGCAGGGAGGTGTTGCCATCGAGATAGAGGCGCCGGACTATGAAATGCGGCTGGAAATGTTGAAGCGTCGTCTTGCCACGGCTCAGCAGGAAGACGGATCCCTTGATATCCCGACTGAAATTCTGGCCCATGTGGCCCAGCAGGTGACGTCAAGCGGTCGCGAATTGGAGGGGGCATTCAATCAGCTTCTTTTCCGCCACTCCTTTGAACCCTCATTGTCGATTGACCGGGTTGATGAATTGCTTGGTCATCTGGTCAATGCGGGTGAACCCAAGCGGGTGCGCATTGAGGATATCCAGCGCGTCGTCTCGCGCCACTACAATGTGTCTCGTCAGGAAATGATCTCGAGCAGGCGCACGCGAACAATCGTCAAGCCGCGTCAGATTGCAATGTTTCTTGCAAAGACCATGACACCGCGGTCCTTCCCGGAAATTGGTCGGCGTTTCGGCGGTCGTGATCACACGACTGTTTTGCACGCCGTGCGCAAGATTGAGGGACTTCTGGCAGAAGATACCAAGCTGTCTCACGAAGTCGAATTGTTGCGTCGGCTGATCAGCGACTGATCGCAGACGTTTGTGGGGCCCGCTTTGGCGGGCCTTTTTGTCTGCTGGTAAGGGCCGTTGCCCGTTTATCCCCAGAAAGCATGGTTCCTCGGTCCCACCAGTGCGGGACGCACTTGCCTAACCGGTGTTGAATCTGTCATTTTGCTTGTCCCTAAAGCAAAGTACCGCTATGGCCCTATGGGTATGAAGACGCAGAATCCGGAATGCCCGGGTCCAGTCGGCGACAACTCAAACCGGTGCCGGTGTTCAGACAACAGGAATTTGGTGTAAGCAACCATGCGTGTGACAATCGAGCGTTCGAATATCCTCAAATCACTGAGCCACGTCCACCGTGTTGTGGAACGGCGCAATACCATCCCGATTCTGTCAAACGTGCTTTTGAAAGCTGACGGAGCGACGCTTGATCTCAAGGCAACAGACCTTGATCTGGAGATCACCGAAGCAACCGCAGCCAATGTTGAACAGGCCGGATCGACAACCGTGCCAGCCCATCTTCTCTATGATATCGTTCGCAAGCTGCCCGATGGTGCAGAGGTTCTGCTTGCCGTCGAACCCGATGGCGGCAGCATGAGCGTTGTTTCCGGGCGTTCCAGGTTTTCGCTGCAATGCCTGCCCGAATCCGATTTTCCTGATCTCACCTCCGGAGAGTTCAGCCACACGTTCCGCCTGCCATCGACGGATTTGAAAATGTTGATTGATCGCACGCAGTTTGCGATCTCGACGGAAGAGACCCGCTATTACCTCAATGGAATTTATGTTCATACGATCGAAGACGAAGGCTCATTGAAGCTGCGCGCAGTGGCGACCGATGGTCACCGGCTTGCCCGCGCTGATGTCGAAGCGCCGTCGGGTTCGGAAGGCATGCCGGGCATTATCATCCCGCGCAAGACCGTCGGCGAGTTGCAGAAGCTGGTTGATGATCCCGATATGGTGATAACCGTGGAAGTGTCTGAAGCAAAAATCAGGTTTGCCATTGGCGGCGTGATGCTGACGTCGAAACTCATCGATGGAACCTTTCCCGATTACCAGCGTGTCATTCCCTCCGGCAATGACAAGGAACTCAGGATTGATTGTGCGCCGTTTGCCTCTGCGGTTGATCGTGTCTCGACGATCTCATCGGAGCGGGGACGGGCGGTCAAGCTGGTTCTCGCAGATGGCCTGCTGACGCTGACTGTCAACAATCCCGATTCCGGCAGCGCCACCGAAGAACTGGTGGTCGACTATCAGAACGAGCCGCTGGAAATCGGCTTCAACGCCAAATATCTGCTGGATATCACCAATCAGTTCAGTGGCGCAGAGGCCGTGTTCATGTTTGCCGACTCCGGATCGCCGACGCTTGTGCGCGATGTTGCCGAGGACAGCGCCCTTTATGTCCTGATGCCAATGCGCGTTTAGGATTGGCGCATTTGGGGCGGAGTTTGAATCGGACCGGATTGTGAGTGTTCCAGACACCGTCTATCTCACACGTCTCAAACTGACGGATTTCCGCAATTATCAGCAGTTGGCACTTGAACTGGATGCGCGCCATGTCGTGCTGACCGGACAGAATGGTGCCGGCAAAACCAATCTGATGGAAGCGATTTCCTTTCTGTCACCTGGCAGGGGATTGCGGCGTGCAGCCTACAATGAAGTCAGCCGCGTCGGCTCCGCTGCAGGATTTGCCGTTTTTGCCCATGTCGAAGGCATGGCCGGGCCGGTGGATATCGGCACCTCCGCCGGCGGCGAACCCGATTACAATGGAAGCTCCGGGCGCAAACTCAGAATCAACAGTGCCAATGCGCGGTCCAGTGAAGACCTGGCCGAGCATCTGCGTATTGTCTGGCTGACGCCGGCCATGGACGGGCTGTTTACCGGGGCGGCCTCGGATCGGCGGCGGTTCCTTGACCGACAGGTCCTGTCGATTGATCCGGCCCATGGGCGCCGCGTGCTGGATTTCGAGCGCGCCATGCGCAGCCGCAATCGGTTGTTGTCGGAAGGGCGCATGGACCGGGTGTGGCTGGACGGTATTGAAGCGCAAATGGCCGAATTGGGAGTGGCGATAGCCCTTGCCCGGCGCGAACTTGTGGCAATGCTGGCCTCCCAGGTCGGACACAATCCGGTTGATGCGGCGTTTCCCCAGGCTGACATCAGGCTGGACGATTTTCTCAACGAACAGGCGGGCGATACGGCTGCAGACTTCGAGGATGGCTATATTGGGCGGCTGCGTACGGGACGCGCGCGCGACGGTGCTGCAGGCAGGACCTTGGCAGGGCCGCACAGATCTGACCTGTTGATACGCTACCGGGCAAAGGACATGGATGCTGCCCGTTGTTCCACTGGGGAACAGAAGGCCTTGCTGGTGGGACTTGTGCTCGCCCACGCACGATTGACAGGCACGATCTGCGGTCATCCGCCTGTCATCCTGCTTGATGAAATCGCCGCCCATCTGGATGAAAACCGCCGGGCAGCGCTGTTCGACCTTGTCGACAGCCTGGGGTGTCAGGCTTTCATGACCGGTACGGATCAACAGATGTTTTCAGCACTCGGCGCGCGTGCACAGTTTTTTGATGTTCGCTCGGCTCAGGTCACGCATCTGGATGTTGGATCGGACTGATCGCACCGGCATGGGTGCAGCACCCTTGTCTTCCAGATCGTTCCGTCGCAAAACGGCTCCATGTTTGTGCAGGCCCCTGTTTCTGATAAGAGTGCGCGATGACGGAAAAAATGCTTTCACAACCCGAACTGGAGCGCTACGCCCGCCATATTATTCTGGCGGAAATCGGCGGCCCAGGACAACAGAAGCTGAAAAAAGCCCGCGTTCTGGTGATCGGCGCTGGCGGCCTTGGATCGCCGGTGCTGCAATATCTTGCCGCCGCCGGTGTGGGGACGCTCGGCGTTGTGGATGATGATATTGTCTCGCTTTCCAATCTGCACAGACAGCTCATTCACGATACGCAATCGGTCGGATTGCCCAAGACGGACAGCGCATCTGTGTCCCTGGCGCGCATCAACCCCCATGTGAATGTGGTGACCCATCATCACAGGCTGGAAGCCGACAATGCCGAGGCCCTTGTTGCCCAATATGACATGGTCGTTGACGGCTGTGACAATATTTCCACCCGCTATCTGCTTGCCGACGCCTGTTCAGCACTGAAAAAACCGCTGGTATCGGCAGCCGTCGGCCGGTTTGACGGATCGGTGACAGTTCTCAAACCCTATGAGAACGATAGCCAGGGCAGGCCAAACCCCTCCTACCGCGATCTTTTTCCGGCGCCGCCGCCCGATGGCCTGTTGCCCAGTTGCGCTGAAGCGGGAATAGTCGGCGCATTGACCGGAGTGATCGGAACGCTGCAGGCAATGGAGGCAATCAAGCTGATCGCCGGCATTGGAGAGCCCTTGATCGGGCGGCTGTTGCTCTATGATGCACTGGCAGCGCGGTTCGAAACGATCAAATATGGCCCTCCTAAGTCAGCCAGCTGACTTTTATATGAACAAGGGCCCTACGGTGATGCGACAGGATCTCTGCTGCAGGAAAGCGAGGCACGATGACAGATACAATTGGATTTGACCCGGCGTCGTTTGGCAATGAGGCTCCGCCGTCAAATGTCTCCCGGCCGCTGCAAGCTTTGTGGTGGTTGAAAAAGGGCACTCTGAAAACCGGTTCGCAATGGCGAGAGGCGCATCATCTGTGCCAGATGGATGAAGGTGATGCGGCTCATGACATCGTGCATGGTCTGGTTCATTGGATCGAAGGCGACATGCCCAATGCTGATTACTGGTATCGGCGTGCCGGTGCACTAAGATCGGGCAGCCTGGAATCGGAATGGGCGCGCATCGAAACATTATTGTTTGCCACAATGCAAAATCACCAAGGAAGCAAGACCCATGACTGACCAATTTGCCCACTATCCAAGCCTTGCCGACAAAGTTGTGCTGGTAACGGGCGGTGCCTCGGGGATCGGCGCTGAAATCGTCAGGGCTTTTGCGGCGCAAAAGGCGCGTGTCGGTTTTATCGATCTGGATGGGCAAGCCAGCGCGCAATTGTCAGAAGAACTTGGCGATATTGTCTACCAATGTTGTGATCTGCGCGATATCGGGGCCCTGAAGCAAGCCTTTGCCGCCCTGCGCAGCAAGCTTGGCCCCGCCGCTGTTCTTGTCAACAATGCAGCGCGGGACGATCGCCATGACTGGAGGGAGGTAACGCCTGACTATTGGGATGATCGCATGGATACAAATCTGCGCCACCAGTTCTTTGCGATTCAGGCCGTTGCGCCCGACATGATCGAAATGGGCGGCGGTTCGATCATCAATATGGGGTCCAACAGTTGGTGGGAAGCCGGTGGCGGTTTTCCCGCCTATGCCACGGCCAAGGCGGCAGTCCATGGACTGACGCGCACAATGGCGCGGGATCTGGGAAAACACCGGATCCGGGTCAATGCAGTCGTTCCCGGCTGGATCATGACAGAGCGTCAGAAAACCTTGTGGGCAACACCGCAAGCATTGGAGGCGCATCTGCAAAACCAGTGCCTGCCTGATCTGATCGACCCGGTCTATGTGGCGCGGATGGTTCTCTTCCTTGCCTCCGATGATGCACGCATGTGTACCGCCAGCAACTTCATGGTCGAAGCGGGATCCATTTGAGGCAACACAAGGTCTTCACATATCAGAACGGATTGTCGTCGCTGTCAGGGCCGACCGGGTAGAACCCGGTCCGGCGGCCGATGACCGTCAAACAACGCCCGGATGTTGATAATGACCTTCTCGCCCATATCGATGCGGCCTTCCATGGTGGCTGATCCCATATGCGGAAGAATCACTACCTTGCCCTCGCGGGCAAGCTTCACCAGTTTCGGGTTGACGGCCGGCTCGTGTTCAAAAACATCCAGTCCCGCGCCGGCAATCCGGCTGTCGTGCAGCAGCTTGATCAGCGCTTCCTCATCGATAATGCCGCCACGCGCGGTGTTGACGATATAGGCCTCGGGTCGCAACAGGGCGAGCCGGCGCGCTGACAGCAGGTGATAGGTGCCCGGTGTCGAAGGACAATTGACCGAGACAATGTCGACCCGTGCAAGCATCTGGTCCAGACTGTCCCAATAGGTTGCCTCAAGGTCCTCTTCAGTATCCGCATCGACCCGGTTGCGATTGTGATAGTGAATTGCCAGCCCGAACGCCTTCGCCCGTCGGGCAACGGCGGTGCCAATGCGTCCCATCCCGACAATGCCAAGCCGTTTGCCCCAGATGCGATGACCAAGCATCCAGGTCGGAGACCAGCCGTTCCATTCTTCGCCATCGGTCAAAATGCGGGCACCTTCCGTCAGGCGCCGCGGCACCGCCAGAATCAGGGCCATGGTCATGTCAGCCGTATCTTCGCTCAGCACATTGGGTGTGTTTGTCACCGCAATGCCACGGCGGCTGGCCGCATCGACATCAATATTGTCCGTGCCATTGCCAAAATTGGCAATCAGCTTGAGGCTGTCACCAGCCTGTTCAATCATCGCCGCATCGATATGGTCTGTCACGGTGGGCACCAGAACATCGGCGTTTTTCATCGCCGCAACCAACTCATGCTGGGTGCGGGGTTTGTCCTCGATGTTCAACGCGGTGTCAAACAGCTCACACATCCGGGTTTCCACCGGCTCGGGCAATTTACGCGTGATGAAGACCCGGGGTCTTTTTTTATTCGGCATTTCCTCAAACGGCTCCTTGTTGAGAGCTCTTTAACCAAGATGTGACATTGTTGGGTAACAATTGTTTCTCCGGCGCACGAATTGTTTTTACCAGACGAATGCGTGAAGACAAAGAAAACTCGTGTCGCATTGAGGGGAATTTTGTCGAATGCGCCGACCGCAGCCTGAATGGCTTGCCGGTTCGGTGAGGAAAAACCGATGGAGGCTGCTATGAATGCCACAACCGTCACCAGATTTTTGGCTGTTTGTTCTACGCTGGCGTTGCTGATAATCCCCGTCACGCTGGCCGGTCCGCCTGCCCATGCACAAAGCGTGGCGCAGGGTGCCAGTGGCCTGCCGCTGCCGCGGTTTGTCAGTCTCAAGGCGCGACGGGTCAACCTGCGCATTGGTCCCAGCCGCGATTATGCGGTCGAGTGGATGTATACCCGTTCGGGAATTCCCATGGAGATCATCCAGGAATATGACCATTGGCGTCGTGTGCGTGACCCCGAAGGCACGGAAGGCTGGATCCACAAATCGCTGCTGACCGGTGAGCGCACGGCGATTGTCGCGCCCTGGAAACGCGGGCAGGACAAGGTCTATGTGCAATTGCGCGCCAGGCCGCAGGTGAGCGCCACCCTGCTTGCAATGCTCGAGCCCGGTGTTGTCGTCAATATCAGCGAGTGCAACGGCACCTGGTGCCGCAGCGAGATTGACGGTGCAAAAGGCTGGGTTGCCCAGAATGAAATCTGGGGCGCCTATCCGGGCGAAGCCTTCAAATAATCTCACAAACGCGGAGCAGGATATTCCATAACGCTTTCCCACCTGTATGATTAGATATGCGGAGAGCCGTGAACCGGGGACACTGTGCGGCTCTTGCAGATGACCATTTCACAATAGCGATCAGGGATACCATGGCGCAACAAAGGGTCGATCTTGTCATTTTCGATTGCGACGGTGTTCTCATCGACAGTGAAATCCTCAGTGCACAGACCTTGATCGGGCTTCTGGCCGATCTGGGAATTAGCATTGATCTCGACCACGTCCAGAAACACTTTCTGGGCAGGAGTTTTCCGACCGTTGCAGCGCTGATTCGCGAACAGTTCTCAACCGTGCTGCCGCAGGGCTTCGAACAGACTTACCGCAGCGAACTGCTTGCGCGGTTTGAAGAAGGCCTGCTGCCGACACCGGGCATTGAGCAGGTACTGACCGAATTGGCGGTGCCTGCCTGCGTTGCCACAAGCAGCAGTCCTGAGCGGGCAAACAAATCTTTGCAGATCAGCGGCCTTGAGCGTTATTTCGATCAAAAAATCTATACGGCTTCTCTCGTCGCGCGCGGCAAGCCGGCGCCTGATCTTTTTTTACACGTGGCAAAATGTGAAGGCGTATTGCCACAAAACTGTCTGGTCATTGAAGACAGTCAGCCAGGGCTTGAGGCGGCGTGTGCAGCGGGCATGATTGTCTGGCATTACCGAGGCGCAAGCCATCTGAAATCCACACAACCCGTCGCTTTCAGGGCGCTCGACGCGCATGTGCAATTTGATTCCTGGAACGGCTTTTTTGACCTGATGCCCGCTTTGAAACGCGCCGAAATCCTGCGTTGAAACCTCTGCCGGACCTGACTCACATCTGCCAACACTGTGCTTCACGGCGGTCACATCGGCGCTGTGATACTTGCACCGTGACCGCTCAGGCCATATGACGCTTGCATGATTCGACTCGTCGATCGCAACAGACCGCAGGGCAAATCCGATGGCCAAACCAAGCGACAACGACCCAAGCCGCCTCGACGATGCTGCGCGCGCCGGATGGCTCTATTATGTGGCTGGCAATACCCAGGATGAGATCGCCCGCAAACTTGGTGTGTCGAGACAATCGGCCCAAAGGCTGGTTTCACTTGCGGTCAGCGAGCGTCTGGTCAAGGTGCGGCTGGATCATCCGATCGCCCATTGCATGGAACTGGCCGCCCGGGTCAAGGAACGTTTTGATCTGCTGGCCTGTGAAGTCGTTCCGAGCGATCCCGAAGCGCCCAATTCCGTTGTCGGGATAGCGCAGGCCGGCGCGGCGGAAATGGAGCGGCATCTCAAATCCAGCCATCCCAAGATATTGGCCATCGGAACAGGCCGCGCATTGCGTGCCTGTGTCGAGCAGCTTCCGCCGATGGACTGTCCCCAGCATCGCATCGTATCGCTGCTTGGAAACATGATGTCCGATGGATCGGCGACAGCCTATAATGTGGTCATTCGCCTCGCCGAGCGGGTCAATGCCAAACATTTTCCCATGCCCTTGCCCGTACTGGCGCGGACAATCGAGGAAAAACGCGTGCTGCACAATCAGGAGCCGGTTCACAATATCCTCGAACTTGCCCGTCAGGCTGATGTCACGTTCGTCGGCATTGGCGGTATCGGTGATGATTCACCGCTGGTGATGGATGGATTCGTCGCCCGTGATGAAGCCAGGGCGCTGGCGCGCGCCGGTGCGGTTGGCGAGATAACCAGTTGGATATTCGATCGAAACGGCAAACTGATTGACGGTCATATCAACGACCGTGTGGCAAGTGCACCGCTGATGCCAAATCAGACGAACCCGGTTATTTGCGTTGCCGCTGGCGAATCCAAAGCCAAAGCGCTTCTGGGAGCCTTTCGCGGTAAAATTGTAAATTCTCTGATCACGAATGAGACAACAGCCCAGCTTTTGCTCGATTCCTAGGCAAAAATCTGCCTCAATTAATCCTTTGAATTGAAAAGAGTTTTGCAAAACCCTGCACAGGTGGCGGGGTTTTCGTGCAGTTTTTTGTTGACATAAATGCACAATTTAGCGAATATTTGCCCCAGACACTAGCAAATGCTCAGTGCATTGGGAGGAATTCATGAATTACTTTACTCGCGCCCTGATGGGCGCGTCCGCTCTGTCATTGTTGGCAACCGGAGCCATGGCGGAAAAAATCACGATCGCCACCGTCAACAATGGCGACATGGTCCGCATGCAGAAGCTGACCGATGATTTCACGGCAAAGAATCCAGGCATTGAACTGGAATGGGTGACGCTGGAAGAAAATATCCTGCGTCAGCGCGTAACCACCGATATCGCCACCAAGGGCGGTCAGTATGATGTGATGACCATCGGCACCTATGAGGTTCCGATCTGGGCGAAACAGGATTGGCTGGTATCGCTCAATGATCTGCCTGCATCCTACGACATGGATGATCTTCTGCCTGCCATTCGTGGTGGCCTGACGGTTGGCGGCGAGCTTTACGCTGCACCCTTCTATGGCGAAAGCTCGATGGTCATGTACCGCAAGGACCTGATGGAAAAGGCCGGGCTTGAAATGCCGGATGCGCCCACATGGGACTTCATCGGCAAGGCAGCGCGCGCCATGACCGACAAGGACAACGAGATTTATGGCGTCTGCCTGCGTGGCAAGGCCGGTTGGGGCGAGAATATGGCGCTTCTGACGGCAACCGCCAACTCCTTTGGGGCAAAATGGTTCGATATGGACTGGAAGCCGCAATTCGACGGTGACGCCTGGAAGAACACTCTGAATTTCTACATCGATCTGATGAATGACGCGGGCCCTCCCGGAGCATCATCAAACGGTTTCAATGAAAATCTGTCGCTCTTCCAGTCGGGTAAATGCGGCATGTGGATTGATGCAACGGTTGCAGCATCCTTCGTGACGAACCCGAAAGACAGTCAGGTTGCAGACAAGGTCGGTTTTGCGCTTGCGCCGGACAACGGGCTTGGCAAACGAGGCAACTGGCTGTGGGCCTGGAGCCTGGCCATTCCCGCCGGTACCCAGAAGCAGGACGCTGCCAAGAAATTTGTCGAATGGGCCACGTCGAAGGAATATCTGGCACTTGTCGCTGAAAATGAAGGCTGGGCAAATGTGCCTCCCGGAACACGCACATCGCTCTACGAGAATCCGGAATATGCGAAGATACCCTTTGCCAAGATGACACTGGACAGCATCAACTCTGCCGACCCGAACAATCCGACGGTTGATCCGGTGCCCTATGTTGGTGTGCAATTCGTCGCCATTCCTGAATTTCAAGGTATCGCTACTTCGGTCGGCCAGCAGTTCTCTGCGGCGCTTGCCGGAACGGTCAGTGTGGATGACGCGCTCGCCAGCGCCCAGTCGCTGACCGAACGCGAAATGAAAAGGGCTGGCTACATCAAGTAACCGTCCTCCCCCCGGGGGCCGGTCCGACCGGGCCGGCCCCTTTTGAGTCTCTGTTTGATTATTGCTATTTCGGGGTGGAAGACCCGCTCTATCCGATCTGTCCACCACACGCTCTCTAACCCGGTGCAGGACCATGGCCACAACCCACTCACGTGTTGCCGCGCGATTCATGCTGTCGCCCGCCGTATTGCTGCTTTTGGCATGGATGATCGTTCCGCTTTCGATGACGATCTATTTCTCATTCCTGCGCTACAACCTGTTGAATCCGGCCATTGATGCCTGGGCCGGCTGGAGCAACTACGAATATTTCCTGACCGATCCGGCCTTCTTTGCTGCGCTCACCAATACTTTGCTGCTGGTTGGCGGTGTCTTGCTGATCACCATTATCGGTGGAACTTTGCTGGCCCTGCTGCTTGATCAGCCCATCTGGGGGCAGGGCATCGTGCGCATTCTTGTCCTGGCGCCATTTTTCGTCATGCCGACCGTTTCCGCCCTTGTCTGGAAAAACATGTTCATGAACCCGGTCAACGGGTTGTTTGCCCATGCGGCCAAGGCGTTTGGATTGCAACCCTTTGACTTTCTGGCCCATGCGCCGCTGTTTTCCATCATTCTGATTGTCGCCTGGCAATGGCTGCCCTTTGCGGCGCTGATACTGCTGACCGCGCTGCAGTCGATGGATCAGGAACAAATGGATGCCTCCGAGATGGATGGAGCCGGGCCATTCAGCCGCTTTTTCTATCTGGTGCTGCCGCATCTGTCGCGGGCCATAACGGTGGTCGTTCTCATTCAGACAATATTTCTATTGTCCATCTTCGCCGAAATTCTGGTGACCACCAATGGTGGGCCCGGCTATGCATCGACCAATATTACCTACTTGGTCTATGCCCAATCTCTGCTCCAGTTTGATGTCGGGGGCGGATCTGCCGGCGGTATCATTGCGGTCATCCTGGCCAATATTGTTGCGATCTTCCTGATGCGGATGATCGGCAAGAACCTGGAGGCGTAACCCATGGCTCGCTCAATTTCGCGTCGTCGCCAGGTTGTTGTCACACTGCTGGCCTGGGCCATTGGTCTGGCGATTTTCTTCCCGATCCTCTGGACGATCCTGACCAGCTTCAAGACCGAGGCAGAGGCCATTGCGTCACCGCCTTCCCTGTTCATGTTTGACTGGACACTGGAAAATTATGGTGAAGTGCAGGAGCGCTCGAATTACTTCCGCCACTTCTCCAATTCGGTGATCATCTCTCTTGGTTCAACGCTCCTTGGCCTGTTGATCGCCATACCGGCCGCCTGGTCCATGGCCTTTGTGCCGGCCAAGCGCACCAAGGACATCCTGATGTGGATGCTTTCGACCAAGATGCTGCCGCCGGTCGGCGTGCTGATCCCGATCTACCTGTTGTTCCGCGATACCGGTTTGCTGGACACCAGAACAGGTCTGGTCATTGTGCTGACCCTCGTCAATCTGCCGATCATCATCTGGATGCTGTTCACCTATTTTCGTGAGATACCCGGTGAGATTCTCGAAGCATCACGCATGGATGGCGCCCAATTGTGGGACGAGATCATCTACGTTCTGACGCCGATGGCGATCCCGGGCATTGCATCGACACTTCTGTTGAACGTCATCCTTGCCTGGAATGAGGCCTTCTGGACGCTCAATCTGACGGCCGCCAAGGCTGCACCGCTGACTGCATTCATAGCCAGCTATTCCAGCCCGGAAGGGCTCTTCTACGCCAAGCTCTCTGCCGCATCGACCATGGCGATTGCACCGATTCTGATCTTGGGTTGGTTCAGTCAGAAACAATTGGTGCGTGGTCTGACATTCGGCGCAGTGAAATAGGATTGATCATGGGAAGCATAACACTCAAACAGGTCACCAAGAGCTTCGGCACCACTGAGGTGATCCCGCCATTGAATCTGGAAATCAGCGATGGGGAGTTCGTCGTCTTTGTCGGCCCGTCGGGGTGCGGTAAATCGACCTTGCTGCGACTGATTGCCGGTCTGGAAGATGTAACCAGCGGGATGATTGAAATCAACGGTGTTGATGCGACGCAGACGCCGCCGGCCAAACGCGGCCTGGCGATGGTTTTTCAGTCCTATGCGCTCTATCCGCATATGTCGGTGCGCAAGAATATCGCCTTTCCTCTGAAAATGGCCAAACTGGCCCCGCAGGATCGTGACGCCAAGGTGGAGGCGGCTGCAGCGGTTCTGAACCTGACCGATTATCTTGACCGCCGTCCTGGTCAATTGTCCGGTGGGCAGCGCCAGCGCGTTGCCATCGGACGGGCCATTGTGCGTGAGCCCGATGCCTTCCTGTTCGATGAGCCTCTGTCCAATCTCGATGCAGCGCTGCGGGTCAATATGCGGCTGGAAATTTCCGAACTGCACCAGACCCTCAAGACCACAATGATCTATGTCACCCATGATCAGGTGGAAGCCATGACCATGGCCGACAAGATCGTCGTTCTGCAGGCTGGCCATATTGAACAGGTCGGTTCACCGCTTGAACTCTACCACAAGCCGGCCAATCAATTTGTCGCCGGATTCATCGGTTCACCCAAGATGAACTTTGTCACCGGTGCCCATGCGCAACAAATGGGTGCGGAAACAATTGGCTTTCGGCCGGAACATATTGCGATTTCGCAGTCCGGCGGAACATTCAATGGAATTGTCGGTGTTTCCGAACATCTGGGATCAGACACGTTCTTGCGGGTCAATGTCGAAGGCATGGACAGCATCACCGTGCGTGCGGATGGTGAAGTGGCGTTGAGGCACGGAGACAGCGTCTCGCTGACACCGGCGCCGGACAAGATCTATCGGTTCGACAAGTCCGGAAATGCCATTTGATGGGCCGCCTGTCTGGAAAGTCTGCCATTATCACGGGTTCCGCGCGCGGCATTGGAAAGGCCTTTGCGGAGGCCTATGCAAGAGAAGGCGCGAGTGTCGCGATTGCCGATATCGATCTCGATCGTGCCTATGAGACCGCTGCCGGGATTGGACCGGCAGCCTATGCGATTCATCTGGACGTGACAGACCAGACCTCCATCGAAGCAGCAGTTGCAGAGGTCGAGGAATGCGCCGGTGGCGTGGATATTCTCATCAACAATGCCGCCTTGTTTGATCTGCAACCCATCACCGAAATCTCCCGTGAGAGCTATGACAGGCTGTTTGCCATCAATTTTGCCGGCACTTTGTTCATGTTGCAGGCAACGGCAAAATCAATGATCGCCCGCGGGCAGGGCGGCAAGATCATCAATATGGCCAGCCAGGCCGGTCGTCGCGGTGAACCGCTGGTCGCCATCTATTGCGCGACCAAGGCGGCGGTGATCAGCCTGACGCAATCTGCGGGCCTGAGCCTCATCAGCCACGGCATCAATGTCAATGCAATCGCGCCGGGTGTGGTCGATGGCGAACATTGGGACGGAGTCGACGCGTTGTTCGCGCGATATGAAAACCGTCCGGCGGGACAAAAGAAAAAACTGGTGGGCCAAGCCGTGCCCTTTGGCCGCATGGGCACAGCTGAAGATCTGACAGGCATGGCGGTTTTTCTCGCCAGCGCAGAGGCCGACTACGTGGTTGCCCAGACCTACAATGTCGATGGCGGGAACTGGATGAGCTGAAAATGCCGATAAAATTGAACCAGCAATCCCTTGATCGCCTTCCCGGCAATGTTTCTGTTCCGAAATATGATCGGTCAAAACTCAGTCCAGGCATTTTGCACATGGGCGTGGGCAATTTTCATCGCGCCCATCAGGCGATCTATCTCAATCGGTTGTTCGACCTTGGGGAAAGTCTCGATTGGGCCATCATAGGCGCAGGAACACGTGCGAATGATGCGGAGATGCGCCGCAGGCTGCACGATCAGGACTGGCTCACAACGATTGTTGAACTCGAGCCCAGCGGGCTGACAGCGACAGTGTGTGGTTCCATGGTGGATTTCATTGATATTGATCCCGCACGCATTGTCGAAGCCCTCGCACGACCGGAGATTCGCATCGTTTCCCTGACGATCACCGAGGGCGGCTACTATCTGGATGCAACCACCGGCGGGTTTCAGTCGGATCATCCCGAGATGCTGGCCGATGGCCGCAATCCGCAGGCGCCCAAAACGGTCTTTGGCCTTTTGCTGGCAGGGATTGAAAAAAGGCGGCAGGCAGGACTGCCACCTTTCACAGTGATGTCATGCGACAACCTGCCCGAAAACGGCAAGATTACCCGCCAGACCATGATTGGCCTGGCGCAATTGATGTCGGGTGAACTGGCCGCCTGGATTGAAGCCAATGTTGCGTTCCCAAACTCCATGGTCGATTGCATCACCCCGGCGACATCAGATCGCATGCGCCAGACAGTCGCCGCAGAATTTGACATCATTGATTCTTCACCGGTGGCCTGTGAGCCGTTTCGCCAATGGGTATTGGAGGACAATTTCCCTGAGGGCCGTCCGGCGCTTGAGAAGGTCGGCGTTGAATTCGTTGGCGATGTTGCGCCCTATGAATTGATGAAATTGCGTATCCTCAATGGCGGTCATGCGTCCATTGCCTATCCGGCCGCCCTGATGGGGATACATTTCGTTCACGAAGCCATGGCTGAACCACTTGTCAGCGGGTTTTTGGAAAGCGTGGAAACCCGGGAGATCATACCAACGGTTCCTTTGGTTCCTGGCGTGGATTTTTCTGACTATTTCGCCAAGGTCAAAACGCGTTTTTCCAATGCTGCTGTCGCCGATACAATTCCGCGCCTTTGTCTGGATGGTTCGAACCGGCAACCCAAATTCATTTTGCCGACGATTGCCGACCGGCTCAAAGATGGGCTGCCCGTCGACGGCCTGGCACTCGAGGTGGCGCTGTGGTGCCGCTATTGTTTTGCCACCGATGATGCGGGAAACACCCTGGAAGTGGCGGACGCCAAGGCGGAACATCTGCGCCAAAGGGCGCAGCGGGCAAAAGACAACCCGTCAGCCTTTCTGGAGATGCAGGATATATTCGGTCTGCTGGGTGGCAATGAAGTCTTCGTTCAGGCCTTTTCTTCGTCGCTTCGCTCACTATGGGACCAGGGGACTCGTCAAACACTTGCCCATTATGTCGCAAAAACCACGCCATAGGCCCAGGTTCTGTCAGGCAAATGTGAGGCTTGCAGCAGGACTATTGATTTGTCCGGTCCGGTGATAAGAAGAAAAATCAGTTCGGATAAACGGGCTGTCACCGGATCGTGAACCGCTCGAAAGAATCTGCGATGAACCTGCGTGTTGCTCTCTATACATTTGGGCAGTTTTCAATGCCCGCCGATGATCCCGTCAATGACGGCTTCCACTTGCGCAACGATCCCATTTTGGAAAATATTGAAAATGCTCCAGGATTTCTGGCCCGCTCTGGCTATGCCAGTGACCCGGGGCCGGAACCATGGGGCGAGGAAATTTATCCCCGGTTCTACAAGGAGCGCGGTGACGGATGGTCACCGGCATCACTCTCACTGTGGAGCGATCTTGAGTCACCCATGGCCTTTTCCTATTTCGGGCTTCACGCCGAAGCCCTGTCACACGGGCGAGAATGGTTTCAAAAACCCCAATGGCCGCCCTATGTGCTTTGGTGGGTTGATGGCAGCCATATGCCGCAATGGCGCGACGCCGTCGTCAGACATGAACATCTTCACGACAAGGGGGCAACGGCTTTTGCCTTTGATTTCAAACACCCTTTCGACGCCAGCGGCCAGCCGAAGAAAATTGACAGGGAACGGCTCAAGGCGATTGTCGGATTGCAAGCAAAGCAGGGATGAAAATCACAGGTTGCATGCAGGATTTTGATCGACTGGTCAAAAGAAGGCTTGACTTTCTGTCGCTGTTGGACCATTTACACGATGAACGTTGTCCGGCTGCCGCGTGAGCAGTCTGCTTTCAAGATATGACTGGTCTACAGTCTGACCGAATAGAGTACAGGACACGTCCTCTCCCCACACTGGTTTTGACCAAATGGGGGAATTCTCCAAAAGTTCCCATTTCGCGCGGGGTTCTGACGATCCGCACGTCCACAAGGCAATCCTGTCTGGGGCATAAGTGAGATCGCGACCGCACGGCTGTCATCCGCGCCCATTGAATGGGCCGCGGTCAATGCTGCGCCTAACGTATTCACTTGCGTGAACGGACTTCCAATGGAGGCCTTTGCGCACATAAAAAGGCTTATTCATTTGACACAATTTGAAGCCCTCGGGCTTTCTGCAAACATTCTTGCTTCTGTAAAGTTGCTCGGATTTGACACCCCAACACCAATCCAGGCCCAGGCTATTCCGCTGGTGCTGAAAGGCCATGACCTGATGGGTCTGGCACAGACCGGCACTGGCAAGACGGCTGCTTTCGGCCTGCCATTGGTCCATCACCTTCTCGCCGAGAATATCAATCCGGCACCACGTTCAGCGCGCGCGCTCATTCTTGCGCCGACCCGCGAACTGGTCAATCAGATCGCTGACCATCTGCGCACCTATGTGAAACGTACACCGCTGCGCATCACCGTGGTCATTGGCGGTGCCTCGATCAACGTGCAGCGCAAGAATCTTGAGCGTGGCACGGATATTCTGGTGGCAACGCCGGGCCGATTGCTTGATCTGGTGGAGCGCAAGGCGGTCTATCTTGACAAGGCAAAATATCTTGTTCTCGACGAAGCCGATCAGATGCTGGACCTGGGATTCATTCATGCCCTGCGCCAGATAGCCAAACTGCTGGGCACACCCCGTCAGACATTGCTGTTTTCGGCAACCATGCCCAAACAGGTGGAAACCCTGTCGCGTGCCTATCTGAACGACCCGGTTCGTGTCGAAACGACACCGCCAGGAAAGGCTGCCGACAAGATCACCCAGTCGGTCCATTTCGTCAATCAGCGCGGCAAGGCCGATATGCTGAAGGATTGTCTGATTCAGCGTCGGGATGATCTCTCGCTGGTTTTTGCCCGTACAAAACATGGCGCAGAAAAACTGATGAAACATCTGGTTGCCTGCGGTTTCAAGGCCAGTTCCATTCACGGCAACAAGAGCCAGGGCCAACGCGAACGCGCCATCAAGGCTTTCAAGGCGGGTGAAATTCGCGTGCTTGTCGCCACCGATGTTGCGGCGCGCGGTATCGATATTTCAGGCGTCTCCCACGTTTACAATTACGATCTGCCGGATGTTGCGGAAAGCTATGTTCACCGCATCGGTCGAACAGCGCGTGCTGGTGCCGCCGGTGAAGCTGTTGCTTTTTGTTCGCCTGACGAAATCCATCTCTTGCGCGCCATTGAAAAATTGATGGCCATCAAGATCACCGTCGCCAGTGGCGAGGTTCCTGAAGAGGGGCATGCTGTCAAAAGACCTGGACGCGGTGGCAATGGGCAAAAGAGTGGACGCAATGCCGGCTCCGGCCGTCCCGCACGCTCCGGCAAGTCTGCCGGTCAGAAGAGTGGCGGCGGCAGAGGTGCTGACGACCGTATCGGTGATCTGCGTTCGGAAGGACCCAAAAAGCATCGTGGAAAACGCGGCGTGCCAGCAGGATTTGGTGACAAGAACCATGCCGTCTCCAGCACCCGTTCAGGCGAGGGCAATCGCTCAAGTGCCAATCCCAATGGCAATCCCGGCAAACGGACCCGCTCAAGACGCAAGTCCATAGCCGCCTGAAAACCCTGCTCATCTTTTTAGAGCAATCATTTGGGGGAAACCGTTTTACGGTTTCCCCCTATTTGTTTTCAGCCAGTCTCTTTTTCAGCCAGTCACTTTGTCACCCGGTCTCGGCATCAGCGAGTTTGGCGCGCAGCGCATAAAGCGCTTCCAGCGCATCGCGCGGCGTCAATTCATCGGGATCAAGAGCCGCCAATGCGGCTTCGATCTCTGACGGCCCATTTTTCTTTGTTGCCTGTTTCCTGATTTCGGCATTGAACAACGGTAGATCATCAACCAGTTGATGGGCAGGGCTCTTGCGCTCGCCCTCTTCCAACTGGGTCAGGACATTGCGGGCGCGTTTGACGACCGATTCCGGCAGGCCGGCAAGACGTGCGACCTGTATCCCGTAGGATCTGTCGGCAGCGCCCGGTCCCACTTCATGCAGGAAGATAACCTCGTTTTCCCATTCCTTGACCCGCATGGTGGCATTGGCCAGCCGGCCGAGTTTCTCCGACAGGACGGTCAATTCATGGAAGTGGGTTGCAAACAGGCCGCGGCAGCGATTGACCTCATGCAGGTGCTCAACCGCAGCCCAGGCAATCGAAAGGCCGTCAAAGGTCGCTGTGCCCCTTCCGATTTCATCCAGAATAACCAGTGAACGTTCGCTGGCCTGATTGAGAATGGCTGCGGTTTCCACCATTTCGACCATGAAGGTGGAGCGGCCCCGGGCCAGGTCATCGGAGGCGCCAACACGCGAAAAAAGTCGGTCAACGATGCCGATATGGGCGCTTCCGGCAGGCACGAACGACCCCATCTGAGCCATGATGGCAATCAATGCATTCTGTCGCAGAAAGGTCGATTTGCCGCCCATGTTCGGCCCGGTCAGAAGCCAGATGGCACCTTCCGCGCCTTCGCCCTTGGGTGACAGGTCGCAATCATTGGCCACAAACGGGTTTTCCGCCTGACGTCGCAACGCCTGCTCGACCACCGGATGACGCCCTGCAACGATACGGAAGGCCGTCGACAGGTCGATGCTGGGTCGGCAATAGCCCTGTTCTTCGGCAAGCTGCGCGAGGGACGCCGATACATCAAGGGCAGCCAGCGCCCGCGCCGCCAATGTAATGGCGGTTGCCGCGCCCACGACCGCGGCAGTCATCTCATCAAAGATGCCGGTTTCGATTGTTTGCGCCCGGTCGGCGGCATTGGCGATGCGGCTTTCCAGGTCAGCAAGTTCCGTCGTGGTAAAGCGCATGGCACTGGCCATGGTCTGGCGATGGATGAACTGGGCCTTGGCTTCGTCGCCTTCGGTGAGCGTCGACGCATTGCCAGCGGTCACTTCGATAAAATAACCAAGCACGTTGTTGTGCTTGATTTTCAGCGACTTGACGCCCGTTTGCTCGGCATATTGCAATTGCAAACCGGCAATGACCTTGCGCGACTGGTCACGCAGTGCCCGCATTTCATCGAGTTCGTCATGGTAGCCATTGCGAATGAACCCGCCGTCCCGGCGCATAAGCGGCAATTCTTCGGCAAGAGCCGCATCGAGCTTTTCGGTCACATCGTCAGGCAATTCCTTCAGACAGGCGATGCATGCCGAAATTTCCTCCGGCAGTTCATCCGCATTGATCAGGCCTGCCAGCTTGCCGGCTGTTTCCAGGCCTTGTCTGATGGCGCCAAGGTCGCGCGGTCCGCCCCGATTGAGCGCAAGTCGTGACAACGCCCGTGGCATGTCGGGAGCAGATTTCAATGTTTCCCTGGTTTGGTCGCAAAGGCCTGGCTGGGCCAGGAACCAGGCAATGGCGTCAAGCCTTTGAGCAATGATTTGCGGATCGGTCAGGGGCGACATCAGTCTTTCGGCCAGAAGCCTGCCGCCGCCGCCCGTAACGGTGCGGTCGATGGCTGCAAGCAATCCGCCTTTGCGGTCACCCGACAGGGTGCGCAGCAGTTCCAGATTGGTGCGGGTGGCCGGATCAATGAAGAGAGACGCGTTCGCGGTTTCCCGTTCGGGGCGGGCCAGAGGAGGGCGTTCGGACAGCTGTGTTTTTTCGATATAGGCGACGGCGGCAGAGGCGGCCGCCAGTTCGGGCCGGGAGAAATTGCCGAAACCGTCGAGGGTTGAGACTGCGAAAAATCTGGAAATGCGCCCCTCGGCACTGCTGCTGTCAAACAGCACGGAAGGTTGCGGTGACACAATGGATCCGAGCACATCGAAGACAGGTCGCAAGGCCTCATCGTGGAACACCCGGTCGGCGACAATCAGTTCCTTGGGATCAATGCGCATGACGTCGGCAACAATTCTGTCGGCCGTTGTTTCCGCCACCCGGAATGTTCCTGTTGAAATGTCGACCCATGCCAGTGCAAAGCCGCCCTGGCCGAGGCCCTTGACCCGGGCAAGCGCCATCAGATAGTTCGACTCCGATGGCGAAAGCAGCCGCTCTTCCGTCAGGGTTCCAGGTGTGACCAGACGGACCACATCGCGTTTGACGACGGATTTCGAGCCGCGTTTTTTTGCTTCTGCGGGATCTTCCGTCTGTTCGCACACGGCGACGCGAAATCCCTTTTCGATCAGTTTCAGCAGGTAATCATCGGCTGCATGGACTGGAACACCGCACATGGGGATGTCCTGGCCCAGGTGCTGGCCGCGTTTTGTCAGGGTAATGCCAAGCGCTTTGGAAGCTTCGACGGCATCGCCAAAAAAAAGTTCGTAAAAATCACCCATCCGGTAAAACAGCAGAGATTCGGGGTTTGCCGCCTTGATCGCGATAAACTGTTCCATCATGGGTGTTGCTGCTGCGCGGCTTTCAGCCGTGTCGAGCTCTGCTGTGCTGAGCATGCTTTTTGTTCCCGGTGATTCGCAAATCACACATTTATGGATTCTGCCGGTTGGCAGTTTCAATGGTTTGAGTAAAGTGCATCTCCTTGGATGAACTTTACACAAGGCCGCCCGCACCCTAACGGTGTACGGGCAAGAAAAACAACAGGGCAGTCGCCGTCAATGCGGTTCGCCCACAACAGGTTGGACAACATGCCCGATATGGACAAAGCATCACTGTCAATGTCAATTATAACCGAACAGGAAGCTCTGGATTTTCATTCGCGCGGCCGACCGGGAAAACTGGAAATCAACGCCACCAAGCCGATGGCCACGCAACGCGATTTGTCTCTGGCCTACTCACCAGGTGTCGCGGTCCCCGTCAAGGCGATCGCTGAAGATCCCTCGCGTGCCTATGATTATACCGCACGCGGCAACCTTGTCGGTGTGATTTCCAATGGAACGGCGATCCTTGGTCTGGGCAATTTGGGTGCTCTGGCCTCCAAGCCGGTGATGGAAGGCAAGGCCGTTCTGTTCAAGCGTTTTGCCGATGTCGATGCCATCGATCTGGAAGTCGGAACGGAAGACATTGACGAATTTGTCAATAGTGTGCGCTATCTGGGCCCCACTTTCGGCGGCATCAACCTGGAAGACATCAAGGCCCCCGATTGTTTCATCATTGAGCAGCGCCTGCGCGAAGTGATGGACATACCGGTTTTTCATGACGACCAGCACGGCACAGCCATCATTGCTGTTGCCGGCCTGATCAATGCGCTGCATCTGACCGGCCGGGATCTGAAAAACACCAAGCTGGTGTGCAATGGTGCGGGCGCTGCGGCAATTGCCTGTATGGAACTGATCAAATCAATGGGATTTGCGTCAGATAACATCACGCTCTGTGACACCAAAGGCGTCATTTACCAGGGTCGTGAAGACGGCATGAACCAGTGGAAATCGGCGCATGCGGTCAAAACCAATGCGCGCACATTGGTTGATGCGGTTGAAGGGGCAGACGTGTTTTTTGGCCTGTCCGTCAAAGGCGCGCTGACAAAAGAGATGGTGCGCTCCATGGCGGCCAACCCGATCATCTTTGCGATGGCCAATCCTGATCCGGAGATCACGCCAGAAGAGGTGGCCACCGTGCGCGACGATGCCATCATTGCAACTGGCCGTTCGGACTACCCCAACCAGGTCAACAATGTTCTGGGATTCCCCTATATCTTCCGCGGTGCGCTTGATGTGCGAGCATCCACGATCAATGATGCCATGAAGATTGCCGCCGCCGAAGCGCTGGCCAGTCTGGCGCGCGAGGATGTTCCCGACGAAGTGGCTGCGGCCTATCAGGGAAACCGGCCGCGTTTTGGTCCCAACTACATCATACCGGTGCCCTTTGATCCGCGTTTGTTGTGCGACGTGCCGGTGGCCGTTGCACGCGCTGCCATGGAGTCCGGAGTGGCCCGCAAGCCGATAATTGATCTCGAGGGCTATGGCCGCGAATTGTCGGCTCGCCGTGACCCGATTGCATCGACGCTGCAGCGAATCTACCAGGCGGTGCGCCGTCAGCCGCGCCGGGTCGTCTTTGCCGAGGGCGAGGAGGAGCACGTCATGCGCGCTGCTGTTTCCTATGTGAACCAGCGGTTGGGCACTGCCATCTTGCTGGGGCGCACCGAACAGGTAGAGGAAATGGCAAAACAGGCGGGTATTGATCTGAACCGACCCGGGCTCCAGTTGATCAATGCACGTCTCTCCAAGCGTTGCGATGCCTATACGGAATATCTCTATGCGCGTCTCCAGCGCCACGGCTATCTGTATCGAGACTGCCAGCGCCTGATCAATACGGACCGCAATCATTTTGCCGCCTGCATGGTGGCTCTGGGGGATGCGGATGCGGTGGTGACCGGGACAACCCGCAACTATTCGACAGCACTTGAAGACGTGCGTCGGTGCATCGATGTCAAACCCGGACACCGGGTCATTGGTGTATCTCTGGCACTGTGTCGCGGCCGCACCGTTCTGGTGGCCGATACTGCAGTGATCGATATGCCAAATTCCGAAGAACTGGCTGACATTGCCGAAGAGGCGGCAGGCATGGCGCGGCGCATGGGTTATGAACCACGTGTGGCCATGCTGGCCTATTCAACCTTTGGTCATCCGCAGGGCGAGCGGGCCGAGCGGGTCCGTGAGGCCGTCAATATTCTTGACCGGCGCCGGGTTGATTTCGAGTATGATGGAGAGATGGCAGCCGACGTGGCGCTCAATGCCGACAGAATGGCGCAATATCCGTTTTGCCGGCTGTCGGGAACGGCCAATGTGCTGGTCATGCCAGCTTTCCATTCCGCATCCATTGCGACAAAGATGCTGCAGGAGTTGGGCGGATCAACTGTCATCGGACCCTTGCTGGTCGGCCTCGATAAATCCGTCCAGATCGTCTCCATGGGCGCCCGCGATTCCGATATCGTCAACATGGCCGCCATCGCCGCTTACAATGCGGGGAGTTAAAGCGAGATCCGAAAAGTGTGGTGCGGTTTTCGGATAAATCGAGCGACAGGGCAATGCCGAGATCCGAAAAGTGTGGTGCGGTTTTCGGATAAATCGAGCGACAGGGCAATGTCGAGATCCGAAAAGTGTGGTGCGGTTTTCGGATAAATCGGAATAAATGAAAAAGGCAGCGCTCGTTCAGCGCTGCCTTTTGCAATTGATAGCCTCTCTACGATGCAAAGCGGCTGGCATCGGTCCCATAATGGTTGAGGTAGCGATGGTTTATTTTTGCAATGGGCAGGATAACCATGACATCCGTTGTGCCGAATGGCCGATCAACGACGGCGCCGTCACCGATCATCGCACCGACACGCAAATAGCCCTTGATCAGTGGCGGAAGCAGGTTGAAAGCGCTGCGCATGTCGGTTGCTTCCCTGGGCATCAGATCCATGTTGTTATAGAGTTCCGGCCTGGCGCTGACGGCCCAAGGGCCTGTTGCCAGGTGATTGTGGTGCATGTACGACAATGGCACGGCAAGGGCCTCCGGTCTTGTGCCATAAAGCGAAGCGCAGCCAAACATTGCGTCAATCCCATGCTCCAGAGCATAGGCCCAGTTGCCCTGCCACAGGAGTTCGACCGTGCGCCGGTTGCGGTATTGCGGAAGGACGCAGGACCGGCCAAGTTCCACGAAGCGTTTTTCCGGATGCCGGGCCAGCATGTCATTGACGGCAAATTCCGATGTTGAATAGAATCCGGTATTGGCGCGCGCCACGTCCTGCCGCAGCAATCGGTATGTGCCGACGATCTGCTCTTCGGATCCGCCAACGATCGACCGATCCAGAACCAGAAGGTGATCACACACGGCATCATAGGCATCGATATCGCGTCTCAGGCGCATGCATTCCGGCGGCAGAACGGCGCCCATTTCATCGGCGAAAACCTTGAAACGCAATGCCTGGGCAGCCTCCATCTCCGCGGAGGTGCACGCCAGTCTGGTTTCAAGATTGCCGATGCGCCCAAGTATCGAGTTTTCGGTGCCCACGATGTCAAGCACCGATCGAGGAGCAGCGCTGCTGCCGGTCGGTATTTCCCTCATGTTCATTGCCATGGCAAATCAATCCTGTGAAGCTGTCATATTGCCCTTTAAGCAGAACAATACGACAAAGCGGTGACGTTTCGGCACCGCTATTTTCACACAGGCATGGGGGACCCGAAGAAGGCATTGTCATGGGACGGTCATTTCTTCATGTCGACGACGACGCGTCCGCGGATTTTCCCGTCGATAAGGGCATGCGCCGTCTCGACGATTTCATCGAAGCCGATTGTCTTTGACAGGCTGTGCAATTTGCCGACATCGAGATCATGTCCCAGGCGCTCCCAGGCTTCCTCCCGCAAGGGTTTTGGCGCCATGACCGAATCGACACCAAGCAGCGCGATACCGCGCAGAATGAAAGGCATCACGGTGGCGGGAAGATCCATGCCCTGTGCCAGACCGCAGGCCGCGACCGCACCGCCATACTGGGTCATGGCCAACATATTGGCGAGTGTATGACTGCCAACGGCATCGATGCCACCGGCCCAGCGTTCCTTGCCCAAAGGCCTTCCAGGCTCTGAAAGCTCTTTGCGGTCAATGATGTCATCGGCGCCGAGCGATCTGAGAAAATCTTCTTCCTCAGGCCTGCCTGTTGATGCAATCACGGTGTAACCGAGCTTCGAAAGAATGGAGATTGCAACGGATCCGACCCCACCATTCGCACCGGACACAACAATAGGTCCGCTTGCGGGAGTCAGGCCATAGCGCTGCAGGGCCATGACGCACAGCATCGATGTGTAACCAGCCGTGCCGATGGCCATGGCGTCCATTGCGCTGATATTGGCTGGCCTCTTGATCAGCCAGTCACCGCTGACCCGGGCGTATTTGGCAAAGGCGCCCATATGGGTTTCCCCGACACCCCAGCCGTTCAAAATAACGCTATCGCCCGCAGTAAAACCGGCATGGCTGGATTTCACGATTGTTGCGGCGCAATCAATGCCGGGAATCATTGGCCAGCGCCGGATCACCGGTGCTTTGCCGGTAATGGCCAGACCATCCTTGTAATTGATGGTTGTCGCCTCCACCTCAAGCAGCACATCGCCGTCCATCAAATCGTCGAGATTGAGCTGGCGCGTTTCAACTTTTTGCACTTTGTCATCACCCCGTGAGATGACAATGGCTTCAAACGGTTCTTGCATTCTGTCGCTCCTCATGAATTTTGGCAGGCAGCGCGCTCAGCCTGCTTCTTCTGTTTCTTCGATATTTTCAGAATAGAGCCATTTGCCAAAAAGTTCGTCAATGATGATGGCTGCGGCGCCAACGCTGATATAGGCATCGGCAAGATTGAAGACGGCAAAATACCAGCCGTTAACATGAAATGAAATATAGTCGATGACATAACCATGGCTTGCCCGGTCGATGAGATTGCCGATCGCGCCGGCCACAATCAGTGCAAAGCCGATCTGGCTGACCCAGCGGCCTGGTGTGCTGCGTGCCCACAAGGTGGCAACAAAAGCGACAACGATCAGCGTTAATGCGATCAGCCATTTGTCATCCAGCCATGCCAGCATGGAGAATGCTATGCCTTCATTGTGGGTACGAAACAGTCCCAGCACCGGAATAATATCGACCATCTGGTGATATTCCAGCAATTCTTCGACCAGCCATTTTACCATCTGATCCATTGCGACAAGCAGGGCCACCAGGGCCATGGCATAGCGGGGGCGTGAAAACAGCGATCGCACGATCCTTTTCATCGTCGTACCTCCAGCAGATGGCGGCGGGCCTCAAACAGCATGACGGCGGTGGCAATTGCCAGGTTGAGTGAATCGGCCTTACCTGACTGCGGAATGAGCGCCAGTTCATTGCAACCTTGTGCAAGGCTTTCGGGCAGGCCGGCCTGCTCATTGCCCATCAGCAGGACGGTCGGTCGTTGTTTGTAGTTGATGGTTCTGTAGTCGACCGCGCCAGCCAGATGCGTGCCGACGAGGTGAACCTTTTGCCGATTACACCAGGTGAGAAAGTCTTCAACACCCGCCCTGGCGATGGGAACGGCAAAAATCGAGCCCATGGTCGCACGCGTTGTTTCCAGTGAGAAAGGGTCCGTGGTTTCGCCAACGAGGATGACCCCGCTGGCGCCAGCGGCATCAGCGGTGCGGATGATAGTACCGAGATTGCCGGGATCGCGAACCCGGTCCAACGCAATATAGGTCTCGCCTGCCTTTGGCTGGATCGAGGCCAGCGCCGCATATTTCTGCTCAAAGACGCCGCAGACCATTTGCGGATTGTCCCGCCGGGTGATGGAACCCAGAACCTTTTCGCTGACTTCAAGCACCAGGCCGCCTCTGGCGATGGTGCGGGCTGCGACTTGCTCAACCGTTGCATTGCCCTTAGCTGCCTTGGAATAGATCAGCGTGCTGATCTGCCAGCCCTGTTCCAACGCATCAATCACCAGTTTCAGACCTTCGGCCATGAAACTCGAGGTGCGGTCGCGGTTCTTTTTTTGTGTGAGAGAGCGAATGTCCTTGATCAGCGGATTTGTCAGGCTGGTGACTTCCTTGACCTGCCCGACCCGGTTGCTTCGTTTGCTTCCATCCGCAATCTTTGCCGGCGTTGTTTTATCCTGGGTCAATTGGCAATCCATCTGCTGAAGAGAGAAGTTGACAGGGCCCGGCCAGCCGATTGTTCCCGCAGGATCAATTCGCCCGATTCCACCTGGCCGCCGGTGCCGCGCATGGTTTCCCGCAGCAATTCGTGAATCGAATAGAACGAAGCACGGATCGAATAGGCGGTCAGCACGAGGGCGGTTGGCTGCGGGCTGAGAATGGAGCGGCAGATATCCAGCATCAGGGGCAGGTGCTCGAACAGATGCCAGACTTCGCCATTGGGACCACGGCCGAATTTCGGAGGATCGGTCAGGATGATGTCATAGCCGTTGCCGCGCCGTTCTTCGCGCGCAATGAATTTCATGGCATCGTCACATATCCAGCGGATAGGCCTATCCTGCAGGCCGGCCAGCAGCTGATTTTCGCGCGCCCAGCCGATGGCCTTTTTGGAGGCGTCAACATGGGTGACCTCTGCGCCGGCCTTTGCGGCAATCAGGGAGGCAACGCCCGTATATCCGAACAGATTGAGAACTTTCAAAGGCCGCTTGCTTGCCTGGATCTGCTCGCGCATCCACAGCCAATGGGCTATCTGTTCGGGAAAGACGCCGACATGGCGAAAGGACGTAAAACGTCCATAAAAATCAACATCCAGAAGCTTCATGGGCCATGTTTCACCCAAAGGTTCTCCGGGAAACCGCCATCGGCCCAAACCATCCTCATCGACATCGCCTGAAAAAACCGCGTCGGCATTGTCCCATTCGCCTTTTGCAAGAGCGCGAGGCCAAAGCGCCTGGGCTTCGGGGCGCACAATGCGATAGGGGCCATATTGCTCGAGTTTTTCACCATCGCCACTATCGATCAGCTCAAACCCGTCCGTTGCTGCGGTCTCCAGAATAACGGGGACCGTTTCCGCTGGCCTGACGCCTGTTGGTTTTGACAGCGGCCGTATTGCAACCGCCGCCGTCCGGGGCGTAGCAGCTTCCTGTTTTGCCGGTTTGCCGGCATGGTCTGATTTGCGCGCAGAGGTTCCGCGACCTTCAGCTGCGCTGTCGGCTTTTTTTCCGCGAGCGAATTTTCCCTCGGCCGGTTTCCCCTGAGCCGGTTTCCCCTGGGCCAATCTTCTCTGAGAATGTCGTTGTGGTCGTTCTTTCAATCAATCAGTCCGTTCAATTTGCAAGTGCCAAACCCTGTCCTATCATGCAAATAGCATTGCTGTTGGGCTTGGCAAAGGCGTTTTGTCTTTGCATCGTGGTGTAGCATGAGTAATAAATCAGGAACTGCATCAAAGAGGTAAGGATTGGCACATGGAAATGAATGGCGAAGAGCGTATTGCGGCCTCCAGGGAAGCTGTCTGGGAAGCATTGAACAATCCCGAGATACTCAAGCAGTGCATTCCCGGATGTCAATCATTGGAAATGACCGGTGAAAACGAAATGTCTGCGACCGTCAAACTGAAAGTCGGGCCGGTATCGGCCACATTCAAGGGAACGGTCAATCTGGAAAACATCAACCCACCCGAAAGCTATACGATATCCGGTGAGGGCAAGGGTGGCATTGCAGGTTTTGCCAGAGGTGGTGCCGATGTCGCATTGCGTGAAGACGGCGCAGAAACCATTTTGACCTATGACGTCAAGGCGCAGGTTGGCGGCAAGATTGCCCAATTGGGATCAAGGCTGATTGATTCGACCTCCAAGAAACTGGCCGGCCAGTTTTTCACCAATTTCAGCGAGATTGTGGGTGGTGAGGAATAAAGCGAGATCCGAAAAGTGCGGAGCGGTTTTCGGGTAAATCGAGCGACAGGCGGAAATCCGAGATCCCAAAAGTGCGGAGCGGTTGCGGACAAATCGAGGGGCAGGCGTTCTACCGGCCGCTTTCCTTGAACCGATTCCAGACCAGACAACCGGCCGCGAAATCCTCAATGGAAGCGCCGGTCGACTTGAAAAGTGTAATCTCGCCCTGATCACGGCGCCCGCCATGTTCGCCTTTGCACAGCATGGCAAGATCAGCGACAATATCCGATCGCGTGATCAGCCCTGACTGCAGGGGCTGTACGATGTCCCCGCCTTCCTTGAGTGCTCCACCGAACGTATCGACAAAGAGTGTCGCGCGGCGAATGGTTTCGTCGTCGCTTTCCCGCAATTGTGGCGTGAAGGCACCTACAAGATCCACATGGGTCCCAGGTTTCAGCCAGGAGCCCTCGATCAGTGGTTTGGATGAAATGGTCGCAGCGCAAACGATGTCTGCCTCGGCGATGGCCGCCGCACGATCGTTGGATACGCGCACGTCGAAGGCGTCTCCCGAAAGACTCTCTGCCAGTGTGTGGGCGTGTTCAATGTTGCGGTTCCATAAAGTGACCCGTGTAATGGGGTGCATGGCTGCATGTGCCCGTATCAGGTGCGGTGCCAGTTTCCCGGCACCGATCATCACCAAGTGCGCCGCATTTTTGGGCGCCAGATAACGTCCTGCCAGGGCAGAGGCGGTTGCCGTGCGCCACAGGGTCAGGCTCTGGCCATCAATCAGGGCAAGCGGTTCGCCGGTGGTGCCATCAGACAGCAGATAGATTGCCATCACCGCCGGCTTGCCAATCTGATTGTTGTCGGGGCTGACCGTTGCAATCTTGACACCCATATAACCGTTTGATGTGAGGGGTGTTTCGCTGAAATTTGTCCAGGCAGGCATCAGCAACAGGGTACTGTCTGTTCCCTCAGCCCGTTCAATGGTGTGGTGATGTCGGACCGGCGCACAGATATCGCCGGAAAAAGCCTCCGCCAGTGCATCAGCCAGGCCATTGTAGTCAAGCAGAGCATTTACCTGATCGGCGGATATGATTTCCATGTTCTGATCTGCTCCATTGCATCGGCAGGTCTGCTGCCCTTGCCAATCCGGCGTGATTTATCCTGACGTCAGCAGGTTCCGGTTGGCAACGCCTTCAGCCCGTTCCCGCTGCTTGTCGGCTTCCGTATGCCATTTGACAGCTTCCTTGGCCTCTACTCTGGCTTTCTTGCGATGTTTCCCCTGTTTGAACCAGGTGGCGAACGAACCGATAATCATCCCGGCGATCATGGCCAGAAACAGAAAAACGAAAAACGGCGCATTGACGGAAAGGACCGTGTCGCCTGGATCAAACGGGTTGAGCGCCAGCGTGACCACGTTCCGGTTGGCAACCGACAGAACGATCAGCACGATGGCTATCGGTACGAGAATGAGAAAATTGATCAGTTTTCTGGTCATGAAACCCAAACCCTTTTGCGTGCGGCCATGATGATCACCACTATGTGTCCTGTGCCATTGTGTGATTCAAGCCCCGGAGCTTGATCAAACAAAGGGTACCAGGCTTCGAATAATCGAAAATCGCCCGCAAGATTCACTTATTCAGTCCGTATGCCGAAAGTCAGCCGTTGTCGTCAGGGTTCAGCCGTTCACGCAGTTCCTTGCCGGTCTTGAAAAACGGGACCCATTTTTCCTCGACAAACACCGATTCGCCGGTTCGGGGATTGCGCCCTGACCGTGATGGACGATTCTTGACGGAGAAAGCGCCGAAGCCACGCAATTCCACACGGTTGCCGTCCGCCAGCGCATCTGTAATCTCGTCGAGGACTGCATTGACGATATTTTCCACATCCCGGTGATAAAGATGGGGGTTGCGGGCTGCTATTATGTGCACGAGTTCCGACTTGATCACGGCGTTTCCCTCATCTGAATTACTTTTCTGCAGGGCCAAATTGCCAAACAGATACAAGGCCGTCAAGGAACAACTTGCGATCGGCCAATTGACGCAGTTCGTCAGCAAAGGGAAAGGCGTTTCCTTCAAGGGCGCTGAGCATGCGCACCATTGCTGTGCCAAAGATCAATTCGCTGTTTGACTTTCGACGATCCCATTCAACAATCTTCAGGGAATCCGCGACGTCCTTTTCGCTCAGATAGGAACGGATTTCCGCCTCGCCTCCTATGATGTCGATCAAGCCGTTGCCGACCGCCTGTCTGCCAGTAAAGATGCTCCCATCGGCAAGCTTGAGCGTGTCTGCGCGCGACAGGTTGCGGCTTTCGGCCACAAGATCAACAAACCAGTCAAAGGTATCATTAATCATCGAACCGATCATTGCCTTGGCGTCGTCGCTTGCGACATGAAAAGGAGACGGTTCTGCCTTGAGCGGCGCTGATTTTATCTCTTCAACCGATACGCCAACCTTTTCCAGCAGTTCGGACACCTGCGCATATTGGAATATCACGCCGATGGAGCCGATGATCGACGTGTCGCTGGCAACAATATAATCGGTGCCGCAGGCAATCATGTAGGCCGCAGAGGCCGCCAGGGTGCGCACTTCCGCCACCACCGGTTTTTTATCTGCCACTGCACGCACGGCTTTGTAGACCGCTTCGCCGCCATAGGCGGTTCCACCGGGAGATGACAGTCGAACAACCAGTGCCTTCACATGGTCATTCTTGCGAATGGCCTCCAGGCGCTCAAGCAATTCGCTATCGTCATTGATCACACCGGAAATGGACACCCGTGCCACATGATCGGTCGATTTGCCGCTGATCGGGTCCGAACCCTGCGTGCTGGCCACAAGGCCCACCACGCCAACAACAGCAACAACAAATGCTGCGACCCTCCAGAAAGTCAGTTTCCGCCGCAGGCGGCGACGGTCCGCTATGCCCTGCTGATCCATTTCAAACCCCGTTCATGTAATTCTGATCGTCCAATTCAACCAATCAGATAGCAGATTGCCGCCCCGGCGCATAACCACAATTTGCGACATCTGTAAAAAACCGCGTGGTGCACCGCATATAAAAACCATATTGGGTCTGTATGCCCCATGAGCCATGTGATAGGTTCTGCCAAATTTTAATGGCGAGGGTGTGAAAACCCGGCTGTCAGCATGTGTTGAATATCTAAAATTGACCAAAGGACAACGGGCATTCATGAGCAGTGTAACGGCACATTCTGACCATGTCGGCCGGGGCTACGCGGATGCGTTGCGGCATTCCGGCAGGGTCAGATTTTTCAGGCTTGTTTTTCCCCTGGCCACTGTCCTTGCCATTCTTGCTTTCATTGGCTCAACGATCATGTCGCGCGCCTTGCCCGAAGGCATGTCACTGGATGATGTGGAAATTTCCGGTGGTGAACTGATCATGAGAAATCCGGTGATGACGGGCCAGGTTGGAGAAAACCAGAGTTACACCGTCACTGCGGGGCGTGCCATACAGAACCTTTCTACACCATCCATCATCAGGCTTGAGGATATTGTCGCGGATTTTCCCATGGGAAGCAGCGAAACCGCACTTTTGAATGCCCTGAGCGGCGTTTATTACCGCGAAAAAGAATCCCTGTCGCTTGACCAGCCATTCACCGTGACAACCGAAACAGGTATTACCGCCCAGTTGCAATCTGCGCAGGTCGATATCAGGGGTGGCGGGCTGACATCGGATGGAGGGATCAGCATTGATACCGACAAGGGGTCAATTGTTGCAGAATCACTGACAATGGAAGATAAGGGCAGGGTTGTCATTTTCGAGCGCAATGTCCGCATGATTATCAAGCCTGGCGCTGTCAGGCAGACTGAAAAGGCTTCTGATGACCAGAATTGATGAAATTGTTCAACGAGGGGTGGGACCATTGAACGCAGGAATTCGCAACAGATTTTGGGCGGTCCTGCTGACCGCTGCAATTGTCACGCCCATAGTGGTTTTCAATCCGATCGTTGTGCAGGCGCAACAGAAGGCAGGCAGCCGGTTGAGTGGGCTGTCCCTTTCCGGTGACGAGCCCATTCAGATTGAAAGTGACAAGCTTGAGGTTGCTGATGAGAATGGCACCGCAACGTTCACGGGCAATGTCAAGGTGGTCCAGGGCAATACACTGATGCAATCTGGCAATATGGTCGTTCACTATGCCAGAGACGGTGGCACGGCATCGGATGGATCATCCCAGATTGATCGCATCGATGTGGACGGCAAGGTCTATATCAAGTCGGAAAAACAGGAAGCCACGGCCGATCGCGGTGTCTTCAACATGAAAACCGAGATCGTGGAACTGATCGGAAAGCGGGTTGTCCTGTCCGAAGGTAAAAATGTCTTCGTTGGATGCAAATTGACGGTGTTCATGAAAACAGGTGAAGCCAAGCTGGACAGCTGTGGTGGACGCGTCAGAATTCAGCTTGATCCCAAGTCAAGAAAATAGGCCTTCGGAGCATTCAACGTTGGCATTCATTTCAGCAATGTTCGGTGGCAGAACCGGCGTAGCGGGAGCACAAGCCCTGTCCGGTCAAAATTACGATGAAACAGACACCCAGATGGAAACAGACCGTTATGGCGGCACTCTGGTCGCCCGGAATCTGACCAAAACCTACAAATCGCGCAGGGTGGTTAATGGCGTCTCGATCGGAGTGCGGCGTGGTGAGGCCGTGGGATTGCTTGGTCCAAACGGTGCCGGCAAAACGACTTGCTTCTACATGATTACCGGACTGGTTCCCGTTGATGAGGGAACGATTTCCATCGACGGCAATGATGTCACGAAAATGCCCATGTACCGACGCGCCAGACTGGGCGTGGGATACCTGCCGCAAGAAGCCTCCATCTTTCGGGGTCTGAGTGTTGAGGCCAATATCAGGGCGGTTCTTGAGGTCGTTCAATCCAATCGCGCGTTGCGTGAACAAAAGCTGGACGAACTGCTTGAAGAGTTTCATATTTCCCATCTGCGCAAGGCGCCATCGATAGCGCTGTCGGGCGGTGAGCGGCGACGGTTGGAAATTGCCCGGGCACTTGCCTCCGATCCCACATTCATGTTGCTGGACGAGCCCTTTGCCGGGGTCGATCCTATCGCGATCAAGGATATTCAAGCCTTGGTACGCCACCTGACCACGCGCGGTATCGGTGTTCTGATCACGGATCACAATGTCCGCGAGACCCTGGGGCTGATCGATCGGGCCTATATCATCCACGAAGGCAAGGTCCTGACCCATGGTCGGCCAAAGGATATCGTCGCGGATTCTGATGTCAGAAGGCTGTATCTGGGTGAGGAATTCAGACTTTAGCCTCAATATGAGGCGTTTTTAGCCGTTCTTTTCGTAGATTCATCAGTTAAAACTTGACATTTGGTGGCGTTAAGCAATTTCTGGGCCAGATTGTCAGTGATTAGGCGCCTGTGGCGTTAAATCCGATGTATTTGCGTATCAGGGTGTGTGTTCATGGCGCTATCGGCTTCATTGCAACTCAGGCAGAACCAGTCACTGGTGATGACGCCGCAATTGATGCAGTCGATTCGGCTTCTGCAATTCACCCACATTGAACTCATGCAATTTGTTGAACTGGAAGTGGAAAAGAACCCACTGCTGGAACGCTCGGAAGAGATATCTGAAGGATCGCTGCCAGACCACAAGCAGAGCAGCCAGAATGCCAACGATGGCGATGGCCCGGCGAACCTGCCAGAACAGCAAAATGAAATCGGTCAGGAAGATTGGTTCCGCACCGAACTCGACCGTCATGGGCGGGAGGCCTCCGCTGGGCTGGATGCCGCGCCGGAAGATGTTTTTCCTGAAGATTCCGGCGCGCCGCAACCCGATACCCCGGAACTTGCAGACAATTGGAAGTCCATGCCGGGGTCGTCTTCCGTGTCGGCTGACAGTTTTCTGGACCTCGATGGATTTGCTGCGCGACCGCAAACTTTGCGGGACTATGTGGGTGAGCAGATCGCTCTGGCGTTTTTAAACCCGGTTGAACGTCTGATTGCTCTGGATATCGCTGACCATCTGGACGCTGCGGGCTATGTTCAGGTCAATCTGAGCGAGCATGCCGAGCGGTTGAATATCGAATTGGCCATCGTGGAGAGGACACTTGATTGTCTGCAGGACCTGGAGCCGGCGGGCCTCTTTGCCCGTTCGCTGGCCGAATGCCTTGCGATCCAATTGCGCAGAAAAAATCGATTTGACCCGGCCATGCAGGCGCTGGTGGGAAATCTGGAGCTGCTTGCCCGTCGTGATTTCAAGAGTCTGAAAAAGATTTGCGGTCTGGAGGAAGAGGATCTGTTGGACATGCTGTCGGAAATACGGGCTCTGGATCCCAAGCCCGGCAATCGTTTTGACAATGCATTTGTGCAGACCATCGTCCCCGACGTCTTTGTTCGCGCAGCACCAGGAGGCGGATGGTCCGCGGAGCTGAACGCGGAAACATTGCCGCGCGTTCTGGTGGATGAAGCCTATTATGTCCAGGTGTCAAATTCTGTCGGGCAAAAGAATGAGGATCGCGAATTTCTCAACGAATGCATGCGAAATGCCAATTGGCTGACACGCAGTCTCGACCAGAGAGCAAAGACCATTCTCAAGGTCACCAGCGAGATCATCCTCCAGCAATCGGAGTTCCTATTGCATGGCGTCGAATCTCTGCGCCCACTGACGCTCAAGACAGTCGCCGATGCGATCAAGATGCACGAATCGACAGTCAGCCGCGTCACATCCAACAAATATATGGCAACGCCCCGTGGCATATTTGAACTGAAATATTTCTTTACCGCCGCCATTCCTTCTTCCGGCACTGGTGACAGCCATTCATCAGCCTCCGTGCAGCACCGAATTCGTCAGATGATCAATGAAGAATCGCCGGAAAAGGTCTTGTCTGATGATGTTATCGTCGGTCTGTTGAAACAGGACGGCGTTGATATCGCCCGACGAACGGTGGCCAAATACCGCGAAGCAATGAATATTGCGTCTTCCGTCCAGAGGCGGCGGGAGAAAAGGGCTCTGGCGCGTGCCGGACAATAGACAAACCGTTCGTTATGGGGCGGTGGGTGATGCCAACCGGCAATGCAATAGACGCTGTGGTTTAAGCCGATATGTGTTATACATCCTTATATTTTAGGGTTTCTGACCTGAATTTGCGACGAAAGTGGCCTCATGATGGGACTTGCATTGACTTTCCCATCGCGCCGTTTTAAAGCCGCCGCGTCCACAGGCCAGACAGACACATCGGGCTGCAAACAGGGCTGGACGTTTTACACAGCCAGATAGCGGAAGCATCACATTTGACACCATTCGACTTGGATGGTGCCTCAGTCTGGCGTAGACTGTCATCAGAGTTCATAACAAAAAGGGTTCCAAAATGAGCGTACGCGTATCGGGTAAACACATGGAAATCGGCGAAACATTCCGTACGCGAATAGAAGATCGGATTGGTGATGCTGTATCAAAATATTTTGATGGTGGTTATTCCGGTCAGGTAACGGTCGAAAAATCCGGTTCACGCTTCAGCGCGGATTGCCTCGTTCATCTCGATACCGGCGCCTCCCTTCATGCCACCGGTGAAGCACAGGAACCGCAGGCAAGTTTTGAGGCTGCTGCAGAGCGCGTCGAAAAGCGGCTGCGACGCTACAAACGCCGCTTGAAGGATCATCATGCTGGTGGTCATGCAAACAGCGCTGAAATTGCCTACAAGATCATGGAATCAGTTCCTGGTGAAGAAGAGGAACTGCCCGAGGATTACGCACCTGTCATCGTGGCTGAATCCTTCAATGTCGTGCGCACCATGTCGGTTGCTGACGCAGTCATGGCGCTGGATATGACAGACAACCCGGTTTTGGTATTTCGTAATGCCGGCAATAATGAAGTCAATTTTGTCTATCGCCGCAACGATGGAAATATTGGCTGGATCGACACGGCAGACGTCAAAAGCTGAGCATCCGGCAAAAGCGGGGCAGCCTTGATGGTTGCCCCTCAATACATATAATTCCACACTCGAGGTAAACGCGATGTCACTTGCGGATTTGATTGTACAGGACGCAGTACTTCCCGCACTCAGGGTTAACTCCAAAAAGCAACTTCTCCAGGAAATGTCAGCCAGAGCAGCCCAAGTGACGGGACTGTCCGAGCGTGAAATTTTCGATGTCATTTTGCAAAGGGAGCGCCTTGGATCAACCGGAGTGGGAAATGGCATTGCCATTCCGCACGGCAAACTCACGTCGATCAATCATATCGTCGGCGTTTTTGCCAGACTTGTGACGCCAGTCAATTTTGAAGCGCTGGACGACCAGCCGGTCGATCTGGTTTTTCTGCTGCTGGCACCGGAAGGAGCTGGAGCAGATCATTTGAAAGCACTGTCGCGTATCGCACGCGTCCTGCGCGATGGGGAAATGGTGTCAAAACTGCGCCAGACGGATTCATCATCGGCGCTTTACACGTTCCTGACGGCCGAACAGGCCTCGAATGCAGCGTGAGTTCAACAGCCCCCGATCAAATCCAGATATTATGATCTGAAACATGATCGGGGACGGTCATGATTGTCAATGCACACTAACGGTGCTGATCGCGTCCTCTTGCGCCTTGCCGTAGATACTGTGCGGGTCGTCACTGAGGAACAGCGGCGTGCCATCGGCCCCGAACAGGGCCCACAGGTCAATCCCCGACTCCAGGTGAGGTGCTTCGGGAAAGCGCTCCGTCACCTCATCTGATGACATTTTGCGGATATAGCCGACCTGACCTTCGCCAAGATGCGCCAGTTCGTCCTTGCTGATCTCTATTATTGTATTGTCCGATCTCATTTTAGATCCTCCTTCGGAAGATTTGACCCATTGGCGTGGGCAGGCTGAAAATCTCTGAATGCAATTGCTTGCTAGCAATCTGGATGACTCATGCTGGAACCACAAGAGATGGCACCCATTCAATCGTTGACGGCAATTGCGATTTTTCTGGCCTGGCGCTCCGGCTCCGGTTTGGCCAGATCAATTGCCAGCAATCCGTTTTTTAGTTCGGCGCCCAGAACATGCATGCCGTCGGCAAGCATGAAAGTGCGTTGAAACTGGCGTGCTGCAATGCCACGATGAAGATATTCGCGATCTTCCGTATCCGCCTGGCGGCCACGGATAATCAACTGGTTCTCCTGAACGGAAACATCCAGATCATCCTGAGCAAAACCGGCAACAGCCAGAGTAATGCAGAGTTTTTCCGTCTGTGACGGGCTGGCTGGAAACCGCTCAATATTATAGGGCGGGTAGCCATCACTGCCCTTGGCGATGCGCTCAAGGGTTTTTTCCATCGTGTCAAAGCCGAGCATCAGCGGGCTGGAAAAAGGTGTCATTCGAGACATTCTACCTTCCTGTCCTTGGTTACAAGCGACATGTCTGCAAGCCTGCTTTCAGCACCCGCATTGTCCATAATATGGTGTCGGAATTTCGTTTCGCAAGCGCCTTGCGAAGAGTGTATGCAGGGCGCATAGTTTCCAATTGAGAACAGGAAGTATGATGACAGACGATTCCGATATGCCGATGAAAGTCATTATTGACACCGACCCCGGGCAGGATGATGCGGTGGCGTTGCTGCTTGCGCTTGCCAGCGAAAAACTTGAAATATTGGGAATTACCGCCGTTGCCGGCAATGTGCCTTTGGAACTGACTGAAAAAAATGTCCGTATCATTTGTGAGCTTGCAGGAAAATTGGACGTTCGGGTTTTTGCCGGCGCCAAGTCACCGATGAAAAAGACGCTCGTCACGGCAGAAAATGTTCATGGGAAAACCGGGCTTGACGGACCTGACCTGCCAGAACCGGTGATGTCTCTTCAGCCTCAACACGCCGTGGATTTCATCGTTGAGACGGTTCTCAACGAACCGGCGGGTGATGTGACCCTTTGTACGCTCGGTCCGCTGACCAATATCGGTCTGGCACTGCAGCAGGCCCCGCAGATTGCAGACCGTATCCAGCAGATAGTCATGATGGGTGGCGGCTTCTTTGAGGGTGGAAACATTACCCCGGCTGCGGAATTCAATATTTTTGTGGATCCGGATGCGGCCAGTGACGTGTTCCAGTCGGGCATACCCATCGTGATGATGCCGCTGGATGTCACCCACAAGCTTCTGACAACAAAAAAGCGGCTCAAACGCATCAAGAAACTGAAAACGCCGGTAGCCAAAGCAGTCGTTGAAATGCTTGAATTCTTCGAGCGTTATGACGAGGGCAAATACGGCACGGATGGCGGCCCGCTGCATGATCCCACGGTGATCGCATGGTTGCTTCAGCCGGAACTCTTTTCCGGTCGTTACTGCAACGTGGAAATCGAAAAAGACTCAAGTCTGACCTGCGGCATGACTGTTGTGGACTGGTGGCAGGTGACGGATCGTTCGCACAATGCGCTGGTCATACGCGACGTCAATGCGGATGGCTTCTTTGACCTGCTTCAGGAACATCTCGCGCGGCTGTGATCCGCTTTATAGAGCGGCCGCCACATCCTGAGCCAGGGGGATGGCCGGCTGGGCCCCTGGCTTGAGGCAGGCCAGGCTGCCGGCCACGGCCGCCTGGCGCAATGCGGATGAAAATTCTGCACCTTTGTCAAGTCCGGCCGCCAGGTAGCCGCAGAATGTGTCACCGGCGCCTACGGTATCAACGGGCTTGATATCGAGCCCGCGAACGCGGTGCAATGTGCCTTCATGGGCTGCAATGGCGCCCTCCGCCCCCAACGTAACAATGATGGTCTGACCGGATACCTGATGCAGTTCCATCAGGGTTTTTTCACGCTGGGCAGCGCCGAGGTCGGGTTTTCCGGCAAGCAATTCAAATTCGGTTTCATTGGCGATCACGATATCGGCCTGTTGTGCCAAGGCCTTTGCATCATCTGTCAGGGGGGCAATGTTCAAGACCGAGATGATGCCTTTGGTTCGAGCAGCCCGAAGCGCCGCTTCTATGGCAATTGCCGGGATTTCGAGCTGCAACAGCAGATAATCACCGCCATTCATGGCATCGACTGCGGCTATCGCGTCGCTATCGTCAATTGCTCCATTGGCACCGGGAACCACGGCAATGATGTTTTCGCCATGGGTATCGACCATGATCAAGGCCGTCCCTGTTGCGCCATCGACGCTGCGTGTGCGCGCAAGGGATACGCCAGCGCTTTCAAGATAAGCAAGGGAGGGTGCGGCAAAGGTGTCGTTGCCAACGGCGCCACACATGTGAACAGTCGCACCAGCCCGGCCCGCAGCCAGCGCCTGATTGGCTCCTTTGCCTCCGGCCGCAGTCGTGAATTCGTGCCCGCCAACCGTTTCCCCGGATTTCGGCAGCCGGTCGACCTTTGCGATCAAATCCATATTGATGGAGCCAAGTACTGTGATCATGAATGGAATTCCCTTTGCGAAACTGCGCGCAACTTATTCGGCTGCCGGTTTGTCATGCAAGCAGAATCTGCTGTGGTTCTCTCCTGCAAAACACGTTAAAGCAAGTCCGGGCGTCTCGGAGAAAATAGACAGCAAGCTGGAATGGTATGACCGCAAAACACCTGAATTTCGAAAGAGTACTCGATGTCGCAGCGCTTCAGCGCACGTGCGATGCTGTCGGCGATTCACATGAAGACCCCGCTTGCATGACGGCGCGCAATGAACTGTTCAAGGCGGTCAAGACGTTCATGACCGAGGGCAGGAGCACGATTCATGAGATGCTTGGCGAAGACGGCAGCGGATCGCTTTGCGCCCGGCGACTCTCGCGCCTCCAGGACGAGGTGATCAAGGCGCTGTTCGCTTATGCTACACAGCGCGCTTACCCGATGGCAATTCCTTCAAAGTCGGAGCATTTGGCGCTGGCAGCTGTCGGCGGCTATGGCCGCCAGACACTGGCTCCGGGGTCGGATATCGATCTGTTGTTTGTCCTTCCCTACAAGCAGACCGCGTGGACCGAGCAGGTTGTGGAATATGTCCTTTACATGCTCTGGGACATGGGTTTCACAGTTGGCCATGCAACGCGCAATGTCGATGAATGCATCCGGCTCTCACAAAGCGACATCACCATCCGTACAGCCATGCTGGACGCGCGCTTCATTTGCGGCACGCAAGAGCTCTACGGCGAGATGGAAGAGCGCTTTGACAGCGAAGTGGTGCGTGGTACGGCCCGTGAGTTCATCGCTGCAAAGCTGGCAGAACGCGACCTGAGACATCAGAAGGACGGTGATACGCGCTATCTGGTGGAGCCGAATGTCAAGGAAGGAAAGGGCGGCTTGCGAGATCTGCAGACCCTGTTCTGGATTGCCAAATATCATTATCGGGTTCGCTCTTCGCGGCAATTGGTGAAAATTGGCGTCCTGTCGCGCCGCGAAGCAAATCTCTTTGAAAAATCGGAGGATTTCCTTTGGGCAGTGCGTTGCAACATGCACTTCCTGACCGGCAAGGCAGAGGAAAGATTGTCCTTCGATATCCAGCGGGAAATTGCCGCTGATCTGGGCTACCAGGACCACCCCGGACTCTCGGCTGTTGAACGCTTCATGAAACATTATTTTCTTGTCGCCAAGGATGTCGGTGATTTGACGCGCATTCTGTGTGCGGCGCTGGAAGATGTTCAGGCCAAGGAAGCGCCGGGTTTTTCCCAGGTGCTCAGACGTTTTGCAAATCGCCCGCGCAAAATTCCCGGCACTCTGGAATTCCTGCAGGATCATGGCCGCATCACGATTGTCGACCAGGACATCTTCAAGCGCGACCCGGTCAATCTGATCCGGCTTTTTCACCTGGCTGACATTCATGGACTGGAATTTCACCCCGACGCACTGAAGCTGGCGTCCCGCTCCCTGAGTCTGATCAAGGCAGGTGTGCGTGACGACGAAGAGGCCAACCGGCTGTTTGTTTCCATCTTGACGTCACGGCGCAATCCCTCCCTGATCCTGCGCCGCATGAATGAGGCGGGCGTCCTTGGCCGGTTCATTCCCGAATTTGGCAAGATTGTATCGATGATGCAGTTCAGCATGTACCACCACTATACGGTGGATGAGCACCTGCTTCGCGCTGTCAACATCATGGCGCGCATCGATCAGGGTCTGGAGGACGAAAAACACCCGTTGGCCTCCAGCATCATGCCGGAAATTGAAGATCGCGAAGTGCTTTTTGTCGCGATCTTCCTGCATGATATTGCCAAGGGCAGACCGGAGGATCATTCGATTGCCGGTGCCCGCGTGGCCCGCAAGCTTTGCCGTCGCTTTCGCTTTACTCCACAGCAAACGGAGCTCGTCGCCTGGTTGGTGGAGCAGCATCTGGTCATGTCGATGATTGCCCAGTCGCGGGACCTGCATGACAGAAAAACCATTGAGGATTTTGCCGATGTCGTGCAGTCACTGGATCGGCTGAGGCTGCTTCTTGTGCTGACTGTTTGTGATATCCGGGCCGTTGGGCCAGGTGTGTGGAACGGCTGGAAGGGACAGTTGCTTCGCACGCTTTACAGCGAAACCGAGCTGATGCTTTCAGGAGGGTTTTCAGCTGTTTCAGCCAAGCAACGGGCTGCTGCGGCTGCGGAGCAATTGTCGGATGCATTGAAGGACTGGCCGGAGAAGGCGCGAAAAGACTACCTCAAATTGCACTATCTGCCCTATCTCCTGACGGTTCAACTCTCCGACCAGATTCGCCATGCTGAATTCATTCGTCAAACCATTGAAGCGGAGAAAGTCCTGGCCACAATGGTCAAGACACATACATTCCACGCGGTAACCGAAATTACCGTCTATGCACCGGACCATCCAAGGCTGCTTTCAATTGTTGCCGGTGCCTGCTCGGCAGCCGGGGCGAATATTGTCGATGCCCAGGTCTTTACGACCAGCGACGGCAGGGCGCTGGATACGATCATGCTCAGCCGGGAATTCGCATCGGATGACGATGAATTGCGTCGCGCCGAGCGGATCGGCAGAATGATTGAAGATGTGCTGGCCGGTCGCAAATATCTACCGGAAGTCATTGCCCACAGGGCGAAGGGACGGCGAAAATCCAAACCCTTCCAGGTCACGCCCAGAGTCAGTATCAACAATAGCCTCTCCAATCGTTTTACCTTGATCGAACTGGAGGGGTTGGACCGTACCGGGTTGCTGTCGGAAGTCACGGAAGTGCTTTCCGATCTGTCGCTGGATATCGCCTCGGCGCATATCACGACCTTCGGCGAAAAAATCATTGATACATTTTACGTCACGGACCTTTTTGGCCATAAAATCACCAACGAGACCAAGCATGGCAACATCATCGCCCGGATCAAGGCTGTCCTTGCCGGCATCGAAGAAGATGTGCGCCAGAAAATGCCCAAGGGAATGATCGCTCCTGCCGAGGCAACAAAGCGCAAGCAGTCCAAACAGGCCAAACAGGTTAAACGGGCATGAGCCTACTGAGAAAATTTGCCAGTGTCGGTTCGGCGACCATGGCCAGCCGCGTGCTGGGTTTTGTGCGCGAAGCCCTGATCGCCTATACGCTTGGCGCGGGGCCCGTGTCGGATGCATTTTATGCCGCCTTCCGGTTCCCCAATCTGTTTCGAAGGCTGTTTGCCGAAGGTGCCTTCAATTCGGCCTTCATTCCGCTGTTTGCGAAGGAACTGCAGGGTGGCGGTGAGGCGGCTGCGCAGATTTTCGCCCGGCAGGTCCTGTCGGTCCTGTTGTTTGCGCTGATTGCTCTTTCAGCCGTCGCGATGATTTTCATGCCCTTTCTGGTCGCAACAATCATCGCGCCGAAATTTGCCGCGATTCCGGAAAAATTCGATCTCACCGTTCTGCTGACCAGGATCATGTTTCCCTATCTCATTGCCATGTCGCTGGTGGCCATGTTGTCCGGCATATTGAACTCCTATCGCCGCTATTTCCTGGCTGCAATCAGCCCGGTTCTTCTCAATGTCGTGCTTGTCTGCGTTCTTCTCGTTGCCATGCAAAATGGCAAGAATCCGCAGTTTGTCGGCATTGCAATGGCTGTAGGGGTCACATTATCCGGCGCCTTGCAGCTTGGCCTGTTGCTGCATGGTGTGAAACGAACCGGTTTCCACATGCGTGTCGGCATGCCGCGCCTGACGGCGCCGGTCCGCCGTCTCCTGTGGCTGGCCCTTCCTGCCGCCATTACCGGTGGCATTACCCAATTGAATCTGCTGGTCGGGCAAATCATCATCTCCGGCGCCAACGGTGCCATTGCCACGGTGAATTTTGCCGACAGAATCCTGCAATTGCCGCTGGGGGTGATCGGTATTGCCATAGGTGTTGTCCTGCTGCCGGAGCTTTCGCGCGCCTTGAAGGAGGGTGACAACCAGACGGTCCAGACCTTGCAAAACCACAGTCTTGAGTTCGGCATCGGGCTGACTGTGCCTGCAGCCATGGCCTTCATGATCATTCCCGCACCCATTGTTGCGCTGCTGTTTGAGCGCGGCGAGTTTACCCGTGAAACAACCATGGTAACCGCAGCAGTCCTGGCCGCATTCGCCGCCGGATTGCCTGCCTTTGTTCTCAACAAGATCTTCACGCCGTCTTTTTATGCGCGTGAAGACATGCGTTCGCCGATGTGGTTCGCCGGGGTGAATGCCGCCATCAACGTTGCCGGAAGCCTGATCCTGTTTCCCATTCTGGGTGTTGTTGGTATTGCAATTGCCACCTCTCTGGCCGGTTGGGTCAATGCCATTCTGCTCGGCGGTCTGCTCTATCGGGACGGCCAGTTCCGGCCGAGGTCCAAAACCCTCAAGCGTATCGCGCTCATTCTTGTTGGCAGCGCCATCATGGGCGCCATGCTCACTTACGCTTCATCCCTGGCTGGCGCCATGTTGCTGGACGGTTCGCTTTTGCTGCGGATATTCCTGATGCTCGCGATGGTCGGCGTTTCCATTGTCGTCTATTTCACATTCGTCCTTTTGACCGGTGCAATGGATCGTGGGCAATTCCTGACGCTCTTCAGGCGCAAAAGAAAGATTTGAGGCAATATATGCAGATGATCGCACAGGTGAGCCTGCTGATTCCCAACTATGATCAAGCCATTGGCTTTTACGTCGGTGACCTCGGCTTTGAACTGGTCGAAGATACGTCGTTGGGCGGCGGTAAACGATGGGTGATTGTGCGTCCCAAAAACAGTCAGGGCACAGGACTGCTGCTGGCTGAACCCGCAGACGAGCGCCAAAGGGCTCGGATCGGCGACCAGACGGGAGGGCGTGTCGGCTTCTTTCTGTTTACCGACGACTTTGCCGCAGATCACAAGGGCATGTTGGCGCGCGGCGTTCACTTTCTCGAAGAGCCCCGATATGAACCCTATGGAACAGTCGCGGTGTTTTGTGACCCCTTCGGCAATCATTGGGATCTCTTGCAGCCATCCGCCCCGGAAAAAATTCCGAGCAAGCTGTAACGCAATTGCGGCAAGCCGCGTGAGGGAGCAATTCGTGTCAGTGGGAATACGGCTTGCAGACCGTCTGACAAAGAGCATCCATCGAATTTTCTTGATCACAGTGCAGTCGGCGTGCATAAACCGCCGCGATATATCGAAGTGAAAAGGTGAGCATAAAATCCATGTCCGAATTCAAGGAACTCGTCTTTTCCGGTGTGCAGCCAACAGGCAATTTGCATCTGGGCAATTATCTTGGCGCGATCAGAAAATTTGTTGCGCT
>Ga0208648_1000018_pt1 | contig 182006 bp, 154 predicted proteins | sample AntAceMetag02UKL_FD_184772 | JGI IMG/M metagenome (GOLD analysis project Ga0208648, IMG submission 184772) | Saline lake microbial communities from Ace Lake, Antarctica - Antarctic Ace Lake Metagenome 02UKL (SPAdes) (version 2) | ecosystem: Environmental > Aquatic > Non-marine Saline and... | reverse complement strand
GGGGGGAGGATTCAAACCTTCATAACAGTAAATAAAATATATAGTATAGTATATCATAATCTTGCACCTTTTTTTGTAGCTCAATAGTATAAAGCTTTAAGAGTATCTTTTTTTCTGTTTTCCTAAACCATTTTTTAATAGTCTATTTAAAATAAATCAATTTTGAGCTTAACCGTTTTGCCTAAATTCAAGAAAGTAGTTCTTATTACAAAAACTACTTTCTATCGATGAAACACTTTTAAAGCTGGAATGGTTATACTTAAAATGTATATTATTTGTTATTTAATAGCACAAAAATATTATATGGACTAAGATATTTAAGATTCTCTTTTACTTCCTCATCTTGTGTTTCTTCTTCTTGTTCTTCTTCGTCCTCATCAATAAACTCTTTGTCATTATATAAGTCATCAATTTCTTCTTCTTTTAATTCTGTATTTGAAAACTTACCTTCGTTATCATTAGTTTTTTCTTTTTTCCCTTTATCAGTATAGGTTTTCTTCTTTTCGTTAAGAGGTTCATTGAGAGTTCTCTTAATCTCTTTTATCTTGTCTTGTAATTCTTTAATTTTAAGTAGTTTTTCCTGCTTTTTTAAGTTTGTCTTTTGTTTCTTCAACTTTTCTTCTTTACTCTCCAGTTGATTCAATTGATTTTTAATTAATTTTTGATTCATAGCTATAAATTTGTTTTTCTTATATATAAATCTTTAATAATCGATTAAAAATTCTGCTTAAAAGGTGGATTGGGAGTTTCTATAAAGCTTTATTGAGTATTCGTGATTTATGTATTTGTTATAAGGATTATTTATATTTTATATCTAGTAAAAGGACTATTCATCTTTTCATTTGGAGTATCAATAAGTTCTTCATTAAAATCTTGAATATATCTTTCAGTTGTAATAAGTTTTGAATGTCCTAAACTTTTAGATATAGAATATACATCAGCTCCAGCTTTTTCAAGCATTAGATTTGTATATGTATGTCGAGCTATATGAGATGTTAAATTGATTGAAATTCCAGCTTTTACTTGAAGTACTTTAAGCCTTTTATTATAAAGAGCCGTTTTAGATTGCATTTGATTACTTTGGTATTTAGAGATTAAAGGGTTATCATTAAATACTACATTCTGGAAATCATCATTCTTAAGAAATCGAAAGATGAATTGCTTTGAATGATTCTTTTTATATTCTGATATTTCAATTAATATAGCAACCCTTATATCTTCTGATAGTTTAACCAAAAGCTTATTATAGTTCTCAATAGTTTTACCAGATGGGTCAACTGTATCACTAATTTCTTGTTTTCTTTTTAATACGTCATTATAACTCATTTTTATTCGTTTAGTATGTTGTTTCACGTTTTCTTTTACTGTATCATATAAATAAGTTAAATCTTTATCTATGGAATATTTAAGTATTGAAGTCATTATTGAGTTAATTCGTATAGAAATAAACTTTTTTGTTTTGAATTGGTAAAATTCTAATCTGTCTTTAGCTATATTAATATTTTCAAAGCGAATTGTAAGTAGATCACTAATTCTAATTCCTTGAGCAAATATCTGAAACAAGAATCCATTTTTAACTTTAAACAATACATCATCCTGCTTTATATCACAATATAAAATTGAATTAACATCATTTTGTGTAAGGAAAACTTTATTCACTTTTTCTCTTTCTAGTGGATAACCATCAAATGGACTTTTTGTAACAGAAATTAAATCGTCATCTTTTGCTTGGGTGTATAGCTTTCTAATACATCTAATATAATTTACTGATGTATTTTGTTTCATACCTGTTTTTAACAAGTATGTTTCAAATTTTCGAATAAAAGTCCTGTCAATTTCAGAAAATAGAAGATTAGCTTTATTGTTTTTATCTAAATGTTTTTCAATATGGTAGGTTGTTGATTGGTATCTTTTGTATGTACCATATTGTTTCCTTTCAAGCAACATATCTTTGTGGAGTTCCATATAATCAAGAAAAGAATTGTATCCACTAGAAGCTTTATTAATACCAACATTACTTTTGAATTTTTCTTCAAGAGCTTTTACCTCATTGCTTATAATTTCATTTAGTTTTTCATGTTCAAGGCAACTTGCTCTTACTTCATGCTTAATGTCATTCCAAAACTTAGTTGCAAGTTTTATCTTTAAGGAATTATATTTTGATTTACGATTCTCAGTTATTCTAATATTAATTATACCTTTGTTATCAGTTTTGTATTTTTTCTTTAAATACGGGGTTATTGAAATATTTTTCATGCAAATAGAGTAAAACAAGTGTGAAACATTTCACCCCACAAATATAGTTAAATATTTTTAAATATCTAATATTCAATATGTGTAGTTAGTGATTCGAGAACCGGCAGCTCCACTTATTACAATACGCACATTAACGCAAAACCCTGAAAACAGATGATTTTCAGGGTTTTTGTTTCTCGGAAAGAAAATTTGCTGCACCCGAACCCACAATTGCTTCACCTAGACTTTGCAATTTTTTCTTTCCTTTAAAAGATTATTTTATAAAAAATAAGTAAAAAAATATTTTAAAACTTTTTTTTCGTTTTTTGCCTTTAACCTTCAACCTTTCTTCTGTAAAGCATAATAGGATAACATTTCAAAGGTTGAAAGTAGAATAATTCTACCTTCAACCCTATATTAATATTCGTTTTCTAATTCTTTAAACTTACTGTTACCCATACAAAAATACAAAACACTCATAAAGCAAGTAAGGTTAGTGATGTGGAGAGGAATAATTATTAATTATGGAATATTGATAATTTTAATTACAAAAATTTAAAGACTTGTTTGTTTTTGTTTTGATTAATAATAAATAATATATACTTTTGCGACCCGAATTAAAATTATTAATTTTTAAATTTTATTAGTATGATTTGTAATTATGAGACCGTTTTCATTATAACTCCCGTTTTATCTGATAGTCAGGTAAAGGAAACGGTACAAAAGTTTAAAACTTATCTGACCAAAAATGGTGCAGAGATAGTTTATGAGGAGAACTGGGGTCTTAAAAAAATGGCGTACCCTATTCAAAAAAAATCTACAGGTTTTTATTACATGGTTGAGTTTAAAACTGATGGCAGTTTGATTGAAAAGCTTGAAAAAGAATACCGTAGAGATGAGAGAATTATTCGTTTTTTAACATTGAAAATGGATAAATATGCAATAGAATATGCAATAAGTAAAAGAAATAAAAAATCGGTAAAATCCGAAGAAACAAAAAAGGAGGAATAAGTTATGGCAGAAAAAAGCACAGAAATCAGATATTTAACACCTCCCTCAGTTGAGGTTAAAAAGAAAAAATATTGTCGTTTTAAGAAAAGCAGGATTAAGTATATCGATTATAAAGACCCTGTATTTTTGAGAAAATTTTTAAACGAGCAAGGTAAAATTTTACCTCGCAGAGTAACAGGAACTTCTTTAAAGTATCAAAGAAAAGTTTCAACAGCAATAAAAAGAGCAAGGCATTTAGCTATGTTACCTTATGTTGCAGATATGTTAAAATAAAAACAGGAGGTAAAAAATGGAAGTAATATTAAAACAAGACGTATCAAATATTGGAGATAAAGGTGATATTGTTACTGTTAAAAACGGTTACGGACGAAATTTTCTTATACCAAAAGGTTATGCTTTATTAGCTACTAAAATTGCTAAAAAAGTGCATGAAGAAAATATTAAGCAGCGTGCTCATAAAGAAGAGAAGATAAAGGATGAAGCAGCCAATGCAGCAAAAAAACTGGAAGACTTAACACTAACAATTGGTGCAAAAACTAGTTCAAAAGGAAAAATATTTGGTTCTGTAAATACAATTCAAATTGCTGATGCAATTACAAGCAAAACAGGAGTTGAGATTGACAGAAAAAATGTTAGCATTAAAGAAGACAGCATTAAAGATGTTGGTACTTATACTGCAACAGTTAAATTTCATAAAGAAGTAAAAGTAGATATAACTTTTGAAGTGATTTCTGAGTAGAGTGAAACTGTTTCACGATTAGATTCAAAAAGAAACAGTTTAATTTTGATAAGATATTTTTATTAGCAATTTTAATTGTGAATACCATTAAAATTTATGATATTTACATTAAACATTAAAACATAATATATTATGAAAAATTTTGCAGTAATTCTATTTATGGCTCTTACATTTGTGTATGCAGCTCAGGCAAATACACCTAATATTGAAAAAGGCGATAAAACTAAAACTTTTGAAATGAAAGTTGGATTTCATTGTGCCGGAGGTAAAGCTACAATTGAAAAAAGATTAAGTGAAATTGATGATTTAGAAAGTTATGAAGTTAACCTTGAAACCAAAATGGTTAAAGTAACATATTTCACAAAAAAGATTGATGAAGCAAAAATCAAAGCTGCAATTCTTGATCTTGGATACTCTGTTGATGGAAAAAATCCAACAAAAAAACACAAGTGTGAGTAAGATTATTAATTTACAAAAAGATAAAGCCCTGATTTAAGGGCTTTTTTATTGCTCCTAATTATTGTATTTTCCCTATCAGGAATTTCATTAAAATGAATACAAATACCATTTTCCATCTCTTTTAATTAGTTTCATTACTTCAGAACTTCTGCTTTCTCCTCCGGGATGATTAAACATAAATGAAACCCTTGCTATTTCATTTTTAGAGTCTATAGTTTCATATTCTACTTGCCCATAAGTTGATGCAAGTTTGAAATAACTCTCAAATTCTTCAAACGTTTTTTTAATTTCCTCTGTTTCTACGGATTCATCAACCTGTTTTTTAAGATTAGCAAGCTTGCACAAACTTTTAGTATCACCATCTCCCTCGCCCAATGGATCGCAAAGGTTTTCCAATAATAGATAATCACCTGTTTTTGCTGAATAAAAAATTGCGTTCACAACATTATTTGGGTCTGTTTGATCAAGTTCGTATTTAGGAACCTGATTCTGAGAAAAAAGTCCTAAACCTGTTAGAATTAACGACAAAAAAACTATAAACTTTTTCATGATTTTTATTTTTTAATTAATATTTATATCCTGTTATTGAGCCTTTTTCAAGACCAACATCTAAGCATAAGACTATCCTGTTAACAAAATTAAAATACGAAACCGCCAATGTTGCATCCAATATGGCATTGTCACTAAGACCAGCTTTTCGTAATTGTTCAGGATAATCAATTTCCTTTGATAAACCCGGATTTAAAGTAAGAGACTCCGCAAGTTCACACAATTTCAACTCTCTCTCTGCTAATTCTATTTGTCGATAATCTTTTTTTAAAAAAGCTACTCTTTGTTCATTTTTCCAATAATGATTTAATGCCTCTCCATGATGTATTTGGCAATATTCACAATTATTGCATACAGATACAATTACAGCTATCATTTCTCGTTCTGCACGGGAAAGGTCGGACTTGCTGAACATTATTTCCAAATAAATATCAATGTGTTTTACAATGCTTTCTGGTCGCAAGCTTTGAATTGTGTGTACATCAGCAAGCTTACCTCTTTTATCAACCAATTCATCATAAATTTCTTTAAGTCTTCCCGATGCTTCTTCGTGTTTTATTACTTTTATTCTAGACATTTTTATTCTTTTCTAATCATTGTTTTTCCAAACTATTTCTTCCCCACTAATTGTCATAAGTACTTTTGTATTCAATATCTCATTTTCATTTATTTTTCAATATAATTAGAATTTATTAAATAATCCTTGTCATTTCCATAAATAAAAAGGCATTGTCCGCCAAAAATCGCATCAATAATCTCTTTTGATAATTCATTTGGTAATGCAGGACATCCCCAGCTTCTGCCAAGCCTGCCATGTTTTTCAATAAAACCACGGCTCACATAATCTGCACCATGAATAACAATTAATCTTTTTCTTGCATTATCGTTGATATTCTTTTCAATTCCATCTAATTTTAAAGAATACCCGTGTTTCCCATAATACGTTTCAGCTGTAATAAAAAATCCTAAACAACTTTTTTTTGACTGGGATTTATTTGAAAAATATTTTGAGATATTTTCTCCTGTGTTTTTTCCATGAGCTACAAGACAATGATATATCAATTTTTTTTCAACAATATCTATAACAAAAAATCTTTCTTTTGTAGAAGGTTTTGAATAATCAATAATTATTAGTTTATCCTTTTTCTTTAAATTGTCAATATTGTAATATCCTATCATTGCAGTCCTGAAAATATCATAAGAAATTACATCGCTAATATTACATTCTTCCCATATCAATTTTATTTTATTTTCAATGTTATCATCGATCTTATTTATTCTTTCAGTTTTATAATTATCTGAAAAGCAATTGGTAATTATTGCGGAAATAATAATAATGATTATTACAATAGCCTTATTCATAAATATATGTGGATTTTGTGAGACATTTTTATATTGTTTCAATATAATTAGAATTTATAAGAAAATCCTACGCCTAGTACTTCTTTAAACTGAGTAGTTGGGCCAACATGGTCAAGATCATTTTTATCTGTCCATGCTATATCAACATCATCGTCGTAAAGTAAATGAGTAGTTATAGTAGCAGAGATATATTTGTTAACCTTCATTGAAATCAAAACTTCCCAGCTTACATCAAGATTTTGAGGATTTTCAAGATAATTGGAAAACAAATCAAGCTTTGTTTGAAAAGAAACATTTTCCATCAAATCTCTTTTGTAAAACATTCTCAAATATCCACCAAACTCACTTCTCATGTTTGCACCAGAAGTAAGCATCATTCCCATATCATCAAAAATTGCAGGATCTACTCCAAATGCACCAGCATCGGCAAGTGCCTGATCGTTAACAAAAGTTACTTTAGCTGTAACTGGTGCTACAAAAAGCGTAAAATTATCGCTTGGTTTAAAATCCATACCTATCGCGCCAAGCAAATATCCAGGAGCTAATAAATCTGAAATTCTTGTACTATCGTCTGGATAATTATAACCAGCTGTCATTTGAGTTTTGAAATTTAACAAGCCAGCATAATACCAATTTGAAAAAGCTTTCTGACCATATTTTGATGTGAAATCAATTTTGTCGTCTGTCTTCAACCAGTTCGCGTCTTTACCTTGTCTTATTGTTCCGTATCCAATATCAAGATAATTCTCCCACATGCTATTTCCTTTTTTAAGATTTGCAAACAAACTTAAAATACCATTGGTAGATATTGAATTTTGTCCACCAGCTGACCAGTTTGTTAATGAAACCTGCGACATATTTATAGTTATTGTCCCACCTTTTTTCCATCCGTCGACAGTATCGGCAGATTGCTTTTTTAAATTATCCTCAGAAGCGGTAACTTGAGAAAATCCTATTGAAATAATACTAGCAAGTATTATTGTTATTATTAAAGTCTTCATTATTGTTCTATTTAAATATTATTATTATTTGACAACATGAACATCCATTTGTGGAAATGGTATATTCAATCCTTCTTTTGTAAATACTTTGTAAACTGTTTCGTTCATATTGAAAAATACATCCCAATAATCGGCAGCATTTACCCAAGCTCTAACAGCAAAATTTACAGAACTATCAGCAAGTGCAGAAACTGCAACAAATGGCTCAGGGTCTTTTAATATTCTGTCATCATCTGCCATTAGTTTGTTTAATACTTCTTTTGCTTTGTCTACATCATCGCCATAAGCAATACCAAATGTCCAGTCTACTCTACGTTGTGGTTCTGTAGAATAATTTGTCATCGAACCGGTAGAAAGTCCTCCATTAGGAATAATAATAGTTTTCTTATCAGGGGTAGTTAATATTGTATTAAATATCTGAATTTCTTTCACACTTCCGCTATAACCTTGTGCATCGATATAATCGCCAACTTTAAAAGGCTTAAGTAAAAGAATAATTACTCCACCTGCAAAATTTTGGAGTGTACCCGATAAAGCCAAACCAACAGCCAAACCAGCAGCACCAAGTATTGCTACAAATGATGTCATTTCAATACCAAACATTCCTAATACCGAAATAAATAGTAATGCCTTAAGTAATGCACCAATCAAACTTTTAAGAAATGGACGCAAAGACGAGTCTGTTTTGCTTTTTTCCATTCTCTTACCAATTTTCTTAACTACAATCTTAATTATCCATAATCCGAGGATTAAGACTACTATAGCACCAATAATTCTAGGACCATGTTCTATTGCATAATCAACTATCTTATCTGAATAGTTAACTATTGTTGTTGTGGTTTCTTCAATTCCTTCCATTTTTATAAGTTATAAATATATATTAATAAATATTTTAAGTAAAGGTAAAGATATTAATAATTAGGGATACTATTGTCCGTTTTGATAAATACTTATATCGTATTTATCAATTAATTAATTTGTTAAATAGATTTTATGATTAAATTTTCAATCCTACAACGGTTATATCATCAATTTGTTCTTCGTTACCCATCCAATCAGTTAATCTGTTCTCTAAATTTATTTTCTGCTCATTCATCTGTAATTGGCAGTTTTCAAGAATCAATTGTCTAAGATTTTTTGAAAGAAATTTATTAGCATTGGGTCCCCCGAATTGGTCTGCGTAACCATCTGACATCAGGTATATTTTGTCGTTTTTATAAAGTGTAAATTCGTGGTTTGTGAATTCGTGCATGTGCCTGTAAATGGAAATAGGCATTTTATCAGGTTTTATCTTGACTAAAGCTGAATTTGAAGATTTGATTATTTTAGAACTAGTCAATTCATTTTCAAATCGTGTTATTCCTGAATTGTCTAAAGGAGTAATAATATATATTGAGTTGTTAGCTCCAGCCCACTGTGCCGGGAAAGTAACATTATCACTATCTGTTAGCAGTTTTCCATTTGAATTTTTAAGATCAATGGTAATAATGCTTATATCCATTCCGTCTTTTTGTTCATCTGTTACTCCTTTTTGTTGTAATGCTTCAACAATAGAATCCCGCAAATGATTAAGTACATCGCTGGCTTTGGTTATTTCCTTTTTACGGACAATTTCATTAAGGAAAGATATTCCAAGCATACTCATAATCGCGCCAGGAACACCATGACCTGTACAATCAGATACTGCCAGAATAAGTGTTGTTTTCACCTTTGCTGCCCAATAAAAATCGCCGCTCACAATATCTTTAGGCTTGAATAAAACAAAGTAATCGTTAAGAAGTGCATCAAGATTTACTTGTGACGGCAAAACCGCCTGTTGAATGTATTTAGCATACTGTATGCTAGCAGTGATTTTAATATTTTGATTTTCAAGTACATCACGCTGATTCTCAAGCATGTCGCGTTGTGTTTCAATTTCATCACGTTGGGTAGATATTTCTTCATTTGCCTGTTCTAAAGAACTATTCTGATATAAGATAATCAGATTGGCTTTTTTCTTCTGTCTGTAACTATTATAGCTTATTAATGCTAAAAGAACCATAAGTATAAAACCTGCAGTTGTTCCATATATAATAAACTGCTTTTTATTTATTTCAAGATCTTGTTGCGTAAGTTCCAGATTTTGTATTTCAATTTGTTTCTGTTTTTTTTCAGTTTCAAAACGTGTTTGCATTTCAGCAAACTGTCTTGATTTTTCTTCATTAAAAATAGAATCCTTATATTTAGCCGAAGTATTAAGGTACTCTATAGAAGACTTATAGTCTGCTTTTTTATAATATAATCGGGACAAATATTTATAAGCATATCGTAAATTGTTTTTTGACCCTATTACTTTTGAAATATCCACTGCTTTATTTAAATAGTCTTCAGCCTTTTCAAAGTTTTTTAAATCTATGTAGCAAGAACCTCCGTTTATATATATCAGGGTTAAAGCATCCTGATTATTAATTTCCTTAGCCATATCATAAGCTATTAATAAGTATTCAAGCGCAAGCTCGGGTTCCTTTTGCCACTGATATACAACAGCCATATTAATATTGGCATTGATGAAAGCATCTTTATCACCCAGTTTTTCTGATAAATCTGCTGCTTTATGATAATACTCAAGGGCTTTATCATAGTCACCTTTTTCGTCATATATTAGTCCAATATTTCCAATGGTTTTGGCAATATTTGTTTCATCGCCCAAGTCTTTCGAGATTTCTAAATCGCGGAAATAAAATTCTAAAGCCCCATCATAATTTCCCTGAACCAAATATATGTTTCCAATATTATTACAAGCAGGACCTATTTCTTTTTTAATATTAAGTTTTTCGCTTATTTTAAGCGATTTGAACATATATTCTAGGGCAATATTGTAGTCTCCTTTGTAATAGTATGCTATGCCAATGTTATGATAACTTTTTGACAAAAGATTTTCATCATTTTTTGTTTTTGCCATCTCAAGGGCTTCTGTGGCATAAATCATTGAGGAGTCGGCATTAGCCCCACTATAAAATCCTGAAAGCTTAATTAATAATTCTATTTTAAGACTATCTGTTTTTGCATGGCTTAATAATATCTTTGTTTCTTTAATTTTTGTTGTGTCCTGACAGAAAGCAGATAATGAAAATGAGAGAAAAATAATTATGTGAAAAGCTCTATGAAAATGAGTTGTTCTTAATTTATTTAATGTCATGTATTTCATTATTTGTACAAGGCAAATTTATACAGAATTTTTATTTATTCTTAGTGAAGAATATAAATATCTATTCTTTTTCAATAATAATTTTGCTCTTTATCCTTTATTTGTCTTTCTTAAGTTAGGTGGCTTATTAGTTTTACTAATGTCTTTGCTTGTTTATAACTATATTATAACACAGTTTTGAATTTATGATAGAATTTGGAGTAATTATGCTAAATCCACCTGAAGCTATACTCTCCTTGATATAATAATTACCCTTATTAGTTTTTATTAACTTATACTCATTATAGATCTCATTAGGTATTCGTATCCTTAAATCTTTGTTTATACTTGTCCAGCCAAATATATATTTTTCTCCTTTTATTAATTGTGGCATTTTATTGAAAATTTAATAATGAATTTTGTGATTCTCCATTTTGCCTAACGATGGCAATATGAAATTTTGGGCATTTTGAAACATCAAACTCTCAATATATTACACCGTTTATTTAATATTATAATGGTTATATTTAGCACTATCCTTACAATTTTTTATATTGCGTGTTACCCAATGTAATTATCATATCTTTATTCCTAAAACCACAACATCATCAATCTGTTCCAAATTGCCCTTCCAGTCTTCAAAAGCTTTATCCAACAATTCCTTTTGCACTTTCATTGGTTTATTTTTATTTTCTGATAATAAACTCTTAAAAGGTTTATATTTAAATTTCTTTCCTTTTGGTCCGCCAAATTGGTCAGCGTAACCATCGGAGAACATATATAGTTGGTCGCCTTTTTCTAATTGTATTTCGTGAGCGGTAAAATTATCCATCTTCTCATAAATGGCTATTGGCATTTTATCAGGTTTTATTTCGTAAAAGTTTTCAAAACCATCAAGCTGAGTTAAATCTGGCAATTCTCTGTTTGTTAAAAGGTATAGCGGATTATTTGCTCCCGAATACTGAACTATATTTGTTTCGTGGTCTATGGAAATAATAGCCATGTCCATTCCATCTTTTTGCGTTCCAGATTTACCTGTTTGCTTTAAAGTTTTAATTATTTCTTTTCTTAGTTTTTTCAGAATTACTCCTGTATGTGTAATATATTCTTTCTGCACGATTTCTCTTAAAAACGAAACACCAAGCATGCTCATAAAAGCCCCGGGAACACCATGACCCGTGCAGTCTGACGCTGTAATTATAGTGTGGTTTTCTTGATGAGTCCACCAATAGAAATCACCCGATACTTTATCTTTTGGATTAAAAAACAGGAAATGCTCCGATAAATATTTCTCTAATATTTTTTCTTCAGGTAATATTGCTTCTTGCAAGCGTGTTGCATAATTAATGCTTTCAGATATTTCGTGATGAATTCCTTCTATTTCTTCTTTTTGCTTTACAACAACATTTCTTTGAGTTTCAATTTCGTCACGTTGAGCAGTAATTTCTTCGTTTTGTTGATTGAGTTCTTCATTGGCTTCTTCTATTTCTTCTTTTTGTTCGCGAATTTCTGCAGTACGTTCTTGTACGATTTTTCTCAAACTTCGTGTTGAAACCTGAATAGCAATATATACTATTAGAATAAAAATAATAACATATAGAATGTAAGCCCAAATTGTACGATACCATGGAGGTTTTATTATAAATTCATAAACTGATTCTTGGCTTATATTACCATAAATGTCTCTGGCTTTTACCCTGAAATAATATGTTCCTTCTCGTAAATTAGTATAAGGATAATTTGTTACGTTTTCCCAATTACTCCAATCATCATCATTTCCTTCAAGGAAGAAACTATACATTACTTTTGTTTGGTCACCACCTGAAATTGCTGAAAAATAGAATACTAAAGAATTGTTTTTGTACTTAATTTCAGGAATCATAAAATCCGGCTGTCTTAATATTACATTACCGGATTCATCATAGAAAGCACCATTAAAAAGAATATCATTTCCTGCAACAACTCTTCTTGTAATTGCATTAAATAATTTAACTGAATCCCGAATTATCTTATCATCATATTTGATTAAACCATTTGAACCACCTAGCCATATATAATTATCTTCATCATGATAAATTGTTTGAATAAACTCACGTGAATCATCAACAAAAACATAGTTAATTTTATCAGATTCAGGTTCTGTATTAAGAACTGTCATAAGCTTTCCATCATTTAACATAGCAATAAACCAAAGTCGGTTTTGCTCATCGTTTTTAAGTCTGTGAATTACAGCACTAGAGCTTAAGAAACTTTCAAAAAATGAGGAATCAGGTGCAAATATTTTATCCTTATACATCTCATAAGACAGCAAACTATCCTGTTCTTCTGAATAATAATACAATCCTTTTGAAGTTCCAAAGACTAATTTATCCTTGAATTCTTGAACATATATTGGCCCGTTTATTTGGCCCTCTTCTGTATAGGCTTTAAAAGATTTACTTTTTTCTATAGTAAGTTTATTTCCTTCAACATGGTATTTGTCAATTCTTATGGCTTCTCCAACAGTTCCAAGCCATACAGTACCATTATCTTCTTCAAAAATTTTGTAGACAACATTGTTGATTCCTTCGACTTTTCCCTCTTTTATCCATTTCCCATTTTCATATCTTGCACTATAAAGTCCAGGGTCAGCACCAATTATTATCCTATTAGGCATTTTTTTCAATGGGTGAATACACCATGGATAGCAGGCGTATTTTACTGACCCTTCATAAATTGGATTTATTTTATCATCCTTGTCCAATTCAAGTACTGAATTTGAAGTTGCTATCAATAATACATCTTTTTCCTCATGCTTAAAAGGAATAATGTCATAACACTCTTTTTCAACTATCTTATTAGTTATTTTTGTAAAATAAGGTAGTTTATAAATTGAATTGTCATCAGATTCCGTAAGCACTTCTTGCTTATTTAAATAATATAAACCTGTATGAGTTGCGATATAAAGTTTACTATTAAATCTTGTAATGCTTTCAACTGTTTCTTTTAAACCGGTTGTTTCCTGAAAATGAGTAATTGGGCTATTTATTTCAACTTTTGATATTCCATTATTAAGTGCAAGCCATAAATTTGAATTTGCATCAACGAACATATCTCTTACTACTTGATTTTGCAATCCCGTTTCTTTATTAAGAACATACTTTAATGAGCCTTGTTTATCAAATATTAGAACACCATCACCAGGAGTTCCAATTGCAATATCTTTATTATTGATATATCTAATTTTTGTTGGACGACATTTTTTAAGAAAAGAATCAATCTGTGTTGGAAAAGAATCAATCTTTAAAACATTACCATTAACATCAAATTTGACCTTTATTAATCCATTATGATAGGTCAAGACAATTACCGCATTTCCATCTAAGGGTAATATATCCATAAAATAATTTTCAGAACAAAGTTTTTCAGCACCACGAATGGCAAATAATGAATCTCCTTTTATAGTAGCAAGTCCTTTGGAAGATAATCTTACAAATAATTTATTATTAACGATGAAAGGGTCATCAATGCCTATTCCTTTTCTGGCATGAAATATTTTTATAGATTTTCCATTATATAAAAAGACTTTAAAATCTGAAATAAAATAGACTCCATCTTCAGTACAAAATATATCCCAAATTTTATCTACATATTTATGCTGTGAACTATCAAGAAGATTAGTTAAAGAAATATATTTTAGATTACCAATAGTATCCGGTTTTAAATATCCAAAATCTTCTACTGCTCCAACATAGATTGTTCCATCTTCAGAAATCGCCAATGAACGACCCCGCTTTGCTAAAGCCGAAATAAGAATTGTTCGCCAAACAGTTCCATCATATTCTAATATACCTTGATCGTTTGCAGCATAAATAACCCCTCTACTATCCTGAACAATAGACCAATTCTGAACCATTCCATTATATTCTTTAGATGAGAAGTTTTTCACAGAATAAATGCCTAATTCGTCTTGTGCATTAATATTCTTAGGAATAAGAATATTTATTAATAAAAAAACAACTACTAGTTTTCCTATAAAACTGAATTTAATTTTACTATACTTATATTTCATAATCTATGATGATTTTTATGGTTCTGTCCTTTAGATTTACAAATCTAAAATATTTAGTAAAAATAATTATATTATAGTTATTGGTTTCTTCATTTTTTATAGTTGGGTAACGTTGGTATAAGAATATGTAGCCGAATGCGTGGCACTTACCTGTCAAACCGCAAGAAGGCTGAAGCGGGCTACAAGCCTTGATTTTACAGCTATTTCGGCTATTATTTTTACACATTGTTACCCTGCGTTATTCCTATTCTTGATATAAATATCTTTACTTTGCTTACCTGACAATTAAAAAGAAATGCTACTCTAATATGAGTAGCATTTCTAAAAATTAAATTATTATTCTTTCACAAATCGTAAAACATTGGCTGAATTGATTGTTGTTAGCTTTATAAAATATACTCCTTGTTTTAAATCTTTGATTTCTATTGTTAAAATGTTAGATTGCTTTATTGTTAATTGTTTAACAACTTTACCTGTTATATCTAAAACCTCAATTTTTTTAATTGTTAATTGTACATTACTAATTGTTAATTTATTTGTCGCAGGATTTGGGTAAATTTCAATACCATTTTCTGAAATTGTATTTATTCCTACATAAGCATCAACTTGCACATCTAAACTACAATCTATTGTGTTTCCATTATCATCGGTAACTGTCCAAGTTATTGTTGTTATGCCAATTGGTAATGTTGCTGCATCTAATGTTGCGGTGCTATTAAAATCATTTTCGATACTTGCTACGTTACAATTATCATCGCTTGCTGTTGGATCGAATTCTGTTCCTACAACTGTATATTCTGTTTGTCCAAATGTTAAAGTTACAAGCTGATTTGCAATACATGTTATAGTTGGATTTATTGTATCTGCTACTGTAATTGTTACTTGTTCTGTAATAAAGTTGCCTGTAATATCGGTAAGTGTTACATCAATATTTACAGGTGTTAAAACATCTGAGCAATCAAAAATTGTTTGACTAAGTGTTGTGTCGGAGATAGCACAGTTATCGCTTGTATTTGTTATCACACTATCTGCAATAAGTGTTGCATTTCCATTTGTATCGAGATAAACAGTTGTGTTTTGTGTTGTCAGTATTGGACTTTCTAAATCAATATATCCACAACAACTTTCGGTATGTGTAAAACCTTGCCATGATAGGAATGGATAGCCTCCGTTTTCGCTTGCATTTAATCCCCAGTCATCAACACCCCCATTTGTTGTTTCTAACATAAAATCCCAAGATGCTTCTGTTCCATCTATATATATGCACAATGTTTGCATTTCTGCTGTCGTTTTGCCTATTCCTATTGCACTTGTTGTTTGTCCTGAAGTTTCTGTATCCCAAAATGAACTAATTATTAATCCATTATTTATTGTATCACCAATAAGGCCGCCTAAGTTTGTTCCTCCACTAACGCTACCTGCACTATAAGATTTAAGAATACCTGAATTATTGTAATTAACACCTGCAAGACCTCCACCTCCTGAATTTGACACAGTAATATTACATCGACTATATGAATTAGCAATAACTGAATTATTTTCATTACTTCCAACTATACCACCAACCGAATTATTTGTTCCAACAACATTTCCTGTACTATATGAGCGTTCGATACCAGACGAATTATTATTTACACCAACAATACCACCAACTCCACTTTTTCCTGTTATATTAACATTTATTACACCTAACCTAACTATTAGACCTTGATCAGCGTAACCAAACAAACTTACAAAATTAGTATTAGGTCTATCAATAAATAAGCTATCAATAATATAGCCTTCTCCTTTATATAATCCTGTAAATTTATTTGTTGCATTCCCAATAGGAGAAAAACCTGCACCATTGTCCCATGTACTTGTTTCACTAGCATCAATATCTGCAGTTTGTATAAATTGATAGTCCCAAACTGTATCGGTTTCCGATAACCATTTAAGGTCGCAAAGTGTAGCTATTTGGTATGGATCTGGTATTGTTCCAGTACCAAGTGGAGCTGAAAGTTTTTGCCAAGATAAAACAGGATAATCGCTTATACAGTTTTCAAATTTCCAAGTATTGGTAAAATCCCAAGCTGTATAATTGGCTTGATCGTGCATTTCGGCTGTGGTTAAACCTGTACCGCCAGCACTTGTTGCTTGTCCCGATGTTTCTGTGTTCCAAAATGAATTAGTTATTGTTCCTGAGCTACCATTATTATTTCCTAATAAACCTCCTGTATTGTCATAAGTAGAAACAAAACCTATGCTATAAGAATTAGTTATGGTAGAGTTATCAATATATCCCACTAAACCCCCTACATCCCAATAACCTGAAACTGATGCTGTACTATACGAATTAGTTATGGCAGATGAATTAGAATTATCACCTACTAAACCACCTATATAATAATCTGTACCCAAAACGGTTCCTGTGCTATATGAATTGCTTACAGTAGAACTATTATTTCTTCCTACTAAACCACCTATATATCCATAACCTGTAACATCCACATTAATTAAACCTAAACTATCAATAGTAGAACTATTGCTGCGACCAAATAATCCAACCATATTATCAGATGGTCTATTAATAAATAAGCCATCAATAATATGCCCTTGTCCATTATATGAACCTGTGAAATTTGTAGAATTGTTTCCAATAGGTAAAAACCCAGCACCTGCATCCCAAGTATTTGTGGTTATTGCATTAATATCGGCTGTTTGAATATAGTCTTTATCCCACTCTGCTGAGTTTTGTGTTACCCAATACAAATTATCTAGTGTGGCAATTTGATAAGGATCGCCTGTTGAACCATCTCCACTTGCAGGAGCTATCGCTGTTTGCGATTGTGTTGTAAATACAGCCATAAGAATTATTAATGCTGTTAAAATTGTAGATTTATTCATTTTTATAAATTTAAATTAACAATATATTTATACTTTATTATTCTGTTCCGTTTTTCCTAATGCAGGGTAACGTCCGAAGCTAAAAACCGTTGCCATCCCGCAGGGTGGTTATGGTTTTTGAGCTTTTGTTGGGTGCAGTTGTTATTCTCCATGTTTTATTAAATCAAGTGCAAACTCAAGTGCAGAATCCCTGTTATTTTTAATATCTTCAATAGACAAATCTATTTTATAATCAGGGATTAAACCATAAATTGACTTTTCATCTGCTCCGATTTGGTACCATTTCATATGTGAAATATAATATGTCAAACCTGTATTTGGAAGATTTCGTTTGATTGGATATCCATAATGAACACCCGTTCCTCCTGTTTCTTTTCCAATTGTAAATGCAATATTATAATGTTTTATACACCAAACCGTTGAACCGGCACTTGAAAACGTTCCTCCGTCAATCAAGACAAAAATATTACCAGAATATCTCAATTTTTCAGGATACGGTTCAATAAGGTATATAGTTGATCCCGCTAATTCAGATTCTAATAATGTATCTTTTTCTGAAGGGTAATGAAATTGTTCTCTGGAAATCGAACTTACTTTCACAATTGCTTTCTGATATTGAATAAATGGCACATCTGAAAGATATTTAATTAATTCATCCCCAATTTGTGAGTCACCACCACTATTACCTCTGAAATCAATGATTAAATTCGATATTTTATTATTATTTAAGGATTTGAAAGTTGATTTACAAAACTTTTTAAAATCACGTAATGAATTCATTCTGTTCATATCAATTAACCCGATACTGTCATGAATTATACTAAAAGTGAAATTTGGAACGATTTTGTCAGGTATTTTATTTATGCTTCTACAACGGTATCTTTCCACCTTGTCACCCAGAAGATATTCAATATCAAAATATTCAGGAGAATTAAAAATAGCATACATTGAGATATCAAAATGCAATTCATTCATAAAAATAAATAAGGCTTCATTTTCTGCAGAAGTACTTTTCTTAAATATCGTGATTAAGCTGTCTGTTGAAATCCCATTAATTGATATAATTCTATTACCAATAGGGGCTTGTAAGGAATCAATAAGTGAACCGCTTATTATAAAATTATTTAAAGCCTTATCTATTTTTATTGTGTAAGGAAATCTGAGGAAATCACCAATTTCCTCAACAGGAGGATAGAAGTAAGAGTGTCCTTCTTTAAGTAAGGCTAATATTGGATAAAACTTTCGCCATGCATCAATTTTTGAAATTGAATCAGGAATTTGATTCTTTAAATCCTCAATAATTTCTAAAAAATCTGTCTTTTCAACAGAATGATAAGGTTCTGGATGGATTTTTTCAATGTCTTCAATTAAGAAATTGATATCCTTAACAATTTCATGTTTTGAATACAACTTTGTAGGTTGAGATAGTATTTGAGAAGAAGATAGAAGGCAAATAATTATAGAATAACATATCTTTTTCATTGTATTTGTGTTGATAAGATTATCAGTATTCATCTTTTTTTCATTTCCCCTTTTTCATATTTAGCTTGAGAAATTAATCAAACTCTGTTGCAAGTGTGAAATTGCACCCAACATTTGTGTAAACAACAATGTTGTTTATTTCTTATTAATTTATTTTTTTCAACTATCATTCATTCATATTGTTAAATGCCGTATTGTTGTCTAAAGGGCTTGTGAGATTTGCAAGAGAACTATTGCTAACATATGTATAAATCTGTGTAGTTTTTGGAGACGAATGTCCTAATAACTCTTGAATATATCTTATATCTACCCCTTGCTCTAACAAATGTGTTGCAAATGAATGCCGCAACATATGTGCCGATACATTTTTTTTAATACCAGCTTTACATGCAGCCGACTTTAATATTTTATTTACACTTGTAGAGCTGTATTTTCCTCTGTTTGGACTCTCAAAAAGCCAATAATTTGGTTTGTATTCTTGCATATAGGTTTCTAATATCTTAATAATATTATCGGCTAATAGTGTTATTCTATCTTTTTTGCCTTTGGCTTGTGATACAAAAATAATCTTTTTTTCGAAAGATATGTCAGATATACGCAAATTTATTAATTCGCTCATTCTTAAGCCTGAAGAATAAAGTATACCTACTATTGCCTTATGTTTTATATTACTTAAACTTTTGAGCAAAGCAAATATTTCTTTTTCAGACAGTACTTTAGGCAATGTTCTTCCTTTTCTTGGTCTGTCTAGTTCGTATAATTCTTTAGGTCTGTTTATTACTTTCTCATAATAAAACTTTATGCTATTTATTATTTGGTTTTGAGCACTACCTCCAATGTTTTCATGTTTCAATAACAAAAACATATAGTTTTTAATATCTTCTTTGCTCAATTCATCAATATCTTTGGTTTTGAAGTGTTCTGCAAATCTTTTAAAATATGTAGTATATACCTTAATTGTATGAATACTGTATCTTTTAATTTCTAATTGAGCCCTGTATTTTTTTAATATTTTTTCTGTATGCTTTGCTTTTGTAGAATATTTTGCAATAATTTCTTTATCAAAAACTAACTCGTAGTTATTCTTTAATTCATTGTTTAATATTTTTAAGTTTTGGAGATTGTCATCGCAATACCAACATTTTTTTGTATTACTCCACTTATATTCCAAACTTTTTAATTTAATTATTAAGCTTGAATCCTTTTTAAAAAAAACAGCAATTCTATCTTTATTTCTATGATTAATATGTTTAATACTAATTTTATGCACTTAAAAATTCAATTTGTTAAATACTTAGTAATCTTTAATAAAATCGACAACAAACGTTTGTAATTATTTGTTGTCGGATAATATTGTTTTTAAACATTTAACAAATATAATAAAAATACGGAGAAAACTCCTTTTTTAATTTTACAACTAAGCGAAGCGGAATCACGAACACAATAAAAGTTAATTGATTGTGAGTAATTGTAAATCCAAAATTGTCTTATTCAGTTTTGCTTTTTTAATCACTTTTGTTCTTCCATTCTTTAAATTTTTCTATTTCGGCTTCCTTGTTCATATACCATTTTGCAAAAAGCGATAATATAAGATTATCGTTTATGGTATCTATGTTGCGAAACGAGATTATCATATTATCCTCAGGGTTTATTGATATTAGTTTTTCCTTTTTAGCATTGCGATAGCTAAGTTCATAAAATATATGTATTTCTCTTCTAGCATTGTTGATATCAATTTTAAAGAGAAACAAAGTTAAAGTTTCTGAAACTCTTAATGTTGCCTTGCGGTTATAAACTTGTTTTTTTATCCTTTCTATATTATATTCCGATAGCTGTTTTTCAATTTTCTTAAATACAGGTATAATTTTCTGATTAAAGAAATTTTCCTTATCGGCATCCAACATTTTTTCGGGTATTATCTCAAGGGGTTCTTCTTTGTACTTATCTTCAAGATAGTTTTTAATGTCTTTTAGAATTTCCTGATTCGATTTCTTTTCGTCTTTCTTATTTTCCATAATGTATATATTTACTTTAATTGTAAAGATAATACATTGTGCGAACAAAAACAAGCAAATATTCCCTTAATTGAGCAATTACATGGTATTATAGACCTATTATATTGTTTAAGCAAGCTTCTGTTCACTGTTGACAAGAGTTTGTTCGCTGTATGTAAGACATTTCCTACTGTTTATAACATATATTTCACTGTTTACAAGAATATTTTCACTGTTTATAACATATATTTTACTGTTTACAAGAATTTTCTCACTGTTTATGAGGTATTTTTCATTGTCGATAAGGTTTTATTCACTGTTTATAAGGTATTTTTCATTGTTTACAAGGTTTTATTCACTGTTTATAAGGTAGTTTTCACTGTCGATGGCATATGCGTGGCTGTTTATGGTACATGCGTGGCTGTTTATGACGTAGTTTTCACTATCGATGGCATATGTGTGGATGTCGACTGTATACTTTTGGATATTGATGGCATATGTGTGAATGTCTATAAGGTAGTTTTCACTGTCAATGGCATATGTTTAGATGTCAATTGTATATGTTTGGATGTTGATGTGTTTAATCATAATAAAAGAGTAATCTATTTGAGAGTACAGTAAATAATATTCTCAAAAATATCTAAGTTTATAATAATTGGCAAATAAAAATGCCTCATGAGTTTGTTCAACAAGCTGTAGCAGCTCTAAATTAGGGTTTAGTAAAACTAAACAATCTATTTAAACTCATAAATAACTGTAAAGTGTGGAGTAATACCAAGTAACTGATGCGTTGAAAAAGCAATATCAGCTTTTAATCTGTTATGAACATATCCAATTCCAAAAGAATTTTGAACAGGATTTGTGCTAATTCCTGCTCTGATAAAGAAGTCTTTTATCACCATATATTCAACACCTGCTTTAAAAATAGGATCAAAATCAATATCTTTTTCTGTTTCGGTGGCAACATATAAATTATTAGAAAACTTATATCCTATACCCACCCTGAAAATAGTTGGAATTCTCTCATTATCATATATTGCAATCTTCGACATTGTTGGATTAAATACATGCACACCTATAAAAAAGTTTTCTTTAGGTTCGGCAAGAATTCCAAGTTCTGCTACTGCTGCACCTTTGCTCCCATAATCTTCTGAAATATGTGTGTTAAAATAATCGAGCTGAACGCCAAAAGATATTTTATCGCTTAACTTTTTTGCATAGCCAAGCCCAATTTTACTTTCATTATATTTACTGTAACCAAAATATGATAAACTTATACCAAAATTTCCCGAATTTGTTGGTAATACAAATGCAAGAGATTGTAATCCATATTCTTTTACAATAAATCTATTTTCATGATGAAATCCAATTGTAGGCTTAGTTAATCCGGCTAAACCTGCCTGATTGTGGTGAGTTGACCAAACATCAGAAAGTGTTACAGAAGAATTACCCATGCTTGCAGATCTTGAGCCGGTTGGATAATTATCATTTCCCGAATAGCTTATTAAATATATGAATAAGAAAACTAATAAAAAAGTTAAAATCTTCACATTAATTGGTTTTATAATCAAATTTATAATTTGAAAGTTCTTCATTTGCCTTAATAATTTTTGATTTTAGGCTTTCTTTATATTCTTTAACTTTTTCTGCAATTTTTTTATCCCCAATAGATAGAATTTGTGCAGAAAGTATAGCTGCATTTTGTGCTCCATTTAAACTAACTGTTGCAACAGGAATTCCCGGAGGCATTTGCAAAATTGATAATATTGCATCCATCCCTTCAAGAGAAACTTTTATTGGAACACCAATAATAGGTATAGGGGTCATTGAAGCAATAACACCTGGCAAATGAGCCGCCATTCCTGCTCCCGCAATAATCACTTGAATCCCTCTATTCTCAGCATTTTTTGCAAATTCTTCAACTTGTTCAGGAGTTCTATGAGCTGACAAGGCATTTACTTCAAAAGGTATTTCAAATTCATTTAAAATTTTTGCTGCTTTTTCCATAATGAGCCAGTCTGACGTGCTACCCATAATTATACTTACTCTTGCTTTCATTGTTAGCTTTTTTTAATTTTTTTTTCAGGAATAATATTAAAAATATTAAAAATAAAAAATTACCTTCGCAAGTTACATAAAATTGATGAAACAAGCGTGAATAACATTGTAACATTTAATTTTATGTTATAGAAAGTTCCTTAAAATCAGCAAAATAAATATTCCGAGATTTGTTAAGTTTAAAAATATCAATTTTAATTAACTTGAAAGCGTTTTGGTATAATATTTTGCATTTTCATTCTATATCAGGAATAGTAAATTTTTAGCAATAAAAAATAATATTCTTTTTTATGAGAAAAGTGAGAATTTTAGACAAGGAGTTTGCATTATCAATTTCTTCTACGGAAATTCAACAGGCAATTTATAAGATTGCAAGCAAACTAAACAAAGATTTTAGAGGAAAAAGTCCTCTGTTTATTGCAGTACTTAATGGTGCTTTTATGTTTGCATCAGACCTTATTAAAAAAACCAATTTTGATTGTCAGATTTCATTTGTTAAATTTTCATCTTATGATGGGGACTCATCTACCGGAAAAGTAAAACAATTAATTGGTTTTGGTGAAGATATTAAAGGAAAATCTATTGTTATTGTTGAAGATATAGTAGATACCGGTTTAACTTTGTCTAAAATAATTAAAGAATTAGAAAAGCTTGAGCCTGCTGAAATCAAAGTAGCTACATTATTATTTAAACCATCAGCTTGTAAAACTGAGCTAAACTTAGATTATGTTGGGATTGAAATACCAAACGATTTTATTGTAGGATATGGTCTTGATTATAACGGAAGAGGCAGAAATCTTGAAGATATTTATTCTGTAATAGACATTGAAAAAAAGCTTGATGATATTAAACTTAACATTGTGTTATTTGGCCCTCCGGGAGCAGGTAAAGGGACACAGGCAAAACGCTTAATGAAAAAATATAATCTTGTACATATTTCTACAGGCGATTTATTAAGAATGGAAATTGCCGATGAAACAGCTCTTGGCATTGAAGCAAAAAGGAGTATGAATGAAGGACAACTTGTTTCTGATGATATTGTAATTGGAATGATTGCAGCATTATTAGATAAAAACAAGAATGCAAGAGGATTTATTTTTGATGGATTTCCACGAACAACTGTGCAGGCAAAAGCACTTGATAAAATGATGCAAGAAAAGAAGTGTTATGTTGATATTATGATAACTCTTGACGTTGATAAAGAAGAAGTGGTTGAACGACTTTTAAAAAGAGGAAAAGAGTCGGGAAGGATAGATGATCAAGACAGAACTGTTATTGAAAATCGCTTAATGGTATATAATAAACTAACAACTCCTGTAGTCGAATTTTATGAATCTCAAAATAAATACTCATCAATTAACGGTGAAGGAACAGTAGACGATATATATATTAAGTTATGTGATGTTATTGACAACGTAAAGAATCTGATATATTAAAAATTTTTCAATGGCGGATTCCAATTTTGTTGATTATGTTAAAATATTCTGTAGGTCAGGAAATGGTGGTGCAGGTTCTACTCATTTACGGCGTGATAAAATAACAGCTAAAGGAGGACCTGATGGTGGAGACGGAGGACGAGGCGGTCATATTATTCTTAAAGGCAATAAACAACTTTGGACACTTATTCACTTAAAATATAAACGACATTTACTTGCTTCAAATGGTGTAAATGGGTCATTGCAACGTTCAACAGGAGCAGACGGAGAAGATAGAATTGTTGAAGTACCATTAGGGACTGTTATAAAAGATTTTGAAACAGAAGAATTTCTTTTTGAAATAGTTGATCATAACCAAACCGAGATAATTATACACGGAGGCAGAGGAGGGTTGGGAAATACACATTTTAAATCATCAACAAATCAAACCCCAAGATATGCACAACCTGGTGAAGAGGGAGAAGAAGGCTGGAAAGTATTAGAATTAAAAATATTGGCAGATGTTGGTTTAGTTGGATTTCCAAATGCAGGAAAATCAACTCTGTTGTCGGTTATCTCTGCTGCTAAACCAAAAATTGCTGATTACGCATTTACTACACTAGTGCCAAACCTTGGAATTGTTAAATATTATGATTACAAATCATTTGTAATGGCTGATATCCCGGGAATTATTGAGGGAGCACATGAAGGTAAAGGACTTGGAACTCGTTTTTTGCGACATATTGAAAGAAACTCAATTTTACTATTTATGATTCCTGCAGATTCCGCAGATATTAATAAAGAATATGAAGTACTGTTAAATGAGTTAAAAAGATACAATAAAGAATTGCTTGATAAAAAACGGATTTTGGCAATTACTAAATCCGATTTTTTAGACGAAGAGTTAACGGAAGAAATTGCTAAAGAATTACCAGATATAGAATCCGTTTTTATTTCTTCAATAACCAAATATGGGTTAGCTGAATTAAAAGACATAATTTGGAAAGCTATAAATGAATGATAGAGTTTTTAAAAAATATTGATACAGACTTATTTTTGTTTTTAAACGGAATACATTCTGACTTTTTCGATTCATTAATGTGGTGGATAAGCAATAAATATGTTTGGATTCCGCTTTATGCATATTTATTATATTTATTAATTAAAAAGTATGGGAAGAGATCTATTCTTCCTCTTGTTACAATTATATTGTTGATTATTGTAACAGACCAATTATCAGTTCATCTTTTTAAAAATATAATTCAAAGATATCGTCCTACTCACAATTTAGATATTTCGGAATTAGTTCATACAGTTAATAATTATAGAGGAGGCATGTTTGGTTTTATTTCATCTCATGCTGCAAACTCATTTGGAATTGCAACTTTGCTGTTATTATTTCTAAAAAATAAACACATCTCTTTAATTTTAATTTTTTGGGCAACAATAGTTTCATACAGTAGAATTTATTTGGGGGTGCATTTTCCCGGAGATATTGCTTGTGGCGGACTTTTTGGAATTATCGTAGCATTTATTTTGTATAGATTATACTTAATCTCAGATAAATTTATTTTTCAAAAGAGAAATTTATAATATTGATTAACAATTACTCGTTAGTAAATAATTGCAGTTCATCTTTGGTACGTGTATAGTTCATTTTATCTTCGTAAAAATATTATTTTAATGCCTGCATTTTTGTTATATCAATATTTTAATGTGAAAAACAAAATATCATTATTTACGATAATTTTATTTATTACACTTTTTTCTTTTGGGTGTAATAAATTTGATGAAGGTGTAAATTGTAGTTTGCGGTCAGAAACTAATAGATTAACAAATACATGGAAATATATTTCGGCGTATGATTTTGAAATAGGAAAACTGCAAACATCAGGATTTAATGGTTGGTCAGAAAAATTAAGTAATAATGGGGATTATGAAAAAACAATAGTATATTTTGGAGATGAAACTATTTATTTAGGCAAATGGATATATGATGAAGAAAAAACTTTGCAGTTTACATATACAATGCACGAAATTGAAATTGTTGAAGTTTATACAATTGTCAGGCTCTCAAAGAATGAATTAACACTAAGAAATGATAAAATGGAAATACATTTTCAAAAAAAATGAAAGTTAAATTTCTAATAATAAGATTTAGCTCAATAGGAGACATTGTTCTCACTACTCCTGTGATTAGGTGCATAAAAGAACAAGTTGAAGATGCAGAAATTCATTATTTAACAAAAAACTCGTTTTCAGGCATTTTACATTCAAATCCATATATTGATAAAGTTCATATTTTAGAAAAGAGTTTTACAGATACTATAAATAAATTACGCAAAGAACAGTTTAATTATATTATTGATTTGCATAAAAATATTCGCAGTTGTCGTGTTAGAAAAGCTTTGCGTATTTTATCTTTTTCATACAATAAACTTAATTACAAAAAATTTTTAAGTGTTACATTTAAGAAAAAAAATGTGTTGCCCAATATTCATATTGTTGATAGATACTTGGAAACAACAAACGTTTTTGATGTAAAAAATGATAATAAAGGATTAGATTATTTTATTCCCGAAGAAGACAATATTTCAATCTCCGAATTACCTGAAAATTTCAAAAATGGATATGTTGGCTTCGTAATAGGAGCAAAACATTTTACCAAAAAATTGCCAAATAATAAAATAGTAGAAATATGTAAAAAAATAAATTTTCCCATTATTTTATTAGGAGGAAAAGAAGATGAAGAAAATGGCAATAACATTGCTCTTGAAATTGGAGAAAAAGTTTTGAGTGTTTGTGGAAAATACAACTTAAATCAATCGGCTTCATTGGTAAAGCAAGCAAATGTTATAATTACTCACGATACAGGATTAATGCATATTGCAGCAGCTTTTAAAAAGAAAATTATTTCTGTTTGGGGCAATACAATCCCTGAATTTGGGATGTATCCGTATTTATCCGACAATAGCTCCCAAATATTTGAAATAAATAATATTAAATGTCGTCCATGTTCCAAAATTGGCTATAACAAATGCCCTAAAAATCATTTTAAGTGCATGAATGATATTGATGAGGAGGAAATAGTTGAGTTGGCGAATAAGATATTTTAATAGTGGGGGTTATAGCTGTCGGTAAAACATAAATGGATATAACTTGAAATTAATTCTTTTTATAAAATTCCGACAAATCTGTACTTATTGAAAAATGATGTGATGCTCCGGCTACATGGTAAGTTGCTAAACCATAACTAAAATGAAATTTTGAAACCCTAACCCCTATTCCAAATGAAAATCCGGTAAGTTTTGCTCGTGTTACTAACTGAAGTTCTTTTCTTCTTTGATAATTATAGCCAAAACGTAAATAGAAGTTTTCAACAGGTATAAATTCTGCCGCAAATATAAAATGTCTTGCTACCTCGTCTGCAAATTTTTCTATTTTGTGTTCTTTTACAATTGAATCATTATCAAATTGTGTGATATCATTGTTTTCGGGAAGCTCATATCGCATTTTGAAATTTGTTAAGTTTTGCGCTAAAACAGAAAAACGAAAAGGGGCATGACCTAATCTTTTTGAAACACCAATTTGAATGTCAAATGGTAATGGCTCCCAATTTCCTTCATAATATGGTTTAATCTGATGTCCAAAATTTTTAATTACCAATGCCGCTGTAAGATTTTTAGAATTATGATAAGTAACCCCTACATCAATAGCCATGCCTGATGAATAATAAGTATCAAGTGCTGAATATATTGATTTTAAATTTGCCCCAACAGTAAAATTGCTGTCTAAAGGGCGAGCATACATGATATTAAGAGCATATTCGGCAGCAGTAAATTCCCCCATAATTTGCCCTGTATAATCAGCTTCAGTAAATTTGCCATAATTTATATAATGTAATCCGGCGGCAAAAGTGCCGTATTTTTCAATATGTTTTGCATAAGAAACATACCCGAAATTAATGTCAGAAAAATAATTTATATAGTTCAAAACAAAATTTTCCGACATTTCTTTATTCAATAAAGAAGGATTATGAAAAACAAGATTAAGATCATTATCTTGAATTGATATAACATTTCCACCAAGAGAGGCAACTCTGGCAGCATTTGGCAGGTCTAAAAATTCATAAGTATTTTTGCCACCATTTTGCCCTAAAACACTATAACTTATAGATAAAAAACAAATTATAGCAATCTGCAAAAATAAATTTCTCATTTAAAAATACGTTTTGAATAATATAGAACGACAAAGTGAGTAAAAAATTGTTAGAATTTCAAACCAAACATAAGATTTAATTTTGGAGCAAATCCTGAATATTGCGGTGACAACACCCCGTTATCTGTATAATAGTAATTATCAGACTTGTTTGATTTGCAAAACCTTAATCCGCCACCTAAGCTTAAATCCACGCATATTTTATGAAAAATATTAAATTTAACACCACCAATAATACCGCTACCATAAATATTGTCATAAGTGTAATTGTCAGTAGAGTATGTATAGGATTTTAGGTTAAGATTTAAATTTGTTTCTTCACGGTATTTATACATAATGTATGGTCCTGTATAGAAACTAATTTCGCTGTTTTCATAAGGATATGAATAAAATCTGTATTGAATCTCTCCACTAGCACTTATCATCTTATTAAATTCTTTTTCTTTAATTGCAGATGCACCAATAATAATTATGCTTGTATTATTATTCAGATAGCGTTCAAATCCCACCTGAAATACACCTTCGTATAATTGAAAAAATCCAATTTTTACTTCATTTTTATCAGTATTTTTATAGTTTTCTATTGTTGTTTGAGAAAACACATTGATACTGATAATTAAACCGAAAATGAATGTAAAAAATTTGGTCATTATTTATTCTATATAAAATTACAGATTTATATTCTGCATAAGTACACAAAGATACATAATTTATTTTTAATTTAATAATACTACAGTAAAAGCTTCCATGTCGCTGATTGCGAGGATTGTGATATGTTGTTTTGTTGCGGGATAATTTAATTATAAAAAAATACTGCTAAGTAATTTACTTTTTTTCATTGAAAAATTTATAAATAATATTATTTTTGTATGTTTACGACAAAGTTTTCAATACTTAAAAAATAAAAATAAATGGTTAAACACACTGGAGAAATAATTCAGGTTATAGGACCTGTTGTTGACGTGAGTTTTGAACAATCAGAATCCGATTTACCAAATATTCTTGATGCACTTGAAATTATAAAAGAAGATGGTAGTGCTTTAATTGTTGAAGTTGAACAGCATATTGGAGAACACACGGTTCGTACTATTGCAATGGATTCAACAGACGGATTGCATAGAGGAATGAAAGTTGTATCTACAGGACTTCCAATTATTATGCCTGTTGGAGAAAAAACAAGAGGAAGATTATTAAATGTAGTTGGCGAAACTATTGATGGTATTGGCGAATTAGACAAAGAAGGCGGTTATCAAATACACAGACATCCACCAAAATATGAAGATTTGTCTACAGAAAAAGAAGTACTTTATACGGGGATTAAAGTTGTTGACCTTATAGAACCATATTCAAAAGGAGGAAAAATTGGTTTATTTGGTGGTGCCGGAGTGGGAAAAACGGTACTTATTATGGAATTGATTAATAATGTTGCAAAAGCTTATTCCGGTTTATCTGTTTTTGCAGGTGTTGGTGAAAGAACAAGAGAAGGAAACGATTTGTTAAGAGAAATGCTTGAGTCTGGAGTAATGCAATATGGTGATGAGTTTTTGAAAGACATGGAAGCAGGAGGATGGGATCTTTCAAAAGTAGACATGGAAAAACTAAAAGATTCAAAAGTTTCAATGGTTTTTGGACAAATGAATGAACCTCCCGGAGCACGCGCAAGAGTTGTTCTTTCAGCACTATCTGTTGCAGAATATTTTCGTGATGGTGATGGCAAAGGCAAAGGAAATGATATCTTATTGTTTATTGATAATATTTTTCGTTTTACCCAAGCAGGAAGTGAAGTTTCTGCACTCTTAGGCAGAATGCCTTCTGCTGTTGGTTATCAGCCAACCCTTGCAACAGAAATGGGTTTCATGCAAGAACGTATTACTTCAACAAAGCACGGTTCAATTACATCTGTTCAGGCTGTTTATGTGCCTGCCGATGACTTGACAGACCCTGCTCCTGCTACTACTTTTGCCCACCTTGATGCAACTACAGTTTTAAGTCGTAAAATTGCAGAATTAGGTATTTATCCGGCTGTTGACCCGCTTGATTCAACTTCTAGAATATTAACACCTGATATTGTTGGAGAAGAACATTACAAAACAGCTCAAAAAGTAAAAGAAATATTACAACGATATAAGGAATTACAAGATATTATTGCAATTTTAGGTATGGATGAGCTTTCTGAAGAAGATAAATTAGCAGTCCACAGAGCAAGAAGAGTACAGCGTTTTCTTTCTCAACCTTTCTTTGTTGCTGAACAATTTACAGGACTTAAAGGTGTTCTTGTTCCAATAGAAGATACAATTAAAGGATTTAATATGATAATGAACGGAGAAGTTGATAAATATCCTGAGGCTGCCTTCAATCTTGTTGGAACAATAGAAGAAGCAATTGAAAAAGGGGAAAAAATGATAGCAGAAGTAAAAAGCTAAATTATTATGCAATTAGAGATTATAACACCCGATAAAAAGGTTTTTGATGGAGAAGTTGAACTTGTTCGTTTTCCTGGAAGTGCCGGTTCTTTTGCTGTGTTGAAAAACCACGCACCTATTATCTCTACTCTGGATGCAGGGGAAATTAAAATTATAACAACTGATGGAGACGAAACATTTTTGCAAATTGGAGGTGGTGTAGTTGAGGTAAAAAAGAATAATATTATTGTACTTGTAGAATCAGTTTAATATTACTTATTTAAGGCATAGAATTTGCAATATATTATAAAAAATTCATTATTCTATAATTAATTATATATCTATCTTACTTATGTATAAAACAATTTTAATTTTAATTTCAGGCTTATTTTTTTCATTTAATTTAATATCACAAGAAACGGTTACTTTTAAAGCTCCAGATGGACTTGAAATTACTGCAAACCTGTATGAATTAGATGAAACATTACCATATATTGTTTTATTTCATCAAGCTAATTCTAGTAAAGGAGAATATAAAGAAATAGCAATTAAATTGTTAAAACTTGGATATAATTGTTTAGCTGTTGATTTACGTTCTGGTGATAATTTTAATTTTGTGCAAAATGAAACAGCCATCAGGGCTAAAAAACAAGGATTACCAACCGGATATTTAGATGCAGAACAAGATATATTAGCTGCAATTGAATGGACTTGGGAAAGGTCAAAACAAAATATGATAGTTTTTGGCAGTTCATATTCTGCTTCATTATGTTTAAAAATTGCAAAAAATGAATCTAAAATTAAAGCTGTTATTGCTTTTAGTCCGGGAGAATATTTTTTGCCAAAAATTAAAGTCGCAGACGAATTAAAGGGCTATTTAAAACCAACATTTATTGCTTCTTCTAAACATGAGTTCAAATATGTTGATGAAATGTTTACAGAAGTCCCAAAAGATTATAAAACAATTTTTCAACCCCAGGAAGGTGATGGTGTACACGGAGCAAAAGCCTTATTCACAAACAGTGAAACACATAAAGAATATTGGCTTGCTTTATTTTTATTTTTTAAAACAATAAATTAGACGATTATTGCTTTTGATATAGTTATTTCTCTTTTTTATTTTCCTCAACACTATAAGCAACTACAATTTTATTAACTAATTCGTGTCTCATAGTGTCTTTTTCGTCAAATTCAATAATGGAAATATTTTTTACATTTTTCAAAATTTTAATCGCATGTAAAAGACCGGACTGATTTTTATTTAATAAATCAATTTGGGTAAGATCGCCTGTAACTATAAATTTTGAATGAGTTCCCATTCTTGTTAAGAACATTTTTAGCTGATTTATTGTAGAATTTTGGGCTTCATCAAGAATTACAAAAGCATTTTCCAAAGTACGACCGCGCATAAATGCTAAAGGAGCAATTTCAATAATTCCAAATTCAAAATATTCAGCAAGCTTTTTTGACGGAATCATATCTCTAAGAGCATCATATAGTGGTTGCAGGTATGGATCAAGTTTTTCTTTAAGATCTCCGGGTAAAAATCCTAAATTCTCACCTGCTTCTACAGCAGGTCGGCTTAATATAATTTTTTTTACTTTTTTGTCTTTTAACATATTTACTGCTAACGCAATTGCTGTGTATGTTTTTCCTGTACCGGCAGGACCTATTGCAAAAAGCAAATCATTTTTTTGATGTTCGCTTACTAATTTTTTTTGATTTTTAGTTCGGGCTTTTATTGCTTTTCCATTATTGCCGTAAACAAGAATATTATTATTGATAACACTATCTTTTAAAATAGGTTCCTCTTTGTTATCCAATATTCGTAAAATGTTTTCTTTTGTAATATTGTTGTATTGATTAAGGTGTGTAATTATTGATTTGATCTTTTCTTCAAATTTTAAAATTTCTTTTGTTTCACCAAATACTTTTATTTCATCCCCTCTGCCAATAATTTTTAATTTGGGGAAATAATTAGAAATTAAATTCAATTTTGAATTATTAGTTCCATAAAATTCAAGAAAATCTATTTTTTCTAAAGATATTATTTTTTCAGCCATTAAGATTAACAATTTATAATTAATTTTGAAATGCAAAATAATGAATTTTTTATCATAAATTGTGTTTAAATAATTTCAATTATTAACAAATGCCTGTAATAACATTAACCACAGAATGGAATATCAATGATTTTTATGTTGGTGCTGTGAAAGGAGCATTATTATCTAAAGGCATAGATAATATCATAATAGACATTACGCATAATATTACTAAATTTAGTATTATTCAGGCGGCATTTATTTTAAGAAGTTGTTATAAGCAATTTCCGGAAAGTAGCGTACATGTAATTTGTGTTAATAGTGAGTTGACAGATAAAAATAAGCATGTCGCTGTTAAGCATAATAATCATTATTTTGTTTGTTCTGATAATGGAATATTAGGATTATTGTTCGATTCACAACCTGATATAGTCGTGAAATTAGCAAGTACTAATGAGCATGTAACTTTTCCCGAACTTAATGTTTTCCCGCAAGCTGTTTCCCATTTAATTAAAGGAAAAAATATTAACGACCTTGGAGAAGAGCAAAGTAGTATTAACAGGCAAATAGCATATATGCCGACTATTGATGAACATGGGGATAATACTATTATTTCGGGCAAAGTAATTTATATCGATTCATATGAAAATGCAATAACTAATATCAACAAAGACCTTTTTGTTAATGCAGGAAAAGGAAGGAAATTTGTAATTTATCTTCAAAATAATATACATTTAATAAGCAAGATAAATAATAGTTATTTTGAAACAGAAGACGGAGAATTAATTGCATTATTTAATTCGTTGAATTTATTGGAAATTGCAATTAAATATGGCTCTGTAAAACAATTTTTTAAACTTGATGTTGACTCACAAATAAGAATAGAATTTTTATGATAACAAGAATTGTAAAGATGAATGTAAATGTTTTGGATGTTGAAAAATTTAAAGATTTAGTCCAAGCATATCAAGGCAAGATACTTGCATCTCAGGGTTGTAAGCAGGTCGACATAATGTGTGATAAAAAAATAAAAACAAAATTTTTTAGTTACAGCATTTGGAAATCGGAACAAGATTTAGAAAACTATCGAAATTCAGAAATGTTTAAAGAAACATGGAATAAAGTAAAACAACTATTTAGTTCTCCTGCTCAAGCTTGGACAGTTGAAGATGCATTTAAAAGCCCCTTATAATCTGTCTTATGCGGAAGGAATTAGAGGCAAAACAATACATGGTGTTTACCCTGTACCAATTCAGGGTATTAATATTTAATAAATTTAAAAAATTAGAAAGTGAAAAAGGAACTTGAAGCATTCAACCGCTTATTATCTATAATGGATAATTTACGTGATAAATGTCCGTGGGATAAGAAACAAACATTTGAAAGTTTGAGAAAACTTACAATTGAAGAGACATACGAACTTGCAGATGCTATTATTAATGGTAATACTGAAGAAATAAAAAAAGAACTAGGCGACCTTATTTTGCATATTGTGTTTTATGCTAAAATTGGTTCTGAAACAAACGATTTTGATATAACAGATGTAATAAATACTATTTGTAATAAGCTTATTTATCGCCATCCACACATATATGGAGATGTTAAAGTTAACAGTGCCGAAGATGTTGCAGATAATTGGGAAAAACTGAAACTTAAAGAAGGTAAAAATAGGCGTGTTCTGGAAGGAGTTCCCAAATTTTTACCTGCATTAATTAAAGCAAACAGGATACAAGAAAAAGTAAAAGGTGTTGGATTTGACTGGGATATAAGAGAACAGGTCTGGGACAAGGTAGACGAAGAACTTAAAGAATTGATAATTGAGATTAATAAAGAAGACAATAAAGAAAAAGTTGAAGCAGAATTTGGAGATTTATTATTTTCAATAATTAATGCTGCCCGACTTTACGAAATTGACCCTGAGAATGCTTTAGAAAGAACAAACAAGAAGTTCATTAAGAGGTTTAAATATTTAGAAGATCAAACTATTCTTAAAGGTAAATCCTTACATGATATGAGCCTTGATGAAATGGAGGAGATTTGGCAAAATGCTAAGAAATATGATTAAGGAATTTTATTTCCACTCCAATGTTTCTATTAAATGTGCAATGTCATCTGTAATAAAATTTATTACAGGGTCTAGAGAATCTTTATTGGGTGCAACATTAAAATATAATGCTCCTCTTAAAAAATTATTGATACTGTCTGTTGCGTAGAAATTTACAGAAGAAGCGGCATTTCCTTTTATTTCATAAAGAATAGCATAAACACTTTTTTCAGGATATGGTAACAAATATTCATTTATTGCGTCGGCTTTAATTGTATGTTTGTAAACAAAATGTCTGGTTTCTTCAAGATATGCAGGTAAATTGTTATTTATTGTTTTATATGTTAAATAAATTATTGCATTAAAATCAGGATATATAATATTTACCCAGCAAGAGTCTTTTTTATAATCAACAACTTTTGAATATACGGGATATTCAAAAGTAAAAGGATAATCTGAAGAATAAGTTTGATATTCTTTTTCAGGCAGGTCAATTCTAAAATAAACTCTTGGTTTTGGAACGTAGTCTTGTTCGCATGAAAATATTAATAATAATATTATGCTTATTATAATATATTTATATATCATCTTGTGCTTTAATATTTCCTTTTACAGTTACTATTATTTGTTTAATTCTCCTATTATCAACAGATTTGACCTTGAAATTAAAATCACCATATTCTATAATTTCGTTTATTTGAGGCATTTTCCCGGTAAGTTCCAATATTAATCCCGCAAGTGTATCAGCATCACCTTTAACATCATCAAAAACAGTGTCTTCAATATTGAAAATTTTATAAAAATCGTTAAGTAATGTTTTGCCTTCAAAAATATAAGTATTATCATTTATTTTTGTAAATATTTTTTCAACATCATCTAATTCATCATTTATTTCACCTACAATTTCTTCCAAAACATCTTCAAGAGTTATTATTCCCGAAGTTCCTCCATATTCATCTATAACAATAGCCATATGTATTTTTTTGAGCTGAAATTCTTCAAGTAGATCATTTATCTTTTTTGTTTCCGGAATATAATAAGGATGACGAATAAATGATTGCCATTTGAATGAACTTCCTTTGTGAATATGAGGTAAAAGATCTTTAATATATAAAACACCTTTAACATTATCGAAATTGCTATCATATACAGGAATTCTCGAGAATCCGGTTTCGACAATTAACTCAAGTAGCTTGCTATAATTTGTTTTTATGTCAACAGACTTTACATATAATCTGGATACCATAATTTCTTTAACATCAATATTGCTGAATTTTACAATTCCTTTCAATATTTTTTCATCATCTTTTAGGTCTTCTGATGCAAGATCTAAAGCTTGAGACAAATCATTTAATGAAATATTCTGTTTCTTCTTAGCAAATTTTTTATTTACAATATTGGTTGAATTTATTAATACTGTACTTAAGGGGTTGAAAATTTTTGCTAAAATTATAATTGGGAAAGCCATAAATTTGGCAAAACCAACAGGGCGTTGTGTTGCTAAAATTTTTGGTAATATTTCACCAAATATTAATAATAAGAATGCAATTATTACGATTTGAATTATAAAGCCCCAAACAGGAGAGTTTGAAAAATCAAATAATGAGTTTGATAAAAATGAAGATAGTATTACAATTCCAATATTAATAAAATTATTAACAATAAGTATAGTTGCCAATAATTTTTCAGGTTTCTTAATTAGCTTAAGAATAATTTTATTCTTTTTTAAATCACTTCTTTTTATTGTATTTATATTAGAAGGGGATAAAGAGAAAAAAGCAACTTCCGATCCCGATATTAGGGCAGATGCAATTAACAATACAATAATAATTAACAATCCAATAATTAAGATAAAAGAAATAGGTTGAAGTTTATTAAAAACTTCAACCATTCCATATAGTAGGGGTTCAACGTCCAATTTAGTAATAATAAATTAACTTATAAATTTATGTTTCCTAAACTATAATAGTTTAGGAATTTAGCATCTTATTTAAAATGGTAAATCGTCTGTTTCTTTTTGTTCTGATGATTCAGAATTATCTTCTGTTGTTTCAATAGTTGGCGTTTGAGTTGTATTTGAAGTTGATTCCACTGAATCATCTTTTTTACCAAGTAATTGTAAATTATCAACCAATATTTTTGTTGTATATCTTTTATTTCCTTCTTTATCTTCCCAATTTTCAGTTCTTATTTTTCCTTCAACATAAAGCTGTGTTCCTTTTATTACATATTTATCGACAAATTCTGCTGTTCCTCTCCAAACTTCAATATTGTGCCATTCAGTATTTGTTACTTTTTCGCCGCTTTTATTCTTGTAATTTTCATTTGTTGCCAATGAAAATCTTGCTACTGCTGTACCGGATTCTAAATATTTTACTTCCGGATCTTTTCCTACATTTCCTACTAGGATAACTTTGTTAATAGACATAATTTCAATTTTTTTTGTTTAGTTTTTTATAGTTTAAAATTACAATTTAATTAATTAATAAAAAATATATTATTATTATTATTTCATCAAGTATAATTATGTATTATTATTCAGGAAAGTAACCCTTCATTATTCCTCTGCTTGAGCCTTTTACGAAAAGAATAATTTCGTCTCTTTCTTTAGTTGCCGGCATATTTGCTTCTACAAATTCTAATGCTTGAGTGTTATTAAAACCTTTAAGATAAAGTACTCTATATATTTCTTGAATTTCATTAATTTTTTCGTTTGTATAGCCTCTGCGACGCATTCCTATTGAGTTAATGCCAACAAAGCTTAATGGTTCGCGAGCGGCTTTTATATAAGGAGGAATATCTTTTCTAACTAAAGCGCCTCCTGCTATCATTACATGCGATCCGATATGAGAAAATTGATGTATTGCACATAAACCACCAATTATTGCCCAATCATCAATAACAACATGACCTGCTAAATTGGCGGAATTAGCAAGAATACAATGATTTCCTATTATACAATCATGAGCAACGTGTGAGTATGCCATAATCAGACAGTCGTTCCCAATTATGGTTTTATAACTTGCAGTAGTACCACGGTTAATTGTTACACATTCTCTAATAGTTGTATTATTGCCTATTTCAACAAAAGTTTTTTCGCCATCAAATTTAAGATCTTGAGGTATTGCAGAAATAACAGCTCCGGGAAATATTCTGCAATTTTTTCCGATGCGAGCTCCTTCCATAATTGAAACACTTGACCCAATCCATGTCCCTTCTCCAATTGTTACATTTTTATCAATAGTAACAAATGGTTCAATTACTACATTGTTGGCAATTTTTGCATCTGGGTGTATATATGCTAATGGTTGTTTCATATTTGTTTTATTGTTTTTTGGATAATTGCGCCATTAATTCTCCCTCCATTACAAGGTTATCTCTTACAAAAGCCTTGCCAATTAATGAGGCAATCCCTCTTCTGATTTCACCTTTCAATATTACTTTAAAAACAATTGTGTCACCGGGAACTACTTTGCGTTTAAATTTGACTTTATCAATAGTCATAAAATATGTATTATAATTATGTGGATCATCAACTGAACTTAGAAAGAATAATCCACCAACTTGTGCCATTGCTTCAATTTGTAAAACCCCTGGCATAACAGGCTCTTCGGGAAAATGCCCAACAAAGAAACCTTCGTTCATTGTAACATTTTTAATTCCGGTAATAGAAGTTTTATCCAATTCTACTATTTTATCTACCAAAAGAAATGGTGGTCTGTGAGGCAGAAGTTCCATTATTTGATTTATGTCAAAAATTGGAGGCTTAGAAAGGTCAAATTCAGGAGCTTTGTTTTTTGATTTATCTTTTTTAATTACCTGTTTAATAGCTTTGGCAAATTCAACATTTGAAAAATGTCCGGGTTTGTTTGCAATTATTTTTCCATTAAACCTGTATCCAATTAATGCTAAATCTCCAAGAAGGTCAAGTAATTTATGGCGGGCAGGTTCATTGTTATAATGTAGGTCAATGTTATTTAAAACTCCAAAGTTTGGAATAACTTTAATACGTGGTTTGTTAAAAATACTAGCTAAACGATCAAGTTCTTCCTGATTAATCTTTTTATCAATAATTACAATTGCATTATCAAGATCGCCTCCTTTAATTAAATTATTTTTAAGTAAGATTTCAAGTTCAGTTAAAAAAACAAAGGTTCTTGCATTTGAAAAATGTTTTTCAAACTCGGATATATTGCTCATTATAGTGTACTGGTTTGCAACCACATCCGAGGCATAGTCTATCATCACATTAATGCTGAAGTTGTTTTCGGGATAAAAAATAATTTCAACATTTTTCTCATTATTAACATATTGGATTTTATCTTTTAAAGAAAAGGTTTTTTGTACAGCTTTCTGTTCAATAATTTCAGCATCAAGTAAAGCCTTAACAAATAATTTTGCACTACCATCCATTATTGGAATTTCTGAAGAACTTACTTCAATAAGGATATTATCAATCCCCAATCCATAAACGGCAGCTAAAACATGCTCTACTGTCGAAATTCTTACTCCATCTACCTCAATACTTGTTCCTCTTGAAGTATCAACTACATTCTCAACCAAGGCGTTTACAATCGGCTTATTTTCAATATCTACTCGTTGAAATTTATATCCATGATTTTCCGGAGCAGGCTTGAAAGTGAGTTCACATTTATTACCTGTATGTAATCCTATTCCATTTAATGTAATAGCCTTAGCTATTGTTTTTTGTTTGTTTTCCATTCAATTGTTTAATGTAATATTTTATACAAAGATATAGTTTCCAAATCATTTACAAAAATAACATTATATATACATTCACAATTTATTAAATTAAAAATATTCTTTTTGAATTATTATTATAATGGGCTGACTGTTAGGCAATATCTGTTTTGGATATAGAGTAAGTAGATAAAATAATTAAGTTTTTCTTAAATTTGCACATTATTATTTATTTAACAATGAGTACATTTTTATTTAGAGACATAATTTTCGGACCTGTACGTAGTCGTAGACTAGGTATTTCTCTTGGAATAAATTTATTGCCAAATGATTATAAATTTTGCAATTTCAATTGTATTTATTGTGAATGTGGTTTGACAGGTTCGAAAAATATAAATAAAAATAAGCTTCATTTGCGTGAGAATGTAAAGCTAAAATTAAATGAAAAATTGCAGTTAATGCAAAAAAACAATGAACCTCTTGATGTTATTACATTTGCAGGAAATGGAGAACCTACATTACATCCTGAATTTGATAAAATAATTGATGATACTATTGAAATTAGGAATAAATATTTTCCGAAAGCCCGAATAGCTGTTCTGTCAAATGCAACAACAATTCATAAAGAAAAAGTATTTAATGCATTTTTAAAAATTGATGATAATATTTTGAAACTTGATAGTGCATTCGAAAAAACAATAAAGCTTTTAAATAATCCGATTGGTTCGTTCGGTCTGGATTCAACAATTAACAATTTAAAGAAATTTAAGGGTAATTTTATTTTACAGACCATGTTTGTTCGTGGTAAATATAATGATATTGTTGTTGATAATACCACAAAAAAAGAAGTTGAAGCATGGCTTTCTTTATTGCCGGAACTTAATCCCAGACTTATAATGATCTATACTATAGCTCGTGATACTCCTGTTGCAGGACTTGAAAAAATTTCTGTAAACGAATTAAATAAAATTGCAGAAAAAGCTATAAATATGGGTTATAAAGTTCAAGTTTCAGGATAGGATATGTATTTTTATGTTAAATTGAACCCGATAATTATCGGATTTAAATAGAAAGTTTTAACACAAGTATAATTATATTAGGCGGTATTTCGTACTTCTGTAATGTTTTGCCTCTAGTTCCTCCCTTTTGGGGAGCCTGTCCCGAGTTTATTTCGGGATTAGGAGGGGCTTTTATTTTTATTATTTGCAAAAAAGTAAAAACATATTAGTTTGTCCGCTAGATTGGGGGATTGGGCATGCAAGCAGATTAATCCCAATTATTACGGAATTTATAAAAAACAATAATGAAGTTATAATAGCCGGTAGCGGGAAATCATTATTGCTTTTAAAAACTACTTTTCCGAAATTGAGAACTATCTCTATAGAAGGATATAATATAAAATATTCTAAAACAATACCTCTCTCTTTAAAAATGATATTTCAAGCACCGAAAATTCTCATAAAAATTAGTAAAGAACACAAACAGCTTGAAAAAATAATTAAAGAACAAAATATTGATATAGTTGTTTCTGATAATCGTTTTGGATTATGGTCTAAAATGGTTAAAAGCATTTACATTACTCATCAAATAATGATAAAGATGCCTGGTATTTTAAAATTTTTGGAATACCCGATTTACAGATTTCATAAAAAAACCATTAAAAAATATGATGAATGCTGGATTCCTGACATTGAACAAAATCCGAATATTGCAGGCGACCTAACCCGAAAATTCCCATTGCCTGAAAATGCAAAATGTATTGGTATTTTATCAAGGTTTAAAAAAGATAAAATTTCTGATATAAAGAAAAAATACGAAATACTTATTATTCTTTCAGGACCTGAACCTCAAAGAACAATATTTGAAAATATTTTAATAGAACAAATTTCAAAAACAGATTATAAAACATTGCTTGTTCGAGGATTAAATACAAGTAAATTATCTGTTCCCGATAATATAGATGTTGTTTCTCATTTAAATACAAACGACATGAAAGATGCTATTCTTTCGTCAGATTATATAATAAGTCGTTCGGGTTATTCAACTATTATGGATTTAATTGTACTTGAAAAAAATGCAATTATAGTTCCAACTCCGGGACAAACAGAACAAGAATATCTTGCAAAATATTATAAGGATAAAAAAATCTTTTATTCAGTAAAACAAAAAGATTTTTGTATAAGCTCTGCTTTAAAAGAGGTGGAACAATACAATAATAAATTTGAGATTTCAGAAACTAAGCTACAAAATATTTTTAACCATTAATTTTGGCTCCATCATTTCGTGGATAGCATATTTAATTCCTTCACGACCAAGTCCTGAATTTTTAATGCCACCGTATGGCATGTGGTCAACTCTAAAAGTAGGAATATCATTTATCATAACACCACCAACTTCAAGTTTATCAAAAGCAAGATCCATTTCGCTAATTTTGTTGGTAAATACCCCTGCTTGCAGTCCGTATTGAGAACTATTTATTTCATTTATAGCATTATTGAATTCCGAAAATTTTTCAATTGTAACAACAGGTCCAAATATTTCTAAAGCACAAACATTCATATTTGGTTTTGTATTAGTAATTATTGTTGGTTCATAATATGTTCCTTTTCTTTTGCCTCCACATAATATTTTTGCTCTATCTGAAACTGCTTCGTTAACCCATTTTTCAACTCTAATAGCATTTTCTTCATCTATCATTGATGAAATATCTGTATTAATATCTGACGGATGTCCGGTTTTCAAATTTTTTACAGCATCAACAAACTTTTGAATAAACTCGTTAAAAATATTTTCTTCAACATAAATTCTTTGCAGGTGTATACAAACTTGACCTGAATAGGCAAAACTTCCAATAACGCATTTTGAGACAGCTTTATTAATGTCTGCACTATTACTAATTATAACTCCGGCATTTCCTCCAAGTTCTAAAGCGATTTTTTTCTTTCCTGCATTTTTTTTCATTTCCCAGCCAACTTCAGGAGAACCTGTAAAACTTAACATTTTAAACCTTTCATCTGTTACAAGTTGATTTCCTGATTCTCTGTCCATTGGTAATATTGAAACAGCTCCTTTTGGCAAAGAAGTATTATCAATGATTTTTGCTAACTCAAGTACACTTAGTGGAGTGGAACGAGCAGGTTTTAGAATTATTGGATTTCCAGAAGCAATAGCAGGAGCAATTTTATGTGCTGCAAGATTTAGCGGAAAATTAAAAGGTGCAATACCTGCAATTAATCCAATAGGGAAATATTTTACCAATCCTTCTTTATTTTCCCCTGAAGGAGTCCAGTCTATTGAAAAATATTCTTTTGGCAATCTTTTAGTTTCTTCGGCTGCAATAATAAAAGTTTGTTTTGCTCTTTCAATTTCTCCTATTGCGTATTTTAATGGTTTACAGGCTTCCTGTGCCAATACAGTTGATAAATGATTTTTGTTTTTTCCAATTTCTTCTGCAATTTGCATAAGTATCTCATAGTATTGAAATGAAGGTAAATGTTTTAAATTATTTTTAACTTCTTTTGCTTTATTAATAGAATTTTCCAATTCTTCTTTTCCTGCCAAAAAAGTTGTTGCAAACACTTTGTTTGTAAACGAATTTTTAACTTCTAATACCGTTTTTGTTGATACAAATTCTCCTGCAGAGTATATTTTATATGAATTCATTGTCTATACTGGTTTAAATTTTTTCAGTATAAAAATAAGTTGATTTTTGATAAAAAATAACAGAATTGACAATTTTATTTTTGGATGTTTGATTTTTTATTGTTGAAGAGAAAAAAGTTAACTATAAGGTTTCTTGTGCATTTTTTTGTTTGAAATCAATATCAAAAACAACTCCTGCTCGTATCCATCTTCCCGGCATTACAAGGTATCCAAGATCATGATATTCTACATTAAACAGGTTTGAAATTTCAACATAAGCGTTTACTATATTTTTTTTCCAGTAAATTCGGGAATCAACTAAAGTAAAAGGTTTATAATCAAATTCATTATCAATATCATTTTCATCAATAAATGAATATGTGCCTGCTCTGCTTTGAAACGAAACTCTCCAACTTGCAGAAAAGTTTTTATATATTTTATGTTGTGTACTTAATGATAATTTATGTTTTAAGTAATCTAATGCATATTTTGAAATAAAGTTGTCGCTTAATTTTTCTATTTCAGTATAAGAATAATTAATATTAACATAATTAAAAGGAAAATGCTTGCCAAATAAACGCTTTGTTGATATTTTTTCACTTATTTCAAAGCCAATGGTGGTTAGATCTTCAATATTTACACAATTCCAAACTCCAATTGATGTATCTTTTACCCAGTCAATAACATTTTTCCCTTCACGTTTAAAAACAGAAATATGCGATTTGAAATACTTATTATGATACTTAATGCCTGTTTCATAAGTAAGTGCTTCTCCGGGAACAAGGTCGGCATTACCTACATTTGCCCCTTTCATGTATAAGTCGGTAAATGTTGGCAAACGAAGAGAATTATTTACAGAACCAAAAATCCTTGTATTTTTAAACAATTGATAGCTGATATCTAATCCTGGATAATAACTCCAACTATAATCAGATGTCCAGTTTGCAAGCATTCCTGTTGATAATATCAAGTTCTTGTAATAATAAACATGTTCAATAAACATCCCCATATTATCTCTTGATCTACCGTGTGTAAACACCCAGTCAACTTCTCCGGGAACAGGAATTGTATCAAATAATTCTTCTCCAAGAACATTGCTTAATATATTTTCAGAACGATATTCAGCTCCTATTGCTGTTTTTCCTAAAAAGGTTGTAAAACTTAAATTAAAATCTATTCCATAAACATTAGTCAGATGATTATTTGTATAAACAGAAGGGTCTTCTCTTAAAAAGATATATTGATCCTGATGACGTCTCCAATATAAATTTTGGTTATATTTTATTTTTTTTCCGGATAGAAAACGAACATTAGCAAAGGTTGTTTTGGTTTTTTCAAATTGATCAGGATATTTTATCTGATAAAATTTATTTGCTCCAAAAGCTTTATTATTATGACCTGTTTGAAATTTAATATCTCCTAAATTAGACTTGAAAGCTGTTTGATAAAAAAAGTTGGAGCTTTTAAAATCAGTATTTTCAATATAACCCGAACTGGCTTTACGTGATAAAGAAAAGTAGTTGTCCATTTGTTTTTTGTTAAATGTTCCTTCAACAGAACCACTATTAAGAAAGTGGTCTCCACCCATTACAGAAACTCTAACATTCTTTTCTTTATCATTGCCTGTAATAATATTAATTGCGCCACTAAAAGCGTTAGGACCATAAATTCTTGAACCCGGTCCTTCCAGTATTTCAATTCTGTCAATATTTTCTATTTCAATTGGCAGGTTCATGTTATGATGTCCTGTTTGAGGATCATTAACCTTTACTCCATTCAATAATATTAGCGTTTGATCAAAAGAACCACCACGAATACTTATATCTGCTAATACTCCATGATTCCCATATTGCCTTACATCAACATTTAAAACAAATTCAAGTAGTTCCATTATGCTTTGTGCCGGAGCGTTTTCAATTTCTTCTCTCCCGATAACAGTAATAACTCTTGATGATTCTGAATATAGAGTAGGTACACGGCTTGCTGAAATCTCAACTTCGTCAATTAAAAGAGTGTCTTTTTTTTGAGCAAAAGAAATACCTGTAGCAACAAAAATCAAGAGGTATGCAATAATAATTTTTTTCACAAAAAAATAATTACAATTATTATGCAAATTTACAATAATTCTTCAAATTATCAATTTTTATTCTTAATATTGTCGAGCAGAATATAAAATGAGAAAAACATTATATAAACCTTAAATTTCAGTAAAATATGAAAAACAAAAAACTTATTTTTTCAGTAATAATAGCAATTGTTTTGACAATTGTTCTCGTAATCGTTTTTGGAAAAGGGAAAACAGAAATTAATTCTGATAACCCTGAATTCAGCAAGTATATTTCAGCCTATACTTCCGGCGTAATTTCTAAAAAGTCTTCAATAAATGTCAGAATTTCAAGTGAACTGTCTGCCGCGTTACAAGTTGAAAAAATTGATAATGAGAGCTTATTTGAATTTAATCCGTCAATTGAAGGTGAAGTTTCGTGGTTAAATGACAGAACTATTGAATTTAAACCAAAAAATGATTTGTCATCAGGCACAGAATATTATGTTGAGTTTAATTTAGATGAATTAAAAAGCGATATTGAAGATGATCTAAGTGTTTTTGCATTTAAGTTTCAAACTATAAAACAGGGTTTTGAAGTTTCAATTGAAGAGCAAAAAACGATTGACAAAAAAACATTGAGGTGGCAAAAAGCCATAGGTGTTCTTCAAACGGCTGATGATGAGGATTTAGAATTAATTAAAAAAGTATTGCATGCATCACAAGAAGGGAAAGAACTCTCAATAAAATGGAAAGAGAATGATGATGCACAATTATTTTATTTTGAAATTGATAGTATTTCAAGAGGTGAAAAAGCATCGGAAGTAATTCTTGAATGGGATGGAAGCATTATTGATAGTGATATTAAGGGAGACATGAAAATTGAAGTACCTTCTTTAGATGATTTCAAATTTATGTCGTATAAAATTGTTCATCAACCTGAACAATATTTACAATTGCAATTTTCTGACCCATTGCAGGAAAACCAATATCTTAAAGGACTTTTACATTTTAATAATATATCGGGATTAAGATATATTATTGAAGATAACGTTATTAAAATATATCCTCCATATAGATTAGATGGAACATATACGCTACATATTGAAGAAGGAGTAAAAAATATTTTGGGCTATAAACTTAAAAAAGCTACTCAGATAGAATTAGTTTTTGAAGAAATAAAACCTGCCGTTCGTTTTGTTGGTGATGGAGTAATTCTTCCCAGTTCAGATAATGGCTTAATTGTTCCATTCGAAGCAGTAAATATTACAGCAGTTGATGTTAGAATTGTTCGTATTTATGAAAATAATGTTATTCAATTTTTGCAAGTTAATGAAGTGGATGGAGATTATCAGCTACGACGTGTAGGTAAAACTGTTTTACAAAAAACAGTTCCATTAAATCAATCAAATGTTGTTGACCTTGGCAGATGGAATAGGTTTTCGTTAGACATGAATGAACTAATTGAAACTGAACCCGGAGCAATATACAGAATATCAATAAATTTTAGAAAAAAACATTCATTATTTAATTGCGGAGATGATGATGACGAAGAAGGTGAAGATGAAATTTCATCAAGTTGGACAGAATTAAGCGATGGCGCTGATGAATCATCATATTGGGATTATTTTGACAGCTATTATTATGGAGATTATAACTGGGAGCATCGCGATGACCCATGCTATGATGCTTATTATGGTTCAAGAAGAATGGTTTCAAAAAACATTATTGCTTCAAATCTTGGAATGATAGCCAAAAAAGGTAATAATGGTTCAATAAACGTTATTGTTACAGATTTAAGGACAACAAAACCTCTTGCAAATATTGACATAGAAATATATGATTATCAGCAACAATTATTAAAATCGATTAAAACAAATACTGATGGTATTGCAGCTTTCCCTGAACTTGAAGAACCATTCTTTATTATTGCGAAAAACGGGAAAGAAAGAGGTTACCTTAAATTAAATGATGGAGCATCACTTTCATTAAGCAGGTTTGATGTATCCGGAGTATCGGTTCAAAAAGGATTAAAAGGATTTATTTATGGTGAGCGAGGTGTTTGGCGACCGGGAGATTCATTGTATATCTCGTTTATTCTTGAGGATATAAATAAAACCTTACCGGCAGATCATCCTGTTGTTTTTGAATTAAGAAACCCTGCATATCAATTAATTCACAGATTTGTTCAGCAAAAAAACAATTTGGATTTTTATACTTTTAGATTTAAAACTGACCAAGAGGCACCAACAGGCGATTGGCAAGCTAAAGTTGAGGTTGGTGGAGCAACGTTTACAAAATATCTTAAAATTGAAACAATTAAACCAAATCGTTTAAAAATCAAAATTGATTTTGGGAAAAAATATCTTGTAAAAGGACAAGCGGCTTCAGCTATTATGAATGTTAAATGGCTGCATGGAGCAATTGCAAAAAATCTTGACGCAATGGTTGAAGTTGTTTTAACAACTTCTAATACTTATTTTGAAAAATATAAAGATTACACTTTTGATGACCAAACAAAATCATTTTATTCAGAATCGGATGTGATATTTGACGGCACACTTGATGAAACGGGTAATGCAAACGTAAATGCAGATCTAAGTGTAGGAGAATCAGCCCCCGGAAAATTAAGAGCTACTTTTATTACTAAAGTATTCGAAAAAGGTGGAGATTTTAGTATTGACCAATTTTCATTGCCTTACAATCCTTATACTTCTTATGTGGGTATAAAAATGCCAAAAGGAGATAAAGCGAGAAAAATGTTATTGACAGATACAACACATACTATTAAGTTGGTAACTGTTGACGAAAATGGTAAATTGGTAAAAGAAAGTCATAGAATAGAAATGACATTTTATAAGATTGACTGGAGATGGTGGTGGGAGCAATCTTATGATAATTTATCAAAATACAGTGGAAGGTCGTATGTTCAACCTTTAGAACGAAAAACAATAACATCATCGAATGGTAAAGCAAGTTGGAAAGTGAGAATTAATTACCCTGATTGGGGACGATATCTTGTGCGTGCCCATGACCTGACTACAGGACATTCTACATCAAAAACTATTTATATAGATTGGCCGGGATGGGCAGGAAGAGAGCAGAAAGATAATCCAGGCGGAGCCACCATGCTATCATTTACATCTGATAATGATAAGTATAGTGTTGGTGAAAAAATTAATTTAACAATTCCGTCAAGCGCAGGTGGTAGAGCATTAATTAGTATTGAAACCGGCTCAAAAGTAATAGAAACGCACTGGGTGGAAACGCAAAAAGATGAAACAAAATTTTCTTTTACTGCAACAAAGGAAATGACACCAAACATTTATGTAAATGTTACAATGTTGCAGCCACATGCTCAAACAGCAAACGACTTACCTATTAGAATGTATGGTATTTTACCTGTTACTGTTGAAGACCCGAGTACTCATCTTGAACCTGTTTTAAAAATGCCGGATGTATTGCAATCGGAAGAAACGGTTACTATTAAAGTTAGCGAGAAAAATAATCAGAAAATGACTTATACCATTGCTATGGTTGATGAAGGCTTACTTGATCTAACTCGTTTCCAAACACCTGACCCCTGGAACCATTTTTATGCAAAAGAAGCACTTGGAGTAAAAACATGGGATATTTACGATTGGGTAATTGGAGCTTATGGCGGAGAACTTGAAAGAATTCTTTCAATTGGTGGAGGCATGGATGAAGGTGGCGAAAGTGGTAAAAAAGCAAATCGCTTTAAGCCTATGGTTAAATTTTTAGGACCATTTCATCTAAAAGGAGGAGAAAACAAACATACAATAGAAATTCCTAAATATATTGGTTCTGTCAGAACCATGGTAATAGCCGGACATGACAAAGCTTATGGCTCTGTAGATAAAACAACACCCGTAAGAAAACCATTGATGATACTTGGAACTTTGCCAAGAGTACTTGGACCAGGCGAGACAGTGAAATTGCCTGTAAATGTTTTTGCTATGGAAAATCATGTTAAAAACGTAAGTATTCAGGTAAAAACAAACAAATATTTAAAAGTTGTTGGCGGAAGCCAAAAAACATTGAAGTTTACTGAACCTGGAGATGATTATGTTGAATTTGAACTTGTAGTTCAACCTAAACTGGGAATTGCAAGAGTTGAAATAATTGCAACATCAGGTAAGGAAAAAGCTTCTTTTGATATAGAGTTAGATGTTAGAAATCCAAATCCGAGAGTTACTGATGTAATTTCAAAAATTATTGAACCGGGACAAACATGGACTGAAACATTCACTCCTGTTGGAATAACCGGAACAAATAAGGGAGTTCTTGAAATTTCTTCAATTCCTCCTTTAAATCTTGAGAAACGATTAAAATATCTAATAAAATATCCGCATGGATGTGTTGAGCAGGTTACATCGTCTGCGTTTCCACAATTGTTTCTCGACAAACTTGTTGATTTAACATCAACGCAGAAAAAAGATGTTTCGAGAAATATTAAATATGCAATTAAAAAACTTCAATCGTTTCAGATGTTTAATGGCGGATTAAGTTACTGGCCGGGAGGTAGTAGCACAAGCGAGTGGGGAACGAATTATGCCGGACACTTTTTGGTAGAAGCCGACAAAAAAGGCTACACTGTTTCTTCAGGATTTTTGAAAAAGTGGATTAAATATCAAAAAACAAAAGCAAATTCCTGGACCGACGATGGCAAGCGTTCTCATTTAATGCAGGCATATCGTCTGTACACACTCGCTTTGGCAGATAAACCCGTAATTGGTGCTATGAACAGATTGAAAGAAAAATCAAATCTTTCAAACGAGGCCAAATGGCGATTGGCAGCAGCGTATCAGTTAGCAGGAAAAGAAAAAACAGCATTGAAAATGATAACAGGTTTATCAACCGATTTTAAAGAATATTACGAGTTGTCATATACTTTTGGCTCATCAATAAGAGATAAAGCTATGGTGTTAGAAACTTTGGTGTCGCTGAAAAAACGTGAACTGGCATTCAAATTGTTGAAAGAAATTTCTGCCGATTTAGCAAGCGAACGTTGGTATAGCACACAAACCACAGCATATTCTCTTGTAGCAATATCAAAATATGTTGACAAAAATGTTACATCAAGCAGTCTGAAATATACTTATAAAATTGGTGAAAACAAGGCAATAAATATTGTTTCGCAAAGTCCTGTTTCACAATCAGACCTTAAAATAAAAGGAGCAAGTGCAAAACAGTTGACAATGAAAAATACCAGTACAGGAATGCTTTATGCAAGAATTATTCTGGAAGGTGTTCCGCTTGCAGGTAACGAAACAGATTCCGAAAGTGATCTTAAAATTTCTGTAAAATATATGTATATGGATGGCTCATCAATTGATCCAACAAGCATTGTACAAGGAACCGATTTTATGGCAGAAGTAAAAATTACACATCCCGGCATAAGTGCTAATTACAAAGAAATGGCATTAACACAGATATTCCCGTCGGGATGGGAAATAATTAATACCCGTATGCTTGATGTTGGAAATTATAAAGTGGTAAGTGTCCCAAAATATCTCGATATTAGAGACGATAGAGTTTATACATATTTTGATATTAACAGAAGTAGAACTAAAACTTTCCGTGTATTGCTAAATGCAAGTTATGTGGGTAAATATTATCTACCTGTAGTTTCCTGCGAAGCTATGTACGACGCTACCATTAATGCCCGAAAAGCAGGTAAATGGGTAGAGGTAGTAAAATCAGGAATGTAGTAAATTATGAGAATTTGAGAAACACCAACAAAATACTGTTGGTGTTTTTTTATATATTTGAAATAATCATTGTACTTTCGTGAAAATTTTAGGGAATGGAAACTATTATTACATTTAATAAAATTATTAAGCGCTATGTAATGGGCACACAAATAGTTCGTGCACTAAATTCTGTTTCTATTGATATTTCCAGAAATGAATATGTTGCTATTATGGGGCCTTCCGGTTCCGGTAAATCTACCATGATGAATATTATTGGTTGTTTGGATACACCTACTTCGGGACAATATATGTTAAATCATGCAGACGTTAGTGGTATGACAGATAATAAATTAGCTGAAATACGAAATAAAGAAATTGGCTTTATTTTTCAAACATTTAATTTGTTGCCACGATTTACTGCTTTAGAAAATGTAATGTTGCCTCTTATATATTCAGGTATTACAAAAAATAAACGAATAGAAAGGGCAGAAAAAGTTCTTTATGATGTTGGTTTGGCAGATAGAATGACACACAGACCCAGCGAATTATCGGGAGGACAACGACAAAGAGTTTCTGTTGCAAGGGCTTTGGTTAATAACCCTTCTATTATTTTGGCAGATGAGCCAACAGGAAATCTAGATTCGAAAACATCTGTAGAAATTATGCGTTTATTTAATGATATTAATAAAAGTGGAAACACAATAATTGTTGTTACACATGAGGAAGATATTGCAAAATATGCAGGAAGAATTATTAGATTGATGGACGGAAAAGTTGCATCGGATGAAAAAAATAAGGAACAAAAAAATATTAGTGATGAGTAATAAAAAAGATTGTAAAATATACACAAAGGGGGGCGATAAAGGACAAACCTCATTAATTGGCGGCAAAAGAGTGCCAAAATATCACGATAGGATAGAGGCTTATGGAACAATTGATGAATTGATATCTTATATTGGTTTGTTGCGAGATCAGGATATTGATGAAAATTCAAAAAATATATTAATAACAATTCAGAAAAATCTAATGATTTGTGCTTCAATATTGGCAACTAACACAGAAGATGGTAATGATAAGTTACCCAAATTAAAAGAAAATGATATTGAATATCTTGAGAAAGAAATAGACATTATTGAAAGCTCATTGCCGGAATTAAAGTTATTTATTGTTCCCGGAGGACATATTTCCGTCTCAATTTGTCATATTGCAAGAAATATTTGCAGGCGAGCAGAAAGAAGAGTTGTATATCTTGCCCAAAATTATGAAATTGACAACAATATTATTAAATATTTAAACCGCCTTTCTGATTTTTTATTCGTGTTTTCCAGGAAGTTATCAAAAGATTTTAACATAAAAGAAATTCTTTTGTAAGCTTATTTGTAATTAAATATTTTTGTATTATATTCGCAAACTTTTTAAATAAATATGAATTTGTAAAATAGATTGTGTTATGTATTGGACACTTGAATTAGCTTCAAAATTAGAGGATGCACCATGGCCGGCAACAAAAGATGAATTAATTGATTATGCGATTAGGTCGGGAGCTCCATTAGAAGTAATAGAAAATTTACAGGAAATAGAAGATGAAGGCGAAGCCTATGATAGTATAATAGATATTTGGCCTGATTATCCGAGTAAAGATGATTTCTTCTTTAATGAAGATGAGTATTAAACCTTAAAAATTATGTTAAAAAAAAGCTTGTTCATTTATTGAACAAGCTTTTTTTTATTTACAAAATTTAGATACCACCTTGTTATTTTTAACATGTTTTTATAATAACAGTGAAATTTAGCCGATAAATATAGCTTATGTTCATTTTGTCTTGAAACAAAACGAACCAAAAAATCAAGACAAAATTATGCTTCAACCCACTCTAAAAAAAACAGAATTTTCTAACAACAAGGACTACCTCTTATAAGAAAATTTAGCTGTTTTCTTTATTCACGCCTACGCATGGCTCGCAATTTTGCCAAGTCAACGCATTTCACATTCGTTGTCAGTCAGGAGCATCCAAGTTAAATTAGATCTTTGCTTTATATTATTGCAACTAATTTTATTGATTCCTGTTTATAAAACCATAGGGGATTTTTTACAAAGAGTTGCAACACTAAAAATAGGAATACCTTAATTATTCGAAATGTTTTTAGAAACTTTTATCTACAAATCACTACTTGCTTTGTAATTACATTATCTTTTGAACGAAGAACAACATTATAAACTCCGGCACTTAAGCCTGATTTATTAATTATAAATTTGTTATTTTCAGGATAAAAATTAATTTTTTTCTGAATAATAGTTCTCCCTATTTGATCAATAAACGACACATAATATGTAGTTTGTAAATCTCCTTTTAGAGTAATTGAAATTTCATCGCTATAGGGTGAGTTGTATATGAAAATATCATCAGACTCACTATTTGTACTGCAATTTGCAGAAATAATCTCAAAATAAAAATATTACTCTTTTATAAAACTCGATTTATTAATTCCTTTTTTACCTTGAACTGTGATAAAATAAACTCCAGATGGTAATTTGCTTAAGTCAATAGAAAATTTATTATCTCCTTTTAATGATTTAATATTTGTAGATAATTTTATGTTGCCAGTATAATCATAAATATTTAGTCTGCATTCTTCATCAAAGCTAGAGTAAAATGAAATATTAACTGTTTCGTTTGCAGGATTTGGATATACTTTTAGTTGTGATTGTGCTTCTTGAATTGCTACTGCCACCATATCAGAATATTTAAATCTTCCATCAAAATCAACTTGTTTTAGTCTGTAATAATTCATTACACCAACTAAAGGATTATTGTCAATTGAGATATATGATTGTGGAGAAGAGCTGTTTCCTATTCCTTTAACAACATCTATTTTTTCAAAATTAAAACCATCCGCAGAATGTTGAACTTCAAAATAGTCATTATTAGTCTCACTTGCAGTTGTCCAGACTAAATCTACATTCTTTTTGTCTACATTATAATTTGCATCAAATGATAATAGTTCAACTGGTAGAGCTATTGGAGTACAGCTCATTGTAGCAGACCCTCCAAAATTAAGTGTATATCCAGAACCAGTTGGAGTCCATTTATCTACCATAATAAAATATATCTCTCCTGCTAAAACATTTACATCTTCAGTAAATTTATCTCCAGTTACATCTTCAGTATTATCACCTGCACCATTTTGCAGACCAGTATTACCCAAGAGGTAAGAATCACTACAACGGATTTTTACAGCATTTAAATTTGTGCAATCAGTGGTAGGACCAAAAAGTGCATAGTCATAATCATCAGTTCCAACTGTAGGAACAATGGTAAAAGTAAAAGTTCCTGATGTAGTAAATGTAACGGCATACCAGTTGCTATAATTTTCTCCTCCTGCAGGGCATCCAACACCATCGCAGCCTTCTGCACTTATTCCAGGGCCTGTACTATTGCTAGCTACTGGTGTATTATCACAAAGTTGAGTAAATGTTGAACAATCGTTGTTATCTGTTCCATTAGGACCTCCAGCACATGGAGCACTGCTAAATGTTGCTGCCCATCCTGGCATAGTAACCGAACCATCTGATGCAAATCTAAAACCTAAACATCCATTTATTGTTCCAGTAAATGGACCAATAGCACCAGTTCCAGAACCAGACCAAAGAATAGGACTGTTTTGTGTAGAACCATTAGTTACTGTAAAAATATCCCATCCTGCTTCAGTACTGAATGAAGAAAATGTTGCAGTTAGACACATACCTGCTTGATCGGGACAGAAAATCCTATAAATATTATTTATATTGTTTGAATAATTGCCTCCTGCACCACCATCATCATAATAGGTTCCAGAGCAAGTAGCTACCTGGCAAGAGCCAACATACTCACCTGCAATATTTGTAGTTGGGTGAAACCAAGGCCCATTATCGCTACAAGCTGGACAAGCTGGACAAGTTGCACCACCGCAATCAATACCAGTTTCATCTTGATTCATAATACCATCTGTACAAGTAGGTGGTGATGGAGAAGTGTAATAAACTGTTACACATAAGTATAATGTTACATCATCACACCAAGCATCAGTATCCCGGGCACGTATTCGAAATGTTTGATCATTTGCTAATTGCCCATCCCAATCATGAAATGTATAAGTTCCATCACAGCCGGAGCCATAATATGCACCATTTGTCCATAAGTCTATTTTATACCAACCAGGACAAACTCCACCTATACTCATTGTGATATCAACCTGTGTTATAATTGCACCAACTGGTGCACAATTAATAGTTATAAGAGGTGTGAAAAAATAATTACAATCTTCTCCGCTTGTTAGCGGAGCACATTGAGTACACGATTGAGCAGATAAATTAGTAGAGAGAAAACCAAAAGCTAATACAAGCAATATTGAAAACATAGTAAAACTAACTTTTGTTTTCGTTTTTATGGTATGTAATATCATTTTCATAGTTAATCCTCCTTATATTTTAAAAGATTATCTTTCTCAATTTCTTCAGAGGTTCTTTTGGTTTCTTTAATTTTTTTGTATTCTTCCGGATTATTTTTAATCCATTCTAATTTGGCATTTTCATAGTTTTTTACATCTAACTCGTAATTGCCAGTATCAATAAATTTTGGTCGATCAGGATAGTTTGAAATTTCTATATTCTTCTCCTTAAAATTAATTATAGCTTTCGATTTAGAGTTTTTACGATCAATAATATTTTTCCCCGTTCATTAGTATTTTGATTTGGATGAGGGTCTCCTTCAATTGTTATTAATTTATTTGTAGTGTCAATAGCTTGAGTTTTTTCTTTATTTGTGTTATTTGTATAAGGAATACTTTCTTTGGAGATTACTTTTTGATATTTGGCATTATTAGAGTTCTTTGATGTATTAATACCAGATTGGGCATAAGAAAAAATACAGGACATTCCTATTCCTACTATAAGAAGTAATAGTTTTTTCATAGCATGATGGTTTTAAATTCTATACAAGTATACGAAATATATTATATGTTTGATATATTAATTTACATCTTTATATCACTAAAAATATGCTTTTAGTCAAAATAACTAATATATCTCTGCCAGTATTTTTGCTACATCCGATTCTAATCCTATTGGTTTATCGTTTTTAATATAGCGCAATTTATAATATCTGTCTTCGGGTTTATCGCTTAGGTTTTTGCGTTCGTCTTCGTAAGGCGACCTTGTATCGCGTCCTATTTTTGTCCATTTATTGCCATCGTAACTGCCATAAATAAATACGCCTTCCATATCGCTTTTCACCCAGTCTATAATAATCGCCTCGAGCGTAGGTGTTACTTCGCTTATAATGGGTTTCATTGTTTGTGGGTCGGGTGTAACATGGTGTACTCTAAAGCCTATTGCTTCGGCATCTTTTTCACGAAACTTGGGAGAGTCTTGTATAAATCGAAACATTCGCAAAAAATCTTTTTTGCAATTATATAATTCTTCTACTTTAACCTCTGTTTTTTGTTGGGCTATATTGCTTGCTTCTTCAGATTCGTTAATTACTTTTGCTACGTTTACTAAAAACGCTTCCAAACTTTTAATTTCTTCCTGATTAATACCATAATGATTTGCCAGTAGTATTAATTGTTTTACTGCACTGGTGATAAATGATAGAATTTCATTTTCTCTTCCGGGGAAATAAATTGCTGTACCTTTTTTCATAATAAATAGTTTTAAATTTAATTAAGGGGGCTTCTATTAATTCCTTTCTTTCAAGAAACAAAGATAATGAATAAGATGCGAGACATAAAGTATTTCTTAATAGTTATGCTATTTAGAAATATTTTGACGAAGTCAGATTGTTTATTATATTTGTTCCCGAAAGGTTTTCAGAGTTTTTCATATACTTCTTCAAATTTTTTTGCATTATCCCGATAGTGCATCTAAAATTTTCATCGTCTATAAAAAACTCTGAAAATCTTGATGCGAAGTAATTATTAGAAGTCCCCTAAATTAAATCGAGAATTTTTATCTGCAAATAACAACTTGTTTGGTTATTGCATTTTTATTTGAACGTAGAGTTACATTATAAACTCCGGCACTTAAGCCTGATTTGTTAATTGTAAATTTCTGATTTTCGGGATAGAAACTAATTTGTTCCTGATTTATTTCGACTGTGGAAAGTAATATTTTAAATTTACCGAAAAGTAATTTCCCGAAAAAGGAATATATTCATCTGCTGAGCCAATTTGGTTTGATTTGTAAAAAAGCACATACAGCATATTGCTAAAATGGGTGTGATATGATGCTCCAAGAAAAATGTATCCACTGTTTTTTGTCCTAAATTCCATGCCAGTAGTACCGTTAATTGCAAATTGTGCCCAGTTGTATCTTTTGCCGTATACATGGGGTATGCTAATGTTTGTTGGGTAAAAATCGAAACTAAGCCCGAGGTTTCCGCATAAATATAGCTGACCGGTAAGTTTTACATATCCGCTAAGGGAAATCGGTACTTCATAGCTAATAAATTTAAGCGAGCTATCGGTAAGTAATGTATCAGGAGTATTGATCTTTACATCAAAATTACGTTGGGTATAATTAATGCCTGTATGCAGCGAAAGTCGTTCGCCTATGCCAAATCTTATCTCCATTCCATAGTTTATCCCTGTTTTTTGCGTTAATTGATAGTTGATGCTATCGGTAAATAATTCTACATCGTTTTTTTCAATAATATTAGTTGTAATAATCGGACTAATGTGTAAACCCAGTAATGTTTCTCTTTTGAGCTTTTGTGATATTGCAATATTTGCAAAAAATACAAGTAATAAAAGAAGTGGTATTTTAGCTTTGATTATCATAATAAAGCAACAAATTTACGAATTTTATATGTAATTGTCGGAGTTATTTTTTACCACCGATTACACGGATTTTCACAGATTATTTATTTTTATTTCTTTGTTTTACTTTGTGTTAATCTATGCTATCTGTGGTGTGTTTTCTTTTTTTACCACCGATTACACGGATTTTCACAGATTATTTATTTTTATTTCTTTGTTTTACTTTGTGTTAATCTGTGCTATCTGTGGTGTGTTTTCTTTTTTTACCACCGATTACACGGATTTTACTCACTAAATGTTTATTTATTAGGTGTTCGTGAGTGCTTCGCAATTCACAGATTTTTTATTTTTATTTTTTTGTTTAACTTTGTGTTAATCTATGCTATCTGTTGTGGATTTTCTTTTTTCTTCCAACAAAGTTTCTGCAGCTAATTTCAATTCTTCATACCAGTCTTTTCCAAATCTTCTTATCAGCACATCTTTTAAAAATACATACATTGGCACACCAAGTTTTTCGCCTGTTGCTAATGCCATATCGCAAATTTCCCATTTGTGATAGTTTACTGCCGTAAATTCTTTGTATTTTTTCACCCTTACCGGATACAAATGGCACGAAACAGGTTTTTGAAAATAAATTTCATTATTAAGATATGCTTTTTCAATTGCACATTTTGCAATACCATTATCGAAATAGGTAAATGCACATTCTTTGCCGTTAATTAAAGGTGTAACATAATCATTGGCATCGTCTTTTATTCTTAATCCTTGTTGTTTAATAGCTTTTTTGCCTTCAGGTGTTAAATATTTATCAATTTTATCTAAAATACTACCTATGATCTCAATTTCTTCAATTTCGAGTGGAGCACCATAATCGCCATAAACACAACAATTGCCCTTGCATGAATTAAGATCGCAAACAAAATTTGTTTCAATTAGATTGAGGCTGATAAGTGTATCTTGTATTTGAAGCATTGTTTTTTCGTAATTATTCATATAGAATATTCGGGATTAAAATTAAACAAAGTTTGTAAATATCCATGTTTTCTAATTAAAACGATTATAAAAAAAGCAGGTTTTAATTGATTTCAGAGAAAATCAACAACTGTTTTAGTTGCCCCGTCTTTCAGGGCGGGGCAACTGATTTTTTCTTATTGTCTAAGTTTCTAAAATCCGCTTGAACTTACAAAAAGAATATCAAACACTGATTAACCGTTCGACAGACGGGGCTTTATATTCAAATTAAGGCTTTTTCTGTCATTTCGTTGGGAATATCAATACTCATTATTTTAAGCAATGTGGGTGCAACATTTGCCAAAGTACCTGAGTTTATTGATTTATATTTATCTGATATCAGTAAACATGGTACAGGATTTAGCGAATGTGCTGTATGTGGGCTTCCATCATCATTAATTGCATAGTCGGCATTACCATGGTCGGCAATTATAAGAACTGTATAATTATTTTTTTGAGCAGCATCAACAACTTCGCTTACGCATTGGTCAACAGTTTTTACAGCTTTTAATATTGCATCGTAAATTCCTGTATGTCCAACCATATCGCCATTAGCGAAGTTAAGACAAATAAAATCGAATTTGTTTTTATTAATTTCTGTAATAATTGCATCTTTTACAAGGTATGCACTCATTTCGGGTTGCAAATCGTAAGTAGTAACCTTTGGCGATGGTATTAAAATTCTTTCTTCGCCCTTAAAAGGATTTTCTCTTCCGCCGGAAAAGAAGAATGTAACATGAGAATATTTTTCGGTTTCGGCAATTCTTAATTGTTTTTTATTGTTGATCTCCAGAATTTCGCCAATGGTTTTCTTAACATTTTCTTTATCGTAAATTATATTCACATTTTTAAAAGAATCGTCGTATCTTGTCATAGTGCAATAGTACAAATCCATTTTGCTCATTTCAAATTCGGGCATATCTTTTTGAGTTAGCACTGTTGTGATTTCTCTTAACCTGTCGGTACGAAAATTAAAACATATTACAACATCGTCTTTTTCAATTGTCGTAAGTGGTTTATTTGCATCATCAACAATAACTATTGGTTTAATAAATTCATCTGTTTTATCGTTATTATACGATGCATTAACAGCTTCAATTACATTTTGATATTTTTCACCTTTACCCGATACTAATAGATCGTAGCCAACTTTAATCCTTTCCCAGCGTTTATCTCTGTCCATAGTATAAAATCTGCCACATACAGAAGCTATCTTTGCCGATTTGCTTTTAATATGCTCTTGCAGATTTTCAATAAATCCTAATCCGCTATGTGGGTCAGTATCTCTGCCATCGGTAAGTGCATGAATAAAAACTTTTGACAAACCAAAATCGTTTGCTATATCGCAAAGTTTATAAAGATGCTTATCTACAGAGTGAACTCCGCCATCTGAAACCAAGCCCAGAAAATGAACTTGTTTGTTTTTATCTTTAGCGTATTGAAATGCTTTTATTAATGTATTATTTGAGCTTATTGAATTATCTTCTACTGCTTTATTGATTTTTACAAGGTCTTGATATACTACTCTTCCTGCTCCAATATTCAAATGTCCTACTTCAGAATTTCCCATTTGTCCATTTGGTAATCCTACATCTTCGCCACCGGCTAATAATTGCGAGTTTGGATATTTTAAAAAAAGCTTATCGAGATTAGGTGTATCACCATTATAAATTACATCAGATTTCGACTTATCTCCTATGCCCCAGCCATCAAGAATTATAAGTATTGCTTTGTTGGTTTGCATTTGTTTATATTTTTAGCCACGAATTCGCGAATGTTTTTTATATGTTGAAATTCTAATTTTTTAATTGCGCTAAAATTACTTAATAAAGCTGAATAAGCAAAAAGGGTAGTCTTTTGATTTGCAATTTAAATTTTTTTCACGCCGAGCTCGCAAAGTTGATTTGCAAAGACTGTAATATATTTTTGACTTAGATTCTTTTTACTCTAAAACAATTTTTTGTACAGTCACGCCTTTGTTAGTAGTAACTTTTATTATGTATATGCCTTTTGGCTGTGTAGCCAAATTAATAACATGCCCGGCTTGATCGGGCATCCATATTCCTGGATTCCCGTTTTCACGGGAATGTTTAAGAATGGTTTGACCACTAATATTCATTACTTCTATACTCTCCATTCCTTCTGCCTTTATTGAAATTAAGCCTGTTGTGGGGTTGGGATATATTTGAATTTGTAGTTTTTTATTGTTTTCTTCAATACTTGAAATAACCACATTAATAATATTTGATGTATCAGATATACAAGCATTTGTATTGGTAACAATAACAAAGTAATCTCCTGTAACTATTGGTTTATAATAATATGAATTTGCGCCCACAATTACCCCACTCTGATTATACCATTGGTTGTCAATTGGTGAACTTGAGAACAAAGTATCGTTTATATAGTTAATAGTTGGTGTTGGGGGAATTGGAGAAACTTCAACATTAATGCTGTCAACTTTAAAATCTATACCGGATGTAACAGTAACATAATATGTTTGCGTTGTCAAAGGAAAAGCCTGAGTATGTGAGCTATCTGAAAATTCAATTGTTATTGTTGGTAACCATGAATATGTAACACCAGAATGATTAGAACTAACATAAAGTTGAGCAGTATCGCCTTCACATATAGTGGTGTCAGAAGATGTCCATATTTGTAAATCGGCATAACCAATAGAGTCTGTTTTTATTAAATATATATCGTTTGACCCAAAAATGCTTTTTGATTGAGTATAACCCGCAACCAGAAATCCATTATCATCTTGTGTACTGATAAAATTTCCGGCATCTGCCTGACTTCCACCATAAATTCTAGTCCAATCTAGAGAGCCGGTTTTATCATATTTCCATATTGCAAGCGGGTCTCCACTAAGCACATAAGGATCGCTTATGTATCCTGTCATTACAAAACCACTATCGGAAGTAATATCAATATTTTTCACATAGGCATCGTCTCCAAAAGAAGCCCCGGAAACCTGCGAATACCACTGATAATTACCAATGCTGTCGGTTTTTAGCAACACGCCATAATTCCAGCCTATTGAAGAATAATATCCTGCTACTACAAAGCCTGTATCTAAGGTTTGTTTAACAGCATAGCCATATTCATAATCTCCAGGAAGTGTTGAATAATAGGTACGACTCCACATACTGCTACCAAAACTATCGAATTTAGAAAGCCGTAAATCTCTACGTAAATTTGTTGATTCCCATCTGCTACTATTGCCTGTTACAACAAAACTACCGGAAGCTAATATTGTTACCGACCTTGCAACATCTTTATCAGCACCTCCATAGTCAAGTGCTTTGGTCCATAAAGTATCTCCATTAATATCCATTCTTATAATATACATATTAGGATTTGAAGGTATATTTGGACCAAATGATTTGGTTTCACCTACAGCAATAAAACCACTATCGGGTGTTTCTTTTATACAGTATAATATATCAGATCCTGTTCCTCCATAAATCTTTTCCCATAATATATTACCCAAACTATCTGTTTTTATTATCCATGCATCGTCGCTGCCTGCACCTACAGATGCTGTTTGTCCGCACATAATAATATTGTTGTTACTTGTATTTTCTATACAACGGAGCTTATCAGTATCGGTTCCTCCAAATTTTAAAATCCATTCTTTTATACCAAGAGAATCTGTTTTAATTAAGCATCCATCATATGATGTACTTGAAGACATTATGCTTCCTGCTATAAAATATCCATTATTATAGGATATGGCGCCAAAACCTTCGTCATAATCATTTTCTCCATAAACACGTTCAAAAGTATTCTGAGCATTAATGCTTAGGCTTGCCAGGGCAATCAAAACTATAGTTGTAAAATATGTTTTCATTTGTTTATTTTTAATTGCGCTAAAATTACACAATAAAGCTTAATGAACAAAAAAGGGAGTTTGCTGATTTTATATTTACGATTTTATATTTTAGATTTTTTTCACGCAAAGCTTGCAAAGGTGATTAGCAAATACTGTAATATATTTTTGGCTTGAGTTCTTTTTGCGTTGGTTAAATAAAAATATGCTTAGTGGGATTTCATTTCTTTGTACCATTCAAATAGATGAGGTTTCATTGAATGATTATTTAAGGTTTCATATTCAAATTTTCTTATAAATCCTGTTGGAATTTTTATACCATAATATGTACGAGGAAAACCTTCTTTACCTTTATCAATAATTTCACACTTCTCATTAATTTTTGAGAAATCAACCAGTATTCCATCTAATATATTAAAACTATGTGTAATGATATTAAATAAAAAGTCTTGTTGGTGTACAAATCCTGTCCAATATTCAAAAGATTCATCTATTAAACTCACAGCTTTTGAGGAATAATGACATTGAGATGATCTATGGTCGTATCCTTTTTTAATTATTTTGTTCATTGTTTCTTTGGTTGGTATAACTTCTTCATAAGAGGCTATTGTTTTTACTTTTTCAAAATTATTTACAACCCAATTATTAAATTTGTCTTTGTCTAATGAATAAATATTCGTATATAATATATCTCCTTCTTTTAAAAAAATACTATGAAAATCTGCTTTTTCTTTTATCATTTTTTAAACATTGTTTGTTCTTTTTTTATAAACTCCTGTCATCATTTATTAATACTCTTTCCAATTAAATTGTGAGTTAAAATTTCCAAAAGAATCTGAATAATGAGTTTGTTTTGCCATTGGTTGACCGTTTTTTACCGTATACTTAAATACAGCAACTTTTTCTAACTTTAAATATTTTTCTACAGCAAAGGGTGTTAAGGCAATATTTTTACCCTTGTATTCAGTTCGAACACTTGGATAGTAAATACCCTCCAACTTTTCATTTAATACAAGGTCAGTGTATACAGAACTAACTTTATAATCAAAGTGATTGACAATATTTTTTTTCGAGAATACATCAGTAAAAAATAATAATAAATTTCGAGCTTGCTCTGGAAACTCCTCAAATAATTTGTATTCTTTCGTGTTTTTATTTGTACTAGGATGATTTTACTAAAGCATACATCTGCAATTTCAAATTCTTTAGTTACAATCCAACGTCCAACTGTCATAGTTGTGGTGAAGTCATTGTTTGGTATTTTTCGAAATTGTTCTACTAATTCTGCAAATAGTGTTCGCACAGGTGTAATTTTTTTTGAAATCATTGCACCATAAAACATAGATTGAAAGGGTTTATTTGCACGTCCATATTTAAGTATCTTACCTATTGCGGTATTATAACTTATCTTAAATTCAGAATTATATATTTTTCCTTCATCAGATATTCTACCTCGTTCAATAATTGTTCCTTCTTTTACAGTTGCTACAATTATTGGAATTTGAATATTATTATTTATAATTGTTCTAATTATTTTGTGGTGTGCGATTTCTGATAAATCACAATTTTTAAATTCATTTATTAGTTGCTCAATATTCATTAACAACACAATTTCTATTATAATTCATCAAAGATAAAAAAAAGGAGAAAACTCCCCTTTTAATTTTAAATTTTTTTCACGCAAAAACTACAAAATATTTTTAACTTTATTCTACATTTCTCTCTTTATCATTTAATATCTCTTCGTCTTTATTCATATACCATTTTAAGAAATGAGATATTATCATGTCTTCGTTTATTGTGTCTATATCGCGAAATGATATTCTAACATTATCACTTTTTAGTATTTGTTTAAGTTTTTTCTTTTTTGCAATGCGATAACTTACGTCATATAAAATATTGAATTGTCGGGAGCTATTATCAATATCCACTTTGAAATGAAAGAGTGAAAGTTTATCGGCAATTCTTAGTGTTGCAACCCGCCTGTATACATCAATTTTTACACTTTCGAATTTATAGGCAGAGAGTTGTTTCATAAGTTTTTTATATACCGGGATTATTTCCGTTTTAAAGAAATTTTCCATTTCATTATTTGACATTTTATTGGGTTTTATTGCCAATGGGTCTGGTGCAAACTTCTTATCAAGAAATGTTTTTAAGTCATTCATTGATATCTTTTCCGTTTTCTTTGTTTCTTCTGGTCTATCCATAGTTTTTAATATTTAATGTTTCTACAAGGGTAATATATTATGCGACAAAAATCATGTTATTATGCCACTTATTTACTTATAACGCCAATTTATTAAGTTATATTGCCTTATTGTTTATCTATTGTACAATTTTAATTGGGCACCGTGCAAGATTGATTGGGCATCGTGTAAGTTTAATGAGCCACCGTGTAAGATTATTTAGCTATTATGCAATACTATTGAGTTATTAACGACCCTCGTTGAGACATTAGGCTCCCGAAACGAGACACCGGGCACTAGGGTTGAGGTATTAGGCATCCGAAGCAGTGTGATTACGTCCTTTAGTGCCTTGTCGGAGCCCTTCATTGCCTTATAATTGGAATTCATTTGCCCGTTTGCTTCCATCATTTGTCCGTTGGGTTCCATAATTTGCCCGTGAGGGCTCATCATTTGCTTATAATGGTTCATCATTGCCTTATTTACGTATCTGATTGTCTTGTGCGGGGCATTTGTTGCCTTATCTCACGAAAGTGTATATATAAAATTGTGAAAGATTCTTCGGTCTACTTGACTTCTTTACTTATGCACATTTCTAATAAAGTCTTCAACTTCGGGTACACCGCCTTGATAGACTAAATATCCATTGTAAGGTTCGCGTTCGGTTATTTCATCGTTAATTGGCGTAAGCATCATTTCCTTAACTTTTTTGGCATCGTCTGTTTGTCCAAGTACCCAACCAAGTTTAATGTACGCAACTTCTGGCAACATATTGCCGGCAGGGATAATTCCTCTTGCCATCATATCACGCCCTGTATCGTAAACAAACATGTGAACATATCCCCAAATTGTTTGTAAGGTCATAAACATGTGAATTCCTTTTGCGTGAGCACGTTCAATTGCCGGATACAATTCTTTATTAACGTGACCTAATCCTGTACCAACCCATATAATTCCCTTGTAACCATTATCAATTATAGAATTCAGTATGTCTGGATTCATTCCTGGATAATAATATAACATTGTAACTTTATCGCTGAAATAAGGATAAATATCAACATTTTTATCTTTTCGTCTTCTTTTATATTCTTTATGAATTGGTGTTATCTTTTTTCTATCAACCATTGCTAATGGAATATCTCCAATTGTTCTGAATGTTGAACGATATGATGAGTGCATTTTTCTAACTCTGGTTCCTTTATGCAAAAGCCCGTACTCATCGGAAGTAGGTCCAAACATGCAAACCATAACTTCTGCAATATCAGAATGTCCTGCTGTGTGCATTGCGTGCATAAGATTCAGAGCGGCATCGGAACTTGGTCTGTCTGATGAACGTTGTGAACCTACCAAAACTATTGGTACCGGAGAATTTTGCACCATAAATGTTAAAGCTGCACCTGAATGATGTAAAGTATCAGTTCCATGACCAATTACTATTCCGTCAATACCGTTTTCAATTTCTTTTTTTATTGCTTTTGCCAGCGACATATATTGCATTGGTCCCATATTCTCACTAAAAACAGCAAAAACTTTTTCGGTATCAAGGTTGCAAATGTCTGCTAATTCTGGCACTGCTCCATAAAGTTCGCCTGGTGAGAAAGCAGGAATAACAGCACCTGTTCTGTAATCGAGCCGTGATGCAATGGTTCCCCCTGTTCCAAAAAGTTTTACGGCAGGCAATCCTTTTGTAAATGGAAATTCTTTTTCAGGTATCTGGTAATTAGCTTTTTTGTAATCAACTTCTACCATCGAAGTTATTGTTTTGATATCTACACCAATATTGTAGCCTGTAATTATTTTAAGAACAATATGCTGGTCGTCATCATTTTCGGCACGCGGCAGAATAGTGCCGTCAAATCTTCCTCTTGTTGATTCTATTTCAACTTTTCCCCAAACTCTTGCATTATATTTTTTCAATATTTCAAGAGCTTCATCTTTATATCCTTGAAAAATATCTTTGTCCATTTTTCTATTTTAGATTTACGATTTACAATTTACAATTTTATATTCTAGATATTATATCTAAGATATTAAATTTTTAAGTTCTGTTAAATTACAATTCCCGATTGCTTGCTTGCGCAACTCGCCCATAATCCAATCATTTATTGAATCAGGAGTCTGTCTTTCCCCGTTTTTCTTAAACTTCTTTTTAAGCAAGCCAACAGGTTCAAGAATTTCTTTTTTAGATTTCTTTTTATATTTAATAGTTGCAAGAATTGATTCGAAATCCATTTGTGGATGTTCGTATAATTCTGAGATCATTTCTTTTGCAATTTCAATTTCCAGTTTACTGTCTTTAACAAATTTGAATAGATCATAAACAAGGTCATAATCAAATTTTGCAGGAGAAACATAATGACCTTCAACATATTTTAGTTTGTGTCCTATGAAAGTTCCAATATATTTTGGATTGTAAGCAAAATCATTGATGATTTTTTCAATAAGCGGCACCAGATTTTTACTTAAAATATATTTGTAAGTATCTTCAGGAATATCCCAGTTTTTTAATTGTTTGTATCTGTCAATTATGTCAACCGGAAGGTTTTCTCCTAATTTATCAATATAGTCATTTTCAAGAGGAATAGGCGGGCTGTCTGTATCAGGATACATTCTGTCGGCTCCGGGAAGCACTCTTTCAAAAATTGTTGTTCCGTTCTCAAATGATTTTCGTGTTTCTTCAGGAATTCCCTCAAAAGCCATTTGGCATCTTTCTTCAATAGTTTCTAATGCCGTTTTAATATCTTCTTCAGGTCCCCAGAAAATAATTTGTGCATCGTTTTCGCCCGCATTAACAATTGAACTAATAATTTCCAGGTCGGCTTTATTAATTATTTTCTCATATTGCTCTGTATGAAGCATGTTGGGTTTTTCAAGACAGGCAATTACTTTTAATCTGTCGGAAATTTCGTTTGAAAACATTTTTCCGGGCTGTGTAAAGTGAGAAAGAATACCTTTGAAATTTGGAAGATTTACAGCATACAGTTTTTCCCCATTATCTTTAGCTATTTTTAAGGGCTCATAAGTAATTTGAAAAGCATCCCAATCCAAATTTGCATGTTCAATTTTCCAATTATCGGGATTTTTTATTCTTTTTAATAATTTTTTCCTTACAGCAAGCAATGCCCATTGTCTGTAACATTCGTTATGTGTAAGTTCAGGTATCCATTTTGTGTGTGCAACTCCTTTTATTTCAACACGACTTCCACCTTTACAGCTTACATTCACATCTTGTCTTCCTGCACCAATTCCTGTTCTGACTTTTCCCGTACTCCTATTTAAAAACCGGATATAATCACATGCCTCCATTACCTCTTCAGGATTTACCATGTCAGGATAAGTAACAGTTTCGATTAATGGCATTCCTAGTCTGTCTGTTTTGTAAACTCTGACATGTTTTATGTCGGATATTTCACGACAAGAATCTTCTTCAATACTTAATTGAATAAGTCTTACGGTTTTGTTTTTTAATTTAATTTCACCTTCAACACCCAAAATTGCTGTTCTTTGAAAACCTGTTGGAATACTGCCGTCAAGATATTGTTTTCTTGTTATATGAACTTCTCCAACAATATTTAATTTACTAAGAATTGAAATTTTAAGGGCTATTTCAAGTGCTACCTTATCAATTGGAAAAGGTGGAGTATCATCTACTTCATAAGTACATGCTGTTTCATTATTCAGTCTGTAAATAATTTCTTTTCTGGTTTTAAATTCCATTAATGCCGTTCCGTCATATTCTCCCAATTCACTAAGTGTTGGCCTCATATGGCGTATTACTTCGGCATTATAACCTTCATCACTTTGAAAAATTCCGGCAGGACATCTGCAAAAAAGCTTTCGTTTTGTTAAAAGTTGTTGGTGAACTTCAAGGCCTGACATGAATCCAATATGGTCATAATCTTTCTGTGTTGCTTGTTTTCGAGGAACATACCCAATCTCTTTTTTGGTATGTTCGTAATTTTGGACGGGGTCAATTTTTGTCATATTTCTATTCTTTTAAGCTGTCAAATCTACATAAACTTTTTAAAAATAAACTGAGATTTACATCAATAGATGAACCATTAATATAATCTGTTTAAAATTAAATAGTTCTTCCCGGATAAACTTTTAATGCTTCGTTTAAAGTTTCCATTGCATTTGCCAAATCTTCTTTTTTAAGAACATAAGCAATGCGAGCTTCGTTTTTACCAAGTCCCGGACTTGCATAAAACCCTGATGCCGGAGCAATCATTACGGTTTGGTTATTATATTCAAATTCTTCGAGTATCCATTGTGCAAATTTGTCGGCATCATCAACAGGAAGCTTAACAACAGTATAAAATGCACCCTTAGGCAATGGACTGTAAACGCCTTCTATTTTATTTAGCTCTGCTACCATAAAATTTCGCCTTTCAAGGTATTCATTATAAACCTCTGTGAAATATTCACTTGGAGTGTCAAGAGCGGCTTCAGCAGCAACTTGCCCAAATGATGGCGGACATAATCGGGCTTGTGCAAATTTTAGTGCATTTGCAATTACTTCTTTATTTTTTGTTACCAATACTCCAATACGCGCACCACACATACTGTATCGTTTTGAAACAGAATCCAATAAAATTACATTATTTTCTAATCCTTCAAGGTACATAGCAGAAAAATGATTTTCGCCATCATAACAAAACTCACGATATACCTCATCGGAAAATAAATATAAATCATATTTTTTAACCAATGTAGCTAGAGCTTTTAATTCTTCTTCAGAATATAAATATCCTGTAGGATTATTTGGGTTGCAAATAACAATTCCTTTTGTTTTGGGAGTAATAAGTTTTTCAATTTCTTCAATTGGAGGTAATGCAAAATCATTTTCAATTGATGAAGTAAGGGGTTTTACAACTACTCCTGCTATTGTTGCAAAGCCATTGTAATTAGCGTAAAACGGTTCCGGCACAATTATTTCTTCACCGGGGTTCAAGCAAGTCATAAAAGCAAAAATAATAGCTTCAGAACCACCTGTTGTAATAAGCATCTCGTCTGCACTAACGTCAATATCAATATTTTGATAATATTTTGCAAGCTTCTCTCTGTACGACTGATTACCTGCAGAATGGCTGTACTCAATAACTGTTTTGCTCATGTTTTTAACAGCATTTAGAGCTACTTCTGGTGTATCAATATCTGGTTGCCCGATATTTAAAGGATAAATTTTTCTACCCTTTCTTCTCGCTGCTTCAGCATAAGGAACAAGCTTTCTGATTGGTGATTGAGGCATTAACTTGCCTTTTTTAGATATTTGTGGCATATCTTTATAGTTTTAAATTAGTACTGATTTATTATTTTGCTTTCATTATTGGCTTATCTTTAACAGGTGCCTTATTATTATTTGCCTTTTTTTCAACTTTACCCTTTATTATTAAAGTTACTTGTGAATTTTTAGCATTTGAATAAACGGTAATAGATTTTTGAAAACTTCCAACCCTGTTAGTGTTATATTTAACTTTAATTACACCATTTTTCTTTCTGGGCACCGGGTTTTTTGTCCACGATGGAATTGTGCAACCACAAGATGATTTTACATTACTTAATATCAAAGGTAATTTACCTGTGTTTGTAAATTTAAATTCACAAGTACCAATGCTTTTTTGAGGTATTGTTCCATAATCATGGGTTAATTTTCCAAATGTAATTACCGGTTTGTTATTGTCATTTTTTGGTTTGGATTCTTGTGCAAAATTAACATTTACAATTAGTAATATAAAAATTAATGATGCTATGAATGTTCTCATAATTATTATAATATTAATTTGAAAAAAGTATGCTAAATTATTAATATAATTTGAAATTATATTTCAATTTTGGCTTTTTTTTAACATATCATTTTTTTAGCAAAAATCAATCCTAATTTTTAATGGACTAAATTGTTTGTTGTTTGTTGTTTGTCGTTGTTTGTATAAACGATTGCAAATTATTATTAATTTTGCATTGTAAAACAAATGCAATTTTTTTTAAAACAATGAAATTTAGTCTCTTAATAATATTCTTAATAACCTGTTTTTCATCTTTCACACAAGTTGTTAATATTGAGAAAAAGCGATTTTCGTCAAATGATAAAAAACTTCAAGGGAATATTGATCTTTCTGTTAATTTTATAAAAAGCACAAAAAATATAATTCAAGGAAAAAATGTTGTTAAACTTCAATATTTTAAAGAAAGAACAACATATTTATTTTTTAATGATATTACAATAATGCAGGTTGATACACAAAGTTATTTGAATAGTGGTTTCCAGCATTTACGATATAATTATGATTTCAAAAACAAATGCTTAATTGCTGAAGCTTTTACACAAATTCAATATAATAAAATACAAAAATTACAGCGTAGATTTTTATGGGGGACAGGAACGCGTTACAGAATACATAATAAACCAAAACTGAAATTATATGCAGGCACTTCATTTATGTATGAATTTGAACTGCTTGAAGATAACCAATCCTCCGATAAAATCAGATTAAATTTATATTTGTCAACTAATTTTGAAATTAAAGAGAATTTAAGTTTTGGTCATATTACTTATTATCAGCCGGCCTTAAATTATTTTAACGATTTTAGATTATCAAGTGAGACTAATATGAAAATAAAAATTTCAGATAAACTTATTTATAAAGTTGCCTTTAGTTTTAGTTATGATTCTGAACCACCCGAAAATATTCAGAATTTATTTTACAATTTTAACAATGGAATATCTTATATTTTTTAACACTACTGTTCGACTAAATTCATTGAATATGCTTAAAGCTATTTGTTTTTTATAAGTTAATAATATTTTGCCCATTAGGGTCTGTTTTAATTATTATTATACTACAAATATATCGTCTTTAACGAGACTAATAATAGCGCCGTAGAGCCTGTTCTGAGCTTGATTCGGGATGCTAAATATTTGTAGAATTGATGTTTTCAAAAAATAATAGAGTGCAGTAGATACGAAATATAAAACATAGTAATTTTTTTGTCAATAAAAAATAATAATATACCTTTGTAGCCTCAAAAGTTATTTGGTTTGGTAGTTCAGTTGGTTAGAATGCCGGCCTGTCACGCCGGAGGTCGCGGGTTCGAGTCCCGTCCAGACCGCTCAAAAGTCTTTAAGTTTGAACTTAAAGACTTTTTTTTCAAACGGACAAAATAGATTCAAAAAAACAAGGCAATGCATTTTGAATTAACAAAAAAGTTTGTAGAACAAGTTATCAATATTATTGAAAATAAAGATAACAAAGCAGCAATTACTTTAATTGAAGAATTGCATGCTGCTGATATTGCTGAATTATATGATGAATTAGATATCGAGCAGGCGAAATTTTTATACCTTTTGCTTGACACCGAAAAAGCTGCTGATGTTATTGCGGAACTGGAAGAAGATGATAGGGAAAAATTTCTTGCAGCAGTTCCCAGTGATGTAATTGCAAAGCAGTTTATCGAAGAAATGGACAGTGATGATGCTGCTGACGTACTTGCCGATTTATCAGAAAAAAAGAAAGACGAAGTACTATCGCATATCATTGATCTAGAACAAGCAGGAGATATTGTTGACCTTATGAATTACGATAAGGATACAGCAGGTGGATTAATGGGAAAAGAGTTTATTTCAGCCAACATTAACTGGACCGTTGAGGAGTGCATTAGAGAAGTTAGAAAAATGTCAGAAGAAGTTGATGAAATTTATTTTTTGTATATTATTGATGATAATGAAAAACTAACAGGTATTGTATCAATAAAAGATCTAATTTTAAATCAAAGAAGCACTAAAATATGCGATATATGTAATCACGATGTTATTAAAACCAATACGGAAGTTTCTGCAGAAGATGTAGCAAATGCAATGGATAAATATGATCTTGTTTCAATGCCGGTTACAGATAGCATAGGTCGTTTGGTTGGTAGAATTACTATTGATGATGTTGTAGATGTTATAAGAGAAGAAGCCGAAAAAGATTATCAGTTAGCATCAGGTATTGTTGAAGATATTGAGACTACCGATAGCGTAATTGTCCAAACCAGAGCTCGACTACCATGGTTATTAATTGGTATGACAGGAGGTATTGTAGGAGCATTAATAATTGGTTATTACCAAAACGATATTATAAAATATGTTGGACTTGCATTGTTTTTACCCATGATAGCTGCTATGGCAGGAAATGTAGGTGTACAATCATCGGCAATTGTTGTTCAGGGATTAGCAAGCAAATCTATGGGAGTTGAAGGTATTCCAAAAAAACTATTAAAAGAATTATTTATAGGTCTTATTAATGGAATTATTTGTTCAGCAATTGTTTTAGTATATAACATAATTACTGCTGATTCCTTAGCTCTGACAATAACCGTTAGTTCTGCCTTATTTATTGTTATTGTTTTTGCATCTGTATTTGGAACATTTACACCATTAATACTTGACAAATTTAAAATTGACCCTGCTCTTGCAACAGGTCCTTTTATTACTACCGTAAATGATATTATTGGAGTTTTCATTTATCTTACAATTGGAAGCATAATATTTGAGATATTTTAAGCATTTTTTTTTGATAATTTAATGATTGAAATTTAAATATTCTTTCTTTTTTTTATTACTAACTTTGCATATTCTTTTACATATTCATATATTTGAGTTCACAAACTAGACAAAATTCGATGAAATTTTTTCTCATTATTTTATCTTTCATACTTACATTCATAGCCTGTAAAGAGGATGCTACTTATATAACAGAAGATAATAACAATATTGAGACACACACGCAAACTGATTGTGACACAATCCCTAATGTAATTAAAGATATACCTGTAGGATTATATGTTTCTCATAAACCTGATTCAATTTATGCGCAGGTATATGATAAAGATACGAATATATTTGTATGGAAACATTCAACAACTGTAACATCAAATATTAATGGAATTAAGATTATAGAATTTGGCACTTATAATTATAAAAACGGGGAATGGGTTTTAGGTAATTTAACAAAAAAGCCATATAATACCAAAGATTTTGCAACCTGGTATTTTATTAAAACCAATAATGATATGTTTTCCTGGGAAAATTGCAAAAATGGCATATTAGAATTAAATACTGAATATATAGACCCTTCAAGCTGGAGTGTTAAAAACATTGAATTAGTTAGCAGAAACGGATTGTGGTATTACATTGGAATTGACACCAATGGGAAAAAATATATGGGGTATGGCAGGTATGTTACTATTCCTGAATTGATGCACTAACAAAATATTATTATCATTGAGCATAAAATATCTTAAACATAATAAGATTGACTTTAAAAAATGGGATTGGTGTATAAGTCGTTCTTTTAATGGAATAGCTTATGCTTATTCCTGGTATCTTGATATTGTTTCAGAAAACTGGGATGCTCTTATATTAGGCGATTATGAAACAGTTATGCCACTTACTCATTCTAAAAAAATGGGCATAAATTATGTTTTTCAGCCCCTTTATACCCAGCAGCTTGGGGTTTTTTCAATAACACAACTTACTCCAAAAATTGTTTCAAAATTTATTGATGCAATTCCAAAAGAATTTAAACTACTTAACATCAACTTAAATAAATTTAATAAAGTTGAAAACAAAAAATATAAAACTGTTATAAACAAAACTTACGAGCTTGATCTAATTGAACCTTATGATAAAATTTACAAGAATTTTTCAACCAATACAAAGCGGAATATAAAAAAAGCAAAAAGTAATAACATTAATATTATAGAAAGTGTTTCGGCAAATGAACTTATAGATTTAATAAAAAACAATTTAGGTCAAAAAATAAAACGCCTTAATGAACATCATTATAATAATATAAGAAAAATTATTGCTTTTGGCATTAAACATCAAATTGGGAATTTAATTGGAGCATATACGGCTCAAAACACTCTTTGTGCTTCAGCATTTTTTTTAACAACAAACAATAAAAGCATATATCTTTTTGCAGCGTCAAATAATGAGGGAATTGAGAGCAGGGCGATGTTCCTTTTAATTGACTATTTTATAAAGCAAAATTCAGAAAGAAATATAACATTGGATTTTGAAGGATCTAATATTGAAAGCCTTGCAAGATTTTACAGTGGTTTTAATGCAAAAAAATGTAATTATATAAATGTTAAGGTAAACAAATTACCTTGGATTTTACGTTTAATAAAAACCTAAAAAATGATAATTAATTTAAGTAGTTCAAATTCGATTTTCAATCAGTTTATTGCAGAAATAAGAGACGAAAAAATACAGAAAGACAGAATGCGTTTCAGAAGAAATTTGAAACGTACAGGAGAAATTTTTGCTTATGAAATAAGTAAAAAGTTAAATTATGATATACAAGATATTCAAACACCTCTTGGAATTGCTAAAGTACCAATTTTAAATGAACAACCGGTTTTAGCAACAATACTTAGAGCAGGTCTGCCGTTGCATCAGGGTTTACTAAATGTTTTTGATAATGCAGACAATGCTTTTGTATCAGCATACAGAAAATATGAAAAAGATGGACATTTTGATATCAAAATTGAATATGCATCTTGTCCTAATTTAGAAAACAAAACTCTTATAATTTCTGACCCTATGCTTGCAAGTGGCTATTCAATGGAACTAAGTTATAAGGCATTAATGAAGCATGGCAAACCAAAGCATATACATATTGTTACGCTTATAGCCTCGAAAGAAGGTATAAGTTTTTTAAAGAAAAAATTAAATTTTAACAATATTACTTTGTGGGTTGGTGCTATTGATGATGAATTAACTGCTAAGTCGTATATTGTTCCGGGACTTGGCGATGCAGGAGATTTAGCTTATGGAGAAAAAGAGTAAACATTAAAGAAATTAAATTTGTTTTTAGGTATTTCCATATTAGAAGCTTTTTTAATTATAGTATTTGCAAGTTTTAAATTTGCTCTTTCTATACCTCTATGCTTATATAAATACAAGTTAAGTTTTCTAGAAACTGTTTTATTAACATCAATAGGTGGTATTCTTGGCATCTTATTTTTTGCATTATTGTCAAACTTAATTATTAAATTTTGGAAAAGATATTATATAAACTCAAAAACTCAACAAAACACTAACAATGCACTTAATAAGGTATTTGGAAAAGAAAAAAAAGAGAAGAAAAAAAAGAAGGTTTTTACCCGCAGAAATAAAATGATAATAAAAACGAAGAAAAGTTATGGATTAATTGGTCTTTCAATCATTACTCCATTTTTATTATCAATCCCTGTAGGAACATTTATTATTCTAAGGTATTTTCCAAATCAAAAAAAATCAATCTTTTATCTAATTATATCAGTAATTCTTTGGTCTGTAATTTTTTCATTGTTCTTTGGGATCTTTGTAAAAGTTAAAATTTAGAGTTTTTCTACAAGCGAATTATCATTACAGATTTCTAATAATTGTTTAATATTTTTATTTAATTGCGGATGAATTAAATGTGGAGCAATCTCATTTAACGGTTCTAATGCAAACCTTCTGTTTTGCAAATGAATGTGGGGAATTTTTAAATTATTGTCATTTATAATTTCATCATTATAGAATAATATGTCAATATCAAGAGTGCGTGAAGAATAAACTTTCGACTCTCTTTTTCTGCCATGTTTGGTTTCAATAAAATTTATTTTCTCTAATAATTCTTGTGATGCAAGTATAGTCTTAACTTTTAATGCCTGATTTAAAAATAATTTATCAGCTTCAAAACCCCAGGGTTCACTTACATATATATTAGACTCTTCGCTTATTTCACCAATTAAATCTAAAATATTGAGTTTAGCTTTTTCAAAATACTCTTTCGTATTTCCAATATTACCTCCTAATAATAAATATGCTGTTTTCAAATTTTTAATTTAATTAAACAAAGATATATGTTTTTTACAAATATGTTAAAGAAATGTTAAACTTGCTTATAATGATACCAATATTTTAATTTTGACGTATATTTGTCCTGATGAAAAGTATATCAAACATACTTATAAACTCAATTTTACTAATTGCATTCTTGTCATATTCCGTTGGCATAGTAATGGTTAATCACTCATGCTTTGAATGTGATTATTCTTCCACTAATTTTTTCATAAGTGATGACTGTCATCATGAACATGATTCTAATTATGAATGTCATGGTGAAACATGTTGCGGACATGCCATCGGGGAGCATCCTGACGGTAAGGCGAATACATGTAAAAATGAAATATCATATTTTAAAATTGAAAATTCTTTTGAAGTATCAAATAACCACACAAACTTCAAAATTGAAAAACTTCCGGTTATTTTATATTTTATATTCATTAATAATTACAAATCTCAAAATTTAACACATAATTTTCAAAATATTTTCCCGCCGGGAAAATTAAAACCACCCAATCTTAATATTTTATATAACAATTTTCTTATTTGATTATTTACTGTTTGTAATTTTCACGAGTTAGCATAGTACGTAGTGCTTTGCGTAGAAGAAATTTATGAATTTTTGTAAATAATTAGAAAAATGAAAACAATTAAAATATTTTTATTTCTTATTTTTTTATCAATATCAATATATTCTCAAGAGTATATTAGTGGTAAAATATTTGAAGTAATTAACAAAAAGAAGATTCCAATTGAAAATGCTAATATTTTCTGGAGGGAATCAAAACAAGGAACGATTTCTGACCAAGACGGTAAATATCGAATAGAAAAAAGAACTGATTCTGAAAAAACCTTAATTATTAGTTTTATAGGCTATAAGCCAGATACTGTTGATATAAGTAAATTAAACACATCTAAAATTGACATTGAATTAAAAAGTTCAATTGATTTAAAGGAGGTTGTTGTTGAAGAAAGAAAACAAACATCTTTTATTTCACGACTTGAACCTATTCAAACACAAAAAATTGAAGGTGAAGAATTAAAAAAAGCCGCTTGTTGTAATCTTTCTGAAAGCTTTGAAACCAATGCTTCGGTTGACGTAAACTATTCTGATGCATTAACAGGGGCAAAACAAATTCAATTACTTGGCTTAGCCGGAAAATATAGTCAGATAATGGCAGAGAAAGTTCCTTTTATCAGAGGTTTATCTTCTACTTATGGGCTTGGATATATACCCGGCTCGTGGATGGAATCAATTCAGGTTTCAAAAGGGACTGCATCAGTTTCTTCCGGTTATGAATCAATTACGGGTCAAATTAATGTTGAATATAAAAAGCCTGATAAAGGAGATTGGATTTACTTAAATGCCTTGGCAAGTGACAAAGGAAAAATGGAAGCTAATGCTAATACAAGAGTTGAATTAAACAAAAAATGGAGCACCATGATTCTTGCCCATACAGAAAAAAACAGCGTAAAGAATGATTTTAACAAAGATGGTTTTTTAGACCACCCTCTTATAGAACAGCATAACTTTATCAATAGGTGGAAATTCTACGTTCCAGATAAGTTTATGACTCAGTTTGGTGTAAAAATTCTTGATGAAGAAAGAATGAGTGGTCAAATGAAATTTGACTCATCAAAATCAAGAGATATTGAAAATGGATATGGTGTTAATATTAATTCGTTAAATTTTGAGGTTTTTCATAAAGCAGGTATTATTTTTTCAAGACCAATTACAAGTCTTGCAATAATTCATTCCTTTACAAACTTTAATCAGTCATCATATTTTGGATTAAATAACTATTCGGGAAAACAAAAGTCATATAGTGCTAATACACTTTTTCAATCATACATTGGAAAAACAAGTCATGCGTATACAACCGGAATCAGTTACTTATATGATGATTATGTAGAGTATTTAAATGACACTTCATTTTTAAGAACTGAGCATGTTCCGGGAGCATATTTTGAATACACGCATGCAATTCCTCATAAATATACATTTATGGCAGGAATAAGGTACGATCATCACAATATGTTTGGCGGTTTTGTAACTCCGAGATTTCATTTTAAATATGATCTTAATACTCTTACAATAATTCGGGCATCTGCCGGGAAAGGCTATAGAACTCCAAACCTTATATCTGAAAATAGTCATGTGCTTTTGAGTTCACGAAGCATAGAAATTCTTGAAAATATTGAGCAAGAAGAAGCATGGAATTATGGATTATCAATAAATCAGACAATACCTTTAAAAAAGCGTGACATTATAATAAATGCAGAATTCTATAGAACTGATTTTGTAAATCAATTGGTTTTAGATATGGATAAGGATATTTCAAAAGCATATTTTTATAACCTTAAAGGTACATCATATTCTAATAGTGCTCAGATTGAGATAATTTTTGAACCAATTAAAAGGCTTGATATTGTAGTTGCATACCGTTTAACAGATGTTAAAATAACTATAGATGATGAGTTAGTTGATAAACCTTTAGTCAATAAATATAAAGGTCTACTAACAATGTCGTATGCAACAAATTTAAAAAAGTGGCAATTTGACTGGACTACACAATTGAATGGAGACGGAAGGTTGCCAAGTACAGCAAATAATCCCGACGAATATCAAAGAGCTGATACTTATCCTGCATACATAATTATGAATGCACAAATTACCAAATTTTATAAAAGATGGAATATTTATTTTGGAGTTGAAAACCTAACTGACTTTACTCTAGATAACCCAATTATTGCATCTGATGATCCATTTGGAAAATATTTCGATTCGTCAATGATCTGGGGCCCTTTAGTAGGAAGAAAATTCTATTTGGGTCTAAGATTTAATATTAATTAATGTTTAACAAATTAAAATTTTAAATTATGAAAACACTAAAAATTATTGCAATTGTTCTTAGCATTTTAATAGTTAATACTATAAATGCTCAAGATAAAACTGAACTAAAAGAAATAAAATTTAAAGCTAAAGTTAACTGTAACTCTTGTAAAGTTAAAATTGAAAAAAATATGGCATTTGCGAAAGGAGTTAAATCGGTTTATGCAAATGTTGAATCTAAGGTGGTTACTATCACGTATAAAACTGATAAAACAAATGCAAGTGAATTACAAAAAGAACTTGAAAAATGTGGCTATGGTGCTGAAATGATTACTGACAAATGTTGTCCAAAATCAGAAAGTAAAAAATGCTGCGACAAGTCGAAGAAGAATAACAGAAAATGTTGTCCTGAGAAAAAATAATGTTAGCAAAAATGACATGCTTTTAAAAATTGTTTATGGAAATTTATTTGCAATTGTATCTATTAATTGTAAAACGAATTTTTAATTAAAATATATTTATCATGAAAACAATACAATTTTTAATAGCATGTTTATTAATTAGTTCAATAACATTAGCTAACAAGGAAAAGACTTTAAAGTCTAAAATAAAAAATGTAACAGTATTTTTAAGTACTGCTCAAGTTCAAAGAACTGCAAGTTTAACAATTGAAGCAGGATTAACTGAACTAATATTTGATGGTGTTTCTCCGTATATAAACACTGAAAGTATTCAGGCAAAAGGCAACGGAAATTTCATTATTCTTGATGTTCAATATAGAATTAAACAACCGGAACCAATTCCTCCTTCAAATATAGTTATACCTCAAAAAATACTGCAAGATATCAGATTGTTGTCAGATTCATTGTCGTTTATTAATTTTGATATTGACGACTTAAATAACAAAAAAGAAGTATTGGAACTTGAAAAAAGAGTATTGCTTCAAAATAAATTTATGCAAGGAAATGTTGATACAATTCCTGAACTTAAACAAGCGATGGAATATCTTAGAGTTCAGTTGAATGATATTAATAAAGAATTGAATGTTTTAAAAAGAGAAAATTTTAAATTAACAAAAATAAGTACAAGAATGAGTAAACGCCTAACAGAATTAAATGCATATAATAAGCATGTTAACCCTGTAAAACCCCAAAAACCAAAACATCAGGTTGTGGTAACAGTTTCAAGTGAAGTGTCAACAGGTGGAAATATGACAATTAATTATATTGTTACAAATGCAGGGTGGACTCCGGAATATGATATTAGAGTAAATGGAACAAATAAACCGGTTACTTTAGTATATAAAGCTAATGTTTATCAAAATACCGGTGAAGATTGGAAAAATGTTAAATTAAAACTTTCAACCATTATTCCAAATGCAAGTAATGTTAAACCTTTACTTCCTGTTCTATATTTGAATTATTATAACCCTTATGCTTATAATTCTAGGGATGATAAAGCCCGAAGAGGTATAGCTTTAAGTGCAAAATCAGACGCTCCTGCCTGTGCAGATTTATCTTATTCTGAGCAAGAATATTCTCCGGCATTAACGTCTGCTGATTATACCCAAATTCAGCAAACTATGACAAATGTTGAATATGATATTAAGCTTCCTTATTCAATAAATTCTGATGGAAAATATCACAAAGTTGCTGTTAAAAATTATAAATTAAAAGCAGAATACTATCATTATTTAGTGCCTAGAGTTGATAAACAGGCATATTTAATTGCTAAAGTAACAGACTATAGTACACTTGACCTGCTTCCAGCTGAAGCATCAATATATTTTGAAGGAACTTACGTGGGTAAAACAAATATTAATACAAGTATGATGCAAGATACAATGGAACTAGCTTTAGGGACAGACAGAGGAATTGTTGTAGAAAGAAAAAAATCTAAAGATGAAGAAGAGATGAAATATGAATTGATAGGCAATAATGTGGTTAAGAAGATTACTTATAATATAAAAATTAAGAATAATAAATTATCAGCTACTCATATAATCATTGAAGATCAAATACCTGTTTCACAAAATGAAGATATTAAGATTAAAACTATTAAAACTGCAGATGCTAACTATAATGAGTTAAATGGAATGCTTAAATGGAAAATTGATCTAAGTTCAAAAGCAACAAAAAATTTGAAATTTTCTTACAATATAGAGTATAACAGGAATAAGCAACTGGCTAATATTTTTTAATTCTTTTATTAGCTTGCTTTGTAAGGATGAGACAAAAACAGAAAATAAAAAAACCTGCAATTTTGCAGGTTTTTTTTAATAATTATATTATTCATATTATTTAATAACAATCTTTTCTATTATTAATTCTTTCCCATTATTAACTTTTATGTAATATAATCCTTGAGCAAATCCAGAGACATCAATTGTTTTGTTAAACGCTCTTACATCATCAATTTTTATTTGATAGATTAATTGACCTTGAACATTTATCATTTCTATTATCCAATCAGTTGTAAAATCTGTTTTTGCATCAATAATAAATATTCCATAATTTGGATTAGGATAAATTGTTAATGAACTTGATGTGCCGGAAAGGAGTTCTACAGATAGGGAGTTTCCTACATAAACTGAATCATTTGCAGTACATCCATTGTTGTCTGTAACAGTTACATAATACCATGCTTCTATAGAAACATTAAATGTTTGAGAACTTGAAGCATCTTGCCATAAATAAGTACTAAACCCTGTTCCTGCATCCAAAACCACAGTGTCTGGTTGAGCAGTAATAATATTTGGACCAAGGTCAACAACAGGATTACCATAATGACTAATAACACCACTTGTTGTATCATTACTATTATCAGAATCATCAATTAATAATGTGTATGCAGCTATATCATAATTGCCAATTGTTGTTAAGTCATAATTGCCACTAAACATATAAAATTGTGAGTTTCCGGGAGTAAGATCTGAAGGGAGTACAAACGGTTCTACAATAGCCGGGCTGCCATTAAATTCAAGTGCCACTGGAATAGTGTCTCCTGAACTGATTGTTAAGGTCCCAAAATTTTCAACTTTAACAATAATATGAGACATTATTGTAAATGAACAACTTGAGATTGGTCCCGAAATTTCGACAACCCCAATATCAATATATGGCTCATAAACATTAATGTCATCAATTGCAATATCGCCATAATCGGAATCTTTAATAGCTCTGAAACGAATTTCTGTTGCAGAAATATAAGGAGTAAGATCAACTTGAGCCATTAACCATGGATCAGTGCTTGCTGTTTGATGTTCCCCTCCTATTGCATAAATTCCATTTATCCAGCTTGTTCCTACAAAAACATCAATATATAAAGTATCAATAGTGCTTCCATACATATGATACCAGAAATTCAATGCCGGGTTAGTATAACTAATTATATCAACACATGGCAAGTAAAGAATTGCTGTATCACCGGATACTCCATTACTTGCTTCTGTATATACGTATATTCCACTACTGGATCCTGTTGTGTGATCTGAAGCAGGTCCTGTGTTTATTGTTGGAGTTCCTCCATTATCAACATACCATTCATAAGTTGAGTTAGAATATGAAGACCAGTGATTTGGAAATATACCAGGTGTCCCTGTTGTAGATGTTTCAAAATCTTCAACAAATGGAAATATTTGTATTGCAAAAAAATCAACAGTAACATAAATAGTATCGTTAAGATTATTCATATCTCCTGTATTTGACACAATAAAAATACAATTATAATTTCCTGATACAGAAAAATCAGCTTGTGTAGCAAATGTATATACTAATGTATCGCCTGCGTATATTGTATCTGTAATAGTTTCACTTATAAATGTAGTTCCACCATCAATTGAATAAGAAACATCATATCCGAATTGATAATCTATACCTTCGTTATAGATTTCAACAACAATATCTTCAGCAGAAGACACGCATTGATATCCTAGGGGAGAATTCCAGCTTAGTGCATTTAAATCGTTAGGTAAAGGTTCATAAATTTTAACATCATCTATTGATATATCACCATAATAACTAGAACCTCTTCTTGCTCTAAATCTAATTTTTTCTAATGTATAATAAGGAATAAGGTCAACTATTGCTTCTAACCAATCATCTGTAGAGGTTGCCTGTTGTTGTCCTACAATGTTGTAGATATTCTCGATCCAAACACCTCCTATTAAAACGTCTATAAAAATAGTATCAATGGTTGATCCGTACATATGATACCAAAAAGATAATTTTGGTGCAGTCATACTTGATAAATCTAAACAAGGACTTGTTATGTATGCAAAATCTCCGAGAGCTCCGGAAGAAGCTTCAGTATAAACATAAATTCCTGTTGATGTTCCTAAGGTATGGTCGATAGTTGGACCTGTATTGGAAGATGATGTTGTTCCAGAATTCACCTGCCATCTATAACCTGTAATAGGTTCATTAACCCAATCATGAACAAATGTACCCGGAGATCCGGTAATAAAATTTTCAAAATTTTCTAAGTGTGGAAATACATCAATCACAATACTTGATTCAAGAGTAGCAAATACTGAATCGTTAAAATTATTATTGTCTGAGGTGTCTGTAATGAAACTACTAACATCATATATTCCCGGTACAGAAAAGTCTGCCTGAGTACTAAATGTAAATGTAGCAGTGTCTCCGGGATTAATTGCGGGATAATAATATTCTGGACCTACAATTGTTGTACCCCCATCAATTGAATAAGCTAAAGCTATGGTGTCTTGTGTTATGGCTCCCATATTGACAATGTTAATTGTGATGTTTTCATTGGCTGTTAGCCCACAACCTGAAAAAGGTTCAACAAGTTCGATAACAGCAATATCAAATAAGGGCGCCTCACCAATACTAATATCATCAATTGCAATATCTCCATCATAACCATTACCCTTTAAAGTTCGGAATCTTATTTTATCAAGACTTGTATATGCCGATAAATTTACAATAGCCTGTAACCAGTCATCAGCATTTGATGTTTGTTGTTGTGATGTAATATTAAAAACGTTCTCTACCCAAGTTCCTCCATCGAAAACATCAATAAATAAAGCATCTATATTTGCACCATACATATGATACCAAAATGTCATTTGAGGAACAGATAATCCACTGATATCTATACATGGACTTGTAAGAAAAGTTAAATCACCTTGTAAGCCATTAGTAGCTTCTGTGTAAACATATTTGCCATTTCCCAGTGTATGATCTCCTGTTGGACCTGTGCTTGCATTGGGAGTTGTTCCTGTAGTAACTTGCCATTGATAAGTGCTTTGGTTTGTCATTTCCCATCCGTTTTGGAAAGTCCCGGGTGTTCCTACAATAAATGTTTCAAAATCTTCAATAAGAGGAAATGTTGTGATTGAAGTATCAATATTAATAACATAATAGAGAGTATCATTATCATTAAACATATCGTTAACATAATCAACTACAACAAAACAATAATAAACACCCGGCATTAAAAAATCAGCAGTAGCTGTAAAAGTGTATATTAATGTGTCGTCTGCATTTAGTGTTGACGTAACTAATTCAGGAGCAGAATATGTTAGACCGCTATCAGTAGAAAATAGAAGATTAAAATTACTTGCCGGATTTAAACCATTATTTATTACAGAGGTAGTTATATTTTCATTAGCAGACATTGAACAACTAGAAATTTCAGGTTCTATCCATTCATCACAAACAAGATCATCATCAAAGACTTGAAAAATATTGATATCATCTATACAAATATCTCCATTAAAACTTGGACCTCTTCTTGCCCTAAATCTAAATTTATCTAATGAAATATAAGGAGTAAGGTCAATTATTGCCTCTAACCAATCGTCTGTAGTAACTATTTGCTGTTCTCCCCCAATATTATAAATATCCTCAATCCAAACACCTCCTATAAAAACATCTATAAATAAAGTATCAATATCTGCTCCGTACATGTGATACCAAAACTTAAGTTCAGGATTTGATAATGGGCTAAGATCCAGGCAAGGACTAATAAGATATGCTAAATCTTCCTGAGTACCACTAGAAGCCTCTGTGTAAAAATACACCCCTGTAGCTGTACCTGTAGTATGATCAACAGTTGGTCCTGTACTAGTAGAAGAGGTTGTCCCAATATCTGTTTGCCAACGATAACCTGAAATTGGGCTTAATGTCCAACCATTTGGTAAAACAGTACCTGTACCCACAGGAAAGGTTTCATAATCTTCTTCAAATGGATAAACAGAAGTATATAAATGGACATCAACGTTTTCAAAAACAGTATCATTATTGTAATCTGTATCAGGAACCATGGCAGTCCATGATTTAATTGTATGTGGACCAGATACTGAAATATCTGCTTTTGTAACAAATGTGTATATATAAGTATCTCCAACATTCAAAGTCGTTGCCCCAATATTTTCAACAACAATAGTTCCGCCATCAACCTGATAGGCAACATCAAAACCAGTAATTGCATTATTTCCATAGTTTTTAATTTGTATTACAATGTCTTCAGCAGGAGAAACACCACATCCTGACATTTGTGAAATAAGAAAATCTACACCGGCATCATCGGCCGGTTTTTCCTGTAATATAATATTGTCAACAAAAGCGTTGTCGCCTGGGTTGCTGTATATTTTGTCATAATAATTAGAAGCCTGAAACTCTAAGGTGAAAATCGTGCCGGCATAGGCCTGTAAATCAAATCTTAATGTTTCCCATGGGTCTGCATCAACTGTAATTGGATTAAAATCTGAAATACCATTTATATCTGAAATTTGAGTTCCATTAGCTAATACCCTAAACCATGAATATTTTGGTCCATAATTTGAATAAAGTTGTTTAAGGTCAAACCTTAATTCAAGAGAAGTCATAATTGTTGCATCAATATTACACGATAATGCGGAAGAATGATGTGTAATATTATCAATCCACGCATTTGTGGCTGTTGTTGCTGTTGAGCTACCTGTCCAGCCTCCAGGATTTCTCCCCTCTAATCTTAATATATATGAAATACCATCATCATAAATGTATGCATTTGCATTGGAATTGTGTTTTACATTAAAATAATCAGTACTTCCTGTCTCAAAATCTTCTAGAAAAGGGAATGTATTTATATTATGATAATTACTGATTTGTACATTGTGTAAAGTATCATTATAATACATCGTGTCTCCAGCAATAGATACAGCAAATTCCATAGTGTATATTCCCGAGGCAGAAAAATCTTCTGTGGCGGAAAAAACATGTTCTAAAGTATCATCAGGGTAAATAGATGAGCTTACAAAATCAGTTTCCCAAATTGTTCCACCATCAGTACTATATGAAACATCAAAATTTGAAACAGTATCTGTACCCCAATTTTTTATTTTTGTTCTTAGATGCATTGATGAGGGTAGCCCACAGAATTCAGTAGGATAATCCCATGAAATAACACCTAAATTAATTGGAATATTTAATGGGATCATGTTTAATTGGATATTCGGTCTTTGAGTATAAGTTGATCCAGTTCCGGGTGATGTGCAAACACCAGATGCATCTGTGTGATATTCATGAGATGAAGAATGACTTGTTGTTGATTGATTAAAAACGGCATTATTTGTATAACTGGTATTATTAAAACAAGTTTCAACAACGATATTTGAAGCTCCATCCCAAACAAAAGGAGTGCTAAAGACATGGGTATTCCATCCACTAATTTCTGTATATGAAGCACTAGAATATACACTTGTCAACCCTGATTCAAAGGCTGTTGTCAGGTTAGTAATAGATGTTGCTCCTATAAGAATTTCAAAATTTGCAAGAGCTACACCATTAACCGTAACAACGTCAAATGCTAAAGAATTAATTAATCCCGGTCCACCTCCTGCGGCGTATATTTCAGATGCAGTAATTAAAAACTGATGTTTTGCACCCCAGTACCAGTTTCCGTATGGAGCAGGATATACGGTATTAGAATTTTGTATTGTACCTGTTCCTATTGTAATTAATTGTGAAAATGATAAATTTGAGATTATCATTATTACAATTAAAATTTGAAAGATTTTAAATGATTTTTTCATAACCGTCAAGATTTTGTATTAAAAAGTATAAAATAAATTGTAAAATTAAACTAAATAAAATTTTTTGTCAAATAATTTTGATAAACGAAAACATTCTGGTTTATACATATATAGAATTATATACTATTTATATTTTGTTCCTGAATCAGGTTTTGTCCTTTGTAACGTAATATTAATTGAGCTACTGCAAGTACATCTTTTTCACAGTATTTTACAATTCTCTCAATATTTTTTTCTTCATAATATACTTTTGCTACTTCACTTCCATTAATATCATCTTTAGGTGTTGGTATATTAAAGATATTTGTTAATAATTCAAGAGATGTGTAATTTTTATAATCGCCAAATTTCCACAGTTCCATTGTATCAAGGTGCTTTATTTCCCAAGGTTTTTTCCCTGCTATATCAAGTAATTTTGGCAATTTTAATCCATTTATAAGTGTTCTGCGGGCAATATACGGGAAGTCGAATTCTTTTCCATTGTGTGCACACAACAATCGGTCATTATTTCTTTCAAATTGGTTTATCATTTGATTAAAATCTGATAATAGATTTTTTTCATTATCGCCATAATATGATTTTATTTTAAAAAAAATCTCATCTTGCTCTTTATAAATATAACCAACAGAAATACAAATTATTTTTCCAAATTCTGAGTAAATGCCTGCTCTTTCATATACTTCTTCAGAACTTTGTTCTTCTTTTGTAATAAATTTTGATTTTTTGTCCCACAAAGTTTTTGTAGTTTCATCAAGGTCTTTATAAACTTGACATTGTGGAATAGTTTCAATATCGAGAAACAAAATGTTCTCTAATTTAATATCATTTAACATAATCTTATAATTTTCTTTCAATGTATCTTGCCAAAATATCAATGGCAACTTTATTATTTCCACCTTGAGGAACAATTATATCTGCGTACCTTTTTGATGGTTCTATAAACTGTAAGTGCATTGGTTTTACAGATTCTTCGTAACGTTCTAAAACAGTATTTACAGAACGCCCCCTTTCAATAATATCTCTTTTAATAACCCTATTTAATCTATCATCTGCATCGGCATGAACAAATACCTTAATATCAAACAGATCGCGTAAATTTTTATTGTATAAAATTAAAATACCTTCTACAATAATAACCTGTTTTGGTTCTATATTAATTGTTTTTTTTGCTCTGGTACAGGTCAAATAAGAATATAATGGTTGTTTTATTGCTTTGCCTTCGCGTAGTTGATTTAAATGTTTTGTAAGTAGTGAAAATTCAAGTGAATCAGGATGGTCAAAATTTATTTTTTGACGTTCCTCTATAGGCAGACTACTATTGTCTTTGTAATACGAATCTTGCGATAAAACAGCAATTTCATCGGTTGATAATTTCTCGATAATTTTTTTAACTACCGTTGTTTTGCCTGAACCTGTTCCTCCTGCAATTCCTATTATTAACATAAATATTTTTTATTCATTATATATTTCGAGTTCTTTTGATTGCCTGTACGGATCATTTATTCTATCTTTGTAGCCTTGATTATCATGTGGATTATAAAGTCTTTTTTCCCAGTTTTTATCAAAAATTTCACCACGAGCATTTGAGTGTAAAAGGATATAATCATTCCCAGCAATATCGGGATTATAAAAAACAAATTTTATATTAGTTTGTGTTGTCTCGTTTTCACCTAACCGATAATAGTGCCATATTTCATAAGGAAAAGTATTTGATTCATGTTTGAATTCAGTAGCATTATTTGGTGCACCGTATTGTAAAAATACCCAACCTCTATCTGATTCATATCCTTTTTCAATTGGAGATGAATATAAACTATTAACAAGGTTGACTTGTTTTTTATAATATTCCCATTCTTTTTCAGGATTTACAGAGTTTCTTTTTGCCCAGAAACTATAAAAGTATTGTTGCATAAAGCTTAATGTTGTCGATTTAGAGTTATTATCAATAAATCGTCTCTCCACAAAATCGGCTATAGGTCTAATACATCTTATATATTCGGCTAATGTATCAATGCTCTGATATTTGTTAGTGAAAACATCTTCAATTTTTATTGAGGAAATATCTTCAATATTTATATCCTTTTCGGGATTACTTCTTTGAAAAAATACTTTTTGACTTTTTAAAAGCACATTTTCTTTATTTTTTATTTCAATATTAAGATTATAGTTGCCTGATGGCAGATCAGAAATATTAAGTTGCCCAAAAACAATATTTAAGCCTTTTGCCGTTTGCTTTTTAAATTTAGTATATTGATCTAAAGTCTTTCCATTATTGAAATTTTCAATAAAATATTGCACCAATATATCTTTTTCATCTTTTAATATTGTACTGATATTATATATTTCTGTATAAAAAATTAATTCACTCATATTGTCAGGGAAGAAATTAGAAACATAGGGAACAAGGTCGTATCCGTTTTTACTTAATATATTCTCTGTTTTTGTTTCTGAAAATTTCTCAATAAATTGAACTCCCGAAAAACATATTTCGGTGTCGTTAAAATTAATAGTGATGATATCGTTAAAAGAAAATTCTTTAGCATCTGAATTTTTATCCTTAATTATTAATTCGAAATTGTAAATCCCATTTGGTAATGATATTCTTTGTTGGTCAATAAAATTTGGTTTTGTTTCTGTAGTATCAGATAATTCGGGACTTAAAAGATTGAATTTAGTAAAATTAATTACTTTACTTTCTTGTTTAAAGATCATAGTAATTTCAATTGATGATTGAAATTTGTTATTATCATTTTTTATAAAAGTAGAAGATTGTCCAAAAACGGTCATGTATGTTTCAATATAAGGACCATTGTTAGGAGAATTAAAAGCTGCATAATGAAAAGATACCTGCAATTTTTCCGATGCATTTAGCCCTGTGTTTATTAAAAATAAAAAGATAATAGATATAAAATAGAATAATTTATTCATGATTAAATTGTATAAATAAAATAATTGAAGAGTATTAAATAAACATTTTAACAAAAATAATAAAAATATAACAAAAATAATAAAAATATGTAAATAATAGTACCTTTATATCATAATGGAAACTTTATAAACAATTTGTAATAAATTTAATAGAAATAAATATATATTAAAATTAGTAATTATGAATTTTAAAACCAAGTATTCAAGACTTACCTATTCTTATTTGGATTTACGAAAAACAGTAGGATGGATAGGTATATTGTTGCCGTTTACATTAATGTTTGGACTTTTAATACTTTTTAATGGAGAGGATATGCCAACATCTATAAGTCATTATTATCATACAAGCATGCGCAATGTGTTTGTTGGAGCTCTTTGTGCTGTTGCATTATTTATGTTTTTTTATTGTGGTTATAATAAATTGGACGACTGGGCGGGAAATATTGCCGGATTTTTTGCAATAGGAGTAGCTTGGGTTCCTACAACGGAGGGCGTTGGAGAAACTGACTTAATAGGTCTGATTCATTATACATGTGCTGCTATATTTTTTCTCACTCTCGCTAGTTTTTCATTGATCTTATTTACTAAAACCAAAAAAGAATTTAAAATAACATCACGAAAGAAGAAAAGAAATCTGGTCTATAGAATTTGTGGTATCATTATAATTGTTTGCCTTATTGCAATTGTAGCACATAAAAAATTTGAATTTCATCCTTATTTTGTGTTTTGGGCAGAAACAGTTGCTCTAATTGCATTTGGTGTATCCTGGCTTACAAAAGGAGGTGCTCTTTATCCCGATAAAAAATTATAGTTCATTTATAGCAAAAATTTATGAAACGTAAGTTCGGCGAAATCAATTTTTGGGATTAATAAAAGAACTGGGTTTCATAATATTTTCAGGAATAATTTTTAAAAGAATTGGTAATAAAATTGAACCACCGGGAACCATAAAAATTGCAAAAGACGGTATAGTTCTTAGAATATCAAAAAGTTGCCCTTTAACTTTCTTTTTTTCTTCAGCAGATAATTTTTGATTTCTTGACTTTGCTAACAATTCTACAAGCTCTTTACTTTCGGAAATTTCCTGAGCTATCATAGATTTGTTCTTTTTTACCATTTTTGTTAATTTACTTGTTAAGCTTTTACTCAAAACCTGATAGTTTTGCTTGTTTCCCAAATAAAATACTTTATCGGCATTATTAAGAACAAAGCTTTCAATGGCTATCATGCTCGATTCCATCTCTATTTCATTAAAATTTAGTTTATTACTTAGATCAGCTATAAAATCTTTTTCATCTTCAGTAACCATTCTATCTGACCAAATAGTTAAAATTGCAATTTCAAGACAAAATTTTCTAATTATCCATGATGAAACTTCATTATGCTCAATATCTTCTAACTTTATTCCATTTTTGAAATACTCCTTAACAAGCTTAATATTTTCAGGTGATAGGTGCGCTGAATGAAGAAAATATTCAAACATTCTTTTTTCTTCTTTTTCAATTGAATAACTTGAATGGGCAGCAGCAGCAATTATTTTAATTATTAGCAATTTGGTTTCTTCACGTTCCTCAATACTTGTAATATAATTTTCATTAATGTAACGCGAGAAATATGCCAAGTCTAAAAAAATCAGGTTATTTTGAAACATACTTGTCCAAAAGTTGCCGGTAAGTTTATATTTAACATTTATACGTTTATCAATTACTTTTTCTACAAACTCATAATTATCTTTTGTAGCAGATGAATATGATGTTTTTGGAAATATAACTTTATAAAAATCAGCGATATTCTTTATAATTTGATCTAAATTATTGGTAATTTTATTATAATCGAGAATATTTTGACATTCAAAGCATAATGAGTAATTTAGAAAACTCTCTGTTATTATTAGTTTAAATTTTTCTTTATCGTTCCATTCTCCCATTTTTGATGTGTTTACAAGAAAAAATTGAGAGGGATAACCATATATTAATCCGGTAGGTTGGGTTATTCGATATAAGAATTTCTCATTATCTAATTTTTCATTTTTACAGTGAAAAATATTTATCAAATCTTCATTTAAGTAATACTCTTGAATATATTGTTTTAACCAACCTTTACTACTTGGATTCATTTTGTAATATTTTGCCCCCAATTCCTCCCCTTTGGGGAGGTTAGGAGGGGCTTTCATTTTTTTGCTTTATATGCATTATGGTCGCGAAGTAAGAAACAGTTTGCCCACCCTGATGTATCTTTAAGATCATTATCTTTAATAATTGGTGGATGGTCTAATAAGCTTTTTTTATTTCGGGTATAATATTTATTTCTTGTATATGCTTTTACCCAAATACAGTATTTTCCTGTTTTTGTTACTTCGCATTTATCGTTAATACTACCGCCACAAGGTCCATTTCTTTCGTTTTTTGCACATTGCGATTGTGGGCATAAGTATGTGATATCTGGTAATGAGCAATCTCCACATTCGCGACAATTATACAATGCACCTTTTATCATTCGTTCGTTAAAGTATGCAAATTTTCGTAATCCTGTAAATCCCTTTTTATCAAGTATTTTATATCTCCACTTGTTAAACCCGAAAAAAGGTGCTTTGTAATCGAAAGCAATAGAGTGCATTACTCTGCTAAATCTGTAAAAGCAAGAAACATGTTTTGTGAAGAATTTTCGCTTATAATTAGAATAATTTTCGTTTATGCTGTTGGTATCAGAAAGATTTGTGTTTTTATCTAAATTGTAATAATAAAATTCTTTGGGTTGAGGATTTGTAAGTTCGGGTATAAAATCCTGCCAGTTTTCATTTTTATATTCTTCGGTTTTTTCAATAATTGCAGCAAAATCTTCATATTTATCAAAACCACCAATATATGCACCCGTATATCCCATGCCTTTAAATGCAATAAATTGTTTTGCAGCCAAATCGGTGAAATATTTTTTACCTTTATCTTCTGCCTTTTTTTCTTTATCAATACGACTTAATAATTCATCAGAAACAACACATCCTGGGAACATTCCCTTGTTAAACATTCTTGCAATTCCAGCAGTTAATCTGTATATATTTCCAATAACAGGTATTGCTATATTGTTTTCTTTCATGAAACAAAGTAGTTCATGTGATTTTCTAATATTGTAACCTAATTGCGGAATAATAAAATTTGCTCCTGTTTTAACTTTTAATTTAAGTTTTTCATATTGCATCATTTGTTCTGCTTCGGTATTCTTAAACGGAGAAACGGTGCATCCTAAAAAGAAATTTGTTTTATCAAGGTCGATAAATGTATTTGGTTTTCTGCCTTTTATTTTTAAGCCATTATTCATTTCGCTTAACATCTGGAGTAAACCAACAGAATCCAAATCAAACACACCCTCTGCAACACCTTTATAACCACCAATTGGATAATCTCCACTGAGCACTAACAGGTTGTTAAGTTCTTCGCTGGCATATTTCCATGCAATACTTTCAAGAGAATTTCTGTTGGCATCCTTACAGGTAATATTTAGTATGGCATTCATGCCAAGTTCTTTTATTTTTCGCCCCATATTATCGTTTGAGAGCATGGGGTTTCCACCTGCATTATCGGTAAACGAAATCCAGTCGAGTAGAGGGTCTTTGCAAAGATCTTCGGTTAACTGAATTAGTTTTTGACTGTTTTTTTGTTTAATCATACCTCTTGTAGTAACAAGTTCAGTACCTATAACAAATTTTCCACTGCTTGTAAATAATTCTTTTAATGGTTTCATCTATATAAACATATATTTTTAATTCTCAATGCCTTTAAACACTATTTCATTATACTTTTTGTTATTCCAGATATTTAAAATTTCTCTGAAGTCATTATACATAGCTACCGGAATAATTTGAGCAGGAATGTTAATTGTCCTTATAATTTTAAATCCGTTTTCTGTATTTGTAATACTGATATTTACCGTTCCCGCCTTATTTGTTTTATTAATTTCAACCTCACTTGTAACAAGATTTAAATTTTCGGGAATATCAATTGTGTATTCATATTCTTCTTTTACAGCATAAGGAACACTAAAACTTGTTTTTCTGTTACTTGATAAATAATTAATATGCCAATTTTTAATACCTGTAGTTGCCTGAGGAAGTTTCCAAAAATAATATCCCGATTGTTCTTTAAAAGCATCAACAGACTTTAATATAAAAGATAAATTTGAGTAATTATAATCCGAATTTTCAATATCGGCTTTAAAAACAGTTATTCCTGATAACAGACTTTTTGCAGAATTTTTGTCTTGTTCAAGCTTATAAAATGTATTACATTCACCGGAAAATAATCCTTTTAATTCTCCGTTTATCAGTTTTTTATTGTCAACATTTATTGTTCCGCTTATTTTAATTTCATTATTAAGTCTTTCCTCATCAACAATAATTTTTTCGGTAAATTCTTCTAAAGAAATTGCTGAACGATTATCAATATTAAATTTCAGGTTTTGAGCATTTTCATGAATAGCAGATAAATAATAAAAACCATCATCAAACTTTAATCTAACAACATATTCGTTAAAAATGTCAATATTACCTGTATTGATATTAAAAAGATTGGTTTCGGTAACTGCCATAGGTGTTGCTTCAAAACCATGTTTTTTTAATAATGTTGTTAGCAATATAGTTTTTTCCAATGTTGTTCCACCATTGCTTTTCCATACTTCTGCAGCAGTTCTGATTTTATAAGCAGTATATTTTAAAGGAAGATGATAATGATTTACATTATTTACAATATGCTTTTGAACTTTAAGTGCTTCCAAAATGCTTAATTTCTTGATCTTGTTTTCCTCAATATACTTATCAATTCCTTTGCAAGTTTCAAATTTAAAAGCATCCTGATCTGTAAAGTTTTTATGTACTGCTTCCATATTATCAGTGCTAAATATTATTGAAGGGTAAGCAATTTCAGCAATATTACGTTCTCCTGTATTTGCAGGAATATTATTCATAGTAAATGAATAAATTTTAAAACCATTTTCTTCAGATTGTTGTAATTCAATACCACAATTTACAGATGAAAATTTAAAGTCTCTATCTTTCGGAACTTTAATAATTATATTTAATTCTCTAATAGGTGAACTTGCGCTAAGTACTTCATATCCCATAAATGCTGGGAAATATCTTTTTTTGCTACTTAAAGTATAATCCAGATCAATTATTGCATCAAGTTCAAGACCTGTGTGCGTAATTACCATTTCCCTTAAATGATTATACGCAGGAGCGTCTGCTGCTCCACGGGGTAATGCTTCATTAAAAGCATTTTCTGGCGAAGGAGTAATTTTTCCGTCAGCCATTTTTGTTTCTGCCTTATTTATTTTTAATTCCTGTAATTTAGGATCATAAACAACAAATGTTTCACCATATAAACGATTAAAGGATATATGGGTTAACAATTTTAATTTATGTGAATAATGATAGTCAACCGAACCATTTTTATTTAAGGTATATTCTTTTGTCATTGTGAGATATACTGCATCAGCTTCAGGATATTCTTTTGCAAAATCAATGTTTTCTCCAATATCTGAATTGTTACAGGCAAATAATCCTGTTAACAAAATTATGCTTATTAAATATATAGTTTTCATTTTCAATTTATTTAATTTTTAATATTACTTTTTCTTCTGCAAACTTGTTTTGTGCTTTTACAGCACTTTTATACGACTCCCAATCTTCAGGTTGATAAATTCGTTTTTTATAAGAAGCTGTTTCGTTTAATGAGAGAATTTGTTCATTAATTTTGTATTTGCCGCTAAAATCAGCACCAGTTCCTTCAGAATTTTCACTTTCGGGTAAAAATATTACTTCGGTATAATTAGGAAGTTTTATTGTTTCTTTCAATTCAATTTGTCTTGAACATCTATCTCTAAATGCTTCTTTTCTTTCTTCAATATCGATACTTGAATATAAATGTGCCTGTGCTCTTTTAAAAAGATTTGAAGCAACAACAGGTGTAAATATTATTTCTTCATTAGTAATAATTGCAAAATCAGGAATAGAATATTTAAAATATATTTCAATTGGATTTGAATGGTCATAAGGATTTTCAGGATATTTCATTTCTTCAATTTTTATTAATGGAAATATCTGCAATAGTTCTTGCTCAAGCAATCTGTTCCAATCAGATTTATAGTGCCTTACAAAAATCCCTCTTAATGCTGCATCCGATTGTCCTTCAGCAGTAATTGTAAGTTCACCATTAATACTTCCATCAGGTAATATTTCGGAATTACCTGTAATTTTAAAATAATGATTTTCAGGTGGAGAAATTGGTATTTCCATTAAGTCAGCGCCTTCCGGTAACCCCATTAGGTAATTTTGTTGTTGTTCTCTACTTGACCAAAGTTCTCTTACAAAAGGAACCCATGTTGGGTCAAGCATTTTGTATTCTCCGTTTTGTAATTTTACAACTGTAACACTATGGTTAAACTGGTCGGCAGGTATTCTGTCAATTCTTGAACCTGCCATTGTCATAGCTGCATAAGATTCAAATCCTGCAGAACGTAACATTGTTACAAGCATACCGGCTTTATCTTTGCAAACACCACATCTGTCGGTAAAATTCATGTCGCCACTATGTAATGTAAAACCTTCGCCTTCGCCCATTGATATTCCCGAATATCTCATATTATCGGCAACCCAGTGAGTAAGTTTAGAAATAGAATCTATTTCGTTTGTTGCACCTGTTAGTATTTCATTTACTTTTTTATCAATTTCTGGCGTTGAATTAAAACTTCCATAATCTTCGTTTACTCCATAAAACCATGTTGATTTTGCTTCCCAGTTAGTACTAGTAGAAATAAGTAACTTAGGAGCTATATCTGATAAGGCAACTGTTCCCGGGTCTCGTTTGATGGGTAATAATTCTTTCATTGCAAAGGCATATTTTGTTTTTTCGTTACCTTTAACAATGCTTGAATCAACATCGCCATTATAAAATTTATATTGAACAAATTTAGAATTAGGAATGTTGGTTTCGTAATATTTTGTTTTTATTGGGATATTACTCCAAAAATTAACAATGTCGTAAAAGTGTCCTTTCATTGGAGGTATATATTTTTCATCATCATCACTTTGCAACAAAGCATAAGTAAAACCTTTACGGAACATAAAAACTTCAATTGCATCACCTTCTTCTAATTTCCCAATTTCTATCATTTTTTGTCGTGCTCCCCAGTATATCATTCGGGCAGGAGCGGGGTAATCATAAATTTTTGATTTATCTAATTCTTCAATTGAACCATTTTTTCTGTAAATTAAAACTTTTTTAATTTCAACAAAAGCAGAAAGTGGTTCATAATCAAATTTAATTACACTTAATTGTTTGGCTCCTTTTGCTGTTAAAACTTTATACAAGGTGTGTGCGTTTACATAACATAAACCTGTTTCTTGTACATCAACTATTGTACTGTCAAAAATTAACAGTTGGTCGCTACCCGGATATTTTTTAGAATCACCGGCTTTTTTAATCAAATCCTGAATGGGGTTTGAATACAAATTAAGACTCAAAATTCCCATTAAGAATAAAGTAATTGCTTTTCGTATCATTATAAATGAAATTTATTAATTAGGGCATAAAGGTATAAAAAAAGTCAAAAGAATTTCTTTTGACTTTATATGTGGTAAAAACAAAAATTAATTAAATCAATCCTTGTTTGTGTTTTTCGCCAATAACTTTAAGCATATCCTGAGTCATTGCATCTAAATCATAATCCGGTTTCCATCCCCACTCTTCTCTAGCGGCAGTATCATCAACATCATTTGGCCAAGAATCGGCAATTTCTTGTCTGAAATCAGGCTCATAAGTAATCTCAAAATCAGGCATATACTTTTTTATAGACTCTGCCAATTTTGCAACAGAAAAACTCATTGCGCCAACATTAAAATCGCTATGGTGCTTTAATTTAGAAAAATCAGCCTGCATAAGATCAACAGTTCCTTTTAAACAGTCGGGCATATACATCAATGGTAATTTTGTATCTTCTTTTACAAAACATGTGTATTTTCCATATTTTACAGCATCATAATAAATAGCTACTGCATAATCGGTAGTTCCGCCACCGGGAAGTGTTTCGTTGCTAACAATTCCTGGATATCTTAATCCACGAACGTCAAGACCAAATCTTCTTACATAATAATCTGATAGTAATTCGCCGGCTACTTTTGTTACACCATACATTGTTGTTGGTTTAAGAACAGTTTCCTGAGGAGCGCAATCAAGTGGTGTTCCTGGTCCAAAAACAGCTATCGAACTAGGAATCATAACTTGTTTCATATTCATTTCTCTGGCAATTTCCAGAACATTTAAAAGACCATTCATGTTTACGTCCCAAGCAAGCATTGGGTTTTTTTCACCAACTGCTGATAAAATAGCTGCCATATTTACAATTGCATCTATTTCGTATTTTTTACAGACTCTTTCAAGGTCTTCTTTGTTTGTACAATCAAAAAACTCAAAAGGACCGGATTCTCTAACCTTGTCAGATGGAGGAGTTTTTCTGGTTGATGCTATTACATTTTCGTTTCCATAAATGCCTCTTAAAGTCATTGTAAGTTCTGAGCCAATTTGCCCAACCGCACCAATTATTAGTATTTTTTTCATTTTGGATATTGATTTATTCGTAAATTTATTTATCACAACAAAAATAATTTTTTTTCAATTAATCTACTCAATAAATGCTGTAAAAAATAATTTTTTCAATTTTTAATGCTTATTTTTTTGTATCTTTGTTTTTATGCATCTCAAAAAACTTATATTATTATTAATATTTTTTCATTGTATTATTTCCATTAATGCCCAAATAAATACATTTAATACTGGTATTCTGCCTAATGGAACTTATCCTTCCGGTGCATTAAATATAGCTGAAAATGATACAGGATATGTTTTTATTGGCTTTGGTCCTTTAGGTAAAATGGCTGTTAGTTTTATTGATACTCTTGGAAATTTTAAGAATTCTAAGATATATGAATATCCTAATTATGCGTACAAATTTGAAATTGATAATACATTACGTAAGCTAAACAATAATAATAAATCAATTTATTGTTTAGGAACTGAAATATGGGATACATCAGATACTTATTATTCATCTTTACTGGTAAAATTTGATGAGAATTATGATACAATATTTACAAAATCATATTTTACTGATACTTTATATTCAGGTTCTGGTCAATTTTTAGAAAAAGAAAATAGCAACTATATTATTGTCGGTTATAATCAAGGAAGTAATAATTCGGGGGATTTTTTACTGTATTCTACAGATTCGCTTGGAAATTTACTATGGTATAAAAATTATGGAGGAACAGGTACCGAACAAGGTTATTTGCTTTTAAAAACTTATGATAATGGATATTTGCTGGGTGGTTTAACACATAGTTTTGGTTCTAATTCTCCTCATGATAATGGAGAATGGTATCTTATAAAAACAGACAGTTTGGGTAATCAACAATGGCAAAAACACTATGGAAATCCTGCCTTAAATGATGATATGATAGTAAGTATGTGTACAACTATTGATTCTTGTTATTTATTGGCAGGAGCATATATATTCGAAAAAATCGGAAGTACTGGAATATTTAAATCAAGGCTTGTAAAGATAGACCAATACGGTAATATTATTTGGGATAAATTATATGGCTATAAGGGAAGGAATAATTCCATAAAAGAAGTTCATCAAATTGGAAATAGTGATATAATTACACTCTCATTAACTGACAGTATGTCTTCATATTGTGGTAATATAAATTGTGTTGTTCATTGTTTGAATTATGAAGGGAAGGTGAAATGGAGAAGAAAATATTATTTTAATAATGATACCTGCTCATTTTGGAGCTTCATAAAAACATTTAAACCCACAAGTGATGGAGGTTATATATTTTGTGGTATTGGAGCAAATGTAAATATGACACCAGTACAATATACATGGGTAGTTAAAACAGATAGTCTGGGGTTTGATGGTACATATTGTTATTCAGATACAGCATTTAATATTACTTTAGTAACAGATACTATTTGTTATGGAGATTCGGCACTGGTTTATTTTCATATTACAGGTAAATCAGCACCTTATAGTTTAGAACTAAATAATGGAAATTTTCATAATTCAATATATTATCCATATACTTATGAGAGTTACGCTACTGATAGTTTATATATTTATCCACAAGACAGCTTAATTAATCAGCAGGTTATTGCAACATTAACAGATCCTTTTGGGGAAATTTTCACAGATACATTTGATATTTATATAAAAAGCTGTGAAACAACAATAATAAATAAAACAATAGAAAAAAACAGAGTTAATATATATCCAAATCCAACAAACAATGAAATAAATATTGAGATTTTTGAAGAAACAGAACCTACATTTCTTGAAATGTATAACAATAAGGGTCAACTTGTATATAAATCTCTTATTAGTAATAAATTTGAAAAATTTGATGTAAGTAAATTTACATCAGGAGTATATTTAATAAAATTGTCTAACAACAAATTTTCTCATATTGAGAAGATTGTAATAAATTAAAAGTTATGAAAAAAATAGTTATTTTATTATTTTTCATATTATACTTTATTTGTGGTTACTCACAAATTTGGTTACATGAAAATTGCACAGATTTTGATTCCAATATTCATTTTATTCAAATAGATACAAGCCAGCAGAATGTTTGGCAAATTGGTATACCAAATAAATTAACATTAGATTCTTCATATACTGCAAACAATTGTATTATTACAGATACAATAAATTATTACCCTGTTAATAATATTTCAAGTTTTATTGCTGTTTTGGGACCTCCTATATTTGATTATTTAATGTATTATGGGGATTTTCAGCTTGCGTTTAATCATAGATTTCAAATAGATTCATTAACTGATTATGGTATCATAGAAATGTCCATAGATGGTGGTAATTCTTGGATTAATGGAATGTCTAATTTATTTACAATGTCTTTTGATTCTAGTGAAAATTCACATTATTTTGAAAGTACTGATACATGTTGTTATGATAGTATACCAATTACGGGTAGTTCAAATGGGTGGATTAGATCAATTATTACCAAAGATGTTAACGATTGGAATTTGTCTACAGGCTTATCATTAATAGACAGTATTATTGTGCGATTTACGTTTATTAGCGATAGTATTAATAATAATAAAGATGGTTGGCAAATTGACGACCTTTGTTTAAGATATCGGTTATTAGGTGTTGGTTTTGATGAAAAAACTTATTTTGATGCGAGTACACAAATTTATCCAAATCCAAGTAATAAAAATTTCAATGTAGAACTTGATTTACCAAAAAAATCAAAAGCAGAAATACGAATTGTAAATATAATAGGTCAAACAAAAGCAACAATACCAATAAAAACAAATAAGACTATAATAAACACTAAAGGTTGGCAAAACGGAATTTATGTTTGTAATTTATTTGTTGATGGAAAGTTGGTTAAGAGTGAGAAGTTGGTTTTGCAATAAAACATTTTTTATGTCATTGCGATTTACCTGAAGCGTAGAAGCAATCTGTTAATTTGAAACAGGCAGATTGCCACGTCGCTACGCTCCTCGCAATAACGGTTATAATTAGGCAAGCTGTTGTTTTTTTATGACGGGTTTTTGTTTTATATCATTAAACTCCGATAGTGTCTTAATCGCAATATTTTCAATGACTTATTTTAGGTAAAATCAAATATTGACACTTTTTGGGAGATAAATTTACACATTTGTAACACTTTTTGGGAGATAATGCAAAAATCAACATATAAAAATATATTTGACAAGTTTGGTAAAATATACTATTTTTATACTTCTTTTTATACTCTCAATTTATATAATTTATTATGGTAAAGTTCGGTAATTCATCAAATTCCTTATCATTTAATAATGAATTAATGATGCCTCAGGAAGAAATGCTGGAGGTATATAAAAAAAATCAGAAATTTAAGATTGGTATTCCAAAAGAAGCGGATAAAAATGAAAGCAGAATTGCTCTTACTCCTTTTGCAGTTGAACAACTTGTAAATAACGGACATCAGGTATTAATTGAAAATAATGCCGGAAAAGAAGCAAATTTTTCAAATAATGAATATTCAGAATGTGGAGCAAAAATTATTAATAAAAAAGAAGTAATATATCAATGTGATATTATATTAAAAGTATCACCCTTGAAAAATGATGAGATTGATATGCTTAAAGGAAATCAGATATTGATTTCATCAATTCATATTGCTCAACAAAAAGCATCATATTTTAGAAAACTGATGCAAAAAAAAATAACTGCTTTAGCATTTGAATACATTAAAGATAATAATGATTGTTTTCCTATAGTTCGTTCAATGGATGAAATTTCCGGAAGCACATCAATATTAATAGCATCGGAATATTTAAGTAATGTTCACGACGGAAAAGGTGAAATGTTGGGAGGGGTAACAGGAGTGAATTCTTCAGAAGTAATAATACTTGGTGCCGGTACTGCCGGAGAATATGCTGCACGTACAGCACATGGTCTTGGTGCACTGGTAAAAGTTTTTGATGCCTCAATATTCAATCTCAGACAATTACAGAATAATATCGGTCAAAGAATTTATACTTCCTTATTGCAGCCAAGAGTTTTATCAAAAGCACTTCGTTCTGCTGATGTTGTTATTGGAGCACTTCATTATTCTGACAATGATAGTCCTTTTTTTGTTACTGAAGAAATGCTTTCAAAAATGAAAAAAAATTCTGTTATTATTGATATTAGTATTGACCATGGCGCTTGTTTTGAAACCTCAAAAGTTACTTCTCATTCAAAGCCAATATTTGTAAAACATGATGTAATTCATTATTGTGTTCCAAACCTGCCTGCGAGGGTTTCAAGAACAGCCTCTTATGCTTTTAGTAATATTTTTGCACCATTTTTATTAAAACTTGCTGATATGGGAAGTATTAAACAAGCAATTAGAAATGATACAGGAATACGAAACGGGGTTTATCTTTTTAATGGAATACTAACTAAAAATTATATTGGAAATAAATTCAATATTCCTTCACAAGATATTAATTTACTAACTCTTGCATTTTAATTTGTTGATCTATGATAAATCCGGATTATCTTAAAAAAGGTGATAAAGTAGCAATAATTTCTCCTGCCGGAAAAATTGATAAAAATAAAATCAACAATGCTGTAAAAATTCTATCGGGATGGGGATTAGATGTTATTACAGGTAAAAATTCGGCAAAAGCGTACAATCAATTTGCAGGAACCGATAAAGAAAGAATTTCTGATTTCCAACAAATGCTTGACGATGAAAATATTAAGGCGATATTTTCTTCGCGGGGTGGTTATGGTTCTATACGTATAATTGAGAAATTGAATTTTGATAATTTTAAAAAAAATCCAAAATGGATTATTGGTTTTAGCGATATTACAGTTTTTCATGTATATATCAATAACAACCTGAATATTGAAACAATTCATGGTGCAATGCCAAAAAAATTTCCTGATCATCCAAATGAAAACAGATCATTAACATCATTAAAATCTATGCTGTTTGGTAATGAGATCAATTATAAAATTAAAGATCATAAATTAAACATAACAGGAAAAACTGAAGGTATTTTAACAGGAGGAAATCTTTCAATTCTATATAGTTTGAACGGAACAAAATATAACATTGATACAAAAGATAAAATTCTGTTTATAGAAGATTTAAGCGAATATTTGTATCATATTGACAGAATAATGATGAATTTTAAGCTAAGTGGAAAATTTGATAATTTAAAAGGACTTATTGTGGGAGATTTTACTGATATAAAAGACAATAATACTAAATTTGGTAAAACAGTTTATGAGATCATATATGAACATATTGCTGAATATAAAATTCCTGTATGTTTTGGTTTTCCCGCCGGACATAATGATATTAATATGGCAATGAAGTTTGGAAGTAAAATTAAGTTTACTGTAAATAGTGTAGGTGTTGATATTACACATACTACTTAATTATTGCTAAAAATTAACAAGCTAAATTTATACGTTTAAAAAGTTTTTTTTATCTTCGTAGGCTGAAATTTTAACAAAACACATATAAACATCTAATAATGGCAACATTACAAACAATTAGAAAAAGAGCAGGTGTATTAATTGCAATAGTAATAGGCTTAGCTTTATTAGCATTTATCCTTGGTGATTTTATTGGTAAGGGAAATCAAGGCGGTCCAACCGATAATTATATGGCAGAAAAAAATGGGGACGACATAATACCATATATATTGTTTCAAAATGAAGTAGATGTAATGACAGAAAATTACATCAGAAATGCAGGAGGAGATGCAACTATTGATGAAGCTACATCTGATATGATAAGAGAACAGGCATGGGAAGAATTAATTCAGGAAACTATAATGGGTGAGCAATACGAAGAACTGGGAATAGCTGTTCATCCCGATGAGCTTTTTGATATGGTACAAGGAACAAATATTGACCCACAGATTATGCAAATACCAATTTTCCAAAATCAGCAAACAGGTCAGTTTGACAGAAGTCTGGTTATACGGTTTTTGCAAAACCTTGATCAAGACCCAAGCGGAGAAGCTCGTACAAGTTGGATGGCATTTGAATTATCTTTAATGAAAGCCAGAACAGCAACAAAATATAACAATCTTATTAAAAAAGGCTTGTATATAACTACTCCGCAGGCAAAACTCGAAGCAGAAGAAAGCAATTTTAAAGTAAATTTCAATATTGTTGCTCAAAAATATAATATGATATCCGATAGTGCGATAGTCATTAATAAAGAAGATATTGAAAAATACTATAACGAACACAAAAACGATTACGAACAAGAAGCGTCAAGAGATATTGAATATATTTATTTTGATGTTTTACCATCAGAAAGAGATTATAAATTAGCTGAAGAGTGGATTAATAATAGAGAGGTAGAATTTAAAACAACAGAAGACGATATACAATTTATTAATTTTAATGCAGATGGAGGGTTTGATCACAAATTTTATAAAGAAGGAGAACTGCCTGTTGATATTGATTCAATTATGTTTGCAGCTGATACTGGTTTTGTTCACGGACCTTATTTTGAATTTGAAACATACAAACTTGCAAAACTTGTAAGAATTGAGAATTTACCCGATTCTGTTCATGCAAGGCATATTTTAATACAGCCAACAGAAACATTCCCTTATGAACAAGCAAAAGAATTAGCAGATAGTTTATTTGAAATTATTGAGAATGGAGGCAATTTTGTTCAATTAGCAAAACTACATTCTGTTGACAAAAGTAATTCTGATAATGGTGGAGACCTTGAATGGTTTAAAGATGCTAACAGTCCAAGTTTAAATCCTCAAGTTGATAAAGCAATGGTTCAACCATTTAGCGATTCTTGTTTCTTTTCAAACACAGGTGATATTAAACTTGTGGAAACACAGTTTGGAATTCACATTGTTGAAGTTCTTGAAAAAGGAGAAGCTTCGAAAAAAATACAAGTTGGTATTGTTGACAGAAAAGTTGAACCAAGTACAGAAACGTACCAGAATATTTATTCTATTGCAAGTAAGTTTCTTGCAGAAAATAATTCAATGGAAAAATTCAACAATTCAATTGATGCAGATCCTTTATTAACCAAACGTGTTGCCAGTAACCTTAAAGAAACAGATAAAAATATTCCGGGTATTGATTCTCCAAGAGAACTTGTAAGGTGGGCTTATAAGGCAGAAAAAAATGATGTTTCAAAAGTATTTGAATTAGGAAATCGTTTTGTTATTGCTGTTCTAACAGAAGTCAGGGAAAAGGGAATAGCACCATTAGAACAAGTAGAAACAGAAATAGAGATGTTTGTTAAGAAAGATAAAAAAGCTGAACAGTTAATTAATAAATTCAATCAATTAATTACAAAATACAATTCTCTTGAAGAAATTTCACAAGATTTAGGAGAAGAAATAGTTGAGGCAACAAATATTAATTTTCAGGCATATTCAATACCTGCTTATGGCGTTGAACCTGCTTTAATAGCAAGTGCCATCAATTCAGAGCCAAATAAAATATCAGCTCCAATTAAAGGTTTAAACGGTGTTTATATTTTAAAAGTACTTAGTTCTAATATAGTAGAAGAAGTTGATTTTGCTGCTGAACAAATTAAATTGATTAATATGTTGAGTTCAAGGGTAGATTACCAGGTGTTTGAAGCTTTAAAGAAAAGTGCAAATATTATAGATAAAAGAGCAAAATTCTTTTAATCAAATATAAAATATTTTTAACCCGACATTTATTTGTCGGGTTTTTTTATGAAAAATAATTAATGGTCACTGTCTAGTTTTAATTCAATTCTATAAATAAGGTTTTTATATTCTGTTTCCATAAAAAGCTCTTTTTTAGCTATACGCATAATTTCCCATTTAATGCTTTGTGTGAGGTTAAAAGGACCTAATCCATATATCAGTGTGTCAGAATATCGAATATTGCTACTGTCTAGTTTATTAATATTGAATTTTGTATAATATTTTAATGTTTCCCAACTCCAGTCTCCACTAAAATTCATTAAACCAGCACCTTTAGGCATTTCCCATCTGTCATCAGTAATATCAATTTTATCACCAAACAAAGCTATAAATTGAGATGTAGAATCTACATCATTAGCAATAAATTTGTCAACTTTCCAAAGTCCTTCTATTCTTTTTTGTCTTGATCTGAAACTTACGTCAGGTCCTTCTTCATATTTGCCACAAGAGACTATTATTAATGACAATATAAAAGCACAGATTAAATTTTTCATAGTAAATTAGGAATTAGTTTATCAATCAAAATTAATAATTATTAATAATTAAAAAAAATGTTCTACTTTTAAAGCACAATTATTTCAGATGATAAAAACAGCAATAGTAATATTAAATTGGAATGGTAAAGAGCTTTTAAAAACTTTTTTACCTTCAGTTGTCAGGTATTCAAGCACACCTGAAGTTGATATTTATGTTGCTGACAATAATTCAGATGATGATTCTATTGAGTTTGTTAGAAAAGAATTTCCGGAAATTAAAATAATACAGCTTGAAAAGAATTTTGGTTTTGCCGGAGGTTATAATAAAGCATTGAATCAAATAGAAGCAAAATATTTTATACTTCTAAATTCGGATGTTGAAGTTTCTGAAAATTGGCTTGTTCAATTAATCAATTTAATGGACAATGAAAGTTCTATAGCAGCATGTATGCCTAAAATATTATCTTATAATAAAAAAGATGAATTTGAATATGCAGGAGCTGCTGGTGGTTTTATTGATAAATATGGCTTTATTTTTTGCAGGGGAAGAATTTTTAATGTTAATGAGAAAGATAAAGGTCAATATAATAAGAAAACACAAATATTTTGGGCTACTGGTGCATGTTTGATGATACGTTCTGACATATTTTTTGATGCCGGAGGTTTAGATGAAGATTTTTTTGCTCATATGGAAGAAATTGACCTATGTTGGCGAATTAAAAACAGAGGTAAAAATATTTTTTATTGTCCTGATTCTCAAGTATATCATCTTGGTGGAGGTACGTTGAACAAAACAAACCCAAGAAAAACCTATCTGAATTTTAGAAATAATTTATATATGCTTTATAAAAACCTGCCTAAAAACAGTTTATTTAAAGTTTTCCTTATTAGATTTATATTAGACGGAATAGCAGGAATTAATTTTTTATTTCATTTAGAGTTCAATAATTTCTTTTCAGTTATTAAGGCACACTTTTCTTTTTATTTTAATGTCTCAAAATTTAAAGCAAAACGTAGAGAAAACCTTAAGCACAACATAAATTATTCTCATCCAGAAATATATCCTAAAAGTATTGTTAAAATGTTCTTTTTTAAAAATATTAAAACTTTTGATAAAATTGAATTCAATTAATAGAAGTCCCCTAAGTAGAAATGGGTTTACCTGTTTTACAAATATTTTCTCATTTTTATTCTTAAACCTCTATAATAGAATTATAAATCGGCAATTAATGTTATTATAAAAATATCCAAAATTCTTATAAGACTATATCTATAAATTATAAAAACATGTTATCTAACACTTATTGATTTCAAAACACATATTAGAAATGCAATATAATTCTCTATAAATCAAACAACCAAATATGCACATATTTAAATACTTAGATATTTGCCAAATATTCAATAATTATATAGTGTTGTAAAACATTTTGACAAAGATTAAAATCTCATTATGTTTGCATCTATAAAAATTATGATTTATGTCATTAAAATTTATGATTCAAGCACTAAAATTTAGTGACTGAATAAATTGCAAATAAAAATAGTTTACATTTGCAGTTGTGCAAAAAAATAAGAAATAGGTAGTTTGTTAAATATTTTAATTATTAATTAATAACATTTAAAATTGATTTTATGAGAACAAAGATACAACGCACCGTAGATGAGTTCAATAAAGACCAAAATAGATTAGTTGATATTTTAAGTAAAGTTCAAGATGAGCTTGGCTTTATTAGTAAAGAAGCAATTGAAATTATTGCAGAACAACTTAATCTTTCAGGAGTTGATGTGGAACAAACAAGATCATTTTACCATTTCCTTACAGATAAACCTGCAGGGAAATATGTTATTTATCTAAATGATAGTGTTGTAGCAAACATGATGGGTCGTGCAGATGTTGCAAAAGCAATGGAAGAAGAAGCTGGATGTAAATTTGGGGAAATATCTGAAGATGGAATTATAGGTCTTCATAATACTGCATGTATTGGAATGAGTGATCAAGAGCCGGCAGCCATCATTAATGGTAAAGTATTTACAAATTTAACACCTGTAAAAGTAAAAGAACTTATCCAAGGAATGAAAGTAGGAAAAGCTGTTGAAGATATGATTACTGAGTATGGAGATGGTGTTAATGCTCAAATCAAATCTATGGTAAAAAACAATATTATGAATGAAGGTAAAGTATTGTTTGCACCCTATGAAATTGGAACAGCTATTACAAAATCTAAATTAATGCAACCTTCCGAAGTTATTTCAGAAGTTAAAGCTTCTAATATAAAAGGAAGAGGAGGTGCAGGTTTTCCTACAGGAATGAAATGGGAATTTACTGCTAATGCTGAAGGTTTAGAAAAATATGTTATCTGTAATGCAGATGAAGGAGAACCGGGTACTTTTAAAGATAGAGTTATTCTTACAGAATATGCTGAAAGAGTTTTTGAAGGAATGGCAGTTTGTGGACATGCAATTGGAGCAAAAGAAGGTATTCTTTATCTTAGAGGAGAATATGATTATTTAACATCATATTTAAATAATGTAATTGAAACAATTAAACCAAATCTTGGTAATTTTAATATTAGAATTCAATTAGGACAAGGTGCTTATATTTGTGGAGAAGAAACAGCATTAATTGAATCAATGGAAGGTAAAAGGGGTGAGCCAAGAAATAAACCGCCTTTTCCTGCACAAAAAGGTTATATGGACAAACCAACAACTGTAAATAATGTTGAAACATTTGCATCTGTTGTTAAAATAATGGAAAAAGGAGCAGCTTGGTATAATGAAATAGGAACAAAAGAATCATCAGGGACAAAATTATTAAGTATTTCAGGTGATTGTGATAAACCCGGTGTTTATGAAGTTGAATGGGGAATGACTATTAAAGAAATGATAGAAATGGTTGGAGCAAATGATGTACAAGCAGTTCAAGTTGCAGGTCCGTCAGGAGTATGCTTAAATCCATCACAATTCGAAAGAAAAATTGCTTTTGAAGATCTTGCAACAGGTGGTTCAATGATAATTATTGGTAACCAAAGAAACTTGTTAAAAGATGTTGTTCTTAATTTTATGAATTTCTTTGCTGATGAGTCATGTGGGTCTTGTGCTCCATGTCGCAATCTTAACGCAATAATGAGAAATAAATTAGCTAAAATTACAGAAGGAAAAGGTATTAAATCTGATATTGATGATTTACTTGAATGGGGGAAAGTTATGACAGCAACAACTCGTTGTGGTTTAGGTCAAACTTCTGCGAATCCTATTATCAGTACTATTACTAACTTCCGCGATAAATACGAAGCTATTGTACAAGATATTGACTATATAAGTAATTTTGATTTGGCTGCTTCTGTTCAAGCATCATGTGATGCTGTTGGAAGAAAACCAATTTTACATTAATTTAAATTTAATTTATCATGAGTTTATTTGGACTTTTCGGCAAAAAAGATGCAACAGAATCTAAGAAGGAGCCTGTTGTTAACGAAAAACAAGAAATAAAAGAAACACAAAAAGAAACTAATATGAATAATAAAGTGAATTTTGTAATTGATGGCAAAGAATGTTCTGCTGCCCCAGGTCAACTACTTGTTGATGCTGCTGCTGAAAATGGAGTTTATATTCCAACACTTTGCCATATTAAAGGATTAAAAGCAGCCGGTTCATGTAGAGTATGTACGTGTAAGGTAAACGGTAGAAACATGGCAGCCTGTACTACTCCTATTGAAAATGGAATGAAAATTGAAAATGATACTTCGGAAATGAATGAAATGAGAAAAATCATTGTCGAAGCATTGTTTGTTGAAGGAAATCATTTCTGCCCTTCATGTGAAAAAAGTGGAAATTGCGAATTGCAAGCATTAGGTTACAAATTCCAAATGATGGTACCACGCTTTCCTTATTCATTCCCATTAAAAGAAGTTGATGCAACTTCTCCAAAGATCTACATGGAAAAAAATCGTTGCATACAATGCAAACGCTGCATACGTTCAATAAAAATTGAAAATAAAAATGTATTTGCATTTATTAAAAGAGGAGAGCATCTTGATATTGCTATCGATCATCTTCTTGCGGCTAAAATGACTGATGCGCAAGCACAAGAAGCAATGGACATTTGCCCTGTTGGTGCAATTATTAGAAAAGAAAAAGGCTTTGATGAAGCAATTGGTACTAAAAAATATGATAGAAAACCAATTGGTAGTGATATTGAAAATGTTTTACAATAAAAATTAAGGAGGTAAATAGAATGAGTAAACCAATCGTAGCAACAACTTCACTAGCTGGATGTTTTGGCTGTCACATGTCTATTCTGGATATTGATGATAGAATATTAAAACTTATTGAACTTGTTGAATTTAATAAATCGCCTATTGATGATATCAAAAAATTCACAAAACAATGTGATATTGGTATTATTGAAGGAGGATGTTGTAACCACGAAAACATAGAAGTACTTAAAGACTTCAGAAAAAATTGTAAAATTCTAATTTCTTTAGGTGAATGTGCTATAATGGGCGGATTACCTGCATTAAGAAATGGAATTCCTATTAAAGAATGTTTGGAAGAAGCATATCTAAATGGTCCAACTGTGCAATTAAATACAGAAAAGATTATGCCTAATGATGATGAATTACCAATGCTTCTTGATAGAGTTTATCCTTGTCATGAAATTGTAAAAATAGATTATTATTTGCCGGGATGTCCTCCTACAGCAGACCTTATTTGGAATGCACTTGTTGCATTATTAACAGGTAACGAAATGGACTTACCTTATGAAGTTATTAAATTTGATTAATTAAAAACTAGAGACAATGGCACAAAAAATAACGATAGAACCTGTAACTAGGGTCGAAGGTCATGGAAAAGTAACAATTCAATTAGATGATGACGGAAATGTTACACAAAGCAGATTACATATTGTTGAATTTAGAGGATTTGAACGTTTTGTTCAAGGTCGTCCTTATTGGGAAGCTCCAGTATTGGTTCAACGTTTATGTGGAATATGTCCAGTAAGTCATCATTTAGCTGCAGCTAAAGCATTAGATGTAATTGTTGGTGCAGGCACAGGAGATGGATTAACTCCTACCGGAGATAAAATGCGTAGATTAATGCATTATGGACAAATATTTCAGTCTCATGCTTTGCATTTTTTCCATTTAGCATCTCCTGATTTATTATTTGGTTATGATGCTGATCCTGCTATCAGAAATGTAATAGGACTAGTTATTACTCCTGAATATACTGATTTAGCTGTTCAAGCAGTATTGATGAGAAAATTTGGACAAGAAATTATTCGTGCTACTGCAGGGAAAAAAATACATGGTACCGGTGCAATTCCTGGTGGAATTAATAAATGCTTAAGTCTGGAAGAAAGAGACGAATTTCTTAAAGGAGCAGATCCTTTAAATGTAGATAAAATGATTGAATGGGCTCAAGCATCAGTTGATTTGTTAAAAGGATTCCATGGTAAAAATACTGATTTTATCGATAATTTTGCTCAATTTCCATCAAACCACTTAAGTATTGTGAGAAAAGACGGTGCAATGGACTTATATAATGGAGACCTTAAAGCTGTTGATTCTGATGGTAATGTAATATTTGAAGGCGTTAGCAATCAGGAATATAATAATTACATTGAAGAGGAAGTAAAATCATGGTCTTACATGAAATTTCCTTATATAAAATCTCTTGGAAAAGAAAAAGGTTGGTATAGAGTAGGACCTCTTGCTCGTATGAATACTGTTGATTTTATTCCTTCGCCATTAGCACAAAAAGAGTTTGAGCAGTTTAAAGCCTATACTCATGGCAAACCTAATAATATGTGTATGCATATGCATTGGGCAAGGTTGATAGAATTATTACATGCAGCTGAAATGATGAAAGAACTTATTAATGATCCAGACATTATGAAAGGCGATAATCTTGTAACTAAAGGAACAAAAGGAAATGAAGGGGTTGGTATTATTGAAGCTCCACGTGGTACTTTATTCCATCATTATAGAATCAATGATAAAGATCAGATTGAAATGGCTAATTTAATTGTTTCAACAACAAACAATAATGAACCAATGAATAGATCTGTGGAATTTGTTGCTAAAAAAATGATGACAGGACAAAAAGAAATAACTGAACCTATGATGAACGCTTGTGAGGTTGCTATTAGAGCATATGATCCTTGCTTAAGTTGTGCAACTCATGCTTTAGGAAAAATGCCTCTTCAAATAACTTTAGTCGATTCAAAAAATAATGTTATAGACAAAAGAATGTCTTAAAAATCTCCTTTAAATATTTTATAAAAAGAGTTTCTAATTTGGAACTCTTTTTTTTTATAAATTTGTAGCATGAAAAAAATTTTATTATATGGATATGGAAATCCCGGCAGAATGGATGATGGATTAGGAAATGTTTTCATTAATGAAATTACAGCTTGGATAAATGATAAAGGAATTGAAAATATACAAGTAGATAGTAATTATCAATTAAACATTGAAGATGCTGAAGCAATATCAATACAAGATATTGTCATATTTATTGATGCATCACAAGAAAATATTGAAGACTTTGTAATTACCAAAGTAAACCCTTCTGATGCTAAAATAGAGTTTTCAATGCACGCTGTGTCTACGGCTTATATTTTAAGTCTCTGTGAAAAGATCTATAAGAAATCACCAGAAACTTATTTAATTCACATAAAAGGATATGAATGGGATTTTGCGGAGATATTAACAGAAAAAGCTGCTGCCAACCTGAACAAAGCATTAAATTTTTTAAAAGAGAAGTTATTAGTCCCAGATAAATTAGAACACTTATTAAACGAGTCATTATAAGTTGCGGTGTTAAAAATTAATGCATATAAGATAGAGGTTAAAGGTCTTGTTCAGGGTGTTGGATTTCGTCCATTTATATATCAAATAGCAATAAAATATAATATAAAAGGTTGGGTAGAAAATACAAACAAAGGAGTTCAAATACAAGCTGAAGGCGACGAGCTAAGTTTGCAGAATTTTATTAAATCTATTGAGGAAAAACGACCTCTAGCATCAAACATTACAAGCTTAACATCAAAAAATATAAACACAGAAAATTTTACAGATTTCAAAATTGTAAAAAGCGAAAGTGTTTCTGATGAAATCACAGATATAAGTCCTGATATTGCTGTTTGTTCTGAATGTTTGATTGACATGAAAGAACAAAAAAATCGTATAAATTATCCATTTATTAACTGCACAAACTGTGGCCCTCGCTTTACTATTATAGAAAACCTTCCTTATGATCGTGAAAAAACAACCATGAGAGATTTTATAATGTGTGAGGATTGTAAAAAAGAATATGAAAATATTCTTGACCGCCGTTTTCATGCACAACCTATAGCCTGTGATAATTGTGGACCAGAATATTCATTATATAAAAATGACAATAAAATAATAAAGGGAATAGACGTAATTATTTCTAATGTAATAGGATTATTAAACAAAGGGAAAATAGTTGCTATAAAAGGTCTTGGCGGGTATTTTATAGCATGTGATGCCCTAAATGATGAGGCTGTAAAACGTCTTAGGCAATTAAAAAACAGAGAAGGGAAGCCATTTGCAGTTATGTTTCCCAATATTGAAATATTAAAACATTATGCTGAAATAGAAACAAGGGAAGAAGAAATAATAAAATCGTGGAAAAGACCAATTGTGGTTTTAAAACAAAAAAAGGTATTGTCAGAAAGTATAAGCGTGGGGTTTGACACAATTGGATCTATGCTTCCATATATGCCCATACACTACCTGATATTTGAAAAATATAAAAATCCAATTGTTCTTACCAGTGGAAATGTTTCTGATGAACCAATTGTGATAGATAATAATACAGCTATTGAAAAGCTTTCAGAAATAACAGATGCAGTATTAAGCTATAATCGTGATATATATAATAGAACCGACGATTCTGTTGTTACAGTTACTAATAATAAAGAAAGAATAATTAGACGTTCACGATCTTATGTCCCTTCTCCTATAAATTTGAATTTTAATGTAGAAGGAATATTGGCAACAGGAGCAGAACTTGTTAATTGTTTTTGTATTGGAAAAGGAAAACAAGCAATTCTAAGTCAGCATATTGGAGACTTGAAAAATGCAGAAACGTATGATTTTTTCTGTGAAACAGTAGCTCATTTTGAAAAAACATTTCGCTTTAAACCAAAACTAATAGTTAGTGATCTTCACCCAGATTATTTTTCTACAAAATATGCTAAAGAGTCTGGTGTTGAGCATGTTCAAGTGCAACATCATCATGCACACATCGCATCTTGTATGGCAGAACATAATGTAAATGAGAAAGTTATTGGTGTAAGCTTTGATGGAACAGGTCTTGGTGATGATAATAATATTTGGGGTGGTGAATTTATGATTTGTGATTTTGAGAATTATGAAAGAATTAATCATTTTGAATATATTCCTATGCCTGGTGGCGATAAAGTAACCAAAGAACCTTGGAGAATGGCCGTTTCATATCTTCATAAATATTATAATAATGATTTTTTAAAATTGGAGCTTCCATTTTTAAAAAATATAAATCAAAATAATATTGCATTATTATTACAAGCTGTCGATAAAAATATAAATAGCCCTCTTACCTCAAGTGCTGGTAGACTTTTTGACGCTGTTGCCGCTCTCATAAATATTTGCCCTATTTCAAAATTTCATGCAGAAGCACCCATGCGATTAGAATCTATAATTGATTATAGTGTTTCAGATAAATATTCTTATGAAATTAATACAACAGTATCTTTTAAAAATACAATTAATGAAATAGTGAATGATATTAAAAATAATATTTCACAATCTATCATTGCAACTAAATTTCACAATACAGTTATTTCGGTAGTTTTTGAGCTTGTTAAACAAATAAGCAGAAAATACAATATTAATAAAGTAGTTTTATCGGGAGGAACATTTCAAAATAAATATGTTTTAGAAAATGTAGAAAATCTATTAATTAATACTAATTTTGAAGTGTTTTCAAATGAGAGAATACCTACAAATGACGGAGGTATAGCATTGGGACAACTTGTGATAGCATCAAAAAAGATAAACAGAGAAATAACATAAAAAAGTATATAATATGTGTTTAAGTATTCCATCAAAAATCGAATCGATAAACGGAAATAAAGCAATTGCTTCTGTTGGAGGTACTGAATGTGAAGTATCGCTTCAACTGATTGAAGATATGGATATAAAAGTAGGTGATTATGTGCTTGTACACACAGGCTTTGCAATTCAAAAAATTAGTGAAGAAGATGCAAGAGAAACGTTTAAAATATTAGAAGAACTGGAAGAAATTGAAAAGAAAATTGATAAAGAAGATGAAGAAGGAGACAAAAAATGAAATATATAAATGAATATAGAAACAAAGACTTAGTCCTTCAACTTGCTGAAAATATTAAGAAAATATCAAAAAAGCAAGTCTCTTTTATGGAGGTTTGTGGAGGACATACAATGTCAATACAAAAATTTGGCATTCCATCTCTTTTGCCACCAACAATAAAATTATTATCCGGACCAGGATGTCCTGTTTGTGTTACAGATAAAAGATTTATTGATCAGTCCATAGCATACAGCAGACTAGATGATGTTATTATTACAACTTATGGTGATTTAATAAGAGTTCCAGGTTCTACATCTTCTTTAGATGAAGAAAAAGCTGTAGGTGCTGATGTGCGAATTGTTTATTCTATTCTTGATGCCTTAAAAATTGCAAAAGAAAATAAAGATAAAAAGATAATTTTTTTAGGTATTGGTTTTGAAACAACTGCTCCAAGTAGTGCTGTTGGTGTGTTAAATGCTGAAAAAGAAAATTTAGATAATTTTTTCCTATTTAGTTCGCATAAAGTAATGCCTCCTGCCATGGTAGCTCTTATTGATGAGGGAGTTAGGATTGATGGATATATAGCTCCAGGTCATGTAAGCACAATTACAGGTTCTGGTATATATAAAGATGTTCCATTAAAATATAATTTGGGTGTTGTTATTTCAGGATTTGAACCTGTTGACTTATTGCAATCAATTTATATGCTGGTTAAGCAAATAGAAGAAAATGATACTAAAGTTGAAATTCAATATAAAAGAGTTGTTAGACCAGAAGGAAATATTACAGCACAAGAAATAATGAAAAAAGTATTTAAACCTAAGGACGATTGGTGGCGAGGTTTGGGTATATTGCCAAATAGTGGACTTGCTCTTAATGAACAATATAGCAGATTTGATGCAGAAAAGATGATACCTGTTGAAGTAGAAGAAACAAAAGAAGAAAAAGGTTGTATCTGCGGAGTAATTTTAAAGGGACTAAAAAACCCTAAAGATTGTAAATTATTTAAATCTGTATGTACACCTGTAAATCCAGTTGGAGCATGTATGGTGTCTAATGAAGGAGCTTGTAATGCATATTATAGATTTAGTAGATGAGCAAAAAAAACATATTATTAGGACACGGAAGTGGAGGTAAATTATCACATGATTTGATAAAACAACTTTTTGTAAAACACTTTGATAATCCAGTTTTACAACAACAAACAGATGCTGCGTTACTTGAAGTAAAAACAGATAGTATTGCCTTTACAACAGATTCTTTTGTTGTTGATCCAATATTTTTTCCAGGAGGAGATATTGGAAAATTAGCTGTTTGTGGGACTGTTAATGATATTGCTGTTTCGGGAGCCAAACCATTGTATTTGAGTTCTTCATTTATTATTGAAGAGGGATTTTCTATAGAGGAACTTGAAAAAATTGTTGTTTCAATGGCTAATGAAGCAAAGAAAGCTGGAGTTATTATTGTTACTGGTGATACAAAAGTTATTAATAGAGGCAAATGCGACAAGGTTTTTATAAACACCTCAGGTATAGGTGCTCTGCACGAAAGGCAAAAAGATATAAGTTCAGGAAATAATATTCAAGCAGGAGATAAAATAATTATAAATGGTTCTATTGGTGATCATGGGATGGCTATTATGGCTGAAAGAGAATTTCAAAATTTCAAAACAGATATTAAATCCGATTGCACATGCTTAAATCATTTGGTTGAAAAAGTTATTGATGTTTCTTCAAAGATTAGATTTATGAGAGATGCTACAAGAGGTGGTATTTCCACAGTATTAAACGAACTTGTTGAAGATAAGAATTTTGGTCTTGATATTGATGAGGCAAGTATTCCAGTCAAAGAAAATGTTAAAGGAATGTGCGAATTATTGGGTTTTGACCCATTTTATGTAGCTAATGAAGGAAAAATCATTTTTGTTGTTGCAGCAGAAGATGCAGAAAAAGTTCTTGAAGCAATGAAACAAGATGATGCAGGAAAGGAAAGTGCAATAATTGGAACAATTACAGAAGAACACCCTGGCAAAGGATGGATAACAACAGAAATAGGAGGAAAAAGAATTATTGATATGTTGGCTGGCGAGCAATTACCAAGAATTTGTTAAAATATATATCTATGCATGAATTTTCTATTATAACAAATATTATTGAGATTGTTGAAGAAAAGCTGAAACAGTTGAATGCTAATATTGTGCATGATGTTGAGATGGATGTCGGGGAAATGGCTGGTATTGATTTTGATGCCTTAGATTTTGCATGGCAACATGCCACAAAAAGTGCATTGCTGAAAGATGCTAAGCTTGTTGTAAATAAAATTGAAGCTAGGGCGAAGTGTGAGGGTTGCTCACACGAATTTATAATTAATGACTTTTATACTCCTTGTCCTAAATGCGGAATATTTAAAAATGATATTTTTCAAGGAAAAGAACTGAAAGTAAAAGCTATTAATATTGATTGATATAAATAGTCTTGTGCTAAGCAAAGTCAAAATATAAGCATATTAAATGCCTTTTAAATAAAATATTAATTAATAAAAAAAATTATGTGTACTACTTGTGGATGTGAACAGTCAGGAAATACTATAAGTTTTCAAAAACCAGGAGAAGAAAAGCATTCTCACCTGCATAATCATTCTAATAATCACGACCATGACCATGAACACAATCACGATCACGATCATTCTCATTCAACGAAAATCGATATAGAACAAGATGTGCTTTTGCAAAATAATTTGCTTGCTGAAAGAAATCGTGGATATTTCGAAGCTAAAAATATTACAGCATTAAACATGGTTAGTTCTCCAGGTTCAGGGAAAACAACATTGCTTGAAAAAACTATTTCTGCTCTTAAAGACGAGCTAAATTTATTTGTTATTGAAGGCGATCAGCAAACCATGAATGATGCTATTCGTATCAAAGCGGCGGGCGCTCCTGTTATTCAGATCAATACAGGCAACGGGTGCCATCTTGATTCTCAAATGATAAGTAAAGCAGTAAAAGAATTACAGGTAGCAGATAATTCTGTTCTTATAATAGAAAATGTAGGAAATTTAGTTTGTCCTTCAATGTTTGATTTGGGCGAATCAAAACGTGTTGTTGTTATTAGCGTTACAGAAGGAGAAGATAAACCATTAAAATATCCTGCCATGTTCAACAGTTCGGATATTTGTATAATAAATAAAATTGACCTTGCTCCATATGTTGATTTTAATATTGAAAAAGCAAAAGAATATGCATTACAGGTAAACCATCATTTGAAATTTTTTGAAGTTTCAGCTAAAACTGGAGAGGGAATGGATGCCTGGTTTGAATGGTTGAAAGGCGAGAAATAGATTAATATTTGAAAAATACTTGTAAAATATTTGCTATAAAATCTGGAACTAAGAAAAGTTATATTTCAAGAATTGAAAATGGGAACTGAAACATTCAGTTGTCAGGTTTTTATAAATGGATATAGTTTTGACTAGGAATACTCGGGAAATTCTTATTGGATAAGAAAATATAAGCCACAAAAAAATTCAAAGTAATGTGAGATTTAATTTGACAACAAACCTTACTCTGTTGACATTAATTCCACCAATTTGTTTAAAAACATAAAAATTCATTTTTTAAATTAAAACTATATCTACAACTTTGTGTTATCATTTTAAAAAAAATAACACTTATGCAGGTAAAACGATTTGGAGTATCATTAGAAGAAAATATTCTTACAGCATTAGATAAATTTGTTGAAACAAATCAATTCCCGAATCGCTCACAAGCAATACGTTTTATAATTAACAAAAATATGGTGGAAGAAAAATGGAAGGGAAATCAACAAGTTGCTGGAGCAATTGTATTGGTATACGACCACCACACAAGAGAATTACAAAATAAATCTACTAAAATACAACACGATTATCATCATTTAATTTTATCAGTTCAGCACGTGCATCTAGATCATGATAATTGTTTAGAAACAATTGCCCTAAAAGGAAAATCAAATGAATTAATGGATTTAGCTAAGAAATTAAAAACTATTAAAGGAGTTAAGCATAGTGAATTAGTGATGAGTATAATGTAAAAAATTTAAGCAAATAGTAACACGATTATAAAATAAATAACATTATAATTATAAAACGCATAAATAACAACATGAAAACGAGCAGATTAACAAAGCTTAAAATTATTTCAGTATTATTTTTACTATCAGCAAGTATTACATATGGACACAACATTGGTTCAATTTATGGAATTATAAAAGATGCTGAAACAAAAGAACCAATACCCTATGCGAACATATCAATAGACAAGACGGTGTTGGGAACAAATACAGATTTAAATGGAAATTTCAAATTAAGAAATATTCACTTTGGGGAATATACATTAAAAATCACACATCTTAATTATCAGATAATAGTAAAAACAGTAAGCTTAGAGAAAGATTCTCTTTATATAGAAATATTGCTTAATCCTGCTACATTAAACTTTGACGAGGTATCCATTGAGGCAGAACGTCCTTATTCAACTGCATCAATAAAAAATATTAGAAATATTGATTTGGATATTAGGCCTAGCAGGTCATCACAAGATTTATTACGATTAGCACCCGGATTAGTTATAGCACAACATGCCGGAGGAGGAAAAGCTGAACAAATATTTTTACGTGGTTTTGATTGCGATCATGGAACAGATGTTGCAATTGATGTTGATGGTATTCCTGTAAATATGGTATCGCATGGTCATGGACAAGGATATGCCGACCTTCATTTTTTAATGCCAGAAATAGTTGAAGCTATTGATGTTTATAAGGGGCCATATTTTGCTAAATTTGGCAACTTTGCTACAGCAGGAGCTGTATCTTTTAAGACTAGAGACATACTAGAAAATAATATGTTTAAAATTGAAGGGGGACAGTTCAATACACAAAAAGCAACCATGTTATATCAAATGCAAGAAGGAGGAGTTGAACAAAATGCTTATGTGGGAGCACAATATTACTATACAGACGGACCTTTTAAAAGTCCGCAAGAATTACAAAGAATGAATGTTTTTGGAAAATATTTCTCACAACTTAACCATAATAGCAAAATAGCAATTTCATTGAGTTCTTTTAGTTCAGCGTGGGATGCCTCAGGACAAATACCAGACAGGGCTGTTGTAAATAATATAATTGATAGGTTTGGAGGAATAGATAATTTAGAGGGAGGAATAACAGGGAGACAAGATGCAAATATTAAATATACACTTATTGGAGAAAGCAATGAAGAGTTTGTAATTCAAGGTTATATGTCAAGTTATAATTTTAAGCTATTCTCTAATTTCACCTATTTTCTAGAAGATTCTCTAAATGGAGATATGCTTGAACAAAATGATGACAGAAAAATTTATGGCATTAATACTAATTATAAGCGTCTCTCTGAACTTTGCGGCAAACCTGTAATCACAACACTAGGAGCTGGTTATCGTGCGGATGATATAGCAGTAAGTCTATGGCATAGTCCAGACAAGATAAGAATGAATGCATTTGTCAATTCAGACATCAGAGAAAGAAACTTATTTATTTGGGGACAAGAGGAACTTATAATAAGTCCTAAATTTAAAATGCAAATGGGACTTAGAGCCGATTATTTTACACATAATGTAAATGATAATATTGGCACAGCAATGGATTCTGCAAGTACTGGTTTGCCTCATGCTTCAGGATATGTACACCAAGTTATGATTAGTCCTAAGTTAAATTTAGTATTTAAGCCAATTCAAAATCTTGATATTTATTTAAATGGAGGCAGTGGTTTTCATTCAAATGATTCAAGAGGAGTGATTATTGGTAAAAAAGTTGGAGAATTGATTAATATCTATAAGCTGAAAAACTATCCTAATGGTCAAATTACAAACGAGTTAACATCAAATAATTTTGATATAGAACAAGTTAATTCAAATACACTTCCAAGAGCTATTGGTTCAGAACTAGGAATAAGAACAAAAATTGCCAAAAAACTGCATATAGGTTTTGCTGCATGGTATCTTCATTTAGAAAAAGAACTTGTATATGTTGGAGATGGGGGTGTTGCAGAATTAAGTAATCCAACGCAACGTATTGGAATTGATTTTGAGACTCGTTTAAAACTAAAACAATGGCTTTGGTTAGATGCAGATATATGTATGTCTGAAGGAACAGTTCTTGATGTTCCTGATAATGAAAATTCTATTCCATTAGCTCCTAGCATAACATCAACAGGAGGAGTAACCGTATTACATCCAAAAGGAATTAGTGCAAGTGTGCGTTATCGTCATATTGGCGATAGACCAGCCAATGAAACAAATACTATTACTGCTATAGGATATACTATTATAAATGGAAGTATTTCTTACAAAATAAAGAAGTTTAAAATCTTTATATTTGCAGAAAATATATTAGATTTAGAATGGAACGAAGCTCAATTTGATACAGAAACAAGATTACAAAATGAAACAAATTCTGTATCAGAAATACATTTTACACCGGGTAATCCAAGAAATTTTCAATTTGGAGTAAGTTACTTGTTTTAATGATAAATATGATATTATGGGAGAACAAATAACAATAACAGCAGTCATAGCTATTGCATTTATTCACACAATAGTGGGGCCAGATCATTATCTGCCATTTATTGTTATGTCAAAAGCACGAAGTTGGTCGTTGGTAAAAACAATATGGATTACTTTTATTTGTGGCATAGGACATATTTTAAGCACATTTGCCATAGGAATAATAGGTGTTACATCTGGGTTTTTAATGCAAAAAATTGAAATTTTTGATGGTTATCGGGGAAGTATGGCTGCTTGGGCATTAATGATATTTGGTTTAATTTATTTTGCTTGGGGAGTATATAGAGTTATTAAAAATAAAACCCACAAGCATATACATATACATGAAAATGGAGAAGAACATGTGCACGAACATAAACATTCTGATGGACATTCTCATGTACACAATAAGAAAATAACACCATGGGCATTATTTATAATATTTGTTTTAGGACCTTGTGAAGCAATGGTACCAATCTTAGCATATCCAGCTATTGAAAATGATTATGGTAAAATAATATTTTTCTCTATTGTGTTTGCTTTTATAACTATTGCAACAATGATTGCTGTTGTTGTTATTGCTTTTTATGGAATAAATCTATTGCCTTTAGGAAAATTTGAAAAATATACTCATGCTATTGCTGGGGCTATTATATTTTTAAGTGGTTTCGCAATTGAGGTATTAGGTTTATAAGTTTATTTATGCAAAAGCAAAACTTTTTTAAAAAGTTTTGCTTTATTTCAATTCAAGTTTTGTGTAATTTAACCCAAACTATAAATGGTTGAAAAATTACTTATTCCTATTTCACATTTACTCTAATTCCTTCTGAGTGACTTCCAAATTCAGGAGCATACATACACTGTATAGATGTTATTCCGTTTGAGAAATCTCCTTTATGTGTTACCCATAGTGGATACTCAAATACGTAAGTTCCTTTTGGTAATCGGTTAAAGAAAAAGTTTGTTGAAACATCTTTAGTGCTTTCATAATATCCCAAACCATCTTGGTATTTATATTTGCTTATTACATTAAGAGGCTCAAAACAAGCTGCACGCATATCTTTCATGTGTACATATTCCATTGTACGATCAACACGCAGTTCAATTCTAACAATTACCTTATCACCAATACTAAGTTTTGCATTATCACTAATGGGTTTTAATATTTTGCCTTCATCAGTTTGAATTTGCTTAAATAATTTCTTTTTAAGCTTAAGAGGTGTTTCATAAGAAGTAATTTTATCAAGTTGCTCAAAATATTGCCAGTATAAAGCTCCCCAGCTAACGCCTTTATCTTTTTTCACAACTTTAACATTGCCCATTTCCGATTTAATATCGCTACCGCTCCATGAGGTTTTAAAATATCCCGTTCCTGCTTCTTCTTTTACTTCGGGCATTTCTTTTGGGTCAACTTTAATATTTCCAACCATTATTTCTATTGCGCTTTCTGTTGCAAGCCAATCGGTGCCACGCAGTAATAGTGCATAAACAGCTTCGGTTGTTGCTTTTGTGGTTTTCCAATCCTGTGTTTGTTTTTGTTTAAGTAACCATACTCGTAAGTCGTCGGTTACTTTTTCATCTTTCAATATCTCATCAAAAGCCTCTATTAATAAAGAATGAGTCTCAATTGGTGCCTGATACCAGTACCATCCATAATTCTTTTCTTTCCAGTACATTCCCATTTCTTCAGATATCTGAGCACGTTCTTTCAATGATTTAATAATTGCCATTGGAGTTTTTTCATATTTATAACGATGCAATCCCAAAGCTATCATTCCTTGCATATATCTGCTCTTTTTGGTCCAGTATTTTTTAGCCTGACCTTTATAATATTCAAATGCTTCTTTTGATGAACTTGGAATTGGTCTGTCTGTAAAATAGCTTCTAGCATATAGATATTGTATCTGATAGTAACTGATATGATCTTTTTTCAACTCTTCTTTGTCATAATATTTTTTCAGTTCTTTATAATCTTTTCTTATTTCATTGTCAAGATATGATATTCCTGCTGTAACCATATTCCAAATTTGATAGTCGTTTCTTATATCTTTAACTCCAAGAAAATCAAGATGCCCAAAGCCTGTAATAATATGTTGAGTAATGTATCTGTCATCGGGTCCGCCCTTAAACCATACCCAACCGCCATTTGGTGCCTGTAATTTTTTTAGTTTTCTTTTCGCACTTTTTAGGTTATTTGACATGTGATTAAGGTCGAATAACAAACCTACTCTGCGTTTTCTTTCGCCTTCATCTTTGGCATCTAGTACCCAAGGGGTTTCTTCAAGCATTAAAGCTTTTAATTCCTGATTTTTTTCAAGATTAGATAATAATGATTTTGATTTAGGTGTATTTTTCCAACTATCAAAAACAGATTTGATCTTGGGCGATGAATTGGCAATATGCGATGCAATACTATTACCATAATATCTGCTAAATACTTGCTCGGCACATTCGTAAGGATATTCAATAATATAAGGCAATGCCTGAACTGCATACCAAGCAGGATTTGCTGTAAATTCAAGAGTTAATTTATGATTTTTAAGTGTTTTAGAATTGCCTGAATTAATAAGTTTTTCAAACTTAAATTCTTTTGTCTGATTGCTGCGAATAGGCATAGGCATACTCTCTGTTACAAGCATTCGGTTAGTTAACACAGGAATTGTATTTTCCTCTCCATCAGAGAATTTTGAAGTCTGTGCTGTAAATCTGTATGTAACAGCCGAAATACCTTCAGGAACTTTTATTTTCCAACTCACGCTTGTGCTTTGTTCTGCTTTTACCGAAAATGTTTGTGTAGCATTATTGTTCCCAAACAAATTATCTATTGGTTTCATTGTTAAGGCATCGAATAAGTACAATTTAGCTTTTCCCGATAATGCTTTTTTACTTATGTTGGATATTTTTGTAGAAAGAGTTATTTCATCGTTTTCACGCATAAACCTTGGTACATTTGGCATTACCATAAGCTCTTTCTGGGTTATAAGCTCGTTATCTATCAATCCAAACTTAAGATCCTTTGTATGTGCAAAGCCAAGCATTTTCCATTTTGTTAGAGCTTCGGGTACAGTAAACTTAATTATAACTTCCCCTTCTTCATTTGTTTCTAATTCGGGAAAGAAAAATGCAGTTTCACTAAAGTTCTTTCTTACTTTAACCGGCATAAAAGTTTGTCCGCCAATTCCACTAACTTCAGCAAAACGAGCTACAGTTTGGTCTATATTTTTATCTTTTCCTCTAAGTGAACCTGTTACTGTTTGCATTTGTTCATCTTTTTTACTCATTTTTGAAACCGTTGATGCAGGTGCATTTGAGCTTTTAGATTTTTCTTCACATGCAGCAGTTTCATTCATAGCAAAACCACTTCCATCCATATCAAAACTATCCATTAAAACTCCATTTGATACACTTCCTCCACGGCAAGTTGTTCTATAGTCCCAGTTATAATTGTAATATCCGCCATAATAGAATCCAAACCAATTAAGCTGGTCGTAATAATGATAAGTTCCATAATAATATTGATTCCAGTTGTTTTGTAATAAATAAGAACTTGTTGAATTAAATGCTTGCGAGGCATACCAGTTCATTGATGAATAGTATGTTCTGTAGATATCGAAAAACCAAGAGTTAGCCTGAAAAGCATCAAGCGAAGCATCGTATAATGTTGCAAGCATTTCGGCAGCAAGTTTTTCACCTTTTGGTCCTTTTATCTTAATTCTCCATTCTTCTTTTTCGCCCGGATTTAATTTGTTCCTGAAAGTTTCGAATGTGATATCAAGCTCTTTATTTGAATAAGGTACAGTTATTAATTCGTTAAACTCATAACTTCTGTCGTGTTTTACCATTACAAAATGCACAGCAAGATTTCCTCTGTGTTTTTCTTCAATTGGTATTTCAACAAGTTTTTGTGTTCCACTGAGACTAATCCACTCTTTGTGGATAATCTTTTCTTTATGCTCTATCTCAAAAAGAACTTTAACATTTTTATCGGCACTTCCAATTAAAAATTGTGCTTTTTCGCCAGGCTCGCAATTTGTTTTAACAGGCGTGTACCAGAAAATATCGTTTACGGCAACTTTTTCCTCTGTTGGACTGTAAAGTGTAAAGTAATGCTGATATTTTACCGGATTACCATAAATATCTTTCGATTTTATCTCTATAATATATTTACCCTGTGTCCAGGTTTTAATACTGCTTAAAGTTATATCTGTTTTCTTTTTAATATCAAATGTTTTTTCAAATACCTTTTTTTCTCTTTTTAATTTTGAAATATTGTCTTCGTCAGAATACATGGCATAAGGAAAAGTTTTATAATACTCATCTTTATTCATGCTTTTAATGTCGGGCTGTGTCCAAAGTCTTTTGTTAAACAATTTTTTGTTCTCTTTAAGTTTATAGATGGTAATATTTCCTTTCGCAGCCGTAAACTCACCACCAAGATTTGTAGTATTTAGCTCAAATTTACTTGTTGAGTTTTTGTTTATTTTATCTTTAAGGTCGGTTGTAATCATCAAAGCAGTATAGCCTACTGTAACGCTTTGTACAGCGCTGTGAGTTTCGCCGTTTATATCTGTAACATCTGTTGTAATGGTATAGACAAATGATGGTTGCCATTTTTTATTTACCGAAAGATCGGGAATAGCTTCAAATTCAATTTTAAATTCACCTTTTTCATCTGTTGTTGTTGTTCCATAAGTAATAACTGTTTCGGCAGAAGTAGGGTAATACCAACTCCACCAATACCAACGATATGGAAAATAAGCACTTCTGTTTACAGAATATTTAACTTCTGCACCATCAATATTTGAGCCTGCATAAGCTTTGGAAAGTCCTGTTGCTGTAATTTTTTCATTTAACTTATAACTTCCCTCAACAGGATTAAATGTTACTTCAAATTTAGGGCGTTTGTATTCTTCAACAGAAATGTATTTGTATCCCCATGTGTTTGTAATATGCATTTGACCAGTCAGAACACCTTGTGGCAAAGTAAATGTTCCGCTAATTGTGCCATATTCATTTGATGTAAGTTTTAGTTCACCGTGTTTTTGATAATTTACATCATATAAATAAACTGTAGTTGAGTAGTTTGGAAGTATAGTATGCTTGTCTTTATCCTTTTCCATAATAATACCTTTAAAATGTATGGTTTGTCCGGGTCTGTATATTCCCCTGTCAGTAAAGAAATGTGTTACAATATATTTAGGTTGATCATAACGATAAGGTCTGTATTGATAAAATTGTTCGTTTGTATATAGCTTGTCTTCGCCATTAATAAACTCAACATAAAAATTAACACCGTATTCGGAAGTTGGAGAAATATGAATATTTCCATTTTTTCCTGTGGTAAGTGTTTTATATTTTACACGGGTATATTTTTGAAGTACATAGTTATATTTTTCTTTCCATAATATAGCTTTAATTCCCGGTAACGGCTTTCCTGTTTCTCTGTTAAATGCATAAATATCGTAAGCATTATTAACATCTTTTCTGCTTGTATATGCAATATTGGTTATTTGAGTACAAGCATAAGCAATAGCACTATTGGTGTCAGCAAATTCCTTGTTGTCGGCAGCTAATATCAAATAATAATCATGATCAAGTTCATGTAATTTTGATTCTACTGTATGATTTTGAAAATCACCATCATTTTTTAATTTCACACTCCACTCTTTATCATAATCAAGTTTAGAAAAATATTTTAACAGATCGTTACCATATAGTTTTGTTATGACATTTTGATACTTTTTTCTATCAATCTTAACCAATCTAAAATATAGTTTGTCAATATTTTTATATGATATATTCATTAAAGCAGGTTTGTTAGACTGATTATATGCAGCAATATTGAATGTTGCATTTTTTTGTTCAATTGTAGTTTTTAAGGATTTGCAATTTTGTGTGCCAAAACTTTCAGAGTGTCGCTCTATTGCTTCTGTGCAATAATCATAAGCCTTTTTCACAAACCATTTATTTTCGTCAGACATTAATGGCTGGTATTTTAATCCTCTTGCCTGATACTGCATCGCTATTCTATATGATACTTCTGCTGAAATAGGCTCTTTAATATGTTTTTGTTCTAATGCTTTAAGTGCTTTAAAATATAATGTATCCTTGTTGGGATGTACTGAATTTTGATAAACAAACAGCAATCTTTTTAAGTCAACATCTACATAAGCATCAACAGTGTCATCTTCATTGTGAAATTCCATGAGGTTTTGCAATGTTTTCATTGCATAGAATTTTAACGACATTGTATCCTTACATTCAAGTTTAAGCTCAATAAAATCTTTAGCAGGAATAAAGTATTCCTCTTTATCAATTTTAAAGTTATTAGCAGGTTTGGTAATTTCCGATTCGGAGTTCATCATAAAATCAATTGCTCTGTGTGCAAGAAAATCGTAGAGTGTTGGGCGATAATGTTTTGATTCGGGGTATTTGGTAAGTATGTCGTCGTATAATCCAAGTGCGGTTCTTTTTAAGCTGTCGGTGTTTTGCAGTGATAAGTTATAATGTTTTACTGATGCGTCAATAATATGTTTTATATCCCATGTATTAATATCTTTAGATAAAAAACCCACTGTTGTTGTTCTGTTATAAAACTGCCAACGGTTTGCCTGATAAAATGACCAATAAACATCTGCTAACAGAGAATGTAATACAGGTTCAAGGGGAAAATACGCACTATCAATTTCTGCTTGTAATTCGTCAACAATCTTTTGATATGGATTCTCTTCAAGAGATACCTTATACTTTTGTTTGTACATTATAGATTTAACGATCTGTGCATAATTTGTGTCTAATTTAGCCTGTGCATAAATTGACTCTGTAAGTTCCAATGCCGACTTTGGCAAACTTTTATTTTCAAATTCGATTACTCTTTTCCAGACTTCTTCGTAAGTGCTTCCTTTTGGAAAAATTAATGGAGACTTATCAATAAGCTCACTTTTATTAATAACAATTGCGCCGGCTGTTATTACAATACACAATGCAAATACAATAAATACAAATGTTCTTGCTTTCATAGGTTTATACTTTTTGTTCATGACTTAATTTTTTTGAATTCACATCATTGATACAAAGTTCATACAAATTCCATAAAAAAGATGTAAATATTTTTAATTATTGTTTGTGAGAGTTGTAATTGTCTGATAGTGTGAATCATTATTGAGTAAGGGCTTCACTTCAAGTGAAGCCCTCACTACTACATTTATTAATTATTTTTTTGAGGAATCATTGAAAAGGCTAAAGAAAGACTATAAGCCTATTTTTTTGTAAATTTCACACTAGCTAAAGCCGGTTATATTGATGTTCCGTCTCCTAAAGGTTCAAGTATAAATAATGTAATTGAACACTATTACCTATCTGTTACCGTTCCAAATAATTTTAAATTTAAAATCTCTTTCTTTTTTTGTTTCTTGCAGTAAAAAATTCTTGTTTTCTTTTTGACTTCTCCTTTTCAAAGGCTTGTTTTTCTTTTGCAGTCATTGGTTTATCAGTTTGCGGAAAAGGATTGTCTCTTACAACTTCTATTTTCAGATTTATTAATTTTTCTATGTCTTTTATAAAAGCATTTTCTTCAGGTTCGCAAATAGATATTGAAACACCTTCATCTCCAGCTCTACCTCCTCTGCCAATTCTGTGTACATATGTTTCGGCTATATTCGGGATATCATAATTTATTACATATTTTAGTTTATCAATATCGATACCTCTTGCAGCAATATCTGTCGCAACCAATACTCTAATTTCTCCGTCTTTAAGCTGTTGCAATGCTTTTTGTCTTGTATTCTGGGCTTTGTCGCCATGTATAGCTGCAGTTTTAATGTTTTTCTTTTTTAAATTTTTTGTTATTCTGTCAGCACCATGTTTTGTTTTCGAAAATAAAAGTACTTGATCTATACTTCTGTCCTCAAGTATATAAAATAGCAAATCTTTCTTAGTTGATTTATTAGTATAATAGAGATATTGATGTATAGTTTCGGCAGTAGAAGAAACCGGGCTTACTTCTACTTTCATAGGATTTATAAGGATTTTCCTCGATAGTTCTACAATATTCTTTGGCATTGTTGCAGAGAAAAATAATGACTGCCTTTTGCGTGGCAATTTTTCAATTATCTTTCTAATATCATGTATAAAACCCATGTCGAGCATACGGTCTGCTTCATCCAGAACAAAATATTCAATATCATTCAATCTAACAAAACCCTGATCCATAAGGTCGAGAAGTCTTCCAGGTGTTGCAACAAGGATATCTACACCTTTGCTAAGAGCATCTGTTTGCCTGCCCTGATGTACGCCTCCAAATATTACTGTATTTTTAATTCCTGTATACTTACCATAGGTAGAAAAACTCTCTGCTATTTGAATAGCTAATTCACGCGTAGGAGTTATAATAAGTGCATGTATTTTACGTGGACTATTATACCGCTGACGATCGGCATATAGGTGCTGAAGTATAGGAACTGCAAATGCAGCCGTTTTACCCGTACCAGTTTGAGCACTACCCAACACATCTTTTCTATTTATTATGAGTGGAATCGCTTTTTCTTGTATAGATGTGGGTACTGAATATTTTTCTTCTTTTAAGGCCTTTAATATTGGCTCAATAATTTTTAAATCTTCAAATCGCATTCTAAATATTTAATATGGGAGCTTGTGTTTTTATAAAAAAAACCAAAGTTAGTAATATATCTAACATAAGAAAGGGAAGTCTCACTCCCCATTTTATTTTATATTGTAAAACAATAATCCCTTACAGCAAAAAGTAAGGTTTATTTAGATAAGATTACTAAGCCCCCTTAAATTAACAAACTCTATTTATATCTTTTCCTTCAATATAGCACTTTATATTATTAATAGTAACGTCTGCTCTTCTATTAAGGGCTTCTATAGTTTTAAATGCTATATGAGGAGTTACAATAGTATTCTGGAGTTTTAAGAGTTCATTATCAGCATTTGTTGGTTCAGTTTCAAAAACATCAATTCCTGCTCCTGCAATTCTTTTGTTCTTAAGAGCATTAATAAGTTCTTTTTCATCAACTATTGGTCCACGTGCCGTATTCACAATAAATGCAGTTTTTTTCATAGCTGCAATCTCTTTGTAGGATACCAGACCTTTAGTTTCAGAATTAAGTGGAACATGAATTGAAATAATATCTGCCATTGTAAATAATTCGGACATACTTGCAATATATTTACCAATTTCTTTAAAATTGTCTCTTTCTGTTCTTGAATAGCCAATAACATTACAACCAATAGCTTTAAAAATCTGAGCTGTTTTTATTCCAATACTTCCTGTTCCTAATATTCCAACTGTTTTACCAGCTAGTTCTATCCCTGGAGATTCTAGCATCCATTGGCCTTTTCTTAAAATTTTATCTGCTTTTGGAATTTCTCTTAATAATGAAATTGTAAGAGCTACTGCAAGTTCAGCAACAGAATTTGTTGAGTATGCAGGAACATTAAATACTGCAATATCTTTTTGTTTGCAAAGGTCCAAATCAACACAGTCGTAGCCAGTAAAAGCTACAGCAACAAATTTTACATTTGGATATTTTAAGAGCATTTGATTATTAACTTTAGTCTTTACAGTAATAATTCCTTGTAGATTATTATTTAAAATACTCTCACTATCAAACCAAACAATTTCAAAAGCTAAATCTTCTTTATTAAAAATTTCTTCAAAATCTGATCTCGAAATACCTTGTTCTTCTAATATTAGTATTTGGGGTTTGCTCATAATTATAATCCTTTTTTTGTTAGGACGAAATTAATATTTTTTGATTTAATGTAACACAAAATCCCCAAAAGAAAAAAGGCAGGAGTAGTAGTTACAAAAGATAAGAGCTGTAATGGTGCCATCAATTGAAATTAACATCTGGCTCGTAAATCTTTTCCTCGGATTCAATATAAGACTCATAAGAAGTAAACTCGTTCATTTGTTCAATATCATCAATAACTTCCGAATTTGAGCCAAGCATAATAAACTCTTCATTAAAGAAATAATCTTCAGCAGAAGAATATTCATTAAATTCTTCTATAGAAATATCTTCGTCAATGTTTAGATAATCTGCAATTATATATGTTCCTGCCATAATTAAGATTATAAAAACTGCAGCAATCTGATAAACTCTCTTTCTATTTCTAAATATGGATTTACTTGAGCTAGTTTTTGATTTATGGTAAGCTGTATGTTTATCTAGAAGAGAAGTTTTTAAATCTACAGAAAGATTTCTTGATTGTATATCTATATTATGATTTTCATGCAAATTATTTATTAATTCTTTGGTAGAATCGTATTCTTCTTCTGTCATTTGTTCGTTTACAAATTGTTTTTGTTCTATTGACAATTCATAATAAGAGTACGTACTTAACAATTGTTCTATGTCAAACTTATTCTGATTCATATTACTTAATATTTGGGTTATATACTGTTAATTTTTTTGCCATATTTTTCAAAGTATAAAACAATCTTGATTTTACTGTTCCTAAGGGACAATCAACTATCTCGCTAATTTCAGCAAGAGATAAGTTTTGTTGAAACTTAAGAGTGAAAATAGATTTGTGTTCATCATCAAGCTTGTTGATTTCAATTATTAGTTGATTATTGAATGAATCTATATCAATATTATTTATTATACTTTCTTCAGTATTTACAGATATATTAGAATTTGAGGATTTTTCTTGCTTTTCTTTTATTTCTTGATGCCTGTATTCATTCTTACAAAGGTTTGCAGCTATAGTAAAAACCCATGTTTTGAAACTTTTTGTATTATCAAAACTCTCCGATTTTTCTATAATTCTTATAAAAACATTCTGAACAAAATCTTTAGATTTTTCTTCATCATTGAATAACATCCTAAGGAGGAAAAAATATATCTTTTTGCTATACCTCTCATAAAGTTCGGAGAATGCATTGTTATCACCATTTGAAGAAAGTCTTATTAATTCTTCATCAGAAATATTATTATAATTTTTATTTCTTTCAGACATTTATTTTTTGCCTTTCTTCTTAAACATATTTGTAACAGGAACTGTTTTATCAACTACTTCAAATTTAAAATCATCTATCCATGCTTGTCCTGTTTTATATATTAACACTCCATAACAAATATTTGTGCTCTCTTTTGGAACATCTAATACTATCTCATATTTCGTCCAATTTGTTGTACCTTTAATAGGTCTTCCTTTCATATTGTCAAAACTGCGAACTTTATGCTCTTTAGTGCCATCAACACGCATCCACATTCCTGCCCATTGTTCAATATCTTTTGTTTTGACATATCCTATAAGTCTTACTCTTTTGCCTTTATATTTATCAGCAACGATACATTGCATTATTGTACCAAAACTCTTTATCTTAGTTTCTGTAGATTTTAAGTAATAAACTTTATTTTTTCTTTCACTATCATTTATTTTACCAATGTCATAAGAATAAGGGCTACCACCCAATTTCAACCATCCATCCAATGAATATTTCATATCTGTAGATTTTACATTTTCGCCTACAATTTCAAAAACTAAATCATCTAGATATGCTTCTCCTGTTCCCTGAACAAGAACGCCATAACAAATATTAGTACTTGAATCAGGAACATCCAATACAATTTCATATTTAGTCCATTTTGTTGTTCCTTTTATGGGTCTTTTACCCATATTATCAAAACTTAAAGATATTTTTTCATTCTTACCATCAACTCTCATCCACATTCCTGCCCATTTTTCAACATCATGTGTCTTGATATATCCCGAAAGTTTAACTCTTCTTCCTAAGTATTTATCAGCAACGAGACATTGCATAATTGTCCCAAATCCTTTAATCTTGTTTTCAATAGATTTAATAAAATGTACTTCTTTGCCTCGTTCATTATCCTTTATTGTTCCAATTTCATAATCATCAGGTTTAGATCCTCTTTTAATCCAGCCTTCTGATTCGTTAGCATTAGAGACTAATCCGAATAACATAAAAATTATTACTCCAATTAAATTCAGCTTAATTGTTTGATTTATTTTACTTATCATAACTAATTTGTTTTATGTTTAATGTAAGTAATACACTTCACAAAGATAAAAGTTCAGATTAATATTAAAATATAAAAGTAATATCAATACATCAAAAGCTAAAGCAGAGATATTATTGCTTTTATGTTGTGAAATATAGTATTGGAATAGTTTTTGTATCTGAAATCCCTGAAAAAACAAAATACATATAATTATGAAAAAATTATTATTAAGTTTAATTACTATTCTTGCTATTTTTACAACAAATCAGTTAGTTGCACAAAAGATATATTCAGTTGATGCAGATTACAAAGCAGATATTAAAGTTTTTGTAGTTGATGCTGATTACAAAGCCGATTTGTGTGTTTATAAGGTTGATGCAGACTATAAAGCAAGTGGAAACGAAGGTAAATGGTATTTTACCGATGCCGATTATAAAGCCGACAAAAAAGTATATTTTGTTGATGCTGATTATAAAGCTGACTTAAAAATATATTTTGTTGATGCAGACTACAAAGCAAAATGGAAAAAAACAGGCAATAAGCATTTATTATATTAAAAGCCCGTCCCAATCTCTCCAAATAATTCAATATAGAGGATGTAACGGAGATTGTCCTCATCCATGTGGAAGAAGAAGGCATCCTGTGTTAAATGAGTAGATTATATCTTCAATACTATTGTTTAAAGTTTGCTATCAATACCTTTAATTAATCCTTCCATTATCTATCCTTAAAAACATCAAGGCTTAGGGTTAAACAATTAATAATGAAAGAGTAAATCCCAAGCTATTTATTGATGTTTTTATTGTAATAAGTGTAATATATACCCCTTAAAGGCTAAAAAAAGCCATTATTTGCCATCGTACCAAGCTTGGTACGCACACAAAGAAGCTTACATGGCATCGTACCAACGTTCTGACGCAGGCAAAGAAGCTTACATGGCATCGTACCAACGTTCTGACGCAGGCAAAGAAGCTTACATGGCATCATACCAACCTTCTGACGCAGGCAAAGAAGCTTACATGGCATCGTACCAGCCTTCTGACGTACACAAATAAGCCTCTTTATTATGGTTTGGGGGTAGGTATTGAGGCAAAAAACTCAATTTTTCAGAATTTTATACCTTAAACCCGCATAATCGTTAGGAGGTTGCAAACAACCGAACTAATGAATCTATAAATCTTAATTCGGGTTAAATAGAATAAGTTTGTTTATAAGTTTCGCAATCAACTATAAGCAATTAATTTACTCGGGGGCTTCTAAAATATCACCAAAAACAGCTTGTCTTTTGCCTGTTTCTGCATCAAAAATCTGCACATAGTTACCGAAGGATTCATTACCTTCCATAATAATTTTATTCTTGTACATTGATAATGTAACTTTGTTTGAATATTTGGAATGACCTACATTCATTTGTTTTACATCTGCTGTCCATTTCATTTTTCTTGTATTAAGATCAAAACAATGTAGGCTTGATCCGGTTGCTATAGGGTGATAATTTGCAATATAAAGTAAATTGTCTTTTAAAATAAATTCACAGGCAGGATCTCCATACTTAATCTCAAATTCATACTTTGTATTGTCTGTCATCTGAACCTTAAAAAGGTCCTTATCTTGAGTGACGAAACCAAGCAGATTTTCTTCATTATTGTCTAGTATCAGTCCATTAGCAGTTTTGTTATATTCTGTTATTGTGAAATCATCCATTGATAGTATTATGGTTTTAAATGTATCGGCAAAGGCAATATGCGAGGTAAAAATCATTTGAGATGCTGTTAAATCTGTATAATAAAGATAGCGATTATAATTATTTGTATTAGGTTCTGGATGGTCAATATATGTGTGCTCAATTTCTTTGTAGAGAAGTTTTTTACCTTCAGCAGTGTATTTGCAAATCTGGTAGTGAGTAGTGTATCTATCTTCCATAAAAAATATAATATCATTTTTATAGGGTAAAAGATAAACGTAATAGTCATACACTTCGGGTAAAGGATCTTCAACTGGAAGTTTAATAATATTTATGAGTTTATTGTTTTCAAAAATATTTATCTGATATATTCTCTTTTCTTTGTTTTGTTCAACAACAAAAGACTTTCCATTAATATATATTGAATCAGAAATTGGATTAGAAAAACGATGTGCATATTTTGAGCAGTTTTTAAAGTTTATTGATGACATATCATTAATCAAATCAGCATTGTTCTCATCAAGGTTAATAAAGTAGCCTTGAAAGGGATACAAATTACTACATTCTAATGTGTCAGGAGATTGATTATTGTTGTTATCATCTGTAGAAGTTTGCGGTGTAGTGCAGGAAAATATACTTACAAGTATTAAAATAAAAAATGTGTTCATAGTATTCATATTAATTATGTTTAATTATAATTTCTTTTTCAGAAATACTTTTAAAAAGTATTGGATAACTAAATACTATAGCTCTTTTTTTCTCGTCTGCTTCATTTAAAGTTATATTTTCAAGCTCTTCACCATTAGTTAATAAAAGTTGACCATCAATGGTGATAATAAAAAAATCTTCTTTGTTATCCAATTCAATTTTTTCACCACTGCCATTCCAATCTCTATAATAGCTTAAGGTTTCTTTAGGTTTTATCAATGTAAAGTAATTCTCCTCAAACTTTTTAAATATTTCCGTTTTGTTAAATATAGTATCAGGAATGATTTGTTCTTCATTAACAACTTCCCTGTATGGTTTTTTATAAATACCCCATTGGTTAGGATAAATAACTTTCCAGTAATCTGTAAGGTCAACACCTATTGATTTATCACCTATATTTTTTATTGAAAACTTCATAAGAAAGTTACTGTTTGTTGAAGAATGAAAAATTGCTTTTTCTACATATATTTCAACAAGTTTTCCTTTGTAAATTAAATGTTGGGAGGCAGTATCAATCTGTGACATTGTTAAATAATCCTTACTAGTGTTAGCATTACTGCTTGTTTGATAGCAATTTATTATTAGAGCTGCTGCAAATAAAATTGTCAAAAGTTTTTTCATAGTTGTTGTTTTAAAATCAATTTTATTTAGGATACAATTGTGTTAAATATTCCATAAATATATTGTTTGTTTATTGTCGCTTTTAGAGTTATTGATAATGGCTCATCGTTTATGTAATTTTTTTTTTGCAAATGCAAGTTAGTAAAATTAATCATTAATGTTTTTTTACCCTAACTCTAAATGGAGAAAATATTACTAGTCCACTAAATCTTCGCCTTAGGCGGACAACTTTCATAACCTGTACCGCAATTTCAGGTTTAACAATCATTAAGCTTTATTAAGAAAACCTAACATAGCTTTACCATATCTTTATACTGTAAAGATAAATGCCATGATATCACTAATTAATAAGAATAAACTTATAATAGGTAAAAGCCAACAAAAAACCATACTGGCTATTTTTGTTGTTGGTTTGTTTACATTTTTACTTGTTAAAAATTACCGACCTGTTTATGAAATCAAAGATCAACTTTTTGCACAATATTATACACCCTATATTTTAAACAAAAATTTTAAAACAAACTATATAGTTGACGATAAGTTACAGAGTGTTGCCAGGCTTCATGACGATGGAAAATACTGCGAAGCATTTAATTTGCTTGTAACATTAAATCAGGATAAAATTGACTCAAGTCTGGTAAGTTTTATTTATGGTCATATTTATATGGGAATGAATAATTATGAGAATTCAAATTCTGCATTTACAGGTGTAATATATAGTAGTAATGATAATCTTGCAGATGATGCTCATTGGTATAGAGGCCTGAGTTTGCTAAAGTGCGGATACATTAAGGAAGCACAAGAAGACTTTGAGTTATTATGTAAAAATGATACCATATATAAAGATAAAGCATTAGACATTTTAAGTCGTATGGTCTTAAAATCATAGATATAAAAGCATCGGTGTTGTTCAAATACAACGCCGATACTATACGGATATCTACCAATTATTAGTTTACTTACAATTTTTAATATATTTTTGAGTTTAATTAAACTTATTGTCTTTTTGTATATCTAAACAAACTGTGAGCACAAAAAAACGACATATCAAGGTCAAGAATATGATCTCTAAATCTTGTATTCGTGTGCTTAAATTTGAGTTTGAACATGCCGGGATAATTGTTGAAGAAATGGATCTGGGATATGCTAATATTAAGTATGATACAAAAAAGATAAGTGAAGAACGTTTAATTGAAATATTAACAGATTGTGGTTTTGAGCTCATAAGATCGAGAGACGAACACATTGTTGAACAAACAAAAACCGCAGTAATTGAATTAATTCATTACCTGAACAATGTAGATTCTATTGTTAGAAAATCGGATTATATAGTAGAGAAATTAGGAATGAGTTATCAGCAGATATCTAAACTATTTTCTAAATATGAGAACATAACTTTAGAAAAATATATAATACTAAATAAGATTGAAAGAATAAAAGAATTAATCCTTAGCGAGGAATATACACTAAGTGAAATATCTTATATGATGGATTACAATAGTGTGCAGTATCTTTCAAATCAATTTAAAAAAATAGCAGGTATTTCGGTAAGTGAGTTTAAGCAGATGGACAAACCTCCACGAACTGCTATTAATGAACTTGTAAAAATATCGTAACATTAATATGAAATTTTGTAACAACTATGAAAAGAGTATGGAGTAAATTTGCAAGGTAATTTTAAAGGTTAAATGAGCATTAAAAATTATATAAAATATAATGTCATTGCGATGGCAATCTGCTTTTTAATAAACGGATTGCTTTCTTACTTTGTTCTTCGCAATGACGGATAAAATTAACAAAACATGAAAATTAAAGAAAACATAGCATTAAGCGAATCAGGGTTTATTTTTGACCCCAGTACAGGAGAATCGTATTCATTAAATGAAACAGGTAGTGATATTCTTACCCAGCTAAAAAAAGGTTCATCGATTGATGAAATAAAGTCATTTTTAATGAACAAATACGAAGTAGAAGAACTTGAAGTTGATAAAGAAATATTTGACTTTCTAAATATTATTGGACAATACGATTTAATTGATAAGGATGAGTAAAAGAAAAATAAAAATTGCTGCAACAGGCTTAAACAATACCGATAATCCGGGACCTGGTATTCCTGTAATACGCAGCATATTGGAATCAAAAGACTTTGATGCCGAGATTGTTGGTTTAGCTTACGAAAGTCTTGAACCAGGAATATATATGCGGGATATTGTTCCAAAATCATATCAAATACCATATCCCTCGATTGGTACAGAACACCTGATGCAAAGATTAGAATACATTAACTCTATTGAGAAAATTGATGTATTAATACCAAACTTTGATGCTGAATTATATACTTTTATGAAATCGTCAGAGAAGCTAAAAGATTTAGGGATAAGTACTTTTTTGCCAACATTAAAACAATTTGAGGAAAGACATAAAGCAGACCTTCCGAAATTTGGCAAAAAATATAATCTTAAGATCCCTAATAGTAAAACAATATATAATGCCGGAGAAATATTTGACATTAAAGATGATTTTAAATTCCCATTGCTTGTAAAAGGTAAATTTTATGATGCATACATAGCTTACAATATTGAGCAAATAAAAATGCATTATGATAAGATTAGTTCTAAATGGGGAGTTCCGGTAATAATTCAGGAATTTGTTTACGGTACCGAAGTTAATGTTGTTGCTCTGGGCGATGGAAAAGGAAATACTATTGGAGCCGTTCCCATGAGAAAACAATATATTACCGATAAGGGCAAAGCTTGGGGAGGAATTACTCTTGGCGATAACAAAATGTTAGAATTAACAAAGCAGATAATAAAAGATACAAAGTGGCGTGGAGGAATGGAGCTTGAAATAATAAAAACTAAAGATAACGAGTTGTTTATTATTGAGATCAATCCTAGAATTCCTGCATGGGTATATCTTGCTGTTGGAGCAGGACAGAATATTCCCGAAGCTTTAGTAAAATTAGCATTAGGAATGGATGTGGAGCCTTTTACAGAATATGACGTGGGTAAAATGTTTATTAGATATTCCTATGATTTGATAACAGATATTAAAGAATTTGAGAAACTTTCTACTTATGGAGAGCTATAGTGATGAAATGCGTAAATGATTTAATGATAAAATAAAACAAACAAACAGATGAAAAAATTATTTGAAAGACCAAGTATCAAAAAATTAAACACAGGAATGCCAAATAAATTTGGTCTTAAAACAGAATATGAACCAATAACACATATTGATAATGTTGCAGTAAAAGATATTATTGACCAGTATGGTTCTCCTGTTTATGTTGTTTCAGAAAAGACAATCAGGGAAACATACCGTGAAGCAAAAAGAGCATTTACTACACGATATCCTAAGGTACAATTTGCATGGTCGTATAAAACAAATTATATGAATGCGGTTTGCAATGTTTATCATCAGGAAGGTTCGTGGGCTGAGGTAGTTTCGGGATTTGAATATGATAAAGCTTTAGAAAATGGAATAAAAGGAGAACATATCATTTTTAATGGTCCTGATAAATCTAAAGAAGATTTAACAAAAGCAATAAAAAACGCTTCTTTAATCCATATAGACCATGCTGATGAACTGTACACAATTATAGAGTTAGCTGATAAGCTTAAAGAGACTCCAAAAGTTGCTATTAGAATTAACATGGATACAGGTGTTTTTCCTCAATGGTCGCGTTTTGGATTTAATTATGATAATGGAGAAGCCTGGAATGCATTGAATAGAATAATGTTGAGCAATAAACTTGAGTTAATTGGTTTGCATGCACATATTGGCACTTATATTATGGTTCCAAACGCTTATGCAGTAGCAGCTTCAAAAATGGCAGACCTTGCAGTTAAGCTTAAACAAAAATATAATCAGGTAATAAAGTATATTGATTTAGGTGGTGGTTTTGCTTCAAAAAATACTCTTAAGGGTGCTTATTTGCCTGGTACAGATACTTGTCCCTCGTTTGACGATTATGCCGAAGCAATTTCAAATGCATTGATAAATTCTGAAATTAAGCCCGACAATTTGCCAATGTTGATACTTGAAACAGGAAGAGCACTTATTGATGATGCAGGTTACATACTTGGTACAGTTCTGGCAAATAAAAGACTTGCTGATGGCAAACGTGCTACAATTATGGATGTTGGAGTAAATTTATTATTTACATCATTTTGGTATGAACATAAAATAACACCGGCACAGCCCTTTACACATCATACTGAAAACACTGTTCTTTACGGACCTCTTTGTATGAATATTGATATTCTAAGAGAAAATATCACATTTCCATTACTGAAAAAAGGAGATCACTTTGTAGTTAGTAGGATAGGAGCATATAATATGACACAATGGATGCAGTTTATTACTTTACGACCAAAAATTGTGATGATAGATATGAAAGGTAAATCACATATTATTCGCGATAATGAAACTAAAGAGACAGTAACTAAACTGGAAAAACTTCCTGAACATTTAAAAAAGATTGATTTATAGGTGTACTACTATAAATTTAGTGGAACATTGACAAATGCTAAAATAAAAATAATTTATAAATTTTTTAATATAGATATTGAAAGATACAATTAAAATACTGTTAAAGGGAATTCCTGAAAGTTATTCGCAAATATTCTTTTCAAATAATAAGTTATTTGCAGTAATATTAATTCTGGCAAGTTTCATAGATGTTTGGGCAGGTTTGGCAGGACTTATTGCTGTTGTAATTGTAAATGTTTTAGGTTTGCTTTTAGGTTTTGACAAGCTTAAAATATCCAAAGGATTATATGGTTTTAATGCACTTCTCGTTGGATTAGGTCTTGGAATATATTTTGACCCAAGTACAGAATTTTATATAGTATTGTTTTTTGCATCACTGTTAACTTTTTTATTGAACATAGCCTTAGAAGGAATTATAGGAAAATACGGTTTGCCGTTTTTAAGTATTCCATTTTTATTTGCAATATGGATAATAACACTTGCTACCAGAGATTTTGAAGCTCTCGGAATAAGTACAAGGGGGATTTATGCTCTTAACGATATGTATATACTGGGTGGAGAAAGTTTAGTTAATGTTTATAATTGGTGGAACAGTATTGAGTTTCTGGAATCGCTAAGAGTTTATTTTATTTCACTTGGTGCAATATTTTTCCAGTATAATGTTCTAGCCGGAATATTAATTTCTATCGGGCTATTATATTATTCAAGAATTGCTTTCTCGCTTTCATTAATTGGGTTTTATGCAGCCTTCCTTTTTTATGATTTCATTGGTGCGGAACTAACTGATCTTAATTATACATATATAGGGTTTAACTATATTCTTACATCAATAGCAATTGGCGGTTTCTTCTTAATTCCATCATATAAATCATATTTATGGACAATATTGTTGGTTCCTGTTATTGCTTTAATAACAATAAGCACAAATATTGTTTTCTCATATTATCAATTATCAATTTATTCATTACCATTTAATATTGTTGTATTGCTTTTTATTTATGCTCTTAAGTTTAGATTAGATGTTAAAAAAGGTCCTACAGAAACAGGAATTCAACATAACTCACCTGAAAAAAATCTTTATGCTTGGTTAAATCATAAACAACGTTTCAAAAATTATAAGAATTTCCCAATTGCCTTACCATTTTGGGGCGAATGGACAGTTTCTCAGGGTCATGATGGAGAACACACGCACAAAGATAAATGGAAACATGCTTGGGATTTTATAATTAAGGATACAGATAACAAAAGCTATAAAAATTCAGGAGATTTAGTTGAAGATTACTTTTGTTACAATAAAGCTATAATTGCTCCGGCAAATGGAATTATTGAAGAAATTAATGATGGCATTGAAGATAATACAATTGGAGAAGTAAATCTACATCAAAACTGGGGAAATACTATAATTATCAAACATCTTGATGGTCTTTATACAAAGCTTTCTCACTTAAAACCCGATTCAATAAAAGTAAAAAAAGGCGATTATGTAAAAAAAGGCGATTCAATTGCCAATGTTGGAAATTCCGGCAGGTCGCCCGAACCACATCTCCATTTTCAAGTTCAGGCAACACCATATATTGGTTCAGAAACTTTAAATTATCCATTAGGATATTATATAAATCACAATGAGGAGAAAAAGAAATTTATTGAATTTTCTAAGCCTAAAGAAGAAGATATTGTTTCAAATGTTGAATCGAACCAATTGCTAATTAAAGCTTTTAAATTGATACCGGGTCAGACCCTTGAATTTGAAATAAACAACAAAAAAGAGAAATGGAAAGTTTTAATTGATATTTATAATAATACATACTTGTATTGCGAAAATTCAAGATCGACAGCATATTTTGAAACCAATGACAATATGCTGTATTTTAAGCATTTTACAGGAGATAAAAAAACCTTGTTATTCAATTTCTTTTTGGCGGCATACAAAGTACAATTTGGATTTTATAAAGACATGACACTTAAAGATATTCTTCCATCAAATACTGTGTTCTCTAAATCGGCTCTATTTCTTCAGGACTTTATTGCACCATTTATAATCTATTTAAAACCAAAATATGAAATAAATTACCAGTCTATTGATGATGATTTCAGTACTTCAAAGATCATATTAAAATCAAAAGTTGATTCATACAGGTTTAACAAAATCGTGAAAAGCAAAAGCTTTGAGTTTCATATTGACAAAAAAGGAATTGATAAAATAATCATTACAAAAAAGAATGAACAAAAAATTGCCAAATGTATAAGAGAGTAATCTACATTATCATATTGGTTTCTCTTTCTATCTTCGCTTATTCTCAAGATACAATAAACTATAAAAATATTGATGAACTCAGCTATGAGAAATATCTAAAAGGCGACTGGAATAAACTCATTAAAACCTGTGAGTTAGGTCTTGAAAACAATATTGATTATTATTACTTGCGTATGCGAATAGGAATAGCTTATTATGAAAAAAAGAATTATGTAAAAGCATATAAGCATTTTGAAAAAGCAATAACATTTAATGCAACAGATACACTCCTTCAAGAATATTTGTATTATTCTTATTTGTTTTCAGGAATGAGCTATAAGGCAAAAGAGTATGGAAGAACATTAAGTTTTGAACAGCAAATGAAATTTAATAAAGCTCCCTCACCTAAGATTACAAGTTTATTTATGGAAGGAGGAATAGTCCAAAATGTAGATTATGAGAAACTTTTAGAAACAGATATTAGAAGCATGTATCTTGTTAATGATCAAATTTTAATAAAAAACAGTTCGTATTTTAATGCAGGAATTACACATCCATTTAGTGAAAAAGCAACAATGATCCATAGTCTTACATATTTAAATATTCAAAACCTTCAACGTACTGTGCATGGTGATATTTTTGAAGAAAGAACGGATCATGAAGTTAATCAGATACAATATTATATTGGGCTCAACAATACACTAAAAGATAATTACAATTATGATATAGCTTTACATGTTGCAAATATTAATAGTGAGTATACAAGAATAGGAATGGTTTTCGATTCTCTATATTCACCAGAGCCAGTTTTTAGAGAAGAAAATTATAGCTCCACAGAGTTTGTATTATTTTTAGGTATAAACAAAAGAATAAACAGGTCGAATTTTAATCTATTTGGCTCATATTCAAACTTTAATTTTGAAAAACAAAAACAAATTGGATTAGCATATACATATTATCCATTTGGGAATACAAATTTTTACACAAGAACTAAAGTTGTTGAGTGTTTCAATACAACAACAAATACAGTATTTGATCAGGCAATTGCATTTAAATTAAGTAAACTTAAATTTGAGGCATCGATAACACTTGGCAAACAACAGAATTATAATGAGAATAATGCCTATTTGATTTATAATGGTGCAGATAATATTACTCGTAAAATAAACCTATTATTATCTTATTCTATTTGTAAAAAAGTAAATTTATCTTTTAGGTTTAATAAGTATTTTTATAATGCATATACAGATCAATTTATGAACCCAGGATATGTTATCCCGGATTTTTATGATTATATTAGCCAATCATATATTTTTAGTTTAAACTATAAATTTTAATTATTATGAAATTTACATTTTTATTTTTAGCAACGACATTAATTATTTCAAGTAATGCTTATTCTCAGGATTATGAAAAAGTTCAGTTAGCTTTTAAAACAAGTTATACAAATGAAACAAATGGTGATTACTCAAAAGGTGTTGAAGAATTAAAAAAAGTTTATAATGAAGATTCTTATGAGATCAATCTGCGTTTGGGATGGTTAACATATTTGTCGGGATTGTTTACCGAATCGCAAGCATATTACAATAAGGCTATTACTTTAATGCCATATTCTATTGAAGCAAGATTGGGAATTGTACTTCCAGCATCTTCAATGGGCAATTGGAATATTGTAATAAAAGCTTATGATAAAATTCTTGAACTCGATCCATCAAACTCTACAGCTAACTATAGACTTGGAATGATCTATTATGGTAAAAAAGATTATGAAAAATCATTAAAGTATTTTGAGAAAAATGTGAATCATTATCCATTCACTTATGATTCTTTGATAATGTATGCCTGGTGTAATTATTTTGTTGGCAAACTTCGCGAAGCAAAAGTCCTGTTTAATAAAGTTATAATGTTATCTCCCGATAATGCTTCGGCAATTGAAGGTTTGGCTTTGATAAAGTAGTTATACAGGCTTGCATTCTATTCTCTGAAACTTTTCCAAACTTGTTCTTAATATTGTATTACATAATAGATAGAACAATTCTGGTTTTACTTAAAATTTAATTTTTAATTATTTTTGTTGTTACTAAATTTTCTTTCTGTTTTATAGTAATTATATATAATCCTGGATTCAAAAAATTAATATCTATACTTTTATTTACTTTATTTTTCTTTTTTACAATTCTTCCTGTTAAATCTGTAATAGTAATTTGTGCATTATCAACATTTTTAAAGTACAGAATACCGCTTGTTGGATTTGGATATACTAGCAAATTATTTGCTTCAATATGTTCAGGAACTTCAACAGGTTCTGAAATTGTATTAATAACCGTATTTGTAACTATTGGTGCATTGTAATCAAAAAAGATAGAAGCTCTGTTTTCAATAATTGTTCCTATTGCTAATGAAGGATTTTGTCTGATTGAATAACTTACGTAGCCTTTTGCTGCTTCGCTTGACCAAGGTAGGTTTATATCGTTGAACGTAAAAGTTAAAATACCATCTTCACTCAAATCTGCTGTGTAATAATGATTTGAATAACCGGGTTGTAATGATATCCAATCAAGATTCGAATCAAGAGTATCAACTAATACAACCTTTGAAGCATAATAATTTCCTGTATTTTCAAAATTAATTGTATATGTTAGTGTTGTGTCATCTGTAGTTATAAATCCCTCAGCACCATCTCCTCTCGGAAATACTTCTTTGCAATTTGGGTCGTAAGAAACTTTTATTGTAACCGGATAAAGCAATACATTATTCCATGGAGAATAATCTGTTGTCCATAATGATATGGGTTGAGCATAAGCAACTGTATCATAAAATACAACCTCTGTACCAAGAGGAATATTTGTTGGCACATTATAATTTACTGTTATTGACTGATGTTCTGTAGGCTCAAGTGTCGGGAATCCTGAATTTATACTATACCAGTTTGGATAGCTAATTGGAGAAGTTTGTGAAAATGGTATTGATGAATTTAAAAATGGCAACTGACCATCATGTGCATATCCTAATTGAATATCATTTTCTGTTATTGTACCATTATTTGAAACTATAACATGTTGAGTGTATATATTGCCAGGTATTGCATAATATGGAGATGATGTTACCCTAATGTCATGTAAAGGGTTAATAACATTAGCAAAATTATTTGTAATAACACAACCTGATGCAGCAGTTGCATTAACACTAATTAAATTATTCTGACAAGTTGCTAATGGATAATAATTTTGAACTATTTCTGATAATGTATAATTACCGGTTGGTACAATAAATGAATAAACGCCTGCTGTATCAGTAAAATTATGACCGAAATAATCGCAATGCATATTTACATTTTGTACTAATTCTTCGCCTGCATCATAAATACAATTACTATTATCATCAACGTAAACTACTCCTGTTAATGTACAATAACATGAATCATTATTATGATCGTAATTTAAATAAATATGTTCTATTCTTGAACAATTATTTGCATCAACAACATAACAATGATAAAAACCAGGCATAAGATTAGTAGCAGTTTGAGTTGTTTGTCCTCCTGTCCAGGAAATAGTATAAGGTGAAGTCCCTCCTATAATATTAACAGTTATACTTCCATCTGCGGTATAAATACATGAAGCAGGATTGGTAACAAATGTCAGATCAATTGGTGATATTTCTTGAACAGTTTTAGTTCTTATTATAAAACAACCAATATTATCTGTTATTGTACAAGTGTATGAGCCGGGCTGTAAATTATTTATAATTTGAGTTGTTCCACCATTACTCCAATTATAAGTAAATGGAGGATTGTTTCCGCTTACATTTACAGTAATAGAGCCATTTGATAAATTGCAAGTTGCATGGTCAATATAAGCATTTACAGATAAATTTCCTTCATCGGGAATAATTGCATTTCCTGTACGTACACATCCAACAGAGTCTGTGACCTCAAAATGATATGTACCCGATGGTAAATTTGATGCCGTTATGCCTGTTTGTACAGGAAAGGTACTCCAAACAACGCTATATGGCAAAGTTCCTCCTGTAATAGATAAGGTTGCAGAGCCTGTAGGTGATGAACAAGAAGATGTAGTAGTTGAATAATTTACAGTTATTGGTGTGGTATTACTCAAATTTTTGTAAGCTTTCCTCCAACAACTATTAGCATCAGTAACAATTACCCACATAGATGTTCCTCCTGATAATCCACTAATAGTTTGTGTTTGACTCCCATTTTCCCATAAATATGTATATGGAGTAACTCCACTTGAACCATAAGCGGTTATACTGCCATCGTTTTGTAAACAAGTTGCAGGTACTGTCGTGAAAAAAGCACTAATATTAGGATTTTGAGTTATATTTACATTCTTAGAAGTTGAACACCCTATTGAATCTGTTACTGTTACATTGTAATTTCCTTGTGATAAATTATTAATTGAACTCAATGATAAACCATTAAACCAAAGATAAGTATAGGGCTGTATTCCTCCTGTAATATTTGTTACCGTAGCTGTTCCATTGGTACAACTTGCTTCTGTTGTTGTTATATCAAAATCTATATTTGAATATTGATTTATTGATAATGCATATATGGAATCACTATGTTCTCTTACGCAACCATTACTATCTGTAATAAAAGCTTGATATGAGCCAACAGGCAAATCCATTGGATTCCCGATTCCATAAGGTGTTCCTGCTAATGAGAAGTATTCAACAGAAGCAGGATAAGCTCCTCCGTTTATTGTAAATTCAATTGTACCTAAAGTATCAGGACATAATGCGTGTGTTATATTTGCCCAATCAATACTAAAAGGTGCTTGAAAACCTGTCCAAAGATATAACCATCCTCCAAAATTATCAGTAACAATAACATTGTTATAGGGTTCATAATTTAAACCGTAGGCAGTATCAACCATTACATTAATATTGGAATGAACAATAACTCCATCGCAATAATTAAATGTTAATGGTGGTGTTAAGCCCGAAGTAATCTCAACTGCAAGTATTCCATCATTATTACATGGGTGATTAAGAACAGTACAATTCCCTGTTTGAGCCTGAACTAATAAATTAGAAAAAGAAAGAAAAAAGAAAATACTTAAGAAAAGTAAAATCGGTGTTGAAACATTAAAGTAAAGTTTTTTCATAATACATTTTTAAAGGTTATATATAATAAGACGAAATCTCTTTGAAAAGGTTGCACCATTTTTTTAAATTTTTAAGCAAGCAACAAGCAATAATTTTGCAATTTGATTAATTTCTTAAACTTTTCCAAAGTTATCAACTTTAAATATCTGCAAAGTATAAAACCATTACTTTTACAAAAAAAACAAATATTATTATGACAGATTTTAACAAGTTAAAGAAAATTGCATCACAAGTTAGGCGTGATATTGTTCGAATGGTTCATGCTCAAAATAGTGGACATCCCGGAGGTTCGCTTGGTTGTACAGATTTTTTAACTGCATTATATTTTGATATTCTTAGGCATGATCCCAAAAATTTTGAGATAAATGGAAACAATCAAGACTTGTTTTTCCTTTCAAACGGACATATTTCTCCTGTATGGTATAGCGTACTTGCACGTTCCGGTTATTTTAATATTGAGGAACTTAACACTTTTAGAGTATTAAATTCCAGATTACAGGGGCATCCTGCCACAGCAGAAAATTTACCAGGCATTAGAATTGCATCGGGTTCTCTTGGTCAGGGAATATCTGTTGCAGCAGGTGCATCTTTGGCAAAGAAATTGAATAAAGACAATAAACTTGTTTTTTGTTTAACGGGTGATGGAGAATTACAGGAAGGGCAAATTTGGGAAGCTGTAATGTTTTCAGCACATAAAAAAATTGATAATTTAATAGTAACGGTCGATTATAATAAAAAACAAATTGACGGACCTACTGATGAAGTATTATCATTAGGTAATTTAAAAGCAAAATGGGAAGCATTTGATTGGGAAGTATTGCAAATGAACGGAAATGTAATGGAAGATGTAATAGAAACCTTAAAAAAAGCTATTTCACATACGGGAAAAGGTAAACCAATCGTTATATTAATGAAAACTGAAATGGGAATGGGAGTTGACTTTATGATGGGAACACATAAATGGCATGGTGTTGCTCCAAACGATGAGCAATTAAAATCAGCATTAGAACAACTTGAGGAAACTCTGGGAGATTTCTAAAAATTAGTACTTAAAGTGAACTAAAATTAAAAATGTCTAAAATTATGATATTTTATAAAAGGTTTTTAATTTCAATATTATTTGTTTTATGTAGTGTATTTATATTGCATTCTCAAAAAGTACAACGACCATTAACACGTATTTTGTTTATTTTTGATGGTTCACAAAGTATGATGGGTAAATGGCAGAGTGGAAAAAAAATAAACATTGCCAGAAATTTGCTGATTAATATGGTTGATAGTTTGCAACAGGTTGATAATATTCAATTAGCATTGCGTGTTTATGGACATCAATATATTGTACCACCGCAACGTTGCGATGATACCAAGCTTGAAGTGCCTTTTGGATATAAAAATGGAGCAACAATTAAAAAACAGTTATATAAAATTTACCCAAAAGGAACAACGCCAATAGCACGTTCCCTTGAACTTGCTGCAAATGATTTTCCTGTTTGTAAAGATTGCAGAAATATTATAATTTTAATTACTGATGGTATTGAAGCATGCGATGGCGACCCATGTGCTGTTTCATTGGCTCTTCAGGAAAAAGGAATAATGCTTAAACCTTTTGTAATTGGAATAGGTTTAGATCTGGAATTTAAAAAGACTTTTGAATGTGTAGGACAATATTATGATGCATCAGATGAAAAAAGATTTAAAGAAGTTTTAGGTGTTGTAATTTCGCAAGCATTAAACAATACAACCTGCCAGGTAAACCTGCTCGACATCAGCGGACTGCCAACAGAAACAAATGTGAATATGACATTTATTGATACTCATTCTGGCAAAATAAAGCAAAACTATATGCACACAATAAATCACAGAGGAAACCCTGATACTATTATTCTCGACCCTTTTATCACTTACAAAATGATTGTTCATACTATTCCTTCTGTAGAAGTTGATAGTTTCAGACTTGTTCCCGGAAAACATAAAATAATTGCATGCGATGCACCACAAGGAACACTATTATTAAAAACCAAAGGATCGCAATATCAAAATTTGAGTTTTATTTTGAGAAAAAAAGACAGCATGCAAACTCTTAATGTTCAAAAAATCAATAGAAAAGAAAAATATATTGTAGGAAAGTATGATATTGAAGTTTTAACCTTACCACGTATTTATGTTAAAGATGTTGCAATAAGTCAAAGTTATGCTACAACTATTGAAATTCCTCAACCGGGTATGGCAACTTTTTTACTTGGAGCAGTCGGTTATGGAAGTATTTATATTGAAAAAAATAATGAACTGGAATGGATATATAATATTAAGGAAGATGTTAGTTCCGAAACAATATCATTACAACCCGGTAGGTATAAGGTTGTTTATAGGGCAAAAAATGCAAAAAAAACGTTGTATACAATAGAAAAATTATTTAAAATATCTTCAGGCAGGTCGACTGCTATAAGATTAAATTAAAAAAATATGCAAAAATTTAATTCAACAGAAAATAAAGATACAAGATCAGGCTTTGGAGCAGGATTACTTGAAATTGGCAAAAAAAATAAAAATGTAGTTGCACTTTGTGCCGACCTTATTGGTTCGCTTAAAATGGATGCATTTAAAAAAGAATTTCCCGAAAGATTTTTTCAGGCAGGAATAGCTGAAGCTAACATGACAGGTGTTGCTGCAGGCTTAACTATTGGAGGAAAAATACCCTTTATTGGAACATTCGCAAATTTTGCCACAGGAAGAGTTTATGACCAAATTAGACAATCAATAGCATATTCAAATAAAAATGTGAAAATATGTGCTTCTCATGCAGGATTAACTCTTGGAGAAGATGGTGCAACACACCAAATACTTGAAGATATCGGTTTAATGAAAATGCTCCCAAATATGGTAGTTATTAATACTGCTGATTTTAATCAAACAAAGGCAGCTACCATAGCAATTGCCGAATACAACGGACCCGTGTATATTAGATTTGGAAGACCAAAAGTTCCAAATTTCACAAAAGAAAATCAAAAATTTGAAATTGGTAAAGCTGTTCTTTTCAAAAAAGGAAAAGACCTTACAATTTTTGCAACAGGTCATTTAGTCTGGAAAGCATTAAAAGCCAGCGAAATTCTTGAAGACAAAGGTATTTCTGCAGAGGTAATAAATATCCACACAATTAAACCTTTAGATAAAAATGCAGTCATAGAATCAGTGAGAAAAACTAAAGCTGTAGTTACAGCAGAAGAACATTTACGTAATGGAGGACTGGGAGACAGTATTGCACAATTTTTATCAAGAAATCTACCAACACCAATAGAAATGATTGCTGTTGATGACACTTTTGGAGAAAGCGGAAAACCGGAAGAGCTACTTGAAAAATATAATATTGATATTCCCAATATTGTAGCTGCCTCTGAGACTGTTATTATGAGAAAATAATTTGTTTGTCGTTTGTGGTTTCAGCATGTTTGTTTTTAGCAAGAAATTTTTGATTTTTTTATTATGACAGAATATTCCGATAAAGAATTACTTGAAATATTCAAAAACGACAATGCGAATTATGCTTTTAATTTGTTAGTAAGCAAATATCAAAAGAAATTATATTGGCATATCAGAAAAATTGTTATTTCTCATAATGATACAGATGATGTTTTACAGAATACTTTTATCAAAACCTGGCAAAATTTAAGCAAATTTAGAGAAGAAGCAAATCTTTATACATGGTTATACAGAATAGCCACAAACGAATCCATTACATTTTTAAATAAAAAAAGAAAACAAAATCATTATAGTATTGATGAAGAAGACAGTTTTTTAATAAATACAATTAAAAGTGATGAATTGTTTGATGGAGATGAAATACAAATGAAATTACAAAAAGCAATACTTACTTTGCCTCAAAAGCAGCGAATTGTATTTAATATGAAATATTTTGATGAAATAAAATATGAAGATATGTCTAAAATTCTTGAAACATCTGTTGGGGCTTTAAAAGCATCGTATCATCATGCAGTAAAAAAAATTGAAACTTTTTTTGAAAATGATTAAACCATTTAATCTATTATAAGTCAAATAAAAATAAGTTATGGAAAATAATGAATTAAAAAATATTGCTCCAAATTTATCAAACATTGAAAAAGGAAGTCCTTTTAGTGTTCCTGATAATTATTTTGATGAATTTCCTTCAAAAATTCAAAACAAAATTTCTGAAAAAGAAAAACTTCCATATTTAAAAAGATTTTTGCAAGTTCTTAAACCCAATCTTAGCTTGGCTGCCAGTATTACTATTTTTGCATTAATTGCAGTTATTGCAGTTAAATCATTTGTAAAAGATTCTAATACTTACAATAATAATATAGCAGACAACTCCGATATGGCAAATATTGAGATGTTTGATATTGATGATAATACTATTATTGATATAATAGTTGAAGAAACCGAAACAAACAATGATGATGAAATTTTTGACGATGAAATTTTAAATTATCTAGCATATAACACAGATTATAATACAATTATTGACGAATATTAAAATTAATTATTATGAAAAAAATTCTGATATTAACATCCGTTTTTATGTTTTTTCTTATAACTATTGATGCACAGAAATGCACTTACGCAGAGAAAAAAGAAAAAATTACAGTTAAAAAAATTGCTTTTATAACAGAAAAACTTGATCTATCAGTTGAAGAAGCACAAAAATTTTGGCCGGTTTATAATGAATTGGGAAAAAAACTTGAAAAATTAAGAGTAGAAAAACAAAGTATTATGAAAACATTGCATCATGATATTGAGAGTGTTTCAGAAAAAGAATTAGAAGAAAAAACAAGCAGACTTGTAAATATTAAGTTAGATATAGCCAAGTTAGAGGTTGAATATTTTGAAAAATATAAAAAAGTTTTACCAATAAAAAAGGTATTTATTTTACATCATACCGAAAAAGAATTTAATCATAAACTTTTGCGAGAATTAAGAGGTCAAGGACATGGAGGACCACCCAATAGAGAAAACAAAAGTATAGAATAAGAAATATAATACCTATACTTATAAAAAAGCTAGAACCCATTTACAACATTATTACAAAATTATTCTGTTTAAACTTTTTGATAAATGATTTTTATTTTTTGTTATCTCATTAATTTTAACCATCATGCGTTGTATTTCATTCTTATCTTCTTTTAAAATAATATCGGTAAGTTTATCTCTGAATTTTTTTTCTGCAATTAACAGTATTTTACTTTTATAAACTATTAATGATTTGGGAACATCTTTATTTAATCGCATTTCTTCTGACTCAATAATATTTCCGTTTTTTTCCCATCTAGGACTAAGATGATAAGATTTACTTAACAGATCTGCAGAAAGTTTTCGCACATTATCATCTTCGTGATTTATAAATATTCTAGTTGTAACAGTTTCGTTTTTCAATAAATATTCATTATATATTTCAAATATTTTTTTATATATTAAATTCTCAAATTCAAGTTCGTCATTTTGTATTTCTCTAATTATGTATTCAGATACTGTAATATCTGACATTTTTTCATCATCATTATTGGTAAATTTGTGCTCACCATAATTTAGCAAAAAGTATATTATCTCTCTTTCTTGAGCTTCGCAATATACTTTATCAATAAATCCTGGAATTTGTGGTAATTTTTGAGGTTCTTCTTTTTCAAAAGCAGTTTTTGTATAGTCTTCCTTTAGTTTGTATTTTTTCAAATATAGCTTACGAACTTCATTGTATAAAACCCTCTCGTTTACATTTAACATTGTACTACACTCTTTTATATATTCTGAGCGTAAAATAGTATCCGGAATAACCGAAATACTTTTAACTATATCATTTACTAAATGAGCTCTTTTTACAGGATCATTTTTAGCATCGTTAATCAGCAAATTAGTTTTAAAACTTATAAAATCAATTTCATTTTTATTAAAATAATCTATCAGTTCTTCTATATTTAATTTTTTAGAATATGAGTCAGGGTCTTCATTTTCGGGTAATGCTAACACTTTAACATTCAATCCTTCTTCCAATATTAGATCAATTCCACGTAATGATGCTTTAATTCCTGCATCATCGCCGTCAAATACAATTGTTACATTATTAGTAAACCTCTTGATCAATTTTAATTGTCTGTCTGTTAATGCTGTGCCTGAAGATGCAACAACGTTCTCAATGCCTGACTGATGTAGGGATATTACGTCGGTATTTCCTTCAACAATGTAACATTTATCCAATTTTGAAATTGCCTTTTTAGCAAAATATAATCCATATAATACTTTGCTTTTGTGATATATTGTTGAATCGGGAGAATTTACATATTTGGCAATTTTTTTGTCATTTTTTAAAGTTCTTGAAGTAAATCCAATAACTCTACCTACTATATTGTGGATAGGGAAAATAACCCTGTCTTTAAATCTGTCAATTTTCCACTCATCTCTTTTAATCGTTAATCCTGTGCTTTCAAGAAATTTAATTTTAAATCCATTTTTTAATGCTTCGTTTGTAAAGGCATCTTTTTTATCTAAACAATATCCTAATTGAAATTTCTTTATTATATCTTCCCTAAAACCTCTTTCTTTAAAGTAGCTTAACCCAACAGCTTTCCCTTCTTCATTATGTTCTAAAAGATCTGAAAAATATTTTTGAGCAAAGGATGTAAGAACCAACATGCTTTCATGCTCATTTTTTTGTTCAATGTCTTCAGGAGTTTGTTCTTTTTCGTAAATTTCAATATTATATTTTTTAGCAAGAAATCTTAAAGCATCGGGATATGATAGTGTTTCATGTTCCATTAAAAAATTCACAACATTGCCGGCTTTTCCACAACCAAAACATTTATATATATTTTTTGAAGGCGAAACAGTAAAAGATGGGGTTTTTTCATCATGAAAAGGACATAAACCAATATGATTTACTCCTCGTTTTTTTAAGGAAACAAATTCTTCTATTACATCAACAATATTTGCCGAATCCAGTATATGTTCTATTGTAGAATGATCTATCAAATTTTGTTAATTTATTATAAACTATTAGTTTAAATTTCAAATAAAATATATGCTAATATATAAAATTATATCTTTGCTTTTTTATTTGTTAATAACTTTTATCTGTTTGATTATCAAAAAAGCCGACATTTGTCGGCTTTTAAATATATTATGTGTTTATTGAAAGTTAATGTACTATAATCAAACGATTAGTTTTTTGTTTTTTTCCATTAATCACAATTGAATAAAAATAAATACCTGATTGAAATTTTTCAGTATTTAATGTAAATTTATTATCTTTTAACACATGTTTAGCAATTTCATTCCCAACTACATTAAAAATTTTAACATATCCTTCTGCTCCATTCAAATCATAATTAAATGTTGTTTGCAAATTTGCAGGATTAGGATATAATGATATATTGTAATTGTAATTATGTGTCTCTATTCCTAAATGTAAAACATTAAATCTAACATAAACAATTGCAGTATCACTTAAATTATTTTCATCAAAAGCTGTATACGCAATTAATGAACTTCCTGAATTACCCGCAGGATAATAATCACAATCTAAGGAAGCAAATGAAGTATCACCGGGAGCAATAGTCTCTTTTTTTGTTGATGTATCTGTTGCAGGGGGATAACAAACTATCCAACAAAAATTATTTGATGTTCCTGGTACAATATCAATCTCTCTTCTTGCTATCTTAACATCAATACTTGCGCCACCTTGATTAGTAACTTTAAAATGCGCAGCCATAAAATTAAGCGTATCCAATCCGGTTACAACAACTGTATCGCCGGAAACACTCTGATGATTTCCATCTACAAATACTAAATTTTGTCCTTGTAAAAAACTCAAGAAAAAAATTGAAAATAATGTTAATAGTAAATATTTTTTCATAACCTTCAAAAATTAAATGTGTGTATAAATTTTGTGTACAAATATACAACAAAATTTGGCTTATTACTAAATTGTAGAAATTAATATTATGTATATTCATAATATTCAAAAGGATAAAAAAATGAATTTGACATAAAATATTCTTTTATTTTTCTACATTCATCTTTGTTATGTGTTGATTTTGATTTTCTTAAGATAATACGGATTTCTACTGGAGAATATTATTAATAAATATTCTCCAACAAATTCAAAAATGTTGTATTTTTGTTATTATTAATTAATTTTTAAAAATCAAATAACGTTATGAAAAATTTTTATGTTTTATTATTAGCACTGGTGATATCTGGTGTTGCTTTTGCCCAATATACTAGTAAGCAAAATGCGGTAAATAACATTAAAGAAACTAAAAGATGTATAGTTCCTAATATTCAGAATACAAATAAGGATGTTATGGTTACTTTCTTTTCTGATGGATTTGAAAGTGGTAATTTAACTGGTGGTGGTTGGACTGAAATCGATAATGATGGTGATGGTGAGACATGGTTTGCTTTTGATGGTAGTGGTCCTCCTCAGTATTCACATACGGGGTCATATTTAGCGACTTCTGCATCATGGAACGGATCAGCATTTACCCCAGACAATTATTTGGTAACTCCAGCAATAGACCTTTCTGCCGCAAGTGGTACTGTGTTTTTAGAGTGGTTTGTGGCTGGTCAAGATCAAACATGGCCTTCTGAGTATTATGAAGTAAAAGTTTCAACAACTACTGCAACAGTGGCTGCGTTTACTGATGTAATACATACCGAAACAGTACAGGCTGCTGGACCAGAGCCCGGTAACTATTGGCAAAGATCTGTAGATGTATCTGCTTATTCAGGACAAACTATTTATATTGCCTTTCATCATAAAGCACCAAGCTATGACATGTTTAGAATAAATATTGATGATGTGTCGGTTTACGAGAATACAATAATTGATGCAGCATTAACAGATATTATTGCACCAAATAACTCTGGAGGATGTGCTTTAACAGCATCAGAAAATGTTACAGTTACAATTACAAATTATGGAGGTGCTGCAATTACTGGTTTTGATGTAAGTTATTCAATTAATGGGGGTGCTTCTGTTACTGAAACAGTTTCAGCCACAGTTAATCCTGCTGCTTCATATGATTATACTTTTGCACAAACCGGCGATTTTTCAGCATTAGGATATTATATTATTAATGCTAGTGTTGATTTAACAGGAGATTCTGATGGAAGTAATGATAATTTTGGTGGAGCAGTTACAAGTGGAGATGCTTATATTGAAGTTATTGTCTCAACTGATGCAGGTGGTGGACAATCATGGGAAATATATAATAGCACAAATACATTGATAGCATCCCATGGAGCTTATCAGTGGAATTTAACTAACGATCTTACAACAGTATGTTTATTAGATAATGATTGTTATACATTCTATTGGTATGGAGGAACATCAAATGATGTTGAAGTTACATACAATGGAGTAACTGAAAATTCAACTACTGCAACTGGTGATTGGACTGTTTTCGGAATTGGTGGTAATTGCCCGGCACTAGATGCTTCACTTACAGCATTAACTTTCCCTGCTTATGCTATGCCTAGCACAGATATTGATATTACCGGAACCGTTCAGAATATTGGAACAGATAACATTACTTCATTTGATGTAGTTTATACTATTAACGGTGGTGCACCAATAGGCCCTTATTCAGCTACTTGCAATATGGCTACAGGTCAAACCTATGATTTCACTCATGATGTAGTATTTAACAATGCTGTTGAAGCTACTTACTTAATTGAAGTTACAATTTCTAATGTTAATGGTGGCGGTGAAACAAATCTGGCAAATAATGTATTATCAAAGAATATCCTTATTACAAGTTCTATGATTCAAAGATTAGTTGTTTTTGAAGAATTCTCAACAGAACAATGTCCAAACTGCCCACCGGTAGTAACTTATTTACATGACTATATGGCTACAGAGCCAAATATGGTTATAATGACACATCACTCTGCATATTATGATGATTTCTTAACTATTCCAGAAAGTGAAAACGATATGGTTGAACTATTTAATGATGGAGGATCAACTTATGCTCCGGCAGGATGTGCTGACAGATATTTCTTTGATGATGCCGGTATTACGGGTGATACAGATCCGGGTCCTGCATTTTGGTGTGGTAATCCATACGGAGGAAATGCTATTGCTGCAAGAGTTGCGGAACCAGCATTTACAACAGTTGAAATCTGTGGTACTTATAGTCAAACAACTCATGTGTTAGATGCTGAAATTTTTGGTGATTTTGTAAATGATTTTACCGGAACAATTGGTGTTTCTTTTTGGATTACCGAGAACAATATTCCTGAAAGTACTAGTCCCGGTCAAGCAGGCGCAACAAGTGCATGGACACATTATTATGCTGTTAGAGATGTTTTATCAGATGTTTGGGGAGATGAAATCACTACTCCAACTACTGTAGGAAATTCTTATAGTGAAACATATAATTTCAACGTAAATGCCTCATGGGTATACAACGAGCTTTATTTAGTAGCTTTCGTTAATGAAATTGATGCAGCTGATCCAAATAACAGAGAAATTCATAATGCATTTTCTGTAAAATTATCAGACATTGCTGTTTGTCAAACAGGAAATAATTCAATCTTCTTAGAAGAAGGTATACAAATGTATCCTAATCCAACTACTGGAATTCTTAATTTAATTAATGTTGAAAATTCAAGTATTGAGATTTATAACATTCTGGGAGAAAATGTACTAACAATTAAAAGCGCAAATTCAATTGAACAAATTGATTTATCAAATTACAACAATGGAACATATATTATTAAAGTTAAAACAGAGAATTCAGTTGTAACTGAAAAAATTGTTTTAGATAATTAATTCTTATATTATTAACTATAAAAAACGGCAGCAAAAGTGTTGCCGTTTTTTTTAAATTTTATTTCTTATGATTAAAAAACTTTTTATTTTTTCAATTGTATTATTTTTATTTAATAATACAGGTTTTTCTCAATTAGCAGATGGAGAAATAGCACCCAATTGGACATTAATAGACATTAATGATAGCACTCATACATTATATGATTATCTTGATCAAGGATATAGTGTAGTTATTGATGTCTCGGCTGTTTGGTGTGGTCCTTGTTGGTCATATCATAATACTCATGCACTAAAAGATGTGTACGAAAACCATGGTCCATCAGGATTTCCTGGAGTTGATGCAGGTACAACTGATGATATGATGGTGTTTTTTGTTGAAGGAGATAGCCAATCAAATTTAGACTGCTTGAATGGAATTACATCAGGATGTAATCATCCGTACGGAACACTTGGAGATTGGGTAACGGGAACACCATACCCAATTATTAACAGTACTGCTATTAATAATTCGTATGATATAAATTATTTCCCTACAGTTTATTTAATTTGCCCAGATAGAGTTATTAAGGAAATTGGACAATTAACAGCTGCTAATATTTATATTGAAGCGCAACAATGTCCCGTATTATCAACAAATATTAATGATGCAAAAGCTTTTGAAATTATTGATCCTGCTGAAGATTATTGCACAGGAATAGTTACTCCAAAAGTAAAAATTCAAAATTATGGCACTTCGCTTCTTACTTCTTTAGATATTTACTCATTAGTTGATGCTGTGGTAATTGATACATTTAACTGGACCGGAAATCTAAATATGTATGAAGTTGAGCAAATTACTTTAAATGATATAACTGTGTTAATTGACGGAAATCATGTATTTGAATTTTCAATTAATAATCCAAATGGAGTAAGTGATGAAGATACAGGCAATGATGATTTAAATTCTAATTTTAGTACAAACTCATTAGGAACTGAAATTACGATAAAAGTAAAAACAGATGATTATCCTTCTCAAACAAGTTGGGATATTAAACTTGGAACAACTGTTGTTGCTTCGGGAGGAAATTTTGAAGACGAAAATCATATATATATTGATTATGCTTGTTTATTTGAAGATAGCTGTTACACCTTTACAGTTTACGATTCGGGAAATAATGGGCTAGGAGGCAATTCTTTTGGGCTAATTATGTGGAATAGTAGCACGATTGTTTCTTTTGGAGCAAGTGTATTTAATGATGACCAAATATCTTTAGATTTTTGTTTAACAGTTTCAGGTATTGAAAAAATTAAAAATGATAATTTGAATATATATCCAAATCCTGCTCAAAATGTTGTGTATATTGATTTTGATAATAAAAAATCAAATAGTAATTTGGTTCAAATTTCAAATATTTACGGCAAAATTATTTTTAATAAAGAAATTAAAAATACTAATGATAAATATTTAGAAATAGATGTTTCTAATTATGCAAAAGGAATTTATAATGTTGTAATTAAAAATGAAGTGGGAATATATTCAAAAAAGTTTATAGTTTTATAAATCCATTTTTGGCTTTATTTTTGAATTGTATTTTTTAAAAAAATTAAAAATGAAAAATATATTAATAATTTTAGTTTTAATTGCTCATTGTAGTATTATTTTTTCACAAGGGAATGAACTTCCATCAGTTGATTTAAAAACGATTGATGGAAAAATATTTAATAGTAAAAATATATCAAATGATGGTAAACCAATTATCATTAGTTTTTGGGCAACCTGGTGTAAACCTTGTGTAAAAGAATTAAATGCAATTGCTGATGAATATGAAGATTGGCAGGAAGAAACAGGTGTTAAGCTTATTGCAGTATCAGTTGACGATACTAGAAGTATGAGCAGAGTGAAACCTTTTGTAAATGGAAAAGGATGGGAATATGAAATTTTACTAGATCCGAATGGCGATTTCAAAAGAGCTATGAATATTGTTAATGTTCCACATACGTTTATAATTGATGGAAAAGGCAATATTGTTTGGAAACATGCATCATATAGTGATGGTGACGAAGAAAAACTTTATGAACTTGTTAAAAAAGTTTCTAAAGGTGAGTCTATTGAGTAAAATGTAGTTTGAAATTAGTTTAACCTTAAAGAAAAATCACGAGGGTTTTATTCTAAAATATTTCATTAATGAAAAATTTATTAATATTATTTTGTCTTTTAATTACATCAACTTTAACTTTTGGACAAATTGAAAAAGGACAACTGCATGGCAGTTTTCAAAGTGATTTTCAATATTACAATGAAGATTCAATAATTGGAGCCACAGTGCCTGCCGAACAAATAGGATTAAATTCTTATGCAAATTTCAATTATATGCTTGGCAATTTTTCGGCAGGAATTAGATATGAAGGATATTTGCCAACATTAAATGGATATGATTCAAGATATGATGGTGTTGGGATACCTTATAAATATATTTCATATAAAAAAGATGAGCTTGAAGTTGTTGTTGGAAGCTTTTATGAGCAATTTGGTAATGGGCTGGTATTGAGGGCGTATGAAGAAAAGAATCTTGGTTATGATAATGCTTTTGAGGGTGTAAAAGTAAAATATAACCCAATTAATGGGATTTATTTAAAGGGACTTATTAGTAAACAACGTTCATTTTGGGAATTTAGCGATGGAATTATTAGAGGAATTGATGGTGAAGTTTCAATTAATGAACTGTTTAAAAAAATGGACGAATCCAAATTTGTAATTTCTATAGGAGGAAGTTTTGTTAGCAAATTCCAAGATGATAATGACCATCCTTTTTATAACTTACCGGAGAACGTTAGTGCGAGCGCAGGAAGATTGAATTTAACTGCCGGAAAAATAAACTTCAGCACAGAATATGCATACAAAATTAATGATCCTTCTTCCGATAATGGTTATATCTACAAGCCAGGAGAAGCGTTAATTGTTAATACTTCATATTCTCAGAAAGGTCTTGGAGTATTTTTAAGTGCCAAGCGGGTTGATAATATGAGTTATAGATTAGATAGAGACGCAACTCTTGCAAATTTAAATATCAATTATATCCCGGATATAACAAAAGCACATGCATACTCCTTAGCAGCAATGTATCCTTATGCAACTCAACTTAATGGAGAATTTGGTTTTCAGTGCGAAGTCAACTATTTGTTTAAGAAAAAATCAACATTAGGTGGAAAATATGGAACAAGACTTTCAATTAATTTTTCAAGTGTTTATAGTATAGATAAGGAAGCTGTTGAAGTTGAAGACTTAGATTCTTTAGTAATTGGACAAAAAGGAACTGATGGTTATACATCAGAATTTTTCAAAATTGGTGATGAATTATTTTATCAGGATTTAAATATTGAGATTAGTAAAAAAGTAAATAAAAAAATAAAAGGTAAAATAATTTATCAAAATCAAATATATAACAATTCAGTTATTCATGGAGCAGGAGATTGGCACGGAAAAATTCATGCTCATATTGGAATAATAGATGTTACTTATAAAATTAAATCAAGAAATACTATTCGCTTTGAAATACAGGAACTTTATACCAAAGACCAATATGGCGAATGGGTTTCTGGTTTAATTGAATACAATATTCCAAATTGGTTTTTTACAGTTATGGATCAGTATAATTACGGGAATTCTGATTCGGAGAAAAAAGTTCATTATCCAAAGGTGTCAATTGGTTATAAGAAAGGAACAAATAGAATCCAAATTGGGTATGGCAAACAAAGAGAGGGAGTTATGTGTATTGGCGGAGTGTGTCGTAATGTTCCGGCAGCTAATGGTTTAACATTGTCAATTACAAGTAGTTTTTAAATTAAAGTATTATGAAAAATATTATAAGACTATTTTCAATTTTTATTATATTATCAGTAATCTTATCTTGTGATAAAATTAACAAACCATATACAAAACCTGTTCCTCCTGTACCAGGAAATCAAAAAGTACTTGTTGAAGAATTTACAGGTCACAGATGCACAAACTGTCCTGATGCACACGAACAATTACATCAATTAATTGAAACATATGGCGATTCATTAATAATACCTATTGCAATGCATTATGGTTTTTTTGCTCAGCCTTTGGGTTCAACTTACCCTCCTGATTACAAAAGCGATGCAGGTGATATGTTAGGCGATTTTTATGATGCGGAAAATGAAGGATTACCTACGGGAATGGTTAATAGAATAAAAAAAGGAAGTAGTCCTTTAATATCACATGATAGTTGGGCGACTTATGTAGATTCTATTCTTAGAACAAGTTCAAAAATAAATATAGAAATATCTAATTCTTTTAATGCTACTTCGCGCGAACTTAATGCAACAATAAAGTCTACTTTTTTAACTGATTTTAACACAAATCTCAAATTGGTTGTTGTTATAACAGAAGATAGTTTAATTTCGCCTCAGGCTGATGGAGCTAATATTGTTGCAGATTATGTTCATATGCATATGCTTAGGGTTTCAATTACTGATACTTGGGGCGAATTGATTGTTTTAGGAAGCATTGCTGCTGAAGAAGAATTAGAAAAAAGTTATACATATACTTTAGATGTTGCATGGGGTGAAAAAAATTGTATGATTGTGGCTTATATATATGATGAAACCACTGGAGAAGTTATCCAGGCAGAACAAACCAGTGTAATTGAATAAAATGAAGTTAATTAAAATTTTATTGTTAATAATATTAAATCTATCTGTTGCTTTTGGCCAAAAAGCAGATGGTTTTCATGCAGGATTTTTGGGTGGTTTTGTAGCATCACAAGTTGATGGTGATAACTATGCGGGTTATGACAGACCCGGAATTCAATTTGGGGGTTTTACAAATTTTATGATAAATGAAGATTGGGGTGGACAGGTTGAAATAAAATATATACAAAAAGGAAGCAAGTGTCAAAGCCAAAAACATGGAATATATTTTGAACTTAAATTTGATTATATTGAAGTTCCTTTACTTGTTAATTATCAGTTTGATGAAAAAATATCTTTTGAAGGTGGTTTTGGAGTTGCATACTTAATTAGAGCATTAGAAGATAAAGATGGAGATGGTTTTTTAGAACCTGAACCACCTTTTGAAAATTACGAACTAAATGCAATTATTGGAGCCAATTATAAATTTTCCGACCATTTTATTGCTAACGCAAAATATTCCTATTCAATTTTACCAATTAGACCACATCCGGGTAACCAAACATATTATAGTGACAGGGGAAGCTATAATAATCTTTTAAGTGTAGCTTTATATTACATGTTTTAATATGCAGGTTCAACGAAAAATAGTAATAGCTATTTCCGGTGCAAGTGGGTCGATATATGCAAAAACACTTATAGATAAATTTATTAAAATACCAAACCAGTATTCTGAAATAAGTTTGGTGTTTTCTGAAAATGCAAAATTGATATGGAAAAGTGAGTTGAAAAACAATGATTTTAACAAACTTCCATTTAAAACATATAACAATAAGGATTTTCATGCTCCTTTTGCATCGGGTTCTGCCAAATATGACACAATGATTGTTTGTCCATGCTCAATGGGAACTTTAGCAAGAATTGCAAATGGAATATCCGATGATTTAATTAGTCGTTGTGCTGATGTTATTATAAAAGAACGTAAAAAACTTATCCTTGTTACTAGAGAAACACCACTAAGTATTATTCATATTGAAAATATGAGAAAACTTACTTTAGCCGGAGGAATTATTTGTCCTGCTAATCCTTCGTTTTACAGTAATCCCAAAAGTATTGAACAATTAGTTTCAACTGTAATTGACAGAGTTATTGATATTGCAGGTTTTGAAATTGATACATTTCGTTGGAATTCTAAGTAACAACAGCCATTGTTGCCACACTTATTTTTGAATTTTTCGCTTTAAGCAAAGCAGTAGCACATGCTTCTATTGTTGCTCCAGTAGTAATAACATCATCAATTAATAAAATATGTTTATTCTCGAAAGCAGAAAAATCTTTTATTTTAAAAATTGAATCTACATTTTTCCATCGTTCCATTCTGTTTTTTTTTGTTTGAGTTTCTGTTTCTATATTTCTGTACACGTTTTTAGTATCAACAGTAATGCCCATTGTTTCGGATAAGCCAAAAGCGATCCAGTCACTTTGATTATAACCTCTTTTTTTCTTTCTTTTTGGATGTAGTGGAACAGGAACTATCAAATCAATATTTTTAAAATTATCAGAATTTTTTAATTCTGAGCCAAAATGTTTACCAATTTCAAAACCAATTTCTTTGTGTCCGCTATATTTTAATTGATGAATTAGTTTCTGAAATTTGCTCCCTTTTTGGAAATGATAAAAAGATGTGGCAATCTCTACCTGAATTCTACCCCAAAAAAACTGACTAACAGGATTGTCAACATCATTGTGATAATTTGTTCTTGGTATTTGATATAAACATTTTGTACAAATCGTAGTCTCATTTCTTAATAAATTTACTCCACACGATAAGCATATCTTTGGGTAAATTAATTGTACAAAATCTTCGATTAATCGTAACATAATTTTTTTTTAGCAGGACAAAAATAATAATAATAGTAATTATTTGCATGATTTAAAACATTTGTAACTTGTCGGTGCTATAAAAATTATTAAAATGTTAAAAATAAACATCAAACGACAAACAAATTATTATATGAAAATAAATTTGTTATATATTTCCATTGAAATTTACTGTGGACGAATAATTATTATTTTAGTTTTTATTATCTTTGCTATGTCATTAATATTTAAATAAAGAATTATGAAAAAATCATATTTAATAATACTGTTAGTTCTCTTTACATTAAATAGTTTTTCACAAAGTATTGACGTTATAAATTCCGAAATAAATACTTTAAATATTAAAAAGCGTAGTGCTCAGGCAAATATCAAAAAATATCAAAAAGAACTAAAAGAAATTAATGCGGAAATTAAAATTTTAGAACAAAAGAAAAGTACTCTGACAACTTCGAGTAGTGGTGGTACAGTAACTGCAACTGTAAATTCGCTTGAAGGAATTTTAAGAGATAAGCCCTCGTCAATGGGAAAAGAACTGGCAAGAATAAAAGAAGGTGAAAAAATTACTGTTTACAGAGAGCATGAAGGATTATATTTAAAAATTTCCTATATTGGAAAAACCGGATATTTGAATTATTCAAGTATTTCAAGTAATCCGGAGATTGACAAAATCTTATCATCAAATACTACTCAGAAACAAAATACATCAACAACAACTGTTAGAAGTGTTGATTTTAATGACCCAAAATATAAAAGACTTGCTAAAATTTATGGGAAAGAAAAAGCTGTTAAACTTATGAATGGTGAGCTTTGGAAAGGAATGAGTCATGGAATGGTGCTTGAAAGCCTTGGCAAACCAACGAGTAAATCAAACACTAACACTCTTGACGGATTAATGGAAACCTGGCAATATTCAAATAAAAAAGTTATTTTTCTTAATGGAGAAGTAAGCGAGTGGAAATAAAAAAAGCGAATCGAGATTTTTGCAAGGCAATATTTTTTGGTTTAGGTCGAGACAAAATATTTTTTAAATCCAGAGTTTACTATTGTATATGAGGAATTTAAAAAATATTTTAACGAAAAGATAGAGCAAAAAATATGCTAACTTAAATATTTAAAATAAATAACATGTTGCTATAGATGTGTTATGTGGCTGGTATAGTGTGCCATACATGTTATTTTACCTTGCAAAAGTTTCGAATCAATTTGATCCGCTTTTATAAGATTAAAGTTTTTCTATTAAATCAACAACTCTGCATGAGTAACCCCATTCATTATCGTACCACGACAATACTTTAACTGTTTTACCAATTACCATAGTTGATAAAGCATCAAAAATTGATGAATGTGAATTGTGAATTATATCGCAAGAAACTATTGGGTCTTCAGTATATTCAAGAATTCCCTTCATAGATCCTTCTGCTGCTTTTTTCATAGCTGCATTAATTTCTTCGGTAGAAGCTTCTGTTTTTAAGTTAACTACCAAATCAACTAATGAACCTGTTGGAGTTGGAATACGAATTGATATACCGTCAAGTTTTCCGTTTAATTCGGGAATTACTTTGCCAACAGCTTTGGCAGCACCTGTTGTAGTTGGTATTTGTGATACAGCACATGATCTTGCTCTTCGTAAATCGCTGTGCGGTGCATCCAATATCATTTGATCATTAGTATAGGCATGAATAGTGGTCATAAACCCTATTTCAACGCCAAAATTATCGTTAAGAATTTTTACAATAGGTGCCAGGCAATTTGTAGTACAACTTGCATTAGAAACACATTGATGTTCGGGTTTCAAATCATTATCATTAACGCCCAATACTATCATTGCATCAATTTCATCTTTTGATGGCACAGTAAGAATAACTTTTTTAGCGCCGTTTTTAAGATGGTCGCCATAGCCTCCTTTTGCACTTTCTTTTGCACGAAAAATTCCTGTTGATTCAATAACAACATCCGGAGTTTCTAACCATGGAATATTTGCAGGATTTCTTTCGGCGTAAACATTATATTTTATACCATTTACAATAATATTATTATCATCGTAACTTATTTCTCCATTAAATTGTCCTTGAGTAGAATCATATTTTAACAAATGTGCTAAAGTTTTTGTATCTGTTAGATCATTGATTCCAACAATCTCAATATTTTCTCTTTCTAAAGCAATTTTATAAACATTTCTGCCTATTCTACCAAAACCATTAATTGCAACCTTTATCTTGTCCATAGTTATTTATCTTTATATTAGCTTGTTATTAATTTTGTAATATATCTTCAAAAGTAATTATTAAAAATTATATCTTCAAAGAATATTAGTCTAAATTACATTGTGCTTTAAATCATATTTATAGATTTATTAATTTATGTTGTTTAGAATTTTAATAAAATTACTATATTCGTTGTTAATTAAAATAATAAAAATTATGGCTGGCAATATAACTTTTACAATGATTAAACCCGGAGCTATTAGTAACGAATACATCGGTCCTATATTAAAATTAATAAACGACAATGAGTTTCATATAGTAGCAATGAAATATTTATGGCTAACAAGAAACGAGGCCAAAACATTTTATGCCGTGCATAAAGAAAGACCTTTTTATAATGAATTAGTTGATTTTATGACCTCCGGTCCAATTGTAGTAATTATTTTAGAAAGGGAAAATGCTGTTGCAGAATATAGAAAACTTATTGGTTCAACAAATCCTGTAGAAGCAAAAGAAGGAACTATAAGAAAACTCTTTGCCGAATCAATTCAGCAAAATGCTGTTCATGGTTCTGACAGCGATGAAAATGCTGTAATTGAAAGTGATTTTTTCTTTGCTAAATTTGAAAGATTTTATAAAGAGGATATTAAATAAAAATAGGAATTTTACAATAATTTTTAAAGGGTTTACGAAGTAAAGATATTTTTGTTTAACATTTTTTATTCTTTATAATCTATCGCTTTATTTCAAGCACTTCAAGGTTTTGAATATTGTTTTTATCTATCTCAAAGCGTACAGCTGTTCTAACTCTGTGCAAACCGCTTTTGCCATAAGCACCGGGATTTATATGTAAAAGTTTTAGTTTTTTATCATTAATAACTTTGCAAATATGAGAATGTCCGGAAATAAAAAGTTTTGGAGGATTTATTAATATTCCTTGTTTTACGTATCTGCTATAATTACCGGGATATCCACCAATATGGGTTATCCAAACATCTACATTCTCGCACATAAAACGTAGATGAGCGGTAAGTCCGGCACGAATATCATGTCCGTCAATATTGCCATAAACGGCTTTTAGTGTTTTAAAGTTTTGCAACTTTTCAAGAATTTCAATACTGCCAAAATCTCCAGCGTGCCATACCTCGTCAACATTTCTGAAAAATTTTAAAATTTTATCATCAAGGTGTCCGTGAGTATCAGATAAAAGACCTATTTTTGTCATAGTTTAAAGTATAAGCATCAACAAAGCATAAAAATATGCATATTTTTTACGAGCCTAATATACCTTCAAAAATAATAGCTTTAAATGAATTAGAGTCTAAACATTGTATTAAAGTTTTGCGATTAAATATTAAAGATGAAATTTTAATTATTGATGGCATTGGTGGGCTTCACACAGCAAAGATAATTGACAATAATCCAAAGAAATGTATTGTTGAAATAATTCAAACAAGGGATAAATATAACAAAAGAGATTATTATCTGCATATTGCAATTGCTCCAACAAAGAGTATTGACCGTTTTGAATTGTTTCTTGAAAAATCCACAGAAATTGGTATTGATGAAATTACACCTATATTTTGTTCAAGGTCAGAAAGAAAAATATTAAAGCCCGACAGACTTAATAAAGTTATTCAATCAGCTATGAAACAGGCTACTGTTACATATTTCCCAATATTAAATGACTTAACAAATATTAAAAAATTTGTTGCCGAAACTACAAATTACGATTTTAAGTTTATCGCTCATTGTGAGGAAAATAAAAAATTATATTTGCACGATTTTGAAATAAAAAATAAAAAATGTTTAATAATAATCGGTCCTGAAGGTGATTTTACCGGTGATGAAATAAATCTTGCAAAAGAGAATGATTTTATAGAAATATCTTTGAGTAATAATATACTACGAACAGAAACCGCAGGTATAGTTGCTTGTAATACAATATCAATAATTAATCAATAGACAAAATATGAAAACTAAAAATCTATTACTATTTGTTTTAGCAATAATGTTTGTAGGCTTTGCTTCTTTTGCTCAAGATAAAAAAGACAAGAAAGATAAAGCTGTTTTTAAAGAATATGATAAAGGTGAAAGTTTTTACTATAATTCTATTTTAAAAGATGTTAATGCTCAAGAAAATAATAATAAAAAAACAAAACCATATAAATATCTTTCGGTTGATAACAACAACAAAACTTATCCTGTAAATATTGATGATTATACTACTGTATGGCATAACAAGCCAATATCACAGGGAAATGCGGGTACTTGCTGGTGCTATTCTGCAACATCGTTTATGGAATCGGAGATTAAAAGGCAAACAGGCAAAGAAGTTAAGTTGTCGGAAATGTTTACTGTTTATTGGGAATATGTTGACCGCGCTGTTGATTTTGTAAAAACACGTGGTAAAACATATTATAATGAAGGCTCCGAGGCAAATGCAATTCCAAAAATATATAAAAAATACGGCATTGTGCCTTTAGATGTATATTCGGGCAAGGAAGTGGGAAGAAAACATCATTCGCATCGAAAAATGATAAAAGAGTTAAAGACTTTTCTTGAAAATATTAAAGAAAACGGTACATGGGACGAAAATCATGTTGAAACTACAGTAAAAGCTATTCTTGAAAACTATATGGGTAAACCACCTGTGAAATTTACTATTGACGGAAAAGAATACACACCAAAAACATATCTAAACGATTATCTTAAACTAAGTATGAATGAATATTTTAGTTTTATGTCGCTGAAAAAGGAAACATATTATGAAATGCACGAACTTGTTGAAGACGATAACTGGTGGCATGCAAGCAATTATTACAATTTACCTCTTGATGTATATCTTGATCTTATAAAAGAAACAATTAAGAAAGGATATACAATAAGTATTTGTGGCGACATTTCGGAACCGGGTAGAAACTCGCAAACAGAAGTCTCAATAATTCCAAGTTTTGATATTCCATCGGAATATATCAACGAAGATTCGCGGCAGTATCGTTTAAGTAATAAAACAACTACCGACGACCATTGCATACATGTTGTAGGATATAAAATTGTTGATGGGAAATGGTGGTTTTTAATGAAAGACAGCGGTTCAAGTGGTTTTGATGGCGAACATCAGGGATATTGCTTTTATCACGAAGATTATATTAAACTTAAAATGATGAATATTCTTATACATAAAGATACTGCAAAAAAAATACTTGACGAAATAATTAAGTAAATATTTTAACCGCTAAGAATAACAATAAAGTGAATAAAACAGAACTATTAAAAAAACTATTACCCGGTTTTTTACCCCTATTTGTGTTTATTGCTGCCGACGAGATATGGGGTACTAAAATAGGTTTAATAGTTGCTGTAGTTTTTGGCATTGCTCAGCTAATATTCACATTTATTCGCGAAAAACGTTTCGATAAATTTGTGATTTTCGATACAGGTTTAATTGTTATAATGGGAGTTATTTCAATTGTTTTGGAAAATGACATTTTTTTCAAACTTAAACCTGTATTAATAGGCTTGATACTTGTTGTCATACTTGGTATTTCGGCATTTACTCCAAATAATTTTATGCTTAACATGAGTAAACGCTACATGAAAGGTGTTGAGATAAATGATGCACAGATAAAACAATTAACAACAAGTATTAAGGCAATGTTTTTTATTTTTCTTGCCCATACATTACTGGTTTTTTATTCTGCTTTTTATATGAGTAAAGAAGCTTGGGTATTTATTAGTGGCGGGTTGTTTTATATTTTGTTTGGATCTTATTTTGCGTTTGAATTTATAAGAAATAAGCTTAAGGCAAAAAATCTTAACAAAGAAGAATGGCTCCCATTGGTTGACGATAAAGGAAAAGTTATTGGAAAAGCACCACGTTCTATCTGTCATTCAGGGCAAAAATTATTGCATCCCGTAATCCATTTGCACATTATAAATAAATCAAGACAATTATATCTGCAAAAGCGACCTGCACACAAACAAGTTCAGCCAAATAAGTGGGATACCGCTGTTGGCGGACATGTTAGCATAAACGAAACCATAGAAGATTGTATGAAACGAGAAGCTCTTGAAGAAATTGGCATTAAGGATTTTAATGCAAAGCTAATTGTACAGTATAAATGGGAAAGCGATATTGAAAAAGAACTTGTTATTACATTTATTGCACAATATAATGAAGAAATTATACCAAATACCGAGGAAGTTGACGAAGGAAAATTTTGGAGCATAAAACAAATACAGGAAAATCTTGGGAAAAATGTTTTTACTCCAAATTTTGAGATTGAATTTGACTTGCTAAGGAAGAGGAAAATTATATAAAAACGTAAGACCGTTTGTTCCAATTATCTATATTCAATTGATAGAGAATTTAAAGTTTTTTACTATTTTTGTGTAATAATCTAACAGATTTGAAAAATATGTACAAGATATTTCTGTTAATATTAATGCTTTCTGTTGAAATTTCTTTTTCGCAAAATGATACCATTATCAAGTATTATGATGCTGGCTGGGAGGAACTTACTTCAGGTATTGATGCCAAATTCTATCGTATTATAAATGAGGTTAACGATTCTATGTTTCTTATTAAAGATTACTATATTGATGATAAAATACAAATGGAAGGGACTTATAAAACAGCTCACGGTAAAATTAGACATGGTAAATTTATTTTCTGGTTTAATAATGGACAAATAATGGAAGAGGGAGAATATAATAACGGAAATAAATCAGGTTCGTGGCGAAAGTATTATGAAAACGGAGCATTTCGTTCAGAAAGAATATATTCTGATACGCCAAAGATTTTTACCAAAGTAGAACAAATGCCCGAATTCCCGGGGGGACAAGATTCTTTGTATAAATATGTTGCACACAATATTTATTATCCTCCAATGGCTAAAGACAATAAAATTGAAGGAACAATTTATATAAAGTTTGTAATTAATACTGATGGTTCAATTACTGATGTAACATTATTAAAAGGAATTGGTGGAGGTTGCGATGAAGAAGCTATTAAAGTAATTAAAAACATGCCAAATTGGATTCCCGGAACTCAGGAAAGCAAGCCTGTGAAAGTACAATTTGAAATTCCCCTTAGTTTTAGGTTATAATTTTATACCTTTGCAAAAAATATATTGCTTATGCAAAAGTTTGGCAATATTCAAACTCAACAACAAGATTCTACATTTAATTCTCTTATTCGAGCAGATACAGGTCTGTTTAATTTGAAAACTGGAAACAGTATTGATCAAGATACTTCTGAAAGTGTTAATTTCTTTAATGCAAAAGATCAAAGTATTTTAACAACAGAGCTTAACGATTCAAATGAAACCGTTATTACTTCAAATTATAATAAAAACAATTACAATACTTACAATAGAATAATTGAAAAAGATACAACAATACAATTATTTAATGTTGATACCATACCTTATTTGTTAGAAAATACCGTTGAAAATAAATTAATTCAGGAAAATTTCTTGTTGAATTTAAAATCAATAAAACCACAGGAGAAAAATAAAGTAGTTAAACAAAAAGTTGAAATTGTAAAAAAGCAAAAAATAGAAAAACCAATTCAACAAATAAGCGAAGAAACCACAACAACAAAAGCAAGTGATAATAATTTGAAAATTTTCAAAAAAGATTTTCAATACAATTCTAATACAAATTGGGAGATAGGAGTAATTATAATTTCAGTATTAATTATTGGTTGGACAAGGTTGTTTTTCAGAAATATTATTTCAAATTATGTAAACGCAGCTTTGAGTTATCAAACTTCGTTAAATTTATTTATTGACAGCAATATTTTAACCAAACGGGTTTCTGTATTATTAGATGTATTGTTTTATATAAACATATCATTTTTTTTATTTAAACTTTTAGAATACTATTCTATTGGTGTTTTCGAATTAAATGGGTTTAGTGTTTTTATTATATGTTTAGCATTTGCACTATCAATATATTTTACAAAATGGCTTATACACAAATCGTTAGGATCCATATTTTTAATATCAAAATCTGTTTCGGAGTATTTATTTCAAATATTTCTTTTTAATAAAATGATGGGGATTATTTTATTACCTTTTGTAATAAGTTATTCATTTATACCTATAGAAGTTCAACCAACAATTTTAAAAATATTTTTAATATTAATTATTTTAATTTATATTATACGTATTTTCAGAGGATTAATAATTTCAATAAATAATAAGCTTTCTATTTTCTATATTATTTTATATCTTTGTACCCTTGAATTTTTACCTATTTTGATTTTTTATAAGTTATACGCCTGTTATTTAACGTGTTGAGAGAAGTGAATAATTAATTAAAATATTTCACCTTGAGAATTAAAAGTATATTAGTATCACAGCCAAAACCTCAAACGGAAAAATCTCCATATTTTGATTTGGCAAATAAATATAATTTAAAAATTGATTTTCGCCCGTTTATTCAAGTTGAAGGAATAAGTGCAAAAGAATTCAGACAACAAAAAATAAAAATATTGGATCATACTGCTATTATTTTTACTAGTAGAACAGCTGTTGACCATTTTTTTAAAATTTGTGAACTAACAAGAACTACTGTTCCTGAAACATTAAAATATTTTTGTATCTCTGAATCTACGGCTTTTTATCTTCAAAAATATATTGTTTATCGTAAAAGAAAGATTTTTTACGGTAAAACTAAATTTGACGAACTTTTAACTACAATATTAAAGCATAAAGAGGAAAAATTTCTATTGCCATTATCCGATATTCATAAATTAGATTTACCTAAAAGTCTTACAAAAAATAAGATTAACTATTCTAAAGCCATTTTATACAGAACGGTAAGCTCTGATCTTTCTGATCTAGAGGAGGTTGATTACGACATTCTTGTTTTTTTCAGTCCTTCAGGGATTAAATCATTGTATAAAAATTTTACTGATTTTAAACAGAGCGATACAATTATAGCATCATTTGGACCAACAACTGCAAAAGCGGCAAAAGATGCAGGATTGCGATTAGATATTCAGGTGCCAATGCCTCATGCTCCATCAATGACAATGGCATTGGATCAATTTATTAAAAAGCACAACAAGAATTCTAAAAAGCAATAGCATTTTTTACAATTCCTTTTTTAAATGCAGGTTGACAATATAATGGCATTGTTTGAGTTTCTATTTATCCATTTAAACCAAATTTCTTCAAAGGCAAAAACCTTTTTGTTCAGTATATTTATATAAATTATCAGGTTGTTTATCAAAGAAATTGATAAAATTTCTAAAATAAAATAAAAATATTAACTTTGTCATTATAAGAATAGATTGATTTGAGAAATTTTATAAAAATATCATTATTTATTATTGTTTTTGTATTAGTTAAAACAACATTCTCGCAAGATATTCATTTTTCACAGTTTTATGCCTCTCCATTATCTTTATCTCCATACCAAACAGGAAATTATAATGGTGACTGGAGATTTATGCATAATTATAGAACACAATGGCGTTCAATTTCAGAACCATTCAATACTATTTCAGTAGGATACGATAGGAACTTTTATATTTATAATGAACAATTAAGTGGAGGAATATTTTTTATTAATGATAAATCGGGAGATGCATCACTAACAATAAATAAAATATATTTATCAATGGCATATCATAAAACAATAAATAACAACAACCTTCATTTTGGAATTCAACCGGGATATGTTATGAAAAGTTTTGGTGTAGATGGCACAACTTTTCCTAATCAATTTGATATGACATCGGGACAATTTAGTAGCGATTTGGATAATAATGAAACTACTCTTGAAGAAGATCTTTCTTATTTTGATATTAATGCAGGAGTAGCATGGAGCAGAAAATTTAATAAAATTGAACCTATTTTTGGATTATCCTTTTTTCATATAACCCACCCAAAAGAATCTTTTTTACCTGACAACAATCATTTACCAATGCGAACATCAATATATGGAGGTGCAAATTTTGATATTTTTGGTAAAATTGTGTTAATGCCACATTTAATATATATGAGGCATAAAAGGGCAACAGAGTTTTTATTAGGTAATAATTTTGGATACAAATTTAAAGAAAACGAATTTAAAATTAATATGTTATATGCAGGTCTGTTTTTTCGCGACGGGCTTGATTTAAAGATGGATGCTTTTATTGCTGTTGCCGGTATTCGTGTTTATAATTTTGATATTGGCTTTAGTTACGATTTTAATATTTCACCACTTAAAGTTGCTACCGGAATGAAAGGCGCATTAGAATTTAGTTTAATATATACAGGTGCTAGTACATTATTACAAAAAATAGCTATTCCTTGTGACAGATACTAAAAAACATATATTAATACTAGCCTTAGTTTTATTCTCTTTTTCAATTTTTGGACAAGGAGCGGGAAATTCTATGTCGTTCCACCCATGGCAAATTAAAAATTTTGCAAAAAATGCTATTCGAATAGGTGATATTTATACAGCTATCGATTATTTGGAGGTTTATACACAATTAAAGCCGGAAAATTATAAGGAAGTATTTATGCTTGCCGAGCTTTATAGAAGATCGAGAGATTATGTTAAAGCAGAAAAGTGGTATCTGAAGGCATATCGTGGAGATGAAAAAAAGTATATTAAAGCATTATATTATCATGCATTAATGCAAAAAATGAATGGCAAATATGATTTAGCCAGTGAAAATTTTATAAAATTCAGAAAGAAATGTAAAGGGCTTAAAGATGCCCGACTCTATAAGAAATTAGCTCAAAATGAAGTGCGGGGTTGTGAAATAGCACCTATACTTATTGATTCTTCCTTAAAAGTTCTTATTACTCACCTTGATACATCTGTTAATAAAGCTCATATTGATTTTGCTCCAGTTTCTATTAATGAACAAACAATGTTGTATTCTTCATTAAAAGCTGATAAAATAGAATATTATAATCCTAATGATACTTTGAGAAAAATGCCTGTTAGAAAATTTTATCTGGCAAAAAAACATGGAGAGAATTGGAAAAATACAGGAGAATTTGAAGGCCCTTTTAATGACCCTGAAATTAATTCCGGAAATGGTGCATTTTCGCCAGATGGTATGAAGTTCTATTTTACACGTTCAGAAAAAAACTGGCAAAATAAAGTAATAAGCAAAATATATGTAAGCGAAAGATTTAGAGGCAAATGGACAGAGCCTGAAAAGATGCCGGAACCAATAAATAATCCAAAATATACTACAACACAACCAACAATTGGTATCGAATCTGTAAAAAATGAAGAGGTTATGTATTTTGTTTCAGATAGGCCGGGGGGAAAAGGAGGATTGGATATATGGTTTACAATTTATAATAAAAAGAAAAAGAGTTTTAAACTTCCTAAAAATGCCGGAAGTAAGATAAATACAATAGGCGATGAAATGTCTCCGTATTATGATATGGAAACAAGAAAAATGTTTTTTAGTTCAACAGGACATCCGGGTATTGGTGGTTATGATATTTTTAAATCAACCGGAGAAATAAGAAGATGGGCTGATCCTGAAAATGTTGGATATCCTATTAATTCGCAAGCAGATGATGTTTACTATACAATAAATAAAGATAGAGAAAGAGCTTTTTTTGTTTCTAATAGAGAGGGTGGAATATCCTTGAAAAATCCAACATGTTGTGACGATATTTATGGTTTTAGATGGACAGAATACATTCATATTGCAGTTAAAGGTCCTGTTTTTGAAATGGTTAACCTGCAAAAAATAGATACACTTATTCAATATATTGAAAGAATTACAGATACTTTAGAAATTGATACTATTGGAATTGACAGTCTACCAAAGCCTGTTGATATTCTTATGGAAATAGATACTTCGAGTGTTGAACAAATGAAAATGCTTAATAATGCTAATGTGATGCTTTATCTGGTTAAATTAGAGGATGGTATTGAAGAAACATATTTAATAAAAAGCATGAAAGCAAGAGATGCCGGAAATTATATTTTTGCACTTGAGCAAGGTAATGATTATCGTTTAATTGCTGAATGTGATGGGTATTTTAATACTCAGGAAGATATTTCTACAACAAAAATTATTACTTCCGACACCTTAGAACAAGCATTAGAATTGAAAAAAATACCAATAAAAGCTATTGTTCTTGAGAATATTTATTATGAATTTGATAAATCTGATCTTACAGAAAACGCAAAAACAACCATAGATTCAACAATTTTAATGATATTAAAAGATAATCCTAAGTTAATTGTTGAATTAAGCTCACATACAGACAGTAAGGGAGATGATGATTACAACCTTAAGCTTTCTCAAGAACGTGCCGAAAGTGTTGTTAACTATCTGACTAATGGTGGTATTGGTAAAAAACGCTTGATTGCAAAAGGTTATGGAGAAACACTACCAATTGCTGATAATAAAAATCCAGATGGCAGTGATAACCCTGAAGGCAGACAAATAAACAGAAGAACCGAATTTAAGGTTATTGGTTCATCAGATCAATTCTCAAAACTTAATCAAAGTGGATTTACTATAAAGAGTGGCGAAGGTGTTAAATCTTTCAATACAAAAGCATTTGATGAAGAGAGTGAGGAAAAAACGGAGGATGAAAATGATAATAAAAATGAAATTATTGCGCCTGACACAGAATAGAATTTAAATTTCCTTATATATTTTCTCATATTTTTTTACACCAACACTTTTTAAGTCAAACATTTTTTTTGCTTCATTATGAATCTCAACGGGGTTAGAATTTTTCAAATTCATAACAAGCTCTTCAAACTTATCACTACCATGAATATTTTTTACATCTATAGTCCTTCCAAAAAGCTTATTACTAAAAATTTCATCCATATCACCAACACTTTTGTTTACTATCATAGGTATACCCATAGCTAATATCTCCGCTACTTTTGTTGGACTACTCGCTTTCTTTGAAAAACAAGGTTTGATAAATGAGATACCAATATCAACACAACTTAAATAATAAGGCAATTTTTCCCTGCTTGAATTTATAGTTAATATATCATCAGATGATATTCCTATTTGTTTGATATTTTCAGAGTATGGCAATATGCTGTCATTTGAAATAAGAAGAAAAAAAGCATTTTTAAATTGATTTTTTATTTGTTTAAAAAACTCAAACATTTCGTTTATTAAATACCAAGTTCCAAGTGAACCAAGGTAACAGAAAACAAGTTTTTCTGCATCAATATTTAATTCTTTTCTACATTTTTGTTTTACATCTTGACTAGGAATTACAAAATGATTAAAATCAGAACAACAAGGAATTACTTCAATTTTACTATCATTTACATTTTGTATCTGCATTTTAAGTATTTCATATTTCCCTGAGTTTGTAAGGCTAATTATCTTATCGGATTCACTAAAGAACTCTTTCTCCTTTTTCTTAAAATACTTATAAACGTAATTATATATTGGATTTTTCAAACTCCAAATATTTCCATCAACTCTTTCATCAGGAAAAAATCCACGCATATCGAAAACGAATTTTACTTGATATTTTCGTTTAAGTTTTAATCCTATTATTGATGCAATATAACTTCTGCAATGAACAATATTTATGTTGTATTGTTTTGTTATTTTGAATGCTTTTATTTTCATATTAATAATATCAAGTAGCGTTGATATTATTGGTGGGCGTTTATGGTAAAAAACAGGGTGCCATATAATATTTGAATTGGAAATAAGGTCATTAATAGTGTGTTTATTTTTGTAATATTTATTCTTTTTTTCGCAACTAATAATATGAATTTTATTTACATTTTTTTCTAATCCTAATAGATACGGAAGTATTTGCGATCTGCCAAGCGGATCTGTTAAACCATCATAAGTGAGATATAAAATTCTTTTATTTTGCATTTTCAAATATTATCAAAGTATTTTTTCAAATTGCTATGAAGAACAATTAATGCCCATAACCGATTGTATAAATAATCATGTCCATTGTAAAATTTATTTTTAAGTTTTTCAATTTCTGAAAATTTCACCAAGTTATATTTTTCAACAATATCCTTAGATAAAAATTCAGTTAAAAGATAAGACAAGTCTGTTTTTAGCCATTTATTAAGAGGAATAGCAAATCCCCATTTGGGTCTGTCAAAATATTGTTTAGGGACATAGTCATAAAGCAATTGTTTCAATAAATACTTCTGTTCTCTATTTTTTATTTTCAATGATGGATGTAAATTAATTGCAAATTCAACTACTTCGTGGTCGAGCATAGGGACTCGTGCTTCCAAACTATAATACATACTTGC